>Ga0316204_10000742_pt1 | contig 106432 bp, 103 predicted proteins | sample 6monrhotite_MG_2_FD_205661 | JGI IMG/M metagenome (GOLD analysis project Ga0316204, IMG submission 205661) | Microbial mat bacterial communities from mineral coupon in-situ incubated in ocean water Damariscotta River, Maine, United States -... | ecosystem: Environmental > Aquatic > Marine >...
AACCGCTGAAGGCATACGGCCTAACAGTGCAGATACCTCAGTACCCGCAAGTGTGTAACGGTAGATGTTATCAACGAACATTAATACGTCACGACCTTCGTCACGGAAATTTTCCGCAATAGTCAGACCTGTTAATGCAACACGTAGTCTGTTTCCTGGGGGCTCATTCATCTGGCCATAAACTAGCGCTACTTTATCAAGTACGCCGCCTTCTTCCATCTCGTAGTAGAAATCATTACCTTCACGAGTACGTTCACCAACACCCGCGAACACTGAGTAACCACTGTGCTCAACCGCGATGTTACGAATCAGCTCCATCAATGTAACGGTTTTACCAACACCCGCACCACCGAATAAACCAACTTTACCGCCTTTAGCGATTGGCATAACCAGGTCGATAACTTTAACACCGGTTTCTAAAATCTCTACTTCTGAAGAAAGCTCTTCATACTTAGGAGCTGCACGGTGAATAGGTAAAGATTTTTCTTCACCAATAGGGCCGGCTTCATCAATTGGCTCACCCAGAACGTTCATTACACGTCCTAACGTTTTCATACCAACAGGGACAGTAATCGCTGCGCCAGTATTAACTACTTCAACGCCACGCTTCAAACCCTCTGAAGAACCCATGGCGATTGTACGAACAACACCATCACCTAGCTGAGCCTGAACTTCTAATGTCAGACTTGCGCTTTCGATTCTTAACGCATCGTATACCTTAGGAATTGCATCCCTTGGGAACTCAACGTCGATTACCGCACCGATAATCGAAACAACTTTTCCAGCACTCATAGACTGATCCTCTTAATTTTAAATTCTTTTATGTCGACGTTTAACTGTCAACAATTAAACCGCAGATGCACCTGCAACAATTTCAGAAATTTCCTGAGTGATTGCTGCCTGACGCGCTTTGTTATATACCGTTTCAAGTTCACTAATAATGTCGCCAGCGTTATCGGTTGCTGATTTCATAGCAATCATACGTGCAGACATTTCACAGGCGATGTTTTCAACAACACCCTGATAAACTTGCGATTCAACAAAACGCATGAGCAGGCCATCAAGAATCTCTTTAGAGTCCGGCTCATAGATATAGTCCCAATGATGTTTTAAATTTTCATCAGTAGAACCACTTACGGGTAACATTTGTAAAACGTTTGGCTGCTGTGTCATGGTATTAACAAATTCGTTACTTACCAGATAAAGCGCGTCGATTTTACCCTCGGTAAATGCATCTAACATTACCTTTACAGAGCCGATTAAGTCGTTCATGTGCGGCGAATCGCCTAACTGGCTAGCCTCAGCAACTACATTGCCTGGGTTACGCTTGAAAAAATCAACCGCTTTACGCCCAACAGGAACAACATCAATTTCTACACCCTTGTCGTGATGTGCTTTCATATCGTTAATCGTTTTCTTGAAAAGATTAACGTTTAAGCCACCACACAGACCGCGGTCTGAAGTAACAACAATGTAACCAACTCGTTTTATTTCTCGCTCAATCATATACGGATGTTTAATTTCCGCATGAGCTTGAGATAAATGCGCAATTACATTGCGCATTTTCTCAGCGTATGGACGGCTAGCTCGCATTCTATCTTGCGCTTTACGCATTTTAGAAGCAGCAACCATTTCCATCGCTTTGGTAATTTTCTGAGTATTTTTAATACTCTTAATTTTACCGCGTATTTCTTTTGCACCGGACATCGTTTATCTCCGACTACCAAACACCGTTGGCTTTAAATGTATCTAGAGCAGCCTTCATATCAGCAGCAATATCATCATTATAATCACCAGCTTCATCTATCTTAGAAACTAGATCGGCGTTATTAGATTTAACGTAAGCCCACATGGCCGCTTCGAAATCAAGGATCTTATTGACTTCAACATCATCCATATAACCTTCGTTCATTGCGAACAGACTGAAACCCATTTCAGCCACACCCATAGGTGAGTACTGAGCTTGCTTCATTAACTCTACTGCACGTTCACCTAAAGCTAACTGTGCGCGAGTCGCGTCATCAAGATCAGATGCGAACTGAGCGAAAGCCGCTAATTCACGATACTGAGCCAATGCTAAACGAACACCGCCGCCTAACTTCTTAATGATTTTAGTCTGAGCTGCACCACCTACACGAGATACCGATAAACCTGCGTTTATTGCTGGACGGATACCTGCGTTGAATAAATCAGATTCTAAGAAGATCTGACCATCAGTAATCGAAATTACGTTTGTGGGTACGAAAGCAGAAACGTCACCGTCCTGAGTTTCGATAATTGGAAGAGCAGTTAAAGAACCCGTCTTACCTTTTACAGCGCCGTTAGTTGCTTTTTCTACGAAGTCAGCATTTACACGTGCTGCACGCTCTAATAAACGAGAGTGTAAGTAGAAAACATCACCTGGATATGCTTCTCGACCGGGTGGACGACGTAACAGTAGAGAAACCTGACGGTAAGCCCATGCCTGTTTAGTTAAGTCATCATATACAATCAGTGCGTCTTCGCCTTTATCGCGATAGTACTCACCCATTGAACAACCCGAGTAAGGAGCAATGTACTGCATAGCTGCAGAATCAGACGCCGCCGCAGCAACGATGATTGTGTGAGCCATTGCGTCATGCTCTTCTAACTTACGTACCAGGTTAGCAATGGTTGATGCTTTCTGACCAACAGCCACATAAACACATTTAACGCCTGTGTCTTTCTGGTTGATGATGGCATCTAATGCTACCGCAGTTTTACCTGTCTGACGGTCACCGATGATTAACTCACGCTGACCACGACCGATGGGAACCATCGCATCAATTGATTTCAGACCAGTTTGAACTGGCTGATCAACCGACTTACGTTCGATTACACCCGGTGCGATTTTTTCAATAGGCGCGAAAGTTGTAGTTTCGATTGGGCCTTTACCATCGATAGGCACACCCAATGAATCAACTACTCGACCTAACAGAGCATCGCCTGTTGGCACTTCTAAAATTTTACCTGTACATTTGGCAACATCACCTTCTTTCAGGTGCTTGTCAGAACCAAGTACAACAGCACCTACTGAGTCACGCTCAAGGTTAAGTGCTAGTGCATAAGTTTCGCCCGGCAGTTCGATCATCTCGCCCTGCATAGCTTCCGATAAACCGTGTATACGCACGATACCGTCACTCATACTTACAATAGTACCTTCGGTACGGGCTTCTGCTACCGTCTCAAAGCTTTCTATTCGTTTTTTAATCAGTTCACTGATTTCTGATGGATTCAGTTGCATTCTAAATTCCTCTTTATGGCTCACACTTAATGTGCCAATTTAATGAGCTACGGCCTGGGTTAATGACCCAATTTTGGCCTGTGTAGAGCCATCGATAACTAAGTCGCCAGCGCGAATAATTACACCGCCTATTAACGACGTATCAATTTCAGTCGTTAACGTTACTTCGCAGCCTAATTTCTTTTTCAGGGCGTCGGTCATTGATTGAACTTGTGCATCGCTTAACGCGTATGCTGCTGTTGCTGTTGCTTCAATTGTGTTTTCTGCTATCGCACGATGTGCTTCAAACAAAACAACAATTTCAGGCATTAACATTAGGCGGCTATTTTCAGCCATTACTTTAATAAAGTTTTTCTGAGTTTCAGATAACTTATCACCGCAGATATCTAAAAGGATATCGCCTTTCGCTTCAGCACCCATTGATGGGTTATCAATCACGGCTACAAAATCATCGTTGCAGACTACTGCATCAATAAATTGTAGTGCGTCTGACCATTCCGCCTGCTTTGATTCAGCTTGCGCTACTTCAAAGGCTGCTTTCGCGTATGGTCGTGCTTGCGTTGTATATTCTGACATTACCTTTTACCCTTTGTTATATCTGGGCAATCATGTCATCAACGATTTCGCTATGCGCTTTCTCGTCAACTTCACGGCTAAGGACTTTCGCAGCGCCAGCCATTGCAATGCCTGCTACCTGTTGTCTTAAAGCTTCTTTTGCACGATTGATTTCTTGTTCAATCTCAGCGTCAGCAGCCGTTTTAACACGACCCGCTTCTTCTTTTGCATTATCTTTAGCTTCTTCAACAATTTCAGATGCACGCTTTTGCGCCTGAGTCATAATTTCAGAAGCCTGATTTTTGGCTTCTTTAATATGTTTCTCAGCTGCTTTTTCAGCTAGCTCTTGCTCATGCTGTCCGCGTTCTGCAGCAGCAAGTCCATCGGCAATCGTCTTTTTACGTTCGTCCAGCGCAGCAATAAGCGGTGGCCAAACATACTTCATTACGAACCATACAAACACGAAAAACGCGATTGATTGTCCGATAAGAGTTGCATTGATGTTCATGTGTGTTCCTCGGTAACTATTTTCGTTAACTTTTCAGGCTTCCCTCACTCACATTTGAGTAAGGATCTAAACTGAATAATTAGGCAGCTACAGCGAACAGTACGTACAGAGCAATACCAACAGCGATCATTGGAACCGCGTCAACAAGACCCATAACGATGAAGAACTGTGTACGTAACATAGGAATCAGTTCTGGCTGACGCGCAGCGCCTTCTAAGAAACGGCCGCCTAAGATACCGATACCGATAGCTGCGCCAAGAGCACCAAGGCCCATCATTAAAGCGCCAGCTACAAATAAAATTGCTTGTACTTCAGTCATTGTAAATCTCCTGTAGAGAGTAGTAGTTTTAAGTTTAAAAATTAAAATAAATTCAATAATCGCTGATGGTTAACACTTGCCAACCTTCAACAATGATTAGTGATTCGGATTAATGTTCCAGAATTAATGATCCTGGTGCGCCATATCCAGATATACAATTGTCAGGGTCATAAAAATAAACGCCTGTAGTGTAATTATCAGGATGTGGAATATAGCCCAACCTAATTGCAACACACCACCAAACAGACCAGTGGCCAGTCCAGCTGAATACATTATTGCAATAAGGATGAAGATAGTTTCGCCAGCGTACATGTTTCCGAAGAGTCGTAACGCTAATGAAATAGGTTTAGAGATTAATGAAACCAGCTCTAAAACCAGGTTAACGGGCATACCGAGCTTGCCGAATGGCTGAAAAGCCAATTCTTTAAAGAACCCGTCAACACCTTTAATTTTTATGCTGTAGTAAAGCATTAACCAGAAAACACCTAACGCCATACCGAAGGTAACGTTGGGATCTGTGCTTGGCACTACTTTAAAGAATACATGGTGTGGATCTGCACCAAAGAAGGTTGAACCAACCCACTGAGCTAACATAGGCAACCAGTCAACTGGTATTAAATCCATCATGTTCATCAAGAACACCCAGGCAAATACGGTTAAGGCGAGTGGTGCCACTATATCGTTCTTACCGCTGAATGAACCTCGAACACTGTCATTAACAAAGTCGATGATCATTTCTGCAAAGTTTTGAAATCCAGATGGCACACCTGTTGTTGCTGTTTTAGCAACGCTGCGGAACATAAAGAAAAACACAATCGCCAGACCAAAAGACCAGCCTAGTGAATCAACATGAAAAGCCCAAAAGCCCATTTCTTTTGCTTGTTCCGCAGTTTGCGCGAACATCCAGCCACCTTCCGGATGATTACCGTAGGTCATGTTCTGTAAATGGTGCTTTATATATTCGCCAGAAGTAATGCTTGCTTCAGCTGACATTCTTTTTTCTCCGGTTTGTATCATCATCATTAAAATAAAATGATGCTAATACGGGAATTATCGTTATTAACAAATAGGCACACATCAGTGCAACTACATTGAGTGGCTTGAGCGCGTTAAACGCAGCAACAAACAACATCACGGTCAAAATCATTTTGCCGACCTCGGCACCGTAATAGGTGGTGAGGATTTCAGATGACTTAACTTCTTTCTGCTTGGAAAATACCTTCCATGCAAAATAAGCATTTGTCGAACTGGCAATCAGAGCACCCGCTAAAATAGAGGGAGCTAACGCTTCATCGACTATCCAACTCAAGAAACCAGCGATGACGCTAACAGTAAATTGTATTAATACAATTCTTTTAATTTGAGTTGTTTTAGTTTCTAACATCGTATTGACGAAACGTAATCTTCGCCTCTGAAAACGCGCGCAAAGTATATGAGGATGAGGAGTTTTGGTCAACCTTAATGTACGAATAAATTCAGTTTATTTAGAACTTGCTAATTTAATGATGAATCCGTTATAGCGGGGTTTATAGGCTTATTTCTAATACCCATACTTAAATAGATGAATAGAAACGAACACATTTACTTCTGCATGTACTTGATATTAAACAATTATTATTAATTCCCTGTAAAAGATAGGAAATTATGTTAAAAATCATCTAAATAATATTTTTAATCTGTCGATCACTATATGGCGACTAAAATTAATGAATTTTAGCCAATATTCCATCTAGCTCATCTAGGCTAGAATAGTTGATAACCAGCTTTCCTTTACCATTACTTTTATGCTGAACATTAACAGGTGATCCCAAGCGTTCGCTTACCTGTTCCTGCAGTCGCTTAATATCCGGATCAATATTAGCTGATGACTCGGTAACTTTAGGTGCTGGGTTTAACGCCCGTTTAACCTGTTTTTCGGTTTCACGTACAGACCATCCCTGATCAGCTGCTTTATTAGCTAATGCACTTTGTTCGCCGCCAGAAAGCGCCAACAGCGCCCGAGCATGTCCCATATCTATTTTTCGCTCATCTACCAGCAGTTTTACATCTTCATTAAGATCTTTAAGTCGTAACAGGTTAGTTACTGTAGCTCTTGACCGGCTTACTGCTTCTGCAACCTGTTGATGCGTCATTTCAAACTCATCGATTAAACGCTGAAGTGCCCGAGACTCTTCTAATGGGTTGAGGTTTTCACGCTGAATATTTTCAATTAATGAAATGGCCGCTGCGGACTGATCATTAAGCTCTTTAACGACAGCGGGTATTTCATGCAAACCCGCTAACTGGCTTGCCCGCCAACGTCGCTCACCCGCAATCAGCTCAAATTTACCTGCAGAGATAGGGCGTACAACAATAGGCTGAATTACACCCTGTGCTTTTATTGAATCAGCGAGCTCCTGTAACGCTTCCGGTTCAAAATGAACACGGGGCTGATAGGTGCCGCGTTGAATTAACTCCACCGCAATATGTCGCAGACCATCACCCTTTAATTCAGAGGTTTCGACTACGGGTGCTGCTGTGGGTATTGGTTTAGGGTCAGTCAGTTGATTCACTTCAGCTGCACTGCCTAACAGTGCATTTAAGCCTCGACCCAGACCTCTTTTCTTTTTTACCATTATTTACTCTGATATATTTATATTTTTGCCATTTACAAAGAACACAAAGGGTAACTATTTAATATAAACACTCTGTTCTATGTGTGTGGCGAATCTTTAAGCTACCGCTGGTTGCGCTGCTTTAACCTGCTTACGTATAACTTCACCGGCTAGTGAAAAATACGCAAGTGCGCCGCGTGAGGTTTTATCATAGTTTATTACTGGCAAACCATGCGAAGGTGCTTCTGCTAAACGTACATTACGTGGCACAACCGTTCTATATACCTGGTCACCAAAATGTTCAATTAACTGCGCAGATACATCCGTCGCCAGTTTATTGCGCGGATCATACATCGTGCGTAATAAGCCCTCTATTTCAAGATTTGGATTAACACTGCTCTTCACCTGCTCGATAGTTTCCATTAAAGATGACAAACCTTCTAAAGCATAATATTCACACTGCATCGGTATTAACACACCATTTGCAGAAACCAGCGCATTTAGAGTCAACATATTGAGTGATGGAGGACAATCGATAATGATAAAGTCATAATCAGACTCAACCTGTGAAAGCGCATTACGCAAACGTGATTCTTTACCTTCTACACTCAGCAGTTCAACTTCTGCCGCGGTTAAGTCACTGTTAGAGGGTAGGACATGAAAACCAATTTCATCAACTTTTTGTATGCAGTCTTTAATGTCTTCATCACCTAGCAAAACATCTAGAATACTGTTTTCCAGCTCATGTTTATCAACGTGACAACCCATTGTTGCATTGCCCTGAGGATCTAAGTCCACCAACAATACCTTTTTTTGAGTTAATGCTAACGACGCCGCCAGATTAACAGATGTCGTAGTTTTACCCACGCCGCCCTTTTGATTGGTTACTGCTATTATTTTCGCCATGTATACAATTCTTTATTGATGCTCTAATTTGATCGGCAAATTTCTATTAACTGCCTATCTTCTTCCAGCCAGGGCACCTGTAATGGATGTTGCGCTAGCTGCTCATATCCCTCGGTTAATGCCGGCAACTCGTCTTTTCCCTTCATTGCCAATACCCGGGTAGTTGATGTTAACAGATGTTGGGTACGATCCAATATAGTATTTAACGCAGCAAAGGCCCGACAGGTGATAATTTCGAAACCATATCCCGGCTGATAGTCTTCTACACGACTATGAATAATGTCAATGTTTTCAAGCTGTAAGTCGATTTTACACTGGGTCAAAAAGCGTGTTTTTTTGCCATTACTATCCAGTAAAACAAACTGACAGTCGGGTAAACAAATTGCCAGCGGTATACCCGGAAGCCCGGGGCCTGTTCCCACATCAAGTACAGGAGCGTTATTTATAAACGGCATAATGCTCAGACTATCCAGAATATGGCGAATAACCATCGAATCCAGTTCTCGTATTGACGTTAGGTTATAAGCTTTATTCCACTTCAGCATAAGCTGTAAATAATCTAACAGCATTTGCTGCTTTTGCTTAGAAATATCCAGGCCTAGCAGCTGTAGACCTTGTTCTAATCGTGCTTCAGCTTGCATTTTTCACGCTCACTTAATTTCCTAATGCCTGATTAGTTAATGTGTTTAATGCTTTTTTCATTTTGTCCAGATACTCTACATTACGTATATTATGTCTACTTTGTAATTCAGACGGATTTAGATAAGCTAACCATGTCTGACCTTTTTCATCTTGCCAGGCCAATACTTTCATGGGTAGATCCAGCGCCACTAATGGATTCTCATTTATTAATGGAGAGCCTACTTTAGGTTTGCCGAATATTAATAATTGTGTCGGACGCATAGGTATACCAGCTTTTTTAGCGCCTAACGAGTGAAAAATACGGCTAAATATAATAACGCCTTTTTCTTTTAGAATAGTTTCTAATCTATCTAAAGATTCACCAACACTGTAGCGGCTTTGTTTAACTGTATATTGCTCACTCGCCTGAGTCAGTTGAGCTGTCAATAACCCAATGGCTAAACATAATGATGTTATGATTTTTTTCATTTCTTCCCTTAATTTTGATAAATAATGCTTATAAAGCATCAATTTTAACAAGTAAAATTAATATGCTAAGGTGCTTAAAAAGACTTTAACACTAATTTCTAGAATGTGTATTTATACATCTGTTTTTTGTAGAGACACGATTAGCTTAACATTAAGTCACATTCAGTTATCTATATACTGTTTAGAAAAAAACGATGGGCTTTTTCTATTTCTTCTTTTTCTCGCTTTAAATAACCTGCATACCTGGCTTGTATTTCAAGCTATTTCATCGCTAACTACAGGCCCAATTTCTATAATTTATGTCAGCTTTTCATAATCTATTTCAAGATGTTTCAGCACCATAAAGTGACTGTCATTTTTAAAATAACAATTTACGATGGATAGTGTGAACTTACAGCGAATGTTTACGTTAGAGTTAATTTGGAAATAAATAACGATTAATAAAAAAGGCCTGATAAAATATCAGGCCTTTTTTCAAATATATCAATTAAAAAAGTTAATTTTCAATATACATCTTGCTTTCATTCAGATTATAGCTCCAGGGCAAACCTGCATTTTTCCAACCATTAACAACCCGGTGCCCTTTATTTGTCCCAGTCTTGGCTTTGCCACCTTCAAATCCATCAGTTACTGTCACAACATTTTTATAACCTAACTGATCCAATAGGTTCACTGCTCCTGCGCTGCGATTTCCAGAGCGACAAATCAGTATTATTTTACTGTTTTTATTCAGCCCTTTTTTCTTAATGGCTTCATCAATAGCAATAGAAAAATTACTATTAGGCTCCATTGAGAACTTTTTCTTCTTTTCATTCCATGACTCTTTATCATGCAACATATATGGAATATTAAAATCGATTAAGCTTGGTGCACCTACGAATTGAACTTCTGCCCTTGTTCGTATATCAACAAACAAAGAATCTGACGGGTTTACAGTCTTATCTTTATAGGCTTCTTCTGCTGTCATATACAAACCTTGAGTAGTTTGCTTTTTCTTAGAAACTTTCTTTACATCGACAGATGCCATTAAAGTTGTAAAAGGTAATATACATATTAATCCTGCAATAATTGTCTTCATGTTGATCCTTGTCTGAATTGAAATTAAATAATCGAATCTCAGTATATTATACTTTTCTAATATATTGGTATTGTAATTTCCAATCTCTATGATTGTAAGAGTTTATCGATTTATAACTATTTGATAAATATATAAAAAACTTAGATTGACTTATCGTTACCGATAAACAAAAGTCATTTGAATACGTATTTAGCCATAATGATTATAACTAAAAAGTTATCGTTGATGGTTTGTAGAGAATAAATGCATAAGCGAAAAGGCATTACTAACGACTAAAGAATGGCATCTAATATCTGTTACTAAATGTATATTATGTCTCTACTTTTTATGCCCGTTTCGCACTCTTTTTAATATGCACCAATAAAAGTGAAATCGCGGCGGGTGTTATACCTGAGATTCTACCCGCCTGACCAAGCGTCGCTGGGCGATGATCAATCAGTTTTTGTCTGACCTCATTCGACAAACCTTTAACTTGATCGTATTCGATTTTTTCCGGAATATTTTTACCTTCATAACGACGAGCTTTTTCTATTTCTTCTTTTTGTCGATTTAAATAGCCTTCATACTTGGTTTGTATTTCAACCTGTTCCGCAACTCGCGCATCACTTACAGCAGGCCCAATTTCTGCAATTTGCGTCAGCTTTTCATAATCCATTTCAGGACGTTTTAGTAAATCCAGAGCACGACATTCTTTACTTAACGGTTTTTGTAAAACCGGTTCTAATGCTTTTCCCGCAGACGAAGTAGGTTGAACCCAGATATCTTTTAAACGTTGTTTTTCAAGTTCTATCGATTCACGTTTTTCTGAAAATAAGCGCCACTGATTATCACTTAACAGGCCCATATCATAAGCAATTTCTGACAAGCGTAAATCTGCATTATCTTCTCGTAATAACAAACGATACTCTGCACGAGAAGTAAACATACGATACGGCTCTTGTGTGCCATTGGTAATTAAGTCATCAACTAAAACACCAATATAAGCCTGATCTCTTCTGGGAGACCATGCCTCTTTTTCCTGTATCTGCAGGCTAGCATTTATCGCCGCCAACATACCCTGCGCCGCAGCCTCTTCGTATCCGGTGGTACCATTTATCTGTCCGGCAAAATATAGACCTTTTATGAATCGTGTTTCCAGACTCGGCTTTAGATCTCGAGGGTCAAAATAGTCATACTCAATGGCATAACCCGGTCGCGTAATAAATGCATTCTCAAAACCTTTAATCGAACGCACAAGATCAAATTGCACATCAAAAGGCAGACTGGTAGAAATACCGTTTGGATATATTTCAAAACTATTCAGCCCTTCTGGCTCAATAAATATTTGGTGTGAATCTTTATCCGCGAAACGAACTATTTTGTCTTCTATTGATGGACAATAACGGGGGCCGACACCTTCGATAACGCCTGAATACATGGGTGATCGATCTAGTCCCCCATGTATAATTTCATGTGTTTTTGCATTGGTATAGGTGATATGGCAGGAAATTTGTTCTGGGTGATCGTCAACTGAACCTGTAATCGAGAACACCGGTGTCGGTGTATCACCAGGCTGCTCCTGTAATTCTGAATAATCAATGGATCGAGTATCTATCCGTGGTGGTGTACCGGTTTTTAATCGATCAACTCTAAAGGGTAACTCACGTAACCGTTTAGACAGGGCAATTGAAGGCGGATCACCCGCACGACCACCGGAATGGTTACTTTCACCTATATGAATAAGCCCACCCAAAAATGTACCCACGGTTAATATGGCTGTTTTGCATTTAAATTTCAGTCCCATTTGGGTAATAACACCCACTACCTGGTCATTTTCAATGATCAGGTCTTCTACCGACTGCTGAAAAATAGATAGATTAGGTTGAGTTTCAAGAGCAATTCGAATCGCCTGGCGATATAACTGGCGATCTGCCTGTGCCCGAGTCGCACGAACCGCCGGGCCTTTACTACTGTTTAAGGTTCGAAATTGAATACCACCCTTATCAGCGGCTCTTGCCATAATGCCGCCCATGGCATCGATTTCTTTAACAATATGTCCTTTTCCAATGCCACCGATCGCAGGATTACAGCTCATCATACCGAGGGTTTCGATGTTATGAGTAAGTAACAGGGTTTTTGATCCCATGCGAGCAGAAGCCAGGGCGGCCTCTGTGCCGGCGTGGCCACCACCAATAACTATTACATCGTAGGTTTCGTTATAAAACATCGTTTTCAGACTTATTGCTTAATATTGCAGCAATTTTAGCAAATATTACGTGAATTCACTTGTTTATATTTAATCTAGTTAAACCATCTCGGCCTCCGTGGCAGCTCTTGCTTTATAAGCCCTGTACCTTCAATCATTAGTAGCAAATAATAAGCACTTAGAAAAACAACTTCGAATAGAGGGCAAAGCCATTAATTATTATTAATTTAAATATTATATAAACCAAGACTGCTAATAACTATTAACGCTCCACCCACTACTCTTTTAAATAGATCATTATTCTTAATGATTTTGTTATGTGCTTTTAATCCAATGACATGTCCAATGGCTGCGACAGGAATTAATATCAACGCAATGACTAGATTTAGATCAATTCCGACAATCACAAATGCTGTCATTTTAATTATGACGATTGTTACCCAGAGAACAAATAATGTATTTCGTAATAACTCAGCAGAGACGTGCCGCATGAATACCGCAACAATTAACGGCGCACCTGTTAATGATGTGCCTGCCACATATCCGCCTAAACATAGCAAACACCCATCAAGCCATTTTTTATTACTCCTAATATGTAACCCAAATAACCACATCAATGCATACACTAATGTAATTAAGTAAATGAATACTAATAACCAGTTCGTGGGTAGTTTGATCAAACCAACAACACCCATTAATACGAAGGGAATAATAATCAATATAGCTTTTTTTAAATAAAGCCAGTCGACCTTTGCAATACGGGAGTGGAGAGTGAGGCTAGAAAAAAATAATAGATGGGCGCCAATAACGGGTAACCAGAATAATGGCTCATTAAAAATCAATAACATTAGAGGTAAACCAAGAGCACCTCCGCCAAAACCAAGTCCACTACGTACAAATCCGGTCCATATAAAAACCAGCATAACAAGCGCGACTTGTGTGATATTTAGCCCTAATAAAACCTCCATTGTAAATTACAGGGGTATATTACTAATATGTATTAAGGTGATATTTTAGAATTTATCAAAATCTGAAAGTCTACCGATTCATGATCTACATCTCGTACACCATAAATATTTATATCTTTTTTATATAATGTAGATATATAGGTTCTTACTCCATCGGTTGTTATAATTTTATTTCCTTCTATTGCAAATTTTACATCACCTTTTAATATATCTGCTCGAGCCTGATAATCTACGTTGGTAAGTGTTTTAGGGCTTTTTGCTTTTATAACTTTTTTCTCAGTTAAACCATCTTGACTTATTTTTATTTCGTATACGGCTTCTGATAATAAATCTTTTAATATAACTGTTTTACCTAAAAGTATTTCACTTATTTCTAACCCCGTCATGATGTGATAACCATCGAGTTTTTGCAGACTCAGTCGGGGAACATCATCTGCTAAAACAACTTCAAACATCATAAAAAATGTAACAATAAATAGTATTATTTTTTTCATTTAATTCTCAGTTTTTAGTGACCTAAATATTCATCAATTAATAATGCCAGCTTATCATGTAAATGACCTTCAAACTCATCCAGGTCTTTTTCAAATAAAGCCAGATACTTTGCCGCCTTATCATGTGTCAGTTTTTTATTAATTAATTTATATTCCATCTCTGCCAAATCTTTATTGAGTCTTGGCATGATTTCCCAATGGACAAAATCAGCATCAATATTATCAACTACTTTCTGGGCCATTTTACAGAAGTCGGCAACATGCTCATCACCCTGTGGACCCAGGCACCCTGGCTCAACCCGAAATATCACAGATAATTTTTTATCCTGATCTAATGGTAATTTAATTTTCATAAGTGTTTACTATTTTAATTGTTTGTTATAAATCTTCATCTATGCCGTATTGATTTAAACCCCAGGCAAACAGATGGCTACTTCTATCATTAGATTGACGAATATTGCTAGCTAATCGTTGTAACCAGTATTTAAACAGTTTATAAGATTCTTCAGGATGATTATCCATATAATCTAATAATATTTTCCTATTAATACGTGTTAACTCAACTTCATCGACTGCGACTACAGACGCACTTCGAGGGGAACCATCAAATAAATTCAATTCGCCAAAAGTGTCCCCTGTCGCTAAATCACAAAATCCCGACTGAATTTGCCTACCATCATGCAGCACAACTCTCTTATTAATCCGCACATGGCCTTTTTCGATATAATATACATCAAGACTCTCTTCACCTTCCATCAATATGCATTCGCCGGTTTTATAATTTACCCGATCACATGCATGTGCTTGTTTAAATTCATCCGCTTCTAAAAATTTTTTTAAAATCGTCGACATAGTTTATTTCTTATATTTCAGTAATACTATCGTGTTTAGGTGGGTTTGAGGGCTTGGTTAATATAAACCATGCACCATATATCATTAAGCTTGCAATAATAGCTTTTAACATTATTCCAACCGGTGAAAATATCATCATATATATGAAACTAATACTCATAAAGCTAACGGACATTATTTTAGCTGCTAAGGGGATTACTCTGTGTTTATTCCACATTTGTAGGGGTGGCCCAAAAAATTGGTGATTATATAACCAGTTATGAAAACGCTCAGAACTTCGGGAAAAAGCCCACAAAGCCAGCAACATAAATGGCGTTGTCGGTACCACGGGTAAAATCACCCCTATCGCACCCAGTGCAAAAAATACCCAGCCTAAAACAAAGTAAACAATTCTCATGACTCTTGAATTCTAATCCCTACAATCTCCTGAAACTCTAGAATAATCTTATCATGTTGAAATCATCGTGTATTTACTCATCACAGCTTGAAATCCGTCAATTCATACCATATATAGTAAAGTATGGATATCAACTCACTCTATACAATGCTGGAAAATGGGCAGGATAGTCTTATACTGCGTTTCGGGCTTGGGCAGGCCCATTTAAAACAAAAAGATTTTCCTGCTGCAATCGAGCATCTGCTTAAAGCGCTGGAGTTCGATAATGAATATTCGGCTGCATTTAAATTACTCGGCAAGGCCTATTCCCTGTCAGATCAGAATCAACTCGCTATTGATACCTATGATAAAGGCATTCAAATTGCTGAAAACAAGGGTGATATTCAAGCTGCTAAAGAAATGAAGGTCTTTCTTAAAAGATTAACAACATAATACTAATTAGCAATTCAAATTCATAACCTCTTAAAACTGCCACACAATGCCAAACTTCAGCGTATAATCACAACTTTAATTGTTGATGTATCATGATAAGCCTTACTTATGGATCTGCCAGAAATAGATGACTACCGTACATTATTTTTAAATAAGACTGCCTTACTCGATGTACGTGCCCCTGTTGAGTTTAATCAGGGCGCTTTTCCCTTTACTGAAAATTATCCTCTCATTAATGATAATGAAAGAGACATAATCGGTAAAAAATATAAAGAGTTGGGACAGGATGAGGCGATTGAATTAGGCCATGAATTAGTGCAGGGTGATATAAAGTCTGAGCGAATAAATAAATGGCAATCATTTATAAATCAACATCCTGAGGGCGTATTGTATTGTTTTCGAGGTGGCATGCGTTCTAAAATCTCTCAGCAATGGATTTATGAAAAAACCGGTATTGTTTATCCGCGGGTCAAAGGTGGCTATAAAGCCATGCGCCGATTTTTATTAGATGAGCTAGAAACATCTGTAAATGAAATTCAACCTGTTGTGTTAGGTGGTCGTACCGGAATTGGAAAAACCATCTTACTTGATAAACTTAATCAAAAAACAGATCTTGAAGGCCTGTTTCATCACAGAGGTTCAGTTTTCGGTAAACACGTTACACCTCAACCGACTCAAATAACTATTGAAAACAATCTTTCAATAAATTTATTAAATCACCGAAATGATAATACATCACATCTCGTTTTCGAAGATGAGGCGCCTAATATTGGGTCAAGACGCATTCCTGAAGTTTTATTTAATAAAATGCAACAGTCCCCAATTATTCAATTAGAAACCAGTGTTGAAACACGTGTGGATATTACGTTTCAAGAATACATAATTGAGGCTTTGGCAGAACATCAAAACTTTTATGATAAAGATGCTGGATTTGATTCCTGGTCAAATCAACTTAACGAAGCAATCGATAAAATTCAACGTCGTTTGGGTGGCGTTCGATATAAAGAACTTAAGTCGATATTAAATCAGGCAATCTCTGAACATTCATCTACCGGTGATATGGAATTACACCGTGTTTGGATAAAATCTTTACTGATTGATTATTATGATCCGATGTATGACTACCAATTTAGCAAAAAAGCAGAACGAGTTATTTTTAAAGGTTCTGAAAATGAGGTGTTAAATTTTCTAATAAGTAAATACCAGCTTTCATAAACTGTTATCTTTATTAATAATCTGCTGCAATATCTTTTTTTATTTGATTATAAACTGTTGTGCCTTTTCTTATATTCATTTGTTTTAATGTGTACTTCCAGCCTTTCTCTTTATTTTTTGCATAGAGAACTGAAATACTCTGTAATGGTTGACCACTTACATCAGCAACAGACACACTCATTAAAACATCCGGTGCTTTGAACTCATAAATATTAAAAAGCTCCTCTACTTTACCTACTGGTACCTGAAAGTCTTGTGCTACTTTATCAACAAAGCCACTTAATTTTGTTTTGTTTTTTCTGTTTATATTTTTATGAATTAACTTTAATGATTCATCGATCTCTGCATCACCACTATCAGGTATGTACTGAACTTCGGCAAAAGCCTGCGTATTAAACATCAATAGTAAAACCAGACAACTTATTAAAAATTTCATTATTATTTTCCTATGCAGAAACTTGAAAAAATCTTACCTAATAGATCATCCGAGGTGAATTCACCTGTTATTTCATTAAGCTGTTCCTGAGTATAGCGCAACTCTTCTGCTAATAATTCTCCTGCTTTTAATTCAATAAGGTTATAACGTGCACTCTGTAAATGTTGATCGGCATTTTCTAAAGCATCGATATGGCGTCTTCTAGCCATAAATCGGCCTTCATTACTTTGTTCGTAACCCATACATTGTTTTAAATGCGTTTTAAGTATATCCAATCCCGCACCCGTTTTTGCACTGAGCGTTATATCTATCTCTTCATCAGTTTCAATCAGTTCAGGTACTCTTCCTGAAGTATCAATTTTATTAAACACGCGGGTGACCCCAATATGTTTTGGCAATTGATCTTCAATTTCCAGATGATCATCATCTCTGTGGGTGTCATCGACTAACAGTATAATTCGATCTGCCTGTTCAATTTCATACCAGGCACGGCGTACACCTTCCTGCTCAATTGGATCATCACTTTCTCTTAATCCCGCAGTATCTATAACATGTAAAGGTAAACCATCTATTTGAATATGCTCACGTAATACGTCACGTGTGGTGCCGGGTATATTTGTAACAATCGCAGATTCGCGGCCTGCTAGCTGATTTAACAAACTGGATTTTCCCGCATTGGGCCTGCCCGCTATCACCAGTGTCATACCTTCTCTTAATAAACAGCCCTGACGGGCAGATTTAAAAACCTCAGATAAGGCCGTTTCAATTGAAACCAGTTTTGCTTCGACTTTTCCATCACTCAGAAAATCAATTTCTTCTTCCGGAAAATCAAGAGATGCTTCCACATACAAACGTAGTTCAATCAGATTATTCACTAATTCATGAATCGTATTTGAAAATTCACCCTGCAAAGATTTCACTGCTGCTTTAGCTGCTTCAGCAGATTCAGCCTCTATTAAATCGGCAACAGCTTCTGCCTGAGCCAGATCCATTTTATCATTGAGAAAAGCCTGTTCGGTAAATTCACCTGCACGGGCAGGCCTGGCACCTAATTCAAGTACACGCTTAAGAATCAAATCAAGCACAACAGGCCCACCATGTGCCTGTAACTCCAATACATCTTCACCTGTAAATGAGTTTGGACTTTTAAAAAATAGAGCAATACCTGTATCGATTACTTCGCCTTGTTTATCTAAAAAAGGCAGATATTTAGCTTTACGAATTTCTGGAGAATGTTTAAGAATTTTATCCGCAATGATTAAACTTGCAGGACCAGATACACGGACGATGCCAACACCACCTCGCCCAGGTGCTGTAGCAATTGCTGCAATTGTTTCTGTATTTGGTTGTGACATGAAGAGAGTTTACGTTGTGCACTGTTAGATTGAAATAAAGACTTTACACTGTTTAAGCATTTCTCCATCGGGGAAAGAGCACCGTTTTTTGGTACTCTGTCCCCTAAACCCATACCACTAAAATCCGACAGTGTAGTTAAGCGACTCAGTAAAACTTTTGATGGCATAAACAAGGGGACAGGGCGCAAAAATCGCGACCTTTCCCCGAGGGAGATAAATCTAAACAGCTATCTATTTTTCAGCTTCAATGTTCTTAGTAATAATCCACTGCTGTATTATTGAAAGTGTATTATTAACAACCCAGTAAAGTACAAGACCCGCTGGGAAGAACAGGAAGAATACAGTGAAAACCAGCGGCATAAACTGGAAAACTTTCTGCTGAACCGGGTCAACAGGCGCAGGATTCAGCTTCTGCTGAATATACATGGTAGCGCCCATTAATATCGGCAAAATAAAGTATGGATCCTGTTCAGATAAATTCTGAATCCATAATGCAAATGGAGCATTACGCATCTCTACTGATTCAAGTAATACCCAATATAATGCAATAAATACAGGAATCTGTATCAAAATTGGAAAACATCCACCCAGTGGATTAATTTTCTCTTCTTTGTACATTTTCATCATTTCAGCAGACATGCGCTGACGATCATCACCGTAACGCTCTTTTAGCGTAGCCATACGAGGACCAATCTTTCGCATACGCGCCATTGAGCGATAACCTTTTGCAGATAACCAGTAAAAAGCAATTTTTACTGTAATTGTTAAAAAGATGATTGCCCAACCCCAGTTATCAAACTGAGAATGGTAAAACTTAAGCAGCCAGAATAAAGGCTTTGATAATATCGTTAAAATACCGTAATCAACGGTTAACTCTAGTCCTGGGGCTACTTTCTCTAACTGATCCTGTAATTTAGGCCCAACTACCAACTGACTTTTGAATAATGCTGGCGAATCTGCCGTTGCCACAACTGCAGGTGATCGCATACCTAAAATATAACGATTACTTGTGGGATGAGAAGTATAGGTGAAGTTATTTTGCTTCTGATCAGGAACCCATGCAGCAAGGAAGTAATGCTGAATCATGGCAATCCAGCCACCCTTCATATCTGATTTAAAGCTCTGATCTGCTATATCGTCGAAATCTACTTTCTCATATTTAATTTCATCATTAAATACAACTCCACCAACATACGTAGGAATCATTGTTGATTCGCGTTCCTGATAAGAACGTACTAATTGACGGTATTCTGATCCACTCCAGTCCCCTGCGGACACAACATGTTCAATATCGATAACGTAACTATCACGTTTAAAAGTAAATATCTTCTGAACTCGCACACCCTCTTTCTGCCAGTAGAGTGACACTTTTAATTCATCCGTGCCTTCCTGCATTCGATACTCAGCCTTTTCAGTCTGATATATATCTTTATGATTAGGTGCTATGTGTGCAGATGAAACCAGACCTGACTGAGCAGTATGATAGATACTTTCTTTAGTAGATAATAAACGAAAAGGTTTATCTTTTTGCTCTGCATCATACTGGTAATCACGTAAATCAAGTTGGTAAATCGTACCGCCCTGAGTATCAATCTTTAAATCCATAACATCTGTTACAACGTGAACAGCCTGACGTTTTATATTTTCTTCAGATGCAGCTGGAGAATTACCTGATACGGGTTTATCTGCTGGAATACCTGCTGCTGGAAGTGCGCTGATTTCGGCATCTGAAATAGCAGAGGAAACCTGCTCAATATCAGTCACAATGGGTTGTGGACCATAGGCCTTCTGCCATTCCTGATAAAGCAGAAATAGAGTAAAAACAAAAGCGAGGTAAAGAATGGTGCGTTGGTTTTCCATTGATATCCTGATTACTTTTTAGATTTTAATTAGTGTTTACATTCTGTTTTGTGTGGGTCATCAGGAATTGGATCATATCCACCCTCATGCCATGGATGACAGCGCCCAATACGACGTAATGCCATCCACCCACCGCGCAATATACCAAAACGACCAATTGCTTCAACTGCATATGTTGAACAGGTTGGTGTATATCGACAATGAGGTGGTAAATACGGACTTATAGCGTATTGATAAAAATGGATGAGTCCGATGAGTATTTTGCGCATAGCTATTTTTGAAAATTTTTAGCTAGTTTATTCCAGTGTTGTTCTAATGATTGGAATATTTGCTTATTTTCTGCTCTTTTAGTAATTGGTTTTGCCATTACTACAAGATCAACTGCAGGTAATATTTGTAGATTTTTTCGAAAACTTTCACGTACGAGTCTTTTTATACGATTTCGATCTACTGCTCGTTTAGCATTTTTTTTTGATATTGCTAAACCTAAGCGTGAATGTAACACCAGATCTGTATTTTGTAAGTCTGTTGTCCCAGATTGTTCACGGACTACAGCAAGTATTGTCAAATAGCGGTCACTGGAACGAACCGGGTTTTTAAATACCCGGCTATATTCATCTGGTTTAAGCAGACGGAATTGTCTCGAAAAACATTCCGTTTTATCTGACATTAACCAACACGTCTAAATAATGCCTAATATCACCTGGGTTTAGCTATCGCCAAACTTATGCTGACAGACGTGCTCTACCCTTTGCACGACGTGCTTTTAATACTTTACGACCACCAACAGTGCGGCTGCGAGCGCGAAAACCATGAGTACGTGCACGTTTAATTCGGCTTGGTTGAAAGGTTCTTTTCATTGTTACAGACCTAATATTAATCTTGAAAAATTGGGGCGTGTATTCTAATCGTAGCAGAGGCCTTAGTCAAAGTAATATTAGCTATATTTTTAAAATAAACATAACTAACTAATTATGCGGGTTAAAACACCTTACATATCAAGTTTGTGTATTCATTTTTGGGTAGAAAAATTAACTAATCTAAATCATGCTTTAAATAGTAGTTTCACGATTATCCTTTGCAGGTTAAAATGAAACGTTCAGCTTTCTATATCTGCCCGTCATTTTATTTACGGTATTCATAATCTGGGCAAAAGAATGAATACTAATTGGGGATTATATTTCGTGTCGAGCGCTTTGTGGGATCAGTGTCTACAACGACTGGAACAAGAATTATCAGATCAGCAATTGAATACCTGGATTCGGCCTCTACAATCAGAAGAGCTGAATGACCAGTTGTCTCTGTTCGCCCCTAATAGTTTCGTTATGGATTGGGTAAAACAACACTTTTTACAACAAATAACAACAATATGTAAAGAAATCGATACAAATCGTGATATTTCTGTTTCACTAGATATAGGCAGCAAAAATCCCAAACCCGTTTTTAAAGCACCGCCTGCTCAAGCAGCTATCATATCAAAAGACATGCCCAAACAACCTTCAATAGTTGCTAAACCATCTAATGAAAAACTCGAAAATCATCTTAATATCGGTTTTACTTTCGATAATTTTATTGAAGGTAAGAGTAATCAGTTAGCAAAGGCTGCTTCTCTACAGGTAGTAGAAAATCCTGCTGGTTCTTATAACCCTCTATTTTTATATGGGGGTGTAGGTTTAGGTAAAACCCATCTAATGCATGCAGTCGGTAATCAAATTCTACATAACAATCCTCAAGCAAGGATCGTTTACTTACATTCAGAACGCTTTGTAACGCATATGATCAAAGCGTTGCAACACAATACAATGGATGATTTTAAACAGTTTTACCGATCTCTTGATGTATTGTTAATTGATGATATTCAATTTTTTGCAGGTAAAGAGCGTTCTCAGGAAGAGTTTTTTCATACTTTCAATGCACTTTTAGAAGGTGGTAGACAAATAATATTAACCTGTGATCGTTATCCTAAAGAAATCGACGGCTTAGAAGAACGTTTAAAATCTCGATTTGGCTGGGGTTTACCTGTTTGCATTGAACCACCTGAACTTGAAACACGGGTAGCCATTTTACAAAAGAAAGCAGAAGAGTTCGGTATTGGTTTACCTAATGAAGTTGCATTCTTTATAGCCAAACGTATACGATCCAATATTCGTGAACTGGAAGGTTCTTTAAGACGTGTCATGGCAACGGCTAACTTTACCGGTAAACCTGTAACACTGGAGTTTGCTAAAGATACTTTACGTGATCTTATAGCACTTCATGATCGCTTAATAACCATTGAAAACATACAAAAAACAGTGGCAGAATACTATAAAATTCGCATCTCTGATTTGCATTCAAATAGTCGAAGTCGTTCAATAACGCGACCCCGTCAGGTGGCTATGGCTTTATCTAAAGAATTAACAAATCATAGTTTGCCTGAAATTGGTAATGCCTTTGGTGGTCGTGACCATACAACTATATTACATGGCTGCAGAAAAATTACTGAATTAAGAGATTCTGATAGTAAAATTGATGAAGATTATACAAATTTATTACGTATTCTTAGTAATTAAAATGAATAAAAATGCTTATAAGAACTTGTGGATAAGTATTGTATATTGATGTGGACAAGTTTGAAGATGTGAGTTATCCACAATCTGTCTACAGTTTACAACAAGAATACACACGATTTGTTAGGCTTAAAAAGATAGCATAAGTTATTGATATTATTCTTTATTTTAAAGTTATCCACAGAAATCTGTGGACTTAATTATAATAACTAAATATATAAATATATATAATAATTAGGAACACCCATGAAGATCAAAATCCAGCGAGATGATTTATTAATTCCACTGCAACAAGTAATTGGTGCAGTGGAAAAAAGGCAGACACTACCAGCATTAGCTAACGTGTTAATTAAGTCAAATGATAATCATTTCACCTTAACTACAACTGATTTAGAAATAGAATTGGTTTCTAAAGTTAATCAATTAATGGATGAGGCAGGCGAAATTACATTACCTGCAAAGAAACTATTAGATATCTGCAAAGCCTTACCCAATGATGCTGAACTTACTATTGATGTAAATGGAGATAAGGCTTTAATAAAATCTGGAAGAAGTCGATTTAGCTTAACCACACTACCTGCTTCTGATTTTCCTGCATTAGAAGAAATTAGTAGTGTTTATGAATTCAGTATTCCTCAAAGTTTACTAAAAGCACTTATTGAAAAAACTTCATTTGCAATGGCACAACAAGATGTCCGTTATTATCTCAATGGACTTATGTTAGAAGTCGCTTCAGGTATTATTCGCTCAGTAGCTACAGATGGTCATAGATTATCTTTTTGCGAGAAGAGCATTGATGCTGATTTAACGGATAATAAACAGGTTATTATTCCACGAAAAGGTGTAAGCGAGTTACAGAGATTATTATCCGATACAGATGATGAAGTTAAAATTGTACTTGGTAATAATCATATTCAGTGCAATATTGCCAATCAAAGATTTACTTCAAAACTCATTGACGGTCGATTCCCAGATTACAAACGGGTTATGCCTGAAGCTTCTGGTAATAACATGGTGCTTGACAGAGATGGTCTTAAACAAGCTTTAGTTCGTGCTTCTATTTTATCTAACGAAAAGTATCGTGGTATTCGTATGATACTTGAAAATAATTTGCTCAAACTACAAGCACAAAATCCAGACCAGGAAGAAGCAGATGTTGAGCTTGAAATTAACTACGAAGGTAACCCTATGGAAATGGGTATCAATGTTAATTATATGATTGATGTGCTCAATACTTCTAATAAAGATACGGTTCAAGGCTACATCAAAGATGCAAATAGTAGTTGTCTTTTAATGTTTCCAGATGATGATGAAGCTAAATACGTTATCATGCCGATGCGTCTCTAACAGATAAGTAGTTATCTGTTATGGGGCTCAAAAGCCTGGAAATTCTAGCATTTCGAAATCTTAAGCAGGTTAACTTAAAACCTGATAAAGAATTGAATGTAATCACTGGTTGCAATGCTGCAGGAAAAACAAGTTTACTCGAATCAATATTTTATCTAAGTTTCGGAAGATCTTTTAGATATTCACAGACTAAAGATTTGATTTCGTATGATAATGATTTCTTTCGTTTGATCTCTGAATTAGATTCATCAGACACCAGAATAGGAATTGAAAGAAGACTTAAAGATCAAACAATTCGTGTCAATAGACAAGCAATCAATCGATTATCTCAACTCTCTACCCTACTCCCGGTACTTGTCCTTCATCCAGATAGTCATCAGTTAATCTCATCTGGTCCCGATAATCGTCGTCAATACATGGATTGGGGAGTGTTCCACGTGGAACATTATTTTATTAATAGTTGGAAAAAGTATAAAAAAGCACTGAGTCAACGAAATGCAGCACTTAGATTAAGGCAATCTGATAAATTATGTGCTTTATGGGATATAGAATTAGTTGAACATGCTTTGCAAATTGAGAAATTACGTAATAATTATATAAACCAAATTATTAAGATTGTGTCTGAATTATCAGATGAGCTATTTCCAGGACATACAATAAAGCTAGTGCATAAACGTGGTTGGCCAGAAGATATAGGCTTTGCAGATTATCTTTATAATAATATTGATAAAGATAAAGAAAAAGGCTTTACTCAATCTGGTCCTCATAGAGCAGATATAAAAATTACCGTTGACGGTAAGTCTGCACAATCTTCAATTTCTAGAGGTCAACAGAAGAAACTGGTCAGTTTACTTAAGATAGCGCAACTAAGCTTATTCTCTGAATTGTCTGATAAAAAATGTATCCTTTTGTTTGACGACTTACCAGCTGAACTAGACCACGACAATCAAATAAAGATTATGAATATTCTTAGTAAATTGAACATCCAATTATTTATTACTGCTATTACGGATGATTTAATAGATTATAAAACATGGAAAAGCTACAAAGTGTTCCACGTGGAACATGGTGTAGTAACAGAAAAAGCCTAAAGATAAATAAATATGTTTTATTGAGAAAAGCATAAAATTCACAAGTAATTTTATTAATAAAAGAAAATGTAAGTAAAATAAAAAAATAACTATAAATTCCCATTGTATAGGGGTTTTCAGTTATAATATTTCGACTATTTTTAGGGGATTTATATGACCGAATCAGCGGCTTACGATTCATCAAGTATTAAAGTCTTAAAAGGACTTGAAGCAGTTAGAAAACGACCTGGTATGTATATTGGTGACACAGATGATGGCACTGGTTTACACCATATGGTATTTGAAGTTGTTGATAACTCAATAGATGAAGCTTTAGCTGGTCACTGTTCTGAAATAAATGTCCAGATACACAATGATGGATCCGTATCAGTAAGTGACAATGGTCGAGGTATCCCAGTAGATGTTCATGAAGAAGAAGGGGTTTCAGCTGCAGAAGTCATAATGACAGTACTTCACGCTGGTGGTAAGTTTGATGATAACTCGTATAAGGTATCAGGTGGCCTACACGGAGTAGGTGTTTCAGTTGTTAATGCCCTATCTGATAAACTTTTATTAACGATTAATAGACACGGTAAAATACATCAACAGGAATATCATTTAGGTGAACCTGTAAAGCCAATAGAAGTTATCGGTGATACTAAAACTACAGGAACTGAACTAAGGTTCTGGGCATCAGATAAGACATTTACAAATATTGAATATCACTATGATATTTTAGCAAAACGTCTACGTGAGCTATCTTTTCTTAATTCTGGTGTACGTATTGTTCTAACTGACAAACGAGTCGATGATAAACAGGACGTATTTGAGTATGAAGGTGGCATAAGCTCATTTGTAGAACATTTAAATAAAAATAAAACACCATTGCATGAGCAGGTTTTACATTTTAACTGGTCTAATGAAGAAGGACTGGGTGTAGAAGTAGCAATGCAATGGAATGATTCATACCAGGAAAACATCTTTTGTTTTACAAATAATATACCGCAAAGAGATGGCGGTACTCATATGGCTGGTTTCAGGGCATCACTAACCCGTAGTTTAAATCAGTATATGGAAAAGGAAGGCGTAGCTAAGAAAAATAAAGTAAGTACGACGGGTGATGATGCACGTGAAGGCTTAACTGCAGTACTATCTGTCAAAGTGCCCGATCCTAAATTTTCATCTCAAACAAAAGATAAGTTAGTCTCTTCTGAAGTAAAATCAGCAGTAGAGGCAGCAATGAATGAAAAATTCCAGGAATTTTTGATTGAAAAACCAGCTGATGCAAGAGCTATAACACAAAAAATTGTTGAGGCAGCTCGTGCTAGAGAGGCCGCTCGTAAAGCGAGAGAGATGACACGTCGTAAAGGCGCGTTAGATATTGCGGGTTTACCTGGTAAATTAGCAGATTGTCAGGAAAAGGACCCTGCTCTTTCAGAATTATACTTAGTGGAAGGGGACTCAGCGGGTGGATCCGCAAAACAGGGTCGTGACAGAAAAACACAGGCAATATTACCCCTTAAAGGTAAAATTCTGAATGTTGAAAAAGCGCGTTTTGATAAAATGCTGCAATCAGCTGAAGTAGGTACACTAATAACTGCTTTAGGTTGCGGTATAGGTAAGGATGAATATAATCCGGATAAAATGAGATATCATCGCGTTATTATTATGACCGATGCTGATGTTGATGGCTCACATATCAGAACATTGTTATTAACGTTTTTCTATAGACAAGTACCCGAATTAATTGAACGTGGTTATATCTATATAGCCCAACCTCCCCTATATAAAGTTAAAAAAGGTAAGCAAGAACGTTATGTAAAAGATGATCAGGAATTAAATAGTCATTTGTTAACTCTTGCATTATCTAACGCTCAATTGCATGTTCAAAAAGATACACCTGCTATTTCAGATTCTGCATTAGAAGAAATAGTTAAGTCATACTTATCAGTTCAAAACGTTATTGGAAGACTTTCCAGACGATATGAAGAAAGTATTTTGAAAGAAATGCAGGATTTACCAGCATTACTCAAAGAAGAGCTTAAAGACACGTCTAAGATTAATGATTATCTAGATAAGCTATTGATTTTATTAGATAAAAATAAACCTTCTGGAGTTGAATATAAGGTTGATAGCCAAACTTTAGAAGAAGAAGATTATCCACAATTAGAAATTACTAAAATTGTGCATGGTCTTGACCACACAACAATATTTACAGCTGATTTTTTTCAAAGCCCTGAATATGAACTGATACACAAGCTGTATGAAAAGCTGGATGGCCTATTCAACGAGGGTTCATATATTAAAAGAGGTGAAAAAACCCAGCTTGTAAAAAATATTACAGAAGTGAAAAACTGGTTATTTGATGAAGCACGTAAAGGACTAAATATTCAACGTTATAAAGGTTTGGGTGAAATGAACCCAGAACAATTATGGGAAACAACAATGAACCCTGAAACAAGAAGAATGTTACAGGTACGTATAGAAGATGCCATTGCTGCTGATGAAGTATTTACGACATTGATGGGTGATAATGTGGAACCTAGACGTGACTTTATCGAAGCCAACGCACTATCTGCAATGAATATAGATACCTAAAATATTAATCTCAAATAAATTATGTAAAATTAAGGTGCAGATTTATTCTGCACCTTCAATCAAATTATCATCAATTAAGCAATTATCGTATCTATAAAAATTCTAAAGAATATTTCTAGTTTTTGAAAATAATTAACTCCTCGGTGACCAGGCCATATCTGTAAAAGCTTCATCTAAAGGCGTTTTAGCAATATGGTTAGTATAATTACTTAAGGTTTTTTGAGCTACACCTACAAGAATATCAAGCATTTGATTAGTGTTATAACCAGAATCTAAAAATGACTGAATATCACCATCACCAACCCAACCACGTTTTTCGATCAAAAGCTTAGTAAAATTACGCAATACATTAAGTTTTGAATCAGAAATTGGCAGATCATCACGAATTGAATTAACAACTGAAGAGTCCACTTTTTGCATATTTGCGATAGCTGTGTGTGCTGCCATACAATAATCGCACTCGTGATAGTGACTAACAGTTAAAAGTACAATTTGTTGCTCAGTGGGCGTTAATGTTGAATTAGAAAAGATTCCAGCTAGAGATAAGTAAGCCTCAGTCAATGATGGAGAAGTAGCCATAACACCGATGAGATTCGGTACAAAACCAAAATTCTCCTCAGTTGTTTTCAGCATCTTAATAGACTTAGATGGTGCGTTTTCAGGGGTTAATACGGGTAAACGAGGCATTATATGCTCCCTTATTGAGTGATTGTTCAATAATAATAAATGTAATTGAGCAATCATTCAACTATTGGTAATATAATAATTAATAGATAGGCAGAGGTAGTTATGGCAAGACCACAGACTTTTAATGAAGAAATGGTACTAGATAGTGCAATGCAGCTATTCTGGTTAAAAGGTTACAGTAAGACATCTGTTAAAGATTTGACTAAAGTGACGAAACTACAGCCAGGCAGTATATATGGTGCATTCAAAAATAAGAGGAATTTGTTTTTAATGTCATTAGATTACTATTATGAAAATTTATATGCTTCAGTCAGTACTATATTGAGATCAGATGAAGAACCATTAAAAAGGATACGTGTATTTTTTGATAATTTACTAAGTCAGAAAGATGAAGATAAGTCTTTGAAAAGCTGTTTATTGGTAAATACATTACTTGAAATACCTCCTGATGATAGTGAGATCAATTTAAGAGTAACTAGTATGTTTACTAAAATAGAACAAGAGTTTTATGAAGTTCTGAAATTAGCACAGCAACAGGGAACGTTAATAGCGGGAGGAAGTCCTGAAACACTAGCTAAAATGTTGATGAGCGGAATATTTGGATTACAAGTATATAATCGAATGAAACCTGACCAAGAAGCTTTATCACAAATAGTTAATAATTTATTAGCAAATATAGAAAAAGCATAAAGTAAATAGTTAAACGAATCAGTAAATCATATAGTGCAAGATATATAAGCAATATATAATATGTAAAACGACTATAGAACGACTAAATATGAAAAATGTACTTCTTAATATAGAAACATTACCGCAATTTACCGAAATTGACGTGAGTAAGATTGATAAAACGATTAGTAATATTATTAAAGATAATGCTGAAAAGTTGAATGAATATTTAGAATCTGACAATACACATAATTGGGTTTCATTAATAAAAGAGCTTGAAACACTGGATAATAAAATATCCAGGGTATGGTCACCTGTAAGTCACCTTAATTCAGTTATGAATACGGATCAATTAAGAGTAGAACATGATAAGTGTGTACCTAAATTAAGTGCATACTCTACAGATATGTCTCAAAACAGTGAATTATATAAAGCTTATTGTAGTGTTAAAGAAAGTAAAGAATATGAAATATTAGACAATGCTAATAAAAAGGTAATTGAAAATGCTCTATTAAACTTTGAACTAAATGGAGTAGCGTTATCCGATGATAAAAAGAAACAATTTAAGAAGGTGAAAACAGAATTATCGAGTTTAAAGTCGAAATTTGAACAAAATGTAATGGATGCAACACAGGCGTTTAATATTCATATAGAAGTAGAAGCTGAGTTAGCAGGATTGCCTGAATTTGTAATAGATATGGCAAAACAGGCAGCAGATGAAGAAGAATTAAAAGGTTGGTTATTTACACTAGATGCTCCTTCATATATATCAGTAATGACTTATTCTGATATAAGAAATCTTCGGGAAGAAATGTATACAGCATTTACTACACGCGCTTCCAGTAAAGGACCAAATGGAGGTGACTTTGATAACACGAATATAATGGAAGAAATAGTCAGAGCCAGGCAAGGACTTGCTAAAATTTTAGGTTATAAAAACTATGCTGAATTATCGATCGCAGACAAGATGGCTGAAACAACTGATGATGTTTTAGGATTTCTGAATGACTTAGTTGAGAAATCAAAACCACAGGCAATAAATGAATTTAACGCATTAAAAAAATTCGCCCGTAAGGAATGCGATTTAGCAAATATTGAAGCATGGGATATTATGTATGTCTCAGAAAAATTAAAACAGAAAGAATATGGTATAAGTCAGGAAGAATTAAAACCATATTTTCCAGCCCCAAAAGTTATTTCTGGTTTATTTGAAATAGTAAATAGATTATATGGTATTAAAATAAACGAAGTTAAAAATGTAAATGTCTGGCATAAAGATGTCAAATTTTATGAAATAAAAGATGATCAAGGAATAATTAGAGGTCAATTTTACCTTGATTTATATGCCAGAAATAATAAACGTGGCGGCGCATGGATGGATGAATGTGTTTGTAGAATGAGATGTGGAGATGTTATTCAATTACCAGTTGCGTATTTAACATGTAATTTAACAGCACCAGTTGGAAATAAACCCGCATTATTGAATCATGATGAGGTGACAACCCTGTTTCATGAATTTGGTCATGGTTTACAACATATGTTAACCAAAGTGAATCCGTTGTTCGTATCGGGTATTAGTGGAGTTGAATGGGATGCAGTTGAGTTACCAAGTCAGTTTATGGAAAACTGGTGTTGGCAAAAAGAAGGTTTAGAACTATTAACATCACATGTTGATAGTGGCGATGTATTGCCTGAACATTTATATGAAAGACTAATAAAAGCAAAAAATTTCCAATCAGCAATGCAAATGTTGAGGCAATTAGAATTTTCTATATTTGATTTCAGATTACATATGGAATTTGAAACAGATAATCTTGTTGGAATACAGAACCTGTTAAATGATGTGAGACAGAAAGTTGCTGTAATTATTCCGCCGGTAATAAATCAATTTCAACATGGCTTCTCGCATATTTTTGCAGGAGGATATGCGGCCGGATATTATAGTTATAAATGGGCTGAAGTATTATCCGCTGATGCATTTTCTAAATTTGAGGAAAAAGGAATATTTGATGAAAAAGCAGGGAAAGAATTTCTTGAATGTATATTAGAAACAGGTGGCTCAGAGAAAGCTATAGATTTATTTACAAAATTTAGAGGTAGAGAACCTAAAATTGATGCTCTATTGAGTCATAGTGGATTACTCTAACTTAGTAACATAATATAAAAGTTATCTAGAAATTGAAATTAGAAAAAATCAATAAAATATAAATTATGAATCTAAAACAAACATTAATAACGGTATTAATATTAAGTAGTCAAATAATGACTGGTTGCTCTCTTTCTATTAGTAATTTTTCAGAAAATATAAGCAATGCAGTTAAATCTAATAATGATACTGAAACAGTAATGCAGGCATTGCCAGCATATTTGTTATTACTAGATGGACTTATAGAAAGTGATCCTGATGATGAAGATAATTTATTAGCTTCTTCTACACTAATGAATGCTTACGCTGGGCTATTGGCTGCAGATTTAGAAATGTTATCTGCTGAAGATAATAAGAATATTTTTTATGTAAATAAAATAAAAAGGCAACAACAGCTATTAGCACAAAAGTCTTTAAAAAGAGTAACCAGGGCAATTTGTATATATGATGAAAAATTATGTGAAATGACCAGTATTAAATACAGTGATCTAGTAGAAAAAATGAACAATACTGATAGTGACGATATAGATATTTTATATCGACTTGGAGCATCATGGGCTTCTTGGCTTCAGGTAAACACTCATGATTGGAACGCAATGGCTCAGTTACCACAGATAAAACTGCTTATGAAAACGGTAATCTCATATGATGAAAACTGGGATAATGGCAGTGCTAATATGTATCTTGGTGTACTGAATAGTTTTATACCTAAAACAATGGGTGGAAATCCAGAATTAGGTAAAGATTATTTTGAAACAGCAATAAAATTGACCAAGGGTGAAAATCAGATGGCTAAAGTTCTATATGCTGAATATTATGCCAGATTGACATTTAATGAAAAATTACACGAAAGATTAATAAGTGAAGTATTAGATTATAAAAATTCACAACCTGAATTTAATTTAATTAATACGATAGCACGGCAGAAAGCAAAAGCTTTACAGGCATCTTCTAAAGAATATTTTTAATAAGTGACTTAAATAAATGAAAATAACAAAACTATTGATAATAGCAATCACGTTGTGTTTCATGAATACACTACATGCTAAAGTATTTAAAATAGCAACATCTGCACCTGATGGAACGTATTGGATGAAGCAAATGCGACTTGGTGCAAAATTAATAAAAGATAAAACTGAGGGTCGAGTAATTTTTAAGTTCTATCCGGGTGGAGTGATGGGCTCAGAAGAAATTACTATGAAAAAAATTCGTATCAGGCAATTACAGGGTGCAGCCGTATCTAATGGAGTCTTAACAAGTTTCTATACGGATAGTCAGGTATATTCACTTCCTATGATTTTCAATTCGTTTGAAGAGGTTGATTACGTACGTCAAGTGCTAGATGCAAAAATAATTAAAGGCCTCGAAGATGGAGGTATGGTAAGTTTTGGTATTTCAGAAGGTGGTTTCGCATATGCAATGTCAATAAATCCGATAAATAAAATAAAAGATTTAAATAAACAAAAAATCTGGACACCTACTAATAATGAGCAAGCAGAACAAACATTACGATCATTTGGTTTAACACCAATCCCACTAAATATAGGTGATGTATTAACAGGCTTACAGACAAATTTAATCGATACTGTAGCTATATCCCCTATTGTAGCGATAGCACTACAGTGGCATACACAAATTAAATTCATAACAGACGTTCCATTAACGTATTTATATGCAACATTACTTATTGATAAAAAGACATTTAATAAAATAAGTAAAAATGATCAGAAAACAGTCAGGAATATAATGACTGATGTATTTAAGAAAATTGATACACAAAATAGAAAAGATAATATCGCTGCATTTACAGCATTAAGTAATCAGGGAATTAAAGTAGTTTCACCTGAAAAGAAAGAACTAAATTCATGGTATGAAAAAGGAGAGTTAGCCAGAGAATCAATAAGAAATAAAGGTATACTTTCGAAATCATCATATGATGAAATTAATAATTTACTAAATAAATTTAGAAAACAGCAAGAGACACTTGGTGCATCCAGGTAAAGTAAAAATATTTCTGAATGCTTTGCATTTATTAGAAGATATCATAGCGAGTGGTTTGCTTATGATAATTATGTTTTTTGCTTTATATCAGATTATTTTACGTAATTTTCTAGATAGTGGTTTTATATGGGGAGATAGTTTATTACGTGTACTAGTTTTATGGTTAGGTCTTGTCGGAGCAATTCTTGCCAGCAGAAAAGGTAAACAGATAAGTATCGATGTATTATCTCAATTTATACCAGTTCCATACAAAATTTATATTCAGAAATTGAATCTACTATTTGCTGCAATAGTTTGCTTTATTATTAGTTATTATAGCGGACAGTTTGTATATCTTGAATATCAGGACAATACAAAAGCATTTGAGAATATCCCTGCCTGGCTGACAGAAATAATAATTCCGATCGGTTTTTCTATTATGGGTTTAAAGTATATTGCTCAAATTATGAATGAAACTAAAATATGATAACTGTTATCGTAGTGCTGGTATTAATAATGCTGGCATTATTAGGAGCACCGCTCTTCTCAGTAATAGCAGCTGGTGCCTTATACGGATTTTATATTGCAGATATAGATTTGATGGTTATAGGTATTGAATTATATCGAATAGCTGAAACTCCTTTATTAATGGCTTTACCATTATTTACTTTTACCGGATATATATTAAGTGAAAGTAAAACATCTCAGAGAACATTAAACCTTATACAGTCGTTAATAGGCTGGATGCCAGGTGGGCTGGTCATATTTGCTTTTGTATTTAGTGCAATATTTACAGCATTTACAGGCGCATCAGGAGTTACAATTGTTGCACTGGGTGCATTACTCTACCCTGCCCTTATAAATGCAGGATATACAGAAAAATTTAGTTTAGGAATGGTCACAGCCTCAGGAAGTTTAGGTTTGTTACTTGCACCATCATTACCATTAATACTATATGGAATCATTGCACAACAGATGGATCTGGATGTTCAGTTCACCATAAGCGAATTATTTATAGCAGGGCTGTTACCAGCCGCATTAATGATAATTAGTTTATCAATATATGCCGTAGTAAAAAATCGACAATTTAATATTGAAACGGTAAGTTTTGATAAAAATAAATTAATCAAATCAGTTTGGGAAATGCGTTGGGAATTACCAATGCCGTTAGTTTTAATAGCAGGTATATATTCCGGGTATTTTGCAATATCAGAAGCTGCAGCTGTAATAGCAATTTATATATTGATAGTTGAAACACTTATATATAAAGAAATTTCTTTTTCAAAACTGATAGATATCATAAGAGAATCAATGGCAATGGTTGGCAGTATACTATTGATACTTGCAGTGTCTCTGGCTTTAACTAATGTATTTATTGATGCAGAAGTTCCCTCTAAATTATTCGATATAGTCAAGAATAATGTAGATAGTAAAGTTAGCTTTTTAATATTGTTAAATATCTTTTTACTATTTGTTGGAGCTATATTAGATATATTTTCAGCGCTGGTTATTATAGTGCCTTTAATTCTACCCGTTGCGATAAGTTTTGGTATTCATCCTGTACATTTGGGAATAATATTTCTGGCAAATATGCAAATAGGATACATGACTCCACCAGTTGGGATTAATTTATTTATATCCAGTTACAGGTTTAAAAAACCAATAGCAGAAGTTTATAAAGCTAGTTTACCGTTTGTAATCGTATTATTGTTTGTATTAGTTGTAATAACGTATATACCAGAATTGAGCTTATTCTTTATTAAATAAATTTAAGACTATCAAAATTAGACATAATTTTATCTATGTTACTAGCTTTTTTACTGTTCAAGCTAATAACATAGATTTAATTAAGTTAGATGAGAAAGTTATAGAATTAAGATTAAATCTAATTTAATACTCGAATAACACCAGGCTTTTTATTCTTATAAGCAGGCATTGTCATTCCGGCATCTGCATTGATATAAGTGGGATCAGTAACAACAAAACGTTTACCATTGAAATTAATTGAATCCCCACCGACATTCTCATTAAAGTGAACAGCTGCCGCGATATGGCCTGGAAAATCTAACCCTACAACTTGTAGACCTAGAAGATGGTGGACTATCCAGGCGAAGAAAACTGATCTGTCTTCACAGTCGGAATAAGGGTAATGTAATGTTTCTTCAGGAAATAAATAGTTTTCAATACCAAACTGTTGTTCATCAGTTTTATACTTAAATGCAGTTTGCACAAAACGTAAAATTAAATTTACAGCATCTTCCTCAGATCTACCCTGTACAAGTGGTTTTAACTGTTTGAGTAATGGATTTGCTGTTGCCTGATTAAGTTCAGAATTAAAATACAAAGTAATATCCATTTGCGGATATGTTTTCAGATAACGAACCGTTTCTTTATCATAACCCACATTTATACGGTGTGTTTGACCTTTATATGTAAATTTAAGAAAGCGATCTTTTTGATGACGACCAGTATTAAAAGCACGATTTAAGCTCATATCAAGACGATTACTGGCACCAGGATAGTGCCCGTCATAAGTATATATTTTACCCGGTTTCTGTTTAATGCCATCAAAACTTAAGGCGTAATAGCGAATTTTATCAAATGTAAAATAAGGAGCACCAAAGAGCTGTTGGCGTGATGGCATTAGTAAGTAGATGAAATTACGGTCATATGCAATACGTGCCTGATAACCTGCTTTTGTCATAAGATACCAGGTAAAAATTGACTGATCATTCTTACTGCCAGGATGAACTTTTTGGGCAATTGCATTAGTTAAAAGTGCATAACCCCAGTCATTTAGTATCAGAGGTGTACGTTGAGCATTAATTTGTTTTAAAAGGCCTTCATAGTCTGCTTTGCTCATTTCAGACCAGATATTACTCATGGATTTTTCGTTATAAGGTCGTTGTAAACTGACTTTAAGTTTAGGATCATAATAGAAGTCGAGATTCTGTCCATAAAAGGAAATATTTATACGGTTACCTTTAGGCTGCTTAATTACGGGAGCAGGTAATACTTTTATGGGTGCAGGTACGGGTTTTATCTCGGGTACCTTCACTATGACAGGTTTAGGAGCAGTTGGAACTGCCTCTATAGGTGTTTTGACTAAGGGTTTTTTGTCAGGTATCTGGCTTATTGGTTTACTAATCGGATCAGGTATTATTACGGGTTTTACGGGTACCGATGGTTTTTTTGGTGCTTTGGGCATACTTACTGGTTTAGGTGTTTTATCACGTACTAACCCCTGAAAAGTTTGCATCTCTTTCCATTGATTTTTAAGAAAGCCGGTAAATTCTTTATCACGCTTGTCACGGTAGTCTTGAAAACTAGTTGTTTCCTGCTTCATCCATTGTTCAAATTCTGCACGATTGCCAGCAGTACCTGATATTGAAAGAGAGGTTAAAGTAAGTAAGCTGACGATCAGAATGGATCGTTTTTGCATTGTTAATCCCTTAATTAATTGATATTACTAGATAAAATCGCCTTCACAGTCCATGTGAGGCTTTGACTACTTATGATATAAGCTGTCGTCACATCCTTGAGTAGTAAGATATATTAGTTGCTACCATCCATTTTGGATATTTCAGCAGCTAACTCATCCTGACTTTTTTGAGCTTTAAACTGTTGCCACAAAGCTCTTTCATTTTTCATACTGGTTTTAAGCGCTTTCTGAGTTGCCTTTTCTGCGGTTGCTTCATCCATACCTACCAGTACGTATAAGTTACCGGTTGGGCTAGTACGTGTTTTATAGATTTTAGTACCCACTAACGATTCATTAGTGATTTGCTTGGTAACTGATGTCATAACTTTATCAACAGTTTCAGATTCTGCAGCACCTGTAGTCTCTATGTATTGCTTAACCATATTGCGTACTTGTACCTGCATGTTTTGAGCTAATTGAACTCGTGCAGATGTCGATGCCATTTGCTTCATGAAATCATGACCGGCACCTGACTTTTGGGCTGAGCCAACTGCTGATACTTCAACGCCCTCAACAGGCTCATCACAAACCCAGCCAGGTGCAGCTGTACCTGGCGCATCCGGGAACACACAATCAGCAACTTCTTTCTTCTCTTCACCACAACCTGCCAGTAATGCTGACATTGCGACGCCTGCTATTAGGTAACCAGCCTTATTCATCTTGGTTTTCTCCATATAAGTTATTATTAATTTATTATATTAGCTATGCGAACACTAAAGTCATATAAACATAGCTGAGATAGGCATATATAGCAATAATAAATAAGCGGCTCACGTGTAGGAATAATGGGTAGATTAGACGAAATAACATAGATTTATTGAGCATTCTTTAGAAGCATGTACTAATGTTAATAAGTCTGTAGCGCGGTAGATTAGAATAGATCATTATTTACACAGCGCAAATATAAAAATAATAACAATTAATCGCATATTTTAAGAGGTAACTATGCAAATTAAACAAATACTGGCTTTTACTTTGACTGCAATTTTACTTATTGGCTGTAATCAGGAAAAAACGCAACAAAAACCAGAATGGATAACTGATCCAGGCGATGGTGCAGTAGGGTCATGTAAAACCCATGTCAAAGGCAGACATTATCAGGAAGAACTAGCTATTGGTCGTGCCCGGGAGAGGTTAGCTGCGCGTTATGGAGTAGAAGTGAGTAGTATTCAGACAATTAAAGAAAAAATAGTTAACGAAAAAGCCTATGTTAGATCAGATAAAGAAATTCTTCAGACTGTAAATAAAACGACAGTTAGTGCACATGTTAGGGAAACATGGATAGATAAAGAGTACGATGAAGTTTGGGTATGGGTATATCCTGTCTCTAATTGATATACAAATTAAGGAAAAAAATAGATCAAGGAAAAATTTCTATTAAACAAATTTAGGTTTTTAGCGGTATTGAAATATTAATCAAGTTCAAAGCCTATTCAAAAATAAAACGATCACCTTTACTTTATTAATGATCTTTATTTAATTCTTTACTAATCTGATAAACAAGATGCCACGACACATTGATTACGTCCGTTTTCTTTTGCTTTATACAGTGCTTTGTCAGCACGTTCAAAGACCTGATTTAATACGTCATTTTCATTAAAACTACTTACACCACAAGAAATAGTAATTTTTACTGATTCACCATGATAATGAAAACCACAGTTTTCTACTTGCTGACGAAGCTTATTAACAAGGCGTAAAGTCTCTTCCTGTTTCGTTCCTGGTAAAAGCATTACAAACTCTTCGCCACCATAACGAGCTAAAAAATCTGTTTCACGAATACTTTTTATAAGTAGTTGTGCAACCGTTTTTAAAACCTTGTCGCCTGCTTTATGGCCGTATGTATCATTAACACTTTTGAACAGATCGATATCCCATATAACAAGACTTAATGGGTTTGAAAAACGTTTCCATCGTGCAATTTCTTCTACAGCTTTTTTTTCATAAGATAAACGATTAGGTATCCCTGTAAGGGCATCAAACATTGCTTGTTTGTTTTTTTCAATAACGACTTTTTTTAACTGCTCAGCTTCAGATTCTAAAGCCTGCATTTTTGAGTGCATGTCTTCTACTTCTTGCTGAGATTTCTTAAAACGAATGTTCTCAGACTCACGATAAAGTTTAATGTGCCCTGAAATAGTATCTAGTTTAGAGGTTACAGTATCTTTTAAACTGGATATTTCTGTGGCCTGATTAATATCATGTCTGATTTCTTCAACACTGATATCTACTGATTTATCAAAATCTGTACCCTGTTTTTCTGCACTTATTAAATTTGATGTTTCATTTTGAAGAAAATGATCCATGGCTTTTAAACGATCTGTAACCTGCTGTAAAAAATTTTCAAAATCATGCTTTTCTTTTTGTAACCTGCTTCTTATGGAATTTATAAGAAGCGCAACATCTTTTAATAATTGTTTCCAGTTAGCCGGGTCAGCCTCATGTTCTAACCGGTGTTTCATTTTATCGGCTTCATCTTGCAAATCAGCCGGAACAATAAGTTGCTCTAAAAGACGAATAAGCAGCTCCTGGATTGAAGGCTGTAAAGATGGGTCAATTTCTGAATTTGTTATTGTGCTTTTTATTTCTTTAAGCTTATCTGTCTCAGTATGTTCCTGTAATATGATTGATAACTGATCAGAAAGTTTATCCAGTTCATCTTGATTGTGTGCATCTCGGGCACTAATTTTTAAAGCAGTTAGCTTTCCATTTGGAGACTTGGCATTATCAAGTTTATTTAATAATTCAATAAGGCAACTTTTATAAGCATCAAGTTGTTGCTCAGCAGTATCTTTTAATAAAAGTTTTTCTTTTGATGGTGTGGTTTCAGATTCTGATGTGCCAGAATTAAATAAGCGCCCCATTAAGCCGGGTTTTTCGATTTCTTCTATAGTCGTAGTATTAATGACAGAAACCAATAGTTTCAAGGTTTCGTTTATAAGTTCGTCGCGTTTTGTGTCATCTGCTTTAGTTAGTTTTTTTAGTAGTTTATTTCGTGTTTTATCTGCACTGTCTGGTAATGATATTTTTTTTAATAAAACTTCAAGGGTGTTTACAGATTCTCGATTGGCGTCACTAGTGGTTTCTTCAAGTTTAGAAAGGACACGGGATATATCGTCTACAACCGATTCCAGTCTTGGGCGATTAATATTGTTTTTAATGGCTGTGCGAAGTTCCCCTAAATGGCGATCAAGGCTAGCATGTTGACCCTCAGCTGCCAGACTAAGTCGCCCGATAGTTCGCTTTAATGTAGATTCTAGTTGTTCCCAGTCATTTTCCTTTTTCTCCAGACGATCAAGTTCGTCATAATATTTCTGTTTCCATTGTTCTAGTTCCATTGTGCTGGTTCCATAACTAAGTACTCTATAAAGAACGACAAATAAAAAAAGGGAGCCAACTGGCTCCCTTTAAATATAGTCTTCAATATGAGACTAAACAAGTTTAAGTCTTAAATACGCCTGTTTGAGGCAGACTGAAAATAACAGAAATAGTTAAACCTATTTAGATTCCAGCTTAATCAGGTAGTTAGTAACTTTTACCATACCCGCATAACTACCGGCTTGTGAACCTGAAACTGTATATTTGCCGTTAACGGTTAACATAGGTACGCCGTTAACCTTGTATTGCTGGCCCAGTTGCATAGCTTGTTTGGCACGCATTTCTACAGCAAATGAATCAAATGTTGATAGAAATGTTTCTTTATTTACACCTCTGTCAGTTAGGAAATCAGTAATGGCGCTTTTGCTGTTAAGCTTTTGTTTTTTGACATGCATTGCAGCAAATATAGCTTCATGGTGTTTTTCACCCTCACCCATTATCTGTAAAGCATAGAAAGTCTTTGTATGAACCATCCAGCGAGGGTTCAATGGTGCAGGAACACGTGTAAATGTCACATTTTCGGGTTTGCTTTTCTTCCACTGTTTTAAAGTAGGTTCAAAGCTAAAACAGTGCGGACAGCCATACCAGAAGAATTCAAGTACTTCTATCTTATCTCCACTTTGTGTGGCAATGGCTTCAGAGAGTTTTGAATAAGACTTACCCTCAGTATAATTTTGTGCCTGAACGCTCGTAGATAGTAGAAACATTAAAGCTAACAAGCTGATTTTTTTGATGAAACTCATTATGGTATCCCCAGGATATTTTTATATTATTTTAACTGTGACAGGCTGAATGCCAAAAAATTTCAACTATTATGCCATAGCTTGTAACTATTGATAAAACACAGACATAAAAAAGGCTGCAAAAGCAGCCTTTTTAAATGCATAAGTAATAATGACTTATTTCATTTGTGCAATGTAGTTAGCAACAGCTTCAATTTCAGCTACTGTCATTTTATTTGCTACATGGCGCATCATTTTATTACTATCATTAGTTCGTTTACCATCGCGGAAAGCGCTTAACTGGTTGATAGTGTATGTTGCATGCTGGCCAGCTAATGAAGGGTATTTAGCTGCTGGGTTACCAGATCCGTTTGTGCCATGGCAACCCATGCATGCTGGTAAGTGTGAAGTTGAATTACCACCACGGTAAATAGCCTTACCTAATGCTACTTTAGAATCATCGGCTGTGGCTGCAGTGCCTTCTTTACTAGCAAAATAAGCAGCTACATTCTCAATATCAGCATCCGTGGCAAGTGTTAATGCCATACCCGTCATTGTATCGTCTTTACGGGCACCGCTTTTATAATCTTTAAGCTGTTTAGCAGTGTATTGTGCATGTTGTCCCGCCAGTTTAGGGAACATATCAACTACGCTGTTACCGTCAGGCATATGACAACCGGCACAGATAGCACCTGCTGTTTCTTCGCCAGCAGCCAGGTCAGCAGCCTGTGCAGTAACATTAAGGCCAACCGTCAGGCCAAAGATTGCAAGCAGAGATTTAAAATTCATTGTTTGTTTTCTCCAAACGATTATACGTCTTGTTCTGATGACGCTAGAAATAATAAGGGCTGCCATTTAGGGGCTCCAAACTGAACCACGGCAAAAAGTGGCGCAATATTACACCAGATCAGCTATTTCAGCAATTTAGACTGGCCGTTTAGGCTGAATTTAGATAGAAAATTCGCTGTATGGGCATAACATTGGTAATATCCGCCGGAATTATTAGATTATTAAGAGTAACCCATGGTTAATTACTACCGCACCGCCTCCTTTTTAACCAGTGCTAGCAAGTCCAGCCAGTTTCCCGATCATGATATGTTAGAAGTCGGTTTTGCCGGACGATCAAATGCGGGTAAATCGAGTGCTATTAATACTCTTTGCGATCAGAAATCCCTCGCCCGAATTAGTAAAACACCCGGACGTACCCAGTTAATTAACTTTTTTCCCTTTAATGCGGAATGTTGTCTGGTAGACCTCCCTGGTTATGGTTATGCCAAAGTACCGGAGAAAATGCGCCGCGAATGGCAAAAGTTGATGGAGTCTTATCTTGGAGAGAGAGATCAGCTGCGAGGTCTGGTGGTCATTATGGATATACGCCATCCATTAAAGGATTATGATCTGCAGATGCTTGAATGGTGTGATCAAATGCAGACACCGGCCCATGTTGTGTTAACAAAAGCGGATAAGCTCAAGAAGGGTGCGGCAAGTAAGCAATTGTTAGGTGTTAGAAAAACCTTAAAAGACGATGGAATAAACGCAACGGTTCAAATGTTTTCATCATTAAAAAAAACAGGCGTAGATGAACTGCAGAATGTATTGAATAGCTGGTTTGAGCTGACAGAGTAATAGTTTGTACCTTTTTATTGAGTTTATAAATAAAAAAACCCTAACCACCAGGGAAGTGGTTAGGGGTAACATAGAGGCCGGCTTGGGGAGGCTAGCCTCAATTTGCTCGCTTAAGGGAGGCAAGCGAGCTTGCGCCGGGCTTTAGCGCAATTCGAAAAACTTCATTAGCTTCCTGTTATTAAGTAAAGTTCAATTCAGGCGCATGTCAAAACGAAGTCGACGAGTGGTGAAACCTTTTCAGGTAAAATAATATCCCGAAATCGGGATATTATTGTAAAACTCTTAAAAAATAATTAAACAAGTCTCTCTATATATTTGTTATTACTAATAGTTTTAAAAGTCTTTTTAATGCGCTTCATCCCAGTTAATTCCTACTCCGATATCAACTAGTAGTGGAACATTCAGATCAGCGGCACTTTCCATTTCTTTATGTAGTAATGCGCTTAATTCATCCACATTCTCTTTTGCTACTTCAAACACCAGTTCATCATGAACCTGCATAATGATCCGGGCAGAAATGTCAGACTTTTGAAGGCTGTTATGCACATTAATCATAGCGCGTTTAATAATATCTGCCGCCGTTCCCTGCATCGGCGCGTTAATAGCAGTGCGTTCTGCATACTGTCGACGCATGCCATTACGCGAGTTAATTTCAGGTAAATATAAACGACGTCCAAATAAAGTTTCTACATAACCTGTTTCGTGTGCCTGTTCACGAGTATTGTCCATATAGTCTTTTACGCCCGGGTAACGTTCGAAATAAAGATCTATGTAATCCTGAGCCTGATAACGGGTTACATTTAGCTGCTTGGCCAGGCCAAAAGCAGACATGCCATAAATTAATCCAAAATTTATGGCTTTAGCCGCTCGACGTTGTTCAGTTTCAACTTTATCCAGTGGTACATCAAATACCTCTGCTGCAGTTGCACGGTGTATGTCCTCCCCAGCTTTAAAGGCGCCTAACAGGCTTTTGTCAGCAGAAAGATGAGCCATTATACGTAATTCAATTTGAGAGTAATCAGCTGCCAGAATGCAGTTACCTTCGTCAGCAACAAAGGCTTTTCTAATGCGACGGCCTTCCTCTGAGCGAACGGGGATATTCTGTAAATTAGGATCACTGGATGACATTCTGCCCGTTGCAGCGCCCGTCTGATGGTAGCTGGTATGTACTCGCCCAGTATTAGAATCGATCAGTTTAGGTAGTTTCTCAGTATAAGTAGACTTGAGCTTACTTAAACCACGGTGCTCGAGTATGAGTCTTGGTAATTCAAACTCCTCGGCAAGTTCCTGTAATACATCTTCAGCAGTTGATGGTTGTCCCTTAGGGGTTTTACGAATAACCGGTAATTCAAGCTTCTCAAAAAAGATAGCCTGAATCTGTTTTGGTGAAGCCAGGTTAAATTCTTCACCCGCTACTTCATAAGATTGTTGCTCTATTTCGGCCATTCGCTCAGCAAGTTGCTTACTCTGAGTGGCTAACATTTCAGCATCAATTTTCACACCATTACGCTCAATATGTTGAATTATCGGCATCAGTGGGAGTTCGATTTCTTTATAGACTTTGAGTAATTCAGGCGTTTGTTCTAACTGGGCAAAAATAGTCTGGTGTAGTCGAAGCGTTATGTCAGCATCTTCGGCCGCATATGGGCCTGCTTTTTCCAGATCAATCTGGTTAAAGGTTAGCTGCTTTACGCCCTTGCCTGCAATATCTTCAAAATGAATAGTGTTATGGTTTAAAAAGCGGCTGGCCATACTGTCCATATCGTGGCGTTTTGTAGAATCCAGTACAAATGACTCCAAAAGGGTGTCATCACTAATGCCCTGCATATTTATGCCATGATTTTGTAACACATGAGCATCATATTTAAGATTTTGACCTAATTTTGCGGTCTTCGGGTCTTCCAGTAATGGCTTTAGACCACCTAGCACAACCTCTTCAGTTAATTGTTCAGGTGCACCTTCATAGTCATGTGCAAACGGCACATATGCCGCCTTTCCCGGTTCAATAGAAAACGACACACCAACCACCCTGGCCTGCATATAATTAAGACTGGTGGTTTCTGTATCGAAAGCAAACATGTCGGCTTCTTTGAGCTGTTTTAACCAGCTTTCAAAATCTTTCTGATTAAAAACTGTCTGATAATCGGTTTCTACATTTGAGTCTGTGGTGCTTGCACCAGTAGATTCTCCACCCAGCTCAGTTAGCCAGGATTTTAATTCAAATTCAGTATAAAGGTCTTTAAGGCTATTGGTATCTGCCGGTTGAAGCTGTAATTCTTCAGGTTTTTTGTCCAGTTCTACATCACATATAATGGTGGCCAATTGATATGAGAGGGGAAGCTGCTCAAGACCTTCGCGCAGATACTCCCCTACTTTGCCCTTAAACTCATCCGCATGGCTAATGATATTTTCCACTGAATCATACTGTGCAAGCCATTTAACAGCGGTTTTGGGTCCCACTTTATTAATACCGGGAATGTTATCTGCGGTATCACCAATCAGTGCCAGATAATCGATAATTTGATCTGTTGAAACGCCAAATTTTTCCTGTACTGATTCAGGTGTACTGATGTGGTTAGTCATGGTGTTAATAAGGCTAATTTTATCGGTTACTAACTGGGCAAGATCTTTATCACCGGTTGATATCAGCACATCATGTCCATCGGCCTCTGCCTGTTGTGCCAGTGTTCCAATGACATCATCGGCTTCAACTTTGGGTACAACAATTCGCGGATAACCTAGTGCATCTACTAATTGATGAATCGGTTCAATTTGTGTGCGCAGGTCATCAGGCATAGGTGGGCGATGGGCTTTATATTCTTTATAAAGATCACTACGGAAAGTTTTGCCCTTGGCATCAAATACAACCGCCATGTATTCTGGCTTGTATTCATCAACCAGTTTTTTAAGCATATTTATAACACCGTAAATCGCACCAGTCGGTTGTCCCTTTGAATTTTCCAGGGGAGGAAGTGCATGAAAGGCTCTGAATAAATAAGACGAGCCATCAACTAGAATAAAAGGAGGTTTTTTTGCCATAAGGGTTATCATTGTGCATGTAAAAAAATTGAGCGTATTATGACATTAATAATTAACGGATGGTAAACCGCATGGTAAAAAAAGATACGAAGGAAAGGCGTGACCCTTATACAGAGCTGAACCGTGAGTCCTGGCGGGTATTTAAAATCATGTCTGAGTTTGTTGATGGATTTGAGCAGTTATGCCACATTAAACCAGCGGTGAGTATCTTTGGCTCGGCCAGAGTGACTGAAAATTCAGACGATTATAAGAAAGCCAGAGAAGTTGCGCGCTTATTATCTGATAATGGTTTTTCTATTGTTTCAGGTGGTGGGCCGGGGATTATGGAAGCGGCAAACAGGGGTGGCTCTGAAGGAAAATCGGTGAGTGTGGGTTTAAATATTGAATTACCTAAAGAGCAAACGCCTAACCCGTATCAAGATCTAAGTTTAAATTTCAGTCATTTTTTTTCCCGTAAAGTTATGTTTGTTAAATATGCAGCAGCCTATGTGGTGTGCCCCGGTGGTTTTGGTACATTAGATGAAATGGCAGAAATGTTGACTCTGACACAAACCGGTAAAACACCCAAAATACCCGTAATATTAATGAACAGGCAGTTCTGGCAGCCACTATTAGACTGGTTTGAAAACACCTTATGTTACCAAGACATGATCACTAAAGAAGATTTAGAGCTGTTTACCGTTGTTGATGAGCCGCAGCAGGCATTAGAAGAAATAATGGCCTTTTATAAAGATCGAGGTGTGCGGCCGACTAGAGAAGATCTTGATAAATTATTACATTTATAGAATGAAGTTAATGACAAATTTTTTATTATTTTTAGCGATAATCTATTTATTCAGTTGCACTGCATTATATGTATTGCAAGACAAGCTTATTTTTTTCCCACCCCAGCCTGTGGACGATGTCTACCAGTCAGTTAGCAAAAATGAAATCGAATTTACTATTAATAATGAAACATTGCATGGCTGGAAAGTAGATTTAAATGCTACCGGTACTAAAACAATATTATATTTTGGTGGTAATGCTGAAGATGTGGTTTATTTAAACAATGAAGCAAAAGAGTTTAATGTTCGACAGAGCATTTCGTTTAACCATCCGGGTTATGGTAAAAGTTCAGGTAAACCGTCACAGAAAAATTTATATAATAATGCGTTAGATATCTATGATTTAGTTTTAAAAGAATATAAGTTAACACCAAAAGATATTATTGTTATTGGTAGAAGTCTTGGTTCGTCTGTTGCAACATACCTGGCTGCCAATAGAGAAGTCGCAGGGCTTATTTTAATTACACCATTTGATAGTATTGAAAATATAGCATCAAAGCAGTATAAATTTTTTCCCGTTAAATTTTTATTAAAACACCCATTCTCTACCATTGATTATATAAGCAATGTTCAAAATCCAATTTTAATGCTGGCGGCATATGAGGACGAAATAATAGCCGATGAAAATTTACAAAATTTAAGGGAAATGGCTGGAGAAAAAAACAGACTAGTCCAATATTCAAATGTCGGACACAATACAATACAGACGCATAATAATTACTATAATGAAATAAATGATTTTATTGACAAGTTATAGAAATAAACAGTACATATTTTTTAATCAAAAAACGCCATACTGGCATATAAAGTCAAATGCCAATATTTTGTAATCAAAATCAGTTTAAAAATATAATTATTTATCTGATTTAACGTCTATTTTTTTCTGATGTATCCACAGATCATAACAATCGAGGCCGCAAAAATAGGCGACATACTCTTCTGCTTCAGGTATCTGTGATTCAGATATGGGGACAGAATCAAGACAAGTTTTACAACTGATTAATTGCTCTTCATCTGGTAATGATGAATATTTCAATGCATTATCTAACATGGCCACACTCCTGTTGCTTATGACCCAGATTATAATTTTACCATTAAGTGCACAGAAAATCTTATAGAAAAATATTATTGAGATCTGTAATTGAAAAGATTTTCTTATATGTTCTTATAAGCGTATAGACAATGGCCCTGAAAATATTAAAATTCAAATAGAGTACACCAGCGAATATCAATTGACTGACAAACATCATGGTGCACTTTTTGTGTCATTTTAATGCCATTTAAACAAGCTTTAGAGAAACGCTTCTCAAGACGAACAACACTCTCATGTTGTGTTTTGTGCAGCTGGTTTTCATCATTATAAAGATTAATGACTTGTTTACGCTCATCAGCAAGCTCTTCAAACTGAGTAACCAGCGCATTGTAGTTATCATTATTTTGTTGTGTATTCTGTTGATCAAGTTTTTCGATCAATTGTCTGCGTTTAGTTATTTCCTGCTGAAGGTAATTAATTTTACTTTTCAAATGAGACTTATCAGATTCAGTTGTGAGCATCTGTTGACTGGCTAATTTCATATCATGACTTAACTGTATACAACTTAATGCATGTTGTTTAGTGATAAAGCCACTGCTGTCTAAATTGACCGAATTACTCGCAAATACAAGCGATGTAGGGATTAAATAGCTGAGTGTTATGAAGAATTTATACATTATTTTTATCATTAATTTAGTTTTTATTAGATTATTGTAACATTTAGCCAAATAAGTTAAAAATTCAATGCTTAACCGACAAACTGTTACCTATAGTGGATAACAGTGTAAAATGCGCCGATGAATTCTAAATTACGACACTTTTTTGGTATTACGGCAGAGAAGCTTGAACAGTTTATTGACTGGACAGGTCGAACAATATCGTGGTTAGTGCTGGCTATGGTACTGGTTACATTTATGGTTGTGCTTTTGCGATATGTTTTTGATATGGGATGGATTGCTTTGCAAGAATCTATTTCTTATTTTCATTCATTGGTTTTTCTTATTGGAGCGGCTTATACCCTGAAGCAGAACGGCCATGTTCGGGTCGATATTTTTTACAATAGATTAGGTAAAAAAGGCCGAGCCTGGGTAGATTTAATAGGCCATGTATTAATTTTGATGCCTGTCATGATATTTATAATATGGGTGAGTATGCCGTATATTATGGATTCCTGGAGAGTTGCGGAAAGCTCTCGTGAAGCGGGTGGTTTACCCGGTGTTTATCTACTTAAAAGTTTAATACTTGTGATGGCTGCTTTGCTCATATTACAGGGTCTGGCCATGATATTAAAAGCGCTACTCACTGTAACTGGTAATGCAGTGCCGGTCACGAGCCAGGATCCATTGAAGGAAATATCACAGTAATGGAATACATGGCTATCTGGTTATTTGTTTGTGTATTCGTCTTATTATTAAGTGGTTATCCCGTGGCATTTACGCTGGCGGGCACTGCGCTGTTATTTGCAGGTGTAGGTAGTTATTTAGACGTATTTGATGGTGCGTTTCTAGAGGCATTACCAAACCGGTTATACGGCATAATGATGAATCAGGTGCTATTGGCAGTGCCTTTATTTGTATTTATGGGGGTGATGTTAGAGCGCTCCAAAATTGCCGAGAATTTGCTTGAGACCATGGCGCAATTATTTGGCTCAATGCGTGGAGGCATTGGTATTTCGGTGACGCTGGTGGGTATGTTGTTAGCTGCAAGTACCGGTATAGTAGGTGCAACCGTCGTTACAATGGGCCTGTTATCATTACCTACCATGTTAAAAAGGGGTTATGACCCCAGCATAGCCTGCGGCACCATTTGCGCATCCGGCACCCTAGGGCAGATTATCCCACCTTCTATTGTTTTAGTTTTGTTAGGCGATGTGCTTTCCTCTGCTTATCAGCAGGCACAGCTTGATATGGGTATATTTAGCCCGGAAACCCTGTCAGTTGGTGATTTATTTATAGGCGCGCTCATCCCTGGTTTATTGTTAGTTGCGTTATATATAAGTTATCTACTCATTGTGGCAAAGCTAAAACCGCTATCAATGCCGGCATTGCCTGAAGATGAGTTACAGAATCGCAGTGATTTAGGTAAACAGGTATTGATAGAGCTTGTTCCCCCCCTGTTTCTAATACTGATGGTTTTAGGCTCGATTATTGGTGGGCTGGCCACACCAACAGAGGCAGCGGCAGTAGGTGCTATGGGGGCAATACTTCTTGCCTGGTACAGAAGTCAGCTTACCTTGAGTATTCTTCGTGAAGTAATGCAGGAAACCACGCGCATAAGCAGTATGGTGTTTATGATACTCATTGGTGCATCGATTTTCTCTCTGGTATTTAGAGGGTTTGAAGGTGATGAACTCATTCAGGCATTTTTAAGTGATTTACCGGGTGGAATATACGGGGCACTTTTTTTGGTAATGTTAGTGATGTTTTTATTGGGTTTTGTACTCGATTTTATAGAAATTACGTTTGTAGTTATTCCTATTGTAGGCCCGATCTTACTTGCTATGGGTATAGACCCAATCTGGTTAGGTATACTGATAGCGATCAATCTGCAAACGTCTTTTCTAACACCACCGTTTGGCTTCTCATTATTCTATTTAAGAGGGGTGGCACCAGCTGAAATTCACACATCAGATATTTATAAAGGCGTCATGCCATTTATCCTGATTCAATTACTGGCAATGGGGATGATTGCCTGGTGGCCTGAAATTGCAACGTGGCTGCCTTCTACCCTTGACAGTATGTAATAGATAGCCTTTACTGAAAGTAGATAAAAATAAGAAAGTTAGATACCTATGAGATTGACTAAAATAATTATAAAAATCAGCTTTTTACTTATAACATTTACAAACCTGATTGCCTGTGGAGATGAAGAACCAGGATCGAATACAGTATCAATTGAATTCGTATCAGCTGAGCCATCCTCAATTACATTACAGGGTACAGGTGGGGCAGGATTATCTGAAACATCAACTATTCAATTCAGAGTGAAAGATCCTCTTGGCAGCGTGTTAACTGAGCAAACTGTTAACTTTACTCTGAGTACAAATGTAGGAGGCATATCATTAAATCCATCCACTGTAATTTCAGATGAAAATGGGTTAGTTAATACAATAGTACAATCGGGAGCAGTACCGACCGCGGTTAGGGTTATTGCCAATATTCCAGGAACTGATATTACGACTTTATCTGGACAGCTAGCAATCACTGCGGGTATACCCGATCAGGATAGTATGACAATAGGGGCTACAGTATTAAATCCTGAAGGTTTAAATTACAGTGGAGAAGAATCGATAATAGTTGTTCATCTGGGTGATATTTTTAATAATTTTGTACCTGAAGGAACGACAGTTTCATTTAAAACTGAAGGTGGATCTATAGAAGGCTCATGTATCAGTTCGATTTTAAGTGACTGTGATGTTACATGGCGAAGCCAGGACCCGAGACCACTAGACGGTCGTGTAACAATACTAGCCACTGCATTAGGTCAGGAAAGTTTTGTGGATGAGAATGGAAATGGCATCTTTGATCAGGGAGATACCTTTACCGATATGGCGGAAGCATTTCGTGATGATAACGAAAACGGCATACGTGATATTGGTGAAGAATTTTTAGATATAAATAATGATGGAATATATTCAGCTGCTGATGGCTTATATAATGGAAGTTCATGTTTACCGGGTTTTGCATTATGTTCGGCACAGAAAAACATACATGTTCGTGATTCCATGACTATCGTTATGTCAGGTAGTGCAGCTGTAATAACCGGTATGCCAGCCTCAATAAATCTCGGCGCTAACCCATTTTCATTCTCAATTGTTGTAGCAGATATTAATGGTAATTCATTACCTGGTGGAACAAGCATATTAATTGCATCAACAAACGGAACAATCGACTCATTAGCTTCATATACTATTTCTAATCGTTTGAATGCAGCAACAATTCCAATAACTATCACAGGTGATGATACGCCCAGTTCAGGTGTGTTAGAGGTATTAATAACTACGCCGAATAACGACATAACAACGGTGACTAGTAATGTCTTTGACTAGTGAGATATATAAGAGTGATAGAGTAACAGGGTCAGATAGACTTAAATAGAAGCCTTGACCCTGTTAACTATAAATTGAGCTAGCGTGATTTCAAGTAAGCTAGTTCAGAAATATCTGTCCACTTTTTAACAGAATCACGATAAGATTTAAATGATTTGAAAACCTTTCTAGTCATTTTATCGGTTGCTGCAACTTCATTAATTACCTTATCAGACAAGCTTTGCAGTTTATTTAATACTTCATCAGGCAGTTTTAAAACTTTCACCTTATGTTTATGAACCAGAGTATCTAAGGCCTGTTGATTACGGGTTGTATATTCAGCAATCATATCCTGATTTGTAATTTTACACGCGTTTAACACGATACTTCTCAAATCTTCGGGTAATTTTTCAAAAGCATCTTTATTTATTAATGCCTCAAGCGTAGTACCGGGTTCATGCCAGCCAGGGTAGTAATAAAATTTAGCCGCTTTATACAGGCCAAAAGCCAGGTCGTTATAAGGTCCAACCCATTCAGTTGCATCTATTGCGCCTGTTTTTAGCGAAGAAAAAATTTCACCACCGGGTAAATTAACGGGAGTACCACCTGCGCGTTTTAACACTTCTCCGCCAAGGCCAGGAATACGCATTTTTAAACCTTTTAAGTCAGCAATAGATTTAATTTCTTTATTAAACCAGCCTGCCATTTGTACGCCTGTATTTCCGGCAGCCGCAGGTATTATTCCGAAAGGTTCATAAATTTCGCGCCAGAGCTCTAAGCCTCCACCATGATATAACCAGCCGTTCATTTCCTGTGCGGTTAAACCAAACGGTACGGCTGCAAAAAATTGAGAAGCTGCCGTTTTGCCCTTCCAGTAATATGCCGCACCATGTCCCATTTGAGCCGTGCCACGTGAAACCGCATCAAAAACTTCAAATGGAGGAACCAGTTCTTTTGCGCCATAAACTTTAACTTTAAGACGTCCCCCTGACATTTGAGTAATTAAACGGGCAAGATTATTAGCGCCAGTGCCAAGACCCGGAAAATTTTTTGGCCAGGTTGTGACCATCTTCCACTTAATAGTGGTAGTTGATTTAGCTAATACAGAGCCTGAAGCTAAAGCTGTGGATGTGATAAGGCCTGATGTTGCTGCGGCTTTTATAAAGTTTCGTCTTTTCATAAGTATAATATAAGCCCTATAAATTAAAAAATTGAGTAAATTTATCTATAAAAAAATTATTGTTAGCATAGATAAAAATTTAGGTTTTGGATAATCTATTAATATATTTCTCTACATAATTAGTAGTCAGTGGTTCACTAATTAAATATCCCTGCATATGTTCAATACCAAAGTTACTAAGGTATTCACGATCTTTTTCGTTTTCTACACCCTCAGCAATAACTTTAATATTTTGTGATTTACACAGAGATACAACGCCTGACAGTAAATTTTTCGCGTCACTTGATTCATATGTTTTAGCAATAAAAACAGGGTCTATTTTTATTTCAGTTACGGTACAGTACAATAAACAACTCAGTGAGGTATTTGCAGAACCGAAGTCATCAATACATATATGAAATTGACTATTTTGTAGTTGCTTTAAAATTGTACGTTGGCTGTCGGAAATTGAAGTAAAGTTTTTCTCAGAAAATTCCAGACCAATCTGCGTGTAGTCAATTTTATACTTATCACATTTTTCTATCAGAATATCAGAAAGATCTGAGTCGATTTGAGACTGACAAATATTTAAGGTTAATCTTGGAATGGGTAGTTTCTGATCTAACCATAATCGATATTGATTTAAAGCCATATCGATAACATGAATACCAATAGCACCAATAAAGCCAGATTTTTCAGCGCCAGGTAAAAATTGTGAAGGCAATAAACAACCATGCTCAGGGTCTTGCCAGCGTACCAGCGCCTCTAATGATTCTAAAGTATTTGTTTTTATATTTATATGGGGTAAAAAAGACAAAAAGAATTCATGATTACGTAAAGCTTTATGTAATTTAGCTTCAGTCTGTAACCACATTTTTGCATTATAATTCATACTGGCACTGGTTAATTCAAAGTGATTGCCTTCGAAATATTGTGCGGTTATTAAAGCAGTTTGAGCTCTGGCTATTAATTGGTCAGCGTAATCGCCGTCATCGGGGTATATACTAATACCCATAGAAACATTAAGTTCTATTGTGTGTTCTGAGGTTTGATAAGTTTCAGCCAAAGTTGAAAGTAATTTTTGTGCAACAATACCAATTTGTTGTATATCTGCAAGATCTTCGATTAATACAGCAAAGTCATCAGATGAAAAATGACTAATTGTATCACTGTCCCGGGTATTATATTTTAAGCGTTTAGAGATTGCTTTTAATAACTGGTCACCAAGATCGTAACCATATTGTGAATTTATGGCAGAAAAATCTTTAAAGTCGATGAGTATAATGCCCAGTCGATTGTTGTTTCGTTGAGCGCGATCTATAGCATTTTGCAGGCGATTAACAAACAGTGATTTATTGGGTAATTCAGTTAATTCAACAAACTGAATAGTGTCTTCTTGTTCAATAACCTGTGTATGTCTTGGTGTTAGCATAACAACATAACTTGAAACATTTGTATTATTATTGCGTATGCTATTTATGCTGGCACTTAAAGGGCGACTTTGTCCGTCTTTTAATCTATGCCAGATTTCTCCTTTCCACTGACCTGTGTTATCTATGGATTTAAGCACATTTTTATTTAACAGAGTTGAGTCTTGAGACGCGAGAATAATCTCTGGTGATTCATTTTGAATTTCTGACTGTTGGTAACCGGTTATTTGTGTAAAGGCGTAGTTTACGGAGACAACCTTATTTGTGTCATTAATTAACATCACAGCATCAGTAGAATAATCAAACATCTTAGATGCAACTAAAACCTGATTTTCAGCTTCTTTACTGGCTGTTACATCGTGAATAATAGAATAGAAGAGTTGCCGTCCTTCAATCTCCATTGGCCCGTCTCGTACCTCAACGAATCTAATTTCCCCATTTGATAAACGATGGGGGCAACTATAAAAACCAAGATTCTGCTCCCTTGTTTGAAGTATTAATGTATTAAGTTTATCCCGAGAGAGAATATTGATCTGAGCCAGGTCCATTCCCTTAAGCTCATCAATGGAATAACCGTAAAATTCGGCAGCTGCTAAATTTGCATCTTCTATGCAAAAGTTTTCTGGGTCAATAACCAGTTTAATTGCCATATTTGACTCAAACATCTGTCGATATCGATTCTCAGATGATTTAAGTGCGGCCTCTGTTTTTTTGCGTTTACTGATATTGCGAATTACAAACTGGTAAACTTCTTCAGTACCATAATTTAGTTTATGTGCATTAATTTCAACAGATTTATTTTCACCCCTTCTGTTTTTTATACTTTGCTCATAAAGAGCGTGATTATAAATTTCAAGATCAGCAATTTTCTCCTGTGTCAGGGAGTGATTGGGAGAAGAGTCGAGATCGAATATTGACATTAATAATAAATCATCTCGCATATAACCAAGAAAGCTAATGGCTATTTCATTAGCATCAATAATATTGAGAGAGTTTGTTGAGACAACAATTATGGCATCATTTGCGTGTTCAAAAAGAGAGCGATACTTTAATTCAGAGCCAATAAGTATGTCGGTAGATTTTTTGGTTTCAGTGTTATCGTAGAGTATCATATGAAGATAGGCTTTATCTTCTATGATTATTTCTTGAGCATACCCTGTGACGTTAATGGCATCTCTTGATTTAGTAATTAAGTGTGTTTCAAATTCACCACCATGTGAGCTATTTAGTTCACTTATAGAATTTCTGAAGTTATTAAGATCTTCAGTGTCAACATGCAAACTCATGCGCATGCGAGAAAACTCTTCTTTTTCATAGCCCAGAAGGTTGTTCATTGCGCTGTTAAATGTAAAAGGTAGTAGAGTTGAAGAATCAAGAACCAGAACCGGATAGGGTAATTTATTGAATAAGTTACGGTAACGGTCTTCCATATGTCGGTTAGTTTTTTGAATATTTTTAAGTGTTGAAATATTTTTACAGACACCAATTATGCCAGTAATTCTTTTTTTGCTATCGCGACATGGATATTTTTTGCATAAATAATACTCTTCACCTTCGGATGATTGTACGGTGGTTTCCCATTGAATAGTTTCTCCAGAATCAAGAACTCGCTGGTCTTCATGTATTATTTTGTTAGCGGTGGAATTTATATGTAGATCGTGGTCGTTAAAACCTGTTACCTGTTTGTTTTCAAGCTTTAACACCCGTTGGGCAACTGGGCTAATGATTTTGTAGACACCGTGTTTGTTTTTTAAGAACACACCCTGATGTTCATCTGTTAATAAGTTGTCATAGAGCTGAGTATGTAAATTGTCCTGATCAATAAGAAATTCTGTAAAACAAAGCACAGTTCGAATGAAGCCGTAAAGGCCGATAATAGCAAGTGAAAAAATAACACCGCTAAAAAAATAATAAACAATATACTGATTTTCAAAAGGTATTAATGATTTAATTAATTGGCTGCCAAAAAACATCCATATTAAACCCAGAAGCAAAGCCATGCCGGAAATGAGGAGATTTATGAGTTGGTGGTCCTTGCCCGGCTTCATTGGATGTGTTTCATCATCATAATTTTATATGCTTTGTAAATTGGCATAACTTAACACCAGCCATTTACTACCTGCCTGATCAAAGTTTACTTCGACTCTTGCACTTTTACCCTGACCTTCATAATTGAGAACAAAACCTTCGCCAAACTTTTGATGTACAACCCGTTGTCCGACGGTAATGCCTGATTCATTATCATGTTGAGCAAAACTAAACCCCGAGCTTGTTCCGTAAGTGCTCGCCGTTGGGTTATAGTTTGTTTTTGGTCTGATTTCTTCAATAAACTGACTAGGTATCTCGCCAATAAAGCTAGAGGGCATAGGATACATTTCTTTACCGTATAGACGTCTTTGCTCTGCATAACTAAGAACCAGTTGATCACGTGCCCGGGTAATTCCAACGTAACATAACCGACGTTCTTCCTGTAAACGCCCTTCTTCTTCTGCGCTGCGCTGGTGCGGGAACAGTCCTTCTTCCATTCCACACATAAATACAAGAGGGAATTCAAGCCCTTTAGCACTATGCAATGTCATGAGTTGTACGCAGTCTTCCCAGGCTTCAGCCTGACCTTCACCAGCTTCTAAGGCGGCGTGTGTCAGAAAAGCGGTGAGGTTGTCCAGTGGTGCGTCATCATCCTGTATATACTCAAAACCTTTGGCGGCGCTTACCAGTTCCTCAAGGTTTTCAACACGGGCTTCGGCTTTTTCGCCTTTTTCTTTGCCGTAATGATCGATCAGTCCTGAAGAATGTATAACGTGTTCAAATTGCTCATGCAATTCTACAGATTGAGTATCGGTATTGAGTTTATTAATTAGTTGAATAAAACCATTGAGAGCATTTTGAGCTCTGGCTGTCAGGCCACCACTGTTTATTAGCTCGATAGATGCCTGCCACATAGAGACATCTGCTAAACGAGCGGCTTCTCGTATGGTGTCTACGGTTTTATTACCAATGCCCCTGGTTGGCTGGTTTACTACCCGTTCAAAAGCCGGGTCATCATTTCTATTATTAACCAGACGAAGGTAACTAAGTGCGTCTCTGATTTCCGCGCGCTCGAAAAAGCGCAACCCACCATAAACTCGGTAGGGTATGCCCTGAGCCATAAGCTGTTCTTCAAAAACACGAGACTGAGCATTCGAGCGATAGAGAATGGCTATATCTGCCCTCGCATTGCCATTTGAAACATGTTCTACAATACGGTCTATTACATAGCGTGCTTCATCCTGCTCATTAAAAGCAGCATAAAGTTGTATCAGATTACCATCTTCACCATCCGTCCACAGGTTTTTCCCCATGCGCTCATCGTTATGTGAAATCAGTCCGTTAGCGGCATTTAAAATATTACCGGTTGAGCGATAGTTTTGTTCAAGGCGTATAACGAGTGTGTTCGGATTTTCATTTTTAAAGGTCAGTATATTTTCAACTTTTGCACCACGCCAGCCATAGATGGCCTGATCATCATCACCTACGACAAATAGCTGTGCGCCGCGGTTGTTCTTATCAGCGGAAAGTAAGCGAATCCAGGCATACTGAATGGTATTGGTATCCTGAAACTCATCCACAAGAATATGCTGAAAACGATTTCGATAATGTTTGTGTAATTCCTCATTATCTCGAATAAGCTCCAGACTACGTAAAAGTAGTTCAGCAAAATCAATGACGCCGGCACGTTTACAGGCAGCTTCATAGGCAGAATAAATGCTAACTAATTGCTGGCGAATGGGGTCAGACCCGGCATCTACATGCTGCGGCCGTAAACCTTCATCTTTACGCCCATTGATAAAGCCCTGTATCTGCCTGGGAACCCATCGAGCTTCATCTAACTCGAGTGACTTTAAAACCCTGCGAATCATACGATACTGGTCATCAGAGTCGAGAATCTGGAACTGTTGTGGCAGATTTGCCTCTTTCCAGTGTGCACGTAAGAGTCTATGGGCTATACCGTGAAAAGTGCCAACCCACATACCATTAGGTGAAACACCTTGAAGCTGCTCAACCCTGGCACGCATTTCACTGGCGGCCTTATTTGTGAAAGTAACCGCCATCAGGCTAAAGGGAGAGACATTCTCAACCTTAATAAGCCATGCCATGCGGTGTACGAGTACACGGGTTTTGCCACTACCCGCACCTGCTAAAATAAGCATAGGGCCTGGAGGGGCGGTTACCGCTTCGCGTTGTGCGTCATTTAAGCCGTCTAGTATATGTGAAACATCCATAGGCTGGCATTGTAACCCAGAGCATGAGATTGATGAACAAAAGCGTCTATATTACATTGATATAAGTAGACCTGAGTCGATTCGAAAAATAAATGAACATGTTATGATTAGTGTAAAAATTGACGATATATGACGCAACTCTATCAGTTATATATATTGTCTTGGGTAAATTGAAGGGTGTAGAAATTTCTATGATGCGATTAATTAAATGGCTATTTATACTTTGTTTTTTATTGGGTGTTCTTTTGGGTGTGCTGACGGTAAATAGTCTTGAAAATAATGCAATAGTTAACCAGAAAGAAGAATTAACTAGCAAAGAGATAAAGCGTGTTAAACGATTTATTCAGTTAAATAATCCTCAAATGTTGAGTATAGGTGAAACGGCGCATACACAAATTAGCCAACAAGACCTGAATCTTGCATTAAGTTATGTTTTACAAAACGCGCCAGGTCGCTTTAAAAGCCGAGTGAATTCAAATATTATACTTGGTGATAAGCAGGCACATGTACAAATGAGTTATCATCTGCCGAATAATCCTTTTGGGAAATATGTAAATATCACAGCAACCCTTGAGTCTGAGAAGGTACTGAAAAACAGTGATCTTGTTAAACTCATGTCATTAAGTGTTGGTAGTTTAGAGTTACCAGCCATTATCGCTAAACCATTAGCAGAATATGCTCATAAGATGTTACAAAAAAACTTTTCTGAATATAATCATCTTAGCCAGTCTTTACAGCGAATTAGTTTTGAAGAGCAACAATTAACAGTCAGTTATATTTGGGATAAGAATGCGGCTAATAGTATAAAAACCCAAATAAGCTCACTTGTAATTTCTGATGAATTAAAAGAAGCTTTAATAGCTCAAATTAATAACCTATCAAAAGTAAGTTACCAGCTTGGTTCGCGTCCGAGTCTTAATGAATTAATAAGGCCCATGTTTACCTTGGCAGAAAATCGAAGTAAAGAAAAAGACCCTGTTATAGAGAATAAAGCCGTATTTATAACGTTAGGTGCTTATGCATTAAATAAGAACATTTCAATGCTGTTTGACGAAAAAGATCAAAAGCCAATTAAAACCAGCAAAATCTATTTAATAAATCGACATGATCTAAGTAAGCACTTATTAATTTCGGCGGCAATAACCAGTATGGCCGATTCAAGTTTAGCGGAATCTATTGGATTTGAAAAAGAGGTCGATGATTCAAATGGAGGCAGTGGTTTCAGCTTTACTGATCTGGCAGCAGACCATGCGGGCATCAGGTTAGCGCAATATTCGATTGAGAATGAGCAACAAGCTAGATTAGTTCAGAAAAAACTCGCAATGATAAAATTTGAAACAGATTATATGCCGTCAATAAAAAACTTACCTGAAGGGCTGACACAACAACAGATCAATAAAGATTATTTGAATACAGCGTCATATAAAACAACAGAGCTTATGATAAAACAAAGAATCGATCAGTTAGTTATATATAAATAAGAATCATATTATAAAAAATATTAAGGATATGAAATGAAAAAAGCAGTCACACTAGTAATTCTATTGCTAGCTTTAACAGCGTGTAGTGAGGAGCAACAAAACAAGCTTTCCAGACTGGGCGTGACATGGTTAGAAGGTAATTATAAAGTCACCTTTACAGAAGGCACACATATGAAAACATGGATAATTAAAGATGGAAAGGTGACGACTGAGCCCGCAAAAGGTTATTACTATTTCTGGACAAATGTAGACGGTAAAAATCGCTATGTTCAAACCCCTATCGCTAGATCTTACATAGAAGAAATTGGAGATTAAAAGTGCCCTGGCATTTAGCTAAGTTAAGTTTTTTGTTAATGATGTTTTTAAGCTCTGTTACGAGTGCTGTAGAAATTCGCGTGGCAACAGCCGCAAATTTTTATCCGACGTTAAAAAAAATACAACAAAGCTACGAAGCTATAACTGATAATAAAATTACAATCATACGGGGCTCAACTGGTAAATTATACGCACAAATTATGCGAGGAGCTCCATATGATATTTTTTTCTCGGCAGACGCAAAACGAATAGATAGTCTGGTAAAGAAAGGAAAAGCAATTGAAATAGAAGCTAATAAAAAGTCGTATGTTTATGCCAAAGGTAAACTGGCTTTATGGCGTGCTGATGCAGATAGTTCTCAGGAACTAAGAGAAAAACTTCATTCAGGTGATTTTAATAAATTAGCGATTGCCAACCCTAAAACAGCACCTTATGGAAAAGCAAGTATAGAAGTCTTAAAAGAAATGGAGTTGTATCAGGAAGTTAAACATAAGCTGGTATACGGCGAAAATATTTCGCAAACACTGCAGTTTGTACAATCTGGTGCTGCAGATATTGGTTTTGTCGCCAAGTCATATGTAATTAATGATATCTATTGGGGAATAGATAGTTATTTACATAAACCCATTGCGCAAAAAGTTATTTTACTCAAGCAAACTAAACAAGTGAAAACAGCCAGAGAGTTTTTGCAATATATACAAAGTCCAGCTATAAAAAAATTAATTCAAGCTGACGGATATGATCTTTGATTGAGCTATCCCCTATTCTAGTCACATTAAAGCTGGCTACCTATACAACTATTATATTGCTGATAATAGGCACGCCATTAGCGTGGTGGCTGGCAAGTACGAGTAGCAAGTTCAAAGTGATAATAGAGTCCGTAGTAGCGCTGCCACTGGTGTTGCCGCCAACGGTATTAGGTTTTTATCTGTTACTCGCATTAAGCCCGGATGGGTTCATTGGTCAGATCTGGTCATATGTAAGTAGTACTCCGCTAAGTTTTAGTTTCACAGGCCTGGTAATTGGCTCAGTCATATACTCAATGCCCTTTGTCGTTCAGCCACTACAGGCAAGTTTTGAAATGGTAGGGAAACCTATACAGCAGGCCGCCTACACATTAGGCGCTAACTCCTTTGATACATTTAGAAATATAGTATTGCCGCTTTCATCCCGTGGATTTTTAGTGGCGATAACATTAGGCTTTGCCCATACGGTTGGTGAGTTTGGTGTGGTTTTAATGATTGGAGGTAATATACCTGAGGTAACCCAGGTATTGTCGATAATTATTTATGATCACGTAGAAGTTTTAGAATATACACAGGCTCATTATTATTCAATTGGTTTACTGGTATTTTCATTTGTTATTTTATTTCTAACCTATTCATTAAATAGAAAACTAATGGTGCGAATTTAGTGATCGAGGTTAATTATAAATATAAATTGAAAAACTTTCTGTTAGACGTTTCATTTACAATGCCAGAATCGGGTATAACCGTCTTATTTGGACCATCTGGTTCAGGAAAAACCAGTGTTTTGAATTTAATGTCTGGTCTGATAAATAAAAAAAATGCAGAGATTAACTCAAAATTTATTATAAATAACCGAGTGATTGATGATTCAATTAATGGCGTAAAGTTAGAGCCCTGGGTTCGAAAAATAGCTTACGTTTTTCAAGATCATCGGTTATTCCCACATATGACAACGAAAGATAATATTTTATTCGGTTATAAGCGATGTGAAAGTAAATTAAATCCTGAAGAGCTAATTGAGAAATTTAAAATAAAAGAATTACTAGAGCAATTTCCTGAACAACTGTCAGGTGGGCAAAAGCAGAGAGTATCGATGGTGCGCGCATTGTTGTCTCAGCCTGAGTTGCTCATACTTGATGAGCCTTTGGCTGCATTAGATTATAAATCAAGACAGGAATTGTTACCCTATATTGAATGCATTCATAAAGAATTAGATATCCCCATGATTTATGTTAGCCATGATATAAAAGAAGTATTAAGGCTGGCTAATTATATTCTCATTATGGACAAGGGAATGGTCGTTGATCAGGGCGACATTGCTGACTTATGCATTTCACAGCCTTTATTAACACAGGAAGAAGGTGCCAGTTTTATTCTTGAGGCCACGGTTACCCAAATAGTAGAAGAAGATAAGCTTGTTGAGTTAGACTGTGGTGAAAAAATATTAATAACCGCAGAGAATATGCAGCCAAATCAGAAAATACGCCTGTTAATTCATGCAAGAGATGTGAGTCTGTGTTTAAGCCCACCACAAAACAGCAGTATTTTAAATTGTGTGCCTATCCGCATAGATGATGTAGAAACAGACGCTAATGGGAAGTTACGTGTACTAGCAAAAATAGGTAAACAAACACTGGTTTCATTAATCAGTCATCGATCAGCACGTCAGTTAAAAGTAGAAAAAGGTAGAGATATGTATGCTCAGTTCAAAGCCACTGCGATGATAAAATAATTAAAGTATTACTTACATTTTTGTTTTTAGGCCTAAATTTAATGCATACGGTATTAGCTGCACCCAATGAAGCCAATTGGGAATTAGTAAAAGATGAAAATGGCATCAAGGTATATATTTATGAGACTGCAGATCACGATATAGTAAAAGCAAAAACAAATATAATAGTTAATGCGCCCATCGAGCGAGTGAAGGCCTTATTAGATGATATAGATCATCGTCACGAATGGATCCCCTTTTTAAAAATATCGAGAGCATTATCTGAGTATCAGAATAATAAAAGAATTGAGTACAGCCATTTTTCTGCACCCTGGCCTGCATCAGACAGAGACTTTGTTTATCAAATAGAACTAACAAGCTCTTCAGATCAAAAACTTGTATATAAAATGGTTTCAGTTGATTCAGATTTAAAACCTAATGATGATCGTTACATACGAGCTGATCTGTTTGAAAGCATATATACATTACAATCACTGAATAGTGAAACAACATCAGTAGAATTAGTGTTTCATGCAGACCCTAAAGGTTGGCTACCTAACTGGATAATTAATATTATTCAGAGAGTTTTACCTTTTAAAATATTAAGAAATTTAAGAAATAGATTAAGTGATGAGAAACACTATTGACTATATTTAGTGAACTTTCTCATTTTTGATTTTAAATACAATTAATACAAAACTCATAATGATAATAAGAGAAGCACATACAATCAGTGGCATATTATCTGTCAGGCTAGCATGTATTAACCAGGCAGTATTACCCAAAACGGCTAATATCATCATTAACATAGAAATGTCATTGGTTAAGCGTGTTGTAAATGCTTTATGTATTTGTGGGATAAAAATAAGAGTAGTCAGGATAGAGGCTAACCAGCCGAATAGTTCTTCTAGTAACATAGTTTTTTCATTAGGTGAGAAGGTTAAAATATTATGGAATAATACCTGCTTTTAACATTTTAGAGTAAAGAATATTGGGAGAAATCCAAATGAGAATGTCATCGAATTCATCGCCGACAATTTCACGGCGTGTTGATACGTAATAAAATCGGTCGTTACTAATTCCGTAAGCGGGTAAACCACACTGGCTTGCTATAGTTGCTTCTCCAGCATTTTCGTTTTCTTCAGTACTATTCGCTCTTTGATTTGTGCCTATAGAGAAAACAACAGCAACAGCATCATTGGCAGAAATATCACTTGCAGCTGATCCTGCACCACATGCATTAACGAGATTGTTGCATACTTGAATATCAGGAGTTACATTAGCTATGCCTTCTCCACCATTTATTGTGTTTTTTAATTGTCCTGCAACTACAAAATCTTCACCACCTGTGGCAGAGAAGTCGGTGGAAGTAATACTATATCGGTAGGGTTGTCCCCATGGATCCATGAGTAAACCGTCACAGTTAACCTCGCCTTTGATACCTAATGTTGTAGAAGGTATAAAACCAATGCTAGATGTACAATTACCTGCTCCAGCTACTGCGGTGAATTGCTCAAGACCACCTTGATTAGGTTGGGTTGGACAAGGTAGGCGTTCCTTTGCTATCGCGAATCCATATAAAGATTCTTCTATTTCGGCTAATTTAGTTCGAGCATCTTTAATATTTTTGGTTTCTAGTTGCGCACGTAATGGCATAAATGTATAACTGAGTAATACAGCAATAATTATAAAAACAATCGCTATTTCAATTAAAGTAAAACCTTTTTGTGTATTCATAATTTAACTCTAATTACATGTAAGGTTATTATTCGTAGGAACATAATCGTAAGCTTTGGATATGCCGCCAGAACCAGCTGATAGACAATAAATCCTGTCATTATAGGGTAAGCCATTTGGGTTTCCGAAGCTTGTACCGCCGGATGTATTAGAGCCTTCTAAATAGTTAGATAGCTCACTCTTTAAATTACCACTGACTGTACCAGCTTCAATAAAGGGATCCTGTCTTAACTGGTTACTTGGAGACGCTTCAAAACGTTGATCAGAAAAAATCAATAAAGCGGCATAACTGTTACTGAGTGTATTTTCTGTTGGACAATTACCGGGTGTGCATGAAGCTGGTGTAGTATTTGTACCTGGTTGGTAGTCTGAGCCAACAACATAAAACCAGTGATCTTTCCAATTTCTCCATAGTCGTCCCATTTCATCATTATCTAAATCTACAGAGCATGAAGAAAAAATATTTGGGTTTGATGATATACCCATTTGATTATTTGAGTCATTAATAAATAATGGAAGTCTTCCTAATAAAACACCTGTAGAACCTGAGAGGTTTTGATCTGTGTAATTAATATCTTGTCTATAGTCACCATTAAGACTTACAGGGGCAGGCCAGGGCAAGTGGTAATAGCTTCCTCCGCCTGAACCAGAGCCAGATCCATTATTTCCATTATTTCCATTATTTCCATTATTCCCACTATTCCCACTATTCCCACTATTCCCACTATTCCCACTATTCCCACTATTCCCACTCCCACTAGAAGAGCAATTATTTCTACATGATTGTCTAGCGTCAATGCAATCCTGTCGTTCTGATCCTGTGTTAGCAGACATAAAGCATAAATTTCTGTCTGCATTACAATCAGCTCTGCACTGCTGTACAGACGGAGATGATGGTGTCCCAAAAATGGTATTAAGATTTGTATTTGTATCATCTGCATAATCTATCAGGCATGAAGATAGAGTGTCAGCTAAAGCATTTATTTTTTGAATATAGAGAGTATTGTTAAGTTTAATAGCATCGAAAATTTCTTTTGCAGTGATTGTTATAATACGATCATTTATTACTGTATTATCTTTAGAGAGGCTAGCAGACTGAATAAAAGAGTTAACTACATCAGGAGCAGTTCCACTTATTGATGCGTTGTCTACTCCTTGTGCGCCTTCAAGATAGTTGCTTGCTACACCCGCCGTGATTTGACTAAATGGAACCTTACAGGGTAAGGATGAGTTTATCGCAATACCTGTTCGTACTTGATTTGCTATCGGTAAGCCCGGGGCAAATACGACAGCGACGACTCTATCTTCAGGTACTGCACCCTTATAGATGTCACCTGCTTCAGTAAATATTTGAAACATGCCTGGGGTATCATCATTTAACATCTCAGCTCTTGCTGTTGAACCAGCTAAAAAAGATCCGCTAATTCCATACCATAGGCACTCACCCGAAGAATCTTTTAATGGATTAATTTGCAATGTTTTCCATGGTAACCGGCCTAGTTGATTGGCATATTGGGTACAATTACCTATAGATGTACCTTCAGATGAGGCGCTTGTTTCAGGGCAGGGAAGAAACCCATGGTGGCCCGGAAATCTAGCAGAATAATAAGAAACAGCATATGAGATTAATGCCTCTTTAGCTTTCGCTAGTGATTTAGAGGTCTTGTTTTGAGCATTGGTTCGTAAAAGATCGGGCCCAAGATCAGATATTATAAAAACAGCCCCAGTAAGAATAATCGCCATAAATAAAGCAATAAGGGATGCACCCTTTTGTTTAATGACTTTTGAAATATTGTTAGATCTGAGCATAAGTGCTATTTAAGGGCTTAAATTAGTTAAATTATCCACCTTATCCAGGATTCCGTCACTTTCATCGGTCTTAGCTTTTGGTGGTTTTATCTGATAGTTCTCCTGAACTAGCTGATTCTTTTCACTCCACTGCTGACCGGGTTTGAGCTTAATGTTCTGCCCATATATTCGTGCTGGAACTCTATATTCCTGCTTCTTAACCCTGGCCGTATTAACATAAACCTCATTAGTAACCTGTGGTGATTTTAATGTGTTTTCATCATTAACAAAAACCACAGGATCTGTGTTTTTACGTATAACAACTCCTTGCATCTTTACTATGGCGGGTTCACGTAAAATTACAGCTGAAGATTCACTCTTAATATTATCAAACTTACCCTGTTGACGAAGCTGGTCTAACTGACTGCGAACATGGTTGGTTGTAAATAGCGTACGTAAATTAGTTTGAGAGTCAAACTTATCAGCGGCTTTTAGCTGAGTGCTAAAAAGTAATAAGATTGTTATATATAAAACAGATTTCATTAATAACCACCTTCTGTAGGTAAAGTCACAACGCCTTTTTTCATGGTGTACCAGTTTAGTTCACATTTGGCTGAAAAGTTTTTATCTGTCTGAGAGTCTACTAAAGATTCAATCTGTGTTGTATTTCGGATAATGGCACAACTTTTTATATCAAAAAGGCCTTTAGCATTATCATGCAAACTATTTATGACGGTATATAAGTCTCCCTCATGAAGTAATTGCATATCTAATGACATTGTTGACTGTAATAACTGTATACCGGGATATTTCTGATTTATTTCATCAGATTTTAATTCTTGACGTTTATCAATTTTATATTTCAAATAAGGGATCTTATTATTCGCAGTAATTTTTTCTATAGTATCTACCCAGTTTAAGCGATCTTCATCACCCACAATACCTGATGATATTAACTGTTTATACTTTTTTTCAAATTCTTTTAAAATTTGTTTTTGATTAATGGCAGAGTAATATCTCTCTTTTGCTTCAGTTAAATTATCCTCGGCCATAACTTTGTTATTATAAGATGTCTGCCACCATGAGTTTGAAACAACAAAAAGTATAGTGGCAACAGCTATGCTGATTAAAAATGTGGCGAGTTCTTTTTGTAGATTTTTGAAAAAGGTTAAATTCATAAATTACGACCTTTCATAAGAACCTGTATTTCAAATTGTCCTTTTTCCTTGTCACTATTAACATCCTGATCCAGTTCGATGCCACTCTCATTTTCAATACTGGATTTAGATCTAACGTCAACGGGCATATGTATTATGGAAACATCTTTTACGAGTTTATTGCTTTTAATCGCATCAATAATAGAATTCACTTTATTAACAGATTGCTTAAGGCTGCTTTGTGAAACACGTATATAACCACCAATTATAGCATGTTGGTTAATATCGTCGGCTTTTGCATAGTCAGTAAACGCTTTATTGCGACTATTGTTTGTAGTGGGCATAACACTGCCCTGATGTTGTTTCCAGTGTATTTTAGTAATTTCTGTATCATGCATGCCAGAGCGAGTTAAGATTCGACTAATATCTACCATGAAATTTTGCGGTGATAAAATTTTAGATTGTTTTATTTTATCACTTAGTAAAACAGAAGATTTCATTTGTTGAGTTTTTGAAAGCTTGCTTTCGAGTTTTTCTAGCGTTTTTTCATAATCATTATTCACACCCTGAGTTTGAATATTAAGCGTAACGGTTTCTTCATCAAGAACAACGGATTCAGAAAAATAAGCAAACGCCATTATTGTGGCGATGAGTAAGACTATTGTGCTGGATATATAAAGCGCTTTAGATAGCAGCTGTTCATAAAACTTTGCAAATAGCGAGGTGTTACCATAATGCCCAAAGGGGGATAATTTAGAAGAGCATATATAAGAGTATATGCCGTTACTATAATCACCAATAACGCTTTCTTGTGTGTCAGCATCGGGCATAACGCAGCCCAGAGTATCCGTAACTTCAGTAAGTTTATGATAGTGAAAGTTACGTAATGCCGAGTCTATACATTTACTTTGTATTTCGGGCAGGTCTTCTTCGCGACAGATAACGTGAATTTCTATTTTTTCATCAAAACCGATGTGTCTCTGGTTAGATAAAAAACGTATTGTCTGTTCAACTTCAGTTGAAATATATTCGCCGATAGTTGCATCTTCAAGATTTACAACAGCTGATCGACTGCTTTCAAAGCGGCCGTTCTTAATGAAAGTTTGTCGTAAATTACTGGGAACCTGTTGTGAAACGAGTAAAACGTTATTGCTTTTATTGTTGATTTTACTAAAGAGCACTTCACTTAATAAAGGTAGAGACCAGATGCCAGATATAGATGTATTACATTCACGAATGGGTTTAAGCCATGGCTCAAGAATTTCGGGGTTACTAAGCACGCTATAAAGTATAATGTCATCTTTACGCCCCGTTTTTTCGCGATCAATAACATTATAATTTACATAATCTTTGCTTTTTCGATAATGCCTTTCAATTAGACGGCTAACAATCGCTTTACGATCAGCAGCACCAACATGGGGAATATTTTCTTTTTTGAAATCTTCTTCTATCAGGTCAACCAGTATTCTAACCGGCGTGTTTTCTGTGGCCATCAGATAAGTTTTAAATTTTTCAATACCCTCTTCGCCAGGGTTAAAAACATAGGCCGATATGCATTTTTCATCTTGCCAATGAAAAACAGTCAAACGATAACCTGAATAATAAAATACACGTTTCATAATTGTAATGTTGTTAACGAGTCGTAGATGGGGCCAAGCACTGCGGACATAATCCACAGCATAATGCCGCCCATAATAATGGTTAGAACGGGTGTCATGGCTGCTTCCATTTTATCTACAGCTTCTTTTACTTCTCGGTTATAAAAATAACTTATATTCAACAGGGCTTCATCAAGCGCGCCTGTGTTTTCGCCTACTTTTAACATGCGTATAACCAATGGTGGATAGATGTCGACTGAATTGAAGCTTTCGGATATCTGACCACCGTCTGCAATTTTTGAGCGTATGTCGGTTATAGATTTAGTTAGAACGGCATTACCCATTAGTAACTCAGAAATTTTAAGGCTATCGAGTACAGTTAAACCGGATGAGTACATCATGGCAAAATAATTTGAAAATCGAGCCAGATTAGTTTTGAGAATGATGGGGCCAAATATATAAAGCCTCAGTTTCAGTTTATCAATAAACATCCGCACTTCTGGTTTTTGTTTTGCCATTGCACGAATGACAAAAAATAAAATAACAGGAGTACCGAATACGATATACCAGTAATTACCCAGAAACCATGATGTCGCTATTAGTGCCTTGGTATGTATTGGTATAGTGCCACCGAGCTCTTCAATGAACGGGATAAGCTCGGGCACGAGAAATATCATTAAATAAGAAACCACAGCGGTAATAACCACGGTGACAATAGCAGGGTAGATCATAATCTTTTTCGTATGAGCAATTAACTCATCGTGCCATTTCAGTGTTTCTGCCATATCGTGTAACACTTCGGCAATGCGCCCTGTTTCTTCACCCACCTGTACCAGGGTGATATATACGGTGTCAAATATTTCAGGGAATTCAGATAGTGCACCAGAAAAAGTTTTACCGCCCTTTATTTCATCTACCAGACCGGATAAAACTTCTTTCATTCTACCATTTGGTAGTGAGTCCCTGAGATCACCTAAGCCATCAAGAATGCTAACACCGGATTTAGTCAGTTGTTGCATCTGAAAGGTAAAATTAATCAGTTCTTTGCGGGGTATACTTTTAGTTTTAAAATCAAACAGACTAGCACCCTGTTCCTTATAATTAATAAGGTCCATGCCCATACCGCTAAGGCGCTGTTCGAGATCAAGTAAGTTGTCCGCTTCTATACTGTCATTTCGAACTTTTCCAAGAGCATCAATTGCTTTATATCTGTACATGGTTGCCATAACTAGTTACAACCTGTCTGTGAGATCGATAACTCGGCTCACTTCATCTAGCGTGGTGATACCCTCAATGACTCTGCGAGCTGCATCGTCAGCCAGTGTTTGAAAACCCTGCTTTTTTAAATGTTTTTTAAATTTGCCCATTGTTAACTGTTCAGCAATCATTTCATCTAAATCAGAATCAATTCTTAAAACTTCTAAAATAGCTAGTCGACCTTTGTAACCAATCTCACCGCATCGCTCACAACCATTGGCATCAAAAATCTCAAGTGGCTCAGATGTATCTATGCCTAATAATGTTTTTTCAACATCAGCTGCTGCATGCGATGTTTTACAATGCGGGCAAAGCTGTCGAACAAGACGTTGTCCCATTATGCCTATAATATTGCCGGACATAATTTCTGGTTTTACGCCGATATCAATCAAACGCGGAATAGAACCGATGGCTGAATTAGTGTGTAATGTTGAATATACCTGATGACCTGTCATGGCTGCACGTAGTGCCATTTCTGCCGTATCAGCATCACGTATTTCACCCACAAGGATGATATCCGGATCCTGGCGCATTAATGATCGAATGCCATTAGCAAAGTCCATACGTAAAACTTCGTTAATTGATGTCTGGCGTACCATATCCATCGGGTATTCAACCGGGTCTTCCAAAGTCATAATATTAACTTCGACGGAACGAACATAACCCAGCATAGAATAAAGTGTTGTGGTTTTACCACTACCCGTAGGGCCCGTAACCAGAATGATGCCCTCAGGTCTGGCCATCATTAGTTTCAATTCTGAAAGTGAGTCTTCATGTAAACCCAGATCATCAATTGCAACGATTCCCTTGGCTCTGTCGAGTACACGTAGTACTACATTCTCTCCATGCGTGGTGGGCTGAGAAGAAACACGAAAATCAATTTGGTGACCACGAATATTTAAATTAATGCGTCCGTCCTGAGGTGCACGTGTTTCAGCAATATTCATATTAGACATAACTTTCAATCGCACAACGATGGCAGACCAGTAATCTTTATGTAAACTGCGTACCTGGCGTAATACACCGTCGATTCTATAACGTAAACGCAAAAACCCTTCTTCTGGTTCGAAGTGTATGTCTGAAGAACCATGTTTTACTGCATCGGCTAAAATAGCATCTACTAATCGAACGAGAGGCTGGCTGTAAGCATCACCCTCAACATCTAAGCTGTCGTAATCAACCTCACCTGTTTCAATTTCATGCAGAATGCCATCAACAGATAATTCATAACCATAAAACTGATCGATGGCGTCTGAAATTTCACCCTCACCAGAAAGTAGAGGAATAATTTCAATTCTGTTTCCGACAACAGCACGTAATCTGTCGAGTACAACCAGGTTATATATATCAGTCATCGCAACTGATAATGTATCTTCTTCGTGATCTAAACTAATGGGAATAATGTTAAATCGTGTGGATAACTCTTTAGGTATAAGTTCAAGTGCTTCGGTATCAGGCACAACGTTAGAAAGATCAATGCTTTCTTTACCTAGCATTTCACTTAAAGCGTCACGTAAGACGGCCTCTGTAACAAAACCAAGTGAAACAAGTGCTTCACCTAATGGTTTACCACTTTTCTTTTGTTCTTTAAGCGCAATACTAACCTGATCTTCTGTGATCAGACCTTGATGAATCAACTCCTCCCCAAGGCGTTTTTTCTTGGCCCTAAGTGCTGCACCAATATCAGCTATAGTTTCAGGTGCATTCTGGCTCATTGTGGGGCCTTTTTTAGAGTGCTGATGCGTTGTTCTGTGTCGGAATTTGAAAAATTGCCATTTGAAGCTCGCTTAAGCTTTAGGCTCAGTTGATAAAAATCCAGAGCCTGCTTTTTCTTATCCAGATGGTCGAGACTAACCGCAAGATTATAAGCGTAATCGGCATTTTTATTTTCTGCAGACCAGGCGCTAAAGAAAGCAGACTGTGCCTCGGCCCATTTGTTTTGAGCTGAATATTGACTACCTAAGGCAAAATATAGATGAGCAGAATCCGGTTGTTGTTTTAACATGAATTTAAGTTGAGACTCATTTAACTGAGGGTCAACTCTATTTTCTATGCTGCTCATACCTGCAATAGCAAGACTGTCTCGAGGATTTAGTTTTAATAAATACTGGTACTTCTGGCGCGAATATTCAAAGCGTTTCTCTTTAATGCCTATAGCAGCAAGGCCTAGTAAAGCATCTCTGTTATTGGGTTCGCGATTTTTTACTTTTTGATAGAGTGATTCTGATTTTCTGTAATCTTCATTATGAAATGCTGTGTAAGCATCACGTAATAAAACATGAATAGGGTCTAGCTTTTTTGTGCGTACAATCCTTATTTGTTTTGTGCTTGCCTGTTGAGTAATGCGAGGTTTGATAACGACAGGTTTTTTAGTTACGGGCTTAATTTGAGATGTTGTATTGATCTTTTTTACAATATTTTGTTGGGGCGTGACTAAAGGCTGTGCTGGTGCAGTTGTTACATTTTGTCTAATGGCTTCTCGATTAACTTCTGAACTATTTTGTGCAATGTAAAGGTCCTGGCTTGTTGTTTGCATTTCAATATAGAAATATAAACCTGAGCCGATGAGTATCAGTGTGATTAGTATGCCAATAGTAATGTTTTTTCTCAATTTTTCACTTCTAGTGTATTGATTGCTTTTATTGATAAGTGCAGATAATGCCTGCTCGTTTTTAATTTTGCCGCTTGATTGCGGTTGCACACGGTTATTTGATTGTTTTTCAATGGGTGTATCAGCTAATTTATCCTCAGGTGTAACTTCTTTTATTTCAGGTGTTTCTTCATTGACTAAAGACTTATCTGCTTCAGGTTTATTTGACTCATCTATATGATCGCTTTCAGATAAGTCATGAGTATTATCTGTGAGTTCAATTGGAGAGTCATCTAAGTCTGTTGTCTCTATTTTCTCAATAAAATCAGTTTTTTTATCTGAATTATTTTCTTTGACTGATGTAGTAATTACCGCTTCGTCAACTTCTGGAAAGTCTTCATTTAATGGCTTGCCAGTTTCGTTTTCGGAGTCTGTTATTTCAGTGTAAGGTTGCTCTGGCTCAAGATCCAGGTCCAGCTCAAGGCTATCGTTTTGAGTTTCATTTGGCTCATGGACATCTACTTGTAGACTATCATTACTATTCGATTCATTTTTGCTGTGAGTTTCATCAGCAACAGAATTACCTGTATTTTTTATTTTATCATCAGCCGCTTTTTTCAGCGCATCAAGTAACAGACTCATAAATTTCCCCTGTTACTCCGAGCTTTCTTTTGGTGAATCAACCTGCTTTTCAGATTCAGAATCATTTGTCTCGGGCGCCTTTATAGGCTTAGGTAGAAATTTCTGATATTCAGATAAGTCACCGGTTAAACTTGCATGATGAATGACGACAGGGCGTATAAAAATAATCAGTTCAGATTTTTCTCGAAAATCATCATCATATCTAAATAGAGAACCAATAAACGGGATTGAAGAAAGAACAGGGATACCGGATTCCTTGTCATTTACTGTATCCTGCATAAGGCCACCAATAACAGCAGTATCACCACTATTAATGGTTAAAATTGATTCGATTTCTCTGATTTGAATTACCGGTACTTCAGATATAACGCCTGCTTCTTTAAATGCAGGGTTTGGATCTTCAACCGAATCAATAACGCGAGAAATGGTTGGGCGAATATTTAAGGTGACGGCCTCGTGATCATTTATAAAGGGTGTAACGGCCATTACAAAACCAACGGGTACGGTTTTAATTTCAGTTTCAAATGAAGTGAGTGACTGAGTGTCAGAAAGTGAGGTATCGACATTCATTTCAAAATAAACAATGTTATCAACAACTTTTAATATGGCGGGTTGATTGTTAATTGCCATTACTTTAGGGCTTGATAACACCTGAACATCACCAAATTGTTCAAGTGCTTTTAAAGTCATACTTACCTGATTGCCATCGATAGTGTCATTCAACGTAAACTGTGAAAAAGGCGATTGTGCCAGATTACTCCCCGCTAAATTTGTTAAAACATTAACACCTGAAGACGGGTCTTCAGCAACAACAGTCCAGTCAACGCCTGCCTGATAACGATCGCTTAATTTAATTTCGGCAATAGTTGCTTCAATCATTACCTGTCGCTTTGAGGTATTAAGCACCTTATCAATAAAACCTTGTATCTCTTTATGTTGTCGGTAAGAGGCGCGCACCATGATTAAACCGGATTCGCGATTAACAATGACGTTATTATTGGTTTCAAGATCATTGTTTTGTGTAGTCGCAGTAGTAGTACTATCTGTTGCTGTATTTCCGTCCTCATCTTTGTGAAGTATTTCGATAATATTATGTGTCAGAGTTTGCCAGAACTTGTTATCAGAGGTTAGAAGAACTTCGGTAAGTGAGCTGTTGTTTTCGTTTTCATCATTACCGCCGCTTTCAGAGTCGCCGATGCTACCCTGTCCTGTTGAGCCAATATTGGTAGCAACGCGTATAATGCCTTTTGACGTACGTGAAATATTCACATAGTCAACGGTATAAGTCTGTAAATAGGGCTTGTCAGCACGGACACGTAAGGTGTTGTCTTCAAGTGTGTATCGAATATCAGCCTGTTGTGCAATGCGTTCTAAAATTTGTTGCAGTGTTTGGTCAATCGCATTTAAAGTAACAGTACCTTCTATATCGTCATGTATATCAAGGTTAATTTGTGCATCCCTGGCCATAGAAAACAATAGATCTTTTACCGCCACTCCACTCACTACAACGGTATAGGTTTCGAGTTGAGGTCGTGCTTCAGGGACAGGTAGTAAAGTTGTTTGGGAGACCGGCTGCGGTATGCTTGTCTGTTTTTCATCAGCTGTATCAAGGTGCCCGTCAGAGGGTTCAGGTGGACGTGTTGGGCCACATGAAATCAATGATAGAGTCAGGCACAATATAGCCAGTACCCTATGCGTGATAGCTAATTGTGAAGAATTAAGTTGGTTCGTTCGGTAAAAATTCATGACGTTATCAGTGATTTCCCGGTTGTCTGGTTTTCTGGATATCTGCCTTGATGCCTCTTATGGTTCTTAAATAGGGACCACTTTTGTTAAGCCGAGGTGGCAGTTGTTGTAATTGGTTTGTAGCCTGATTACGTTCAACATACTCATTGTATAGCACACTGTAAAACATTCTCCCGCGGATCGAGACTTTATAAATATAAATATCCTGAAGCGACAGGTAACGACTAGACATATTAAGAAACCGAATAGCATCATTTTTAAAGCCACCATCAAGTAGAATTAGCTGGATCGTAAAATTATCGTCTAGTGCGTTTTTTAACCAGACATCGGTTTGCTCTAAGCGCTGAGTTAGAATGTTTTGCGTGGCTGTCTCAGAGTTAATCTTCGGTGATACTTGAGTAATGCTTTTTTCCTTAGATATTATTGTCTGATTTAAAGGCTCTGATTTAATATTGGGAGAAATATTACGAGCAGTAGCTTGTATTGCCTGGCTGGATTGCTGGGTACTATTAATCTGCCCAGCATTGATTTGTTCAGGACTATTCAGCTCAGGATTAATTGATTGTTTATCCGCTGGAATGAGTTTGGGCAGTAATGTACCTACCCAGATCGCAGCAAGAATAACCAGTACTGCACCGAGTGTTTTTGCCGCGGGTTGCCAGCGTATGTCCTGACCAAAATCACTGTCTTTTGCGGCCAGACTAATATGTTTAGACTTGATGTCATGACCACCGTCTGAAAAAGCCGCGAGTAAAGCTTTATCAGCAAGTATATTAATACGACGTGTTAAGCCGTTTGATTTGCGCTCAATATTATTCGCCATTTTGGGTGAGAATAAATCGGGTCCATGATAACCAACTGCGCGCATTCTAAAATTTAAATAATTATAAACATCCTGGGCAGGAAATGGATCAAGGTAAAAATTATGAGTGATTCGTTCTTTTAACTGACGAATTGAATTATTACGTAGTTTTTCGTCAAGTTCTGGTTGACCAAACAAAACCATCTGTAACAGTTTATCGTCATTTGTTTCTAAGTTACTAAGTAAGCGAATTTCTTCCAGAGTTTCAATTGGCATGCCCTGAGCTTCTTCTACAAAAACCACAACCTGTTTATTATGAGCATGCTTTTCTAACAGGTAATTTTGCAATGCCTGCATAACTTCAAGCTTGCTTGATTCAGAAGTGATATTGAGTTTTAACTCAAAAGCGATAACGTGTAGTATATTTTCAGGTGACAAGCTGGGATTAGCAATGTAGACGACTTCTATATTATCACCCAGCTCAACCTCAAGCATGCGGCATAACATAGTTTTTCCGGAGCCCACTTCACCGACAACTTTTATAATGCCTTCACCAGAAGAGATGGCATATTTTAACGCTTCTAAAGCCGCGCCGCGTTTATTACCACTATAAAACATACTGGTATCGGGTGTGATTTTAAATGGTGGTCGTTGTAAACCAAAATGTTCAAGATACATATTTCACCCGTTTAGGTTTTTCATTTTTTTTGCATCCTGCTATAAAGGGTTGTTCTGTTTATTTGTAACGCCTTTGCCACTTTACTAAGATTGCCGTTATATAAGTGCATTGCCTGTTGTATAACAAACTCTTCCAGCTCTTTTAATTTTAAATTTAAGTTGAATTCACCACTGGCGATTTGTTGCTGTATGAGCTGGCTACTGAACATGTTCTGCTCAGTGTTCTCAGTTACAGAAGTAAGTTGCTGCTCGAGTTCTTGTTGTAACTGAACTGTATTTATCAGCTGCCCCGGATGTTTGGTGCATAAACGTATAACTATATTACGTAGTTCTCGTACATTGCCCGGAAAATCATAGGCTTTCCAGGCAAGTGTGGCAGCGTCATCAAGCTTTATAGGTTTAATAGAATCAGCATAGAACTGTAAAAAGTGTTGTAGTAATAACAGACTATCATTTTCTCTTTCGCGAACCGGTGGCATTTGTATTTTTAAAATGCTTAAGCGGTGGAAAAGATCTGAACGAAAATTACCATTTGAAACTTCCGCCTGCAGAGATTTGTTTGTAGCAGCAACAATTCGGGCCTGGGATTGAATGCTGCGCGTTTCACCGATACGATGAAATTCTCCACTTTCTAAAACACGTAATAATTTAGCCTGTAGGTCATAAGCCATTTCGCCTATTTCATCTAGAAATAAAGTGCCCTTGCCGGCTTCTTCAAAAAAACCCTTATGCGATTTATCAGCACCGGTGAAAGCGCCCTTGGCATGGCCAAACAATTGAGATTCAAGTAACTCGGGGGCGATTGCTGCACAATTGATAACAAGATAGGGCTCATCAGAACGCTTACTTTGTATATGTAAAGCACTGGCAACCAGTTCTTTTCCAGTGCCAGATTCACCTTCAATTAAAACAGGAAAAATGGCATCAGCAAACTGAGTAATTTGTTCACGAAGAGCAGAAATGCAGGCGCTATCCCCAATTATAAGAGAAGGCTCGTTTTTAGCGTGTTGTTTTGCTTCAACCTGCTTAAGCATTAGCTGGTGATTAAGTCGGCTTTGCAGCAACGCGGGATCGGCAGGTTTAGGTATGAAATCTACTGCACCCAACGTTAAAGCATGATGCATATTCGCCTCGTCGCTTTGGCCCGATAACACTAGTATTTTCATATGTGAATCATGTGCCAGTAAGTCTTCTATTAAAGCAAAACCTTCATCAGGCTCATGGGGTAACGGCGGTAAACCAAGATCCACCAGTGCAAGTTCTGGTTTAGTGTCAAGTTTAGCTAGTGCAATTTTAACTTCAGCTCGAGATTCAGCCGTTACGACATGAAAGTTTTTTTTAAGAATAAAGCCCATGCTTTCTGTGATTATCGGGTCATCATCTATCAGTAATACGGTAGGCTTTTGCATGTTTTCATCGGTATCACCAGTAAGCATTATGCTCATGGTAAAAAAGCCCTAAATAATTGTTTTATATAAGAGTATTTAGACCTAAAATGGAGCTTAGTCAATGGCTAATACAGGCTATTTATTGTTTTACTTAAAGAAATTGCTATAATCAGTTGATTTTAAAGAAATATTTATGATATCTATAATTCTTTATGAGCCAGAAATACCACCTAATACAGGTAATATAATTCGACTCTGTGCGAATATGGGCGGACAGTTACATTTGATTGAGCCCCTGGGTTTCGAAATAGATGACAAAAAGCTGCGCAGAGCTGGTCTAGATTACGCCGAATTTGCACAAATGAAAGTTTGGAAAGACCTGGATGAGTGTTTACTGGCTAATAAATTCAACCGAGTATATGCCTGTTCAACCAAAGGATCGAAAAACTATAGTGAGGCATGTTTTCAGTCGGGTGATGCCTTTATTTTCGGCCCTGAAACTCGGGGTTTACCAGAAAGTTATTTAAACAGTTTGCCACCTGAGCAAGTGATAAGAATTCCAATGTTGCCAGAAAGCAGGAGTATGAATTTATCAAACTCAGTTGCAGTTATTGTGTTTGAGGCGTGGCGGCAACTAGGTTTTGATGGCGCTGTTTAAATGAGGGTTGCTAAGGTGTATCTCCCTCGGGGATGGACCGCGCTTTCTGCGCACCGTCCCCTTGTTGATGCCATCAAGAGTTTTACGGAGTCAGTTCTCTACACTGTCTGCTTCTAGTTGTATGGGTTAAGGGGACAGAGCGCCAAAAAACGGCGTTTTTTCCCCGAGGGAGATGTTCCTGGCACTCTGCCCCTGATTGATACAAGCTGAAGGAAGAATAAAGATTATAATTAAAATCAGTCTATTTAATAGAAGCTAACGTTTCATATGGTATTGTTCTGTTGAAGCCAGTTGAGTTAAATGTATATGGAAGAGAACAATAAAATACTAATGGTCTGTCATGCCTGTGATGCTCTACAGGAAGTGTCTCATATTCCAAAAGGAAATATTGCATCATGTATATGTTGTGGTGTGCGATTATTTAAAAATACAACATCTACTATTGAAAGCCCCTTAGCCCTTCTTATAGCATGTTCAATATTTTTTGTTATAGCAAATATCTACCCTGTTCTACAGCTCAATATTGCAGGTATTGAGAGAGAAACAACACTAGTAGAAACAGCATATATGTTTTTCTTAGAAGGAAGTCCGTTACTTGCAATAGTGGTGCTTTTAACCAGTATTGTGTTCCCTGGCTTTTGTGTATTTTCATTATTATATGTTTATCTGGCAATATATTTTAAAAAAAACGGATTCTTTATAAGACCATTACTTGTATGGAGTAGTCGTTTACTACCTTGGGCAATGATGGATGTTTATCTGCTGGCTATTTTAGTTGCCGTTGTGAAGTTGTTGTCGTTAGCTACTGTAATTTTAGGAATTGGTTTTATTGCAATGATTGGCTTTGTTGTATTGTATGCTGCTTGCATATCGTCAATTGAAATGCATGTGTTATGGACCAGATTAGATGAAAATTGTGGCGGAGCTCAGTGTGAATGATGAAATTATAAGGGCAAAAAATGTAGGCTTTGCCAGTTGTCATATTTGTGATTTGGTGATTACTCTTGGTAACAGAGAAGCAGCTAATTGTCCGCGATGTAATTCAAAAATACATTATAGAAAACACGATAGCTTAAACAGGGCATGGGCATTTTTGATTAGTGCATTTATTATGTATATACCAGCTAATACGGAAGCAATTATGGTAACTGGTGGTCTGGGCCAGGAAAGTGCCGATACGATTATAAGTGGAATAATTTATTTTATAGCTACGGGTGACTGGCCATTAGCACTTGTTATATTTTCAGCAAGTGTATTATTACCTTTATTAAAAATAATTTCGATTGGATATTTATTAATAATGGTGCATCGGGGCAATGATTTAAGAAAGAAAGAAAAAACACGTCTATACGTGATAGCAGAGCTGATAGGAAAATGGTCAATGGTTGATGTTTTTGTAGTTGCTTTGTTAACTTCATTGATTCAGCTGGGAGAGTTAAGTTATATAACACCAGGCCCTGCTGGTTTGGCGTTTGCGATAATGGTGATATTAACAATGTTTTCAGCTATGGCATTTGATCCAAAATTATTATGGGATGAGTCGGAAGAAAAATAATGACAGACGAAAAGGCTAAAAAAATTTCAGACGAAATTCCTAAAGCAAAATTAAAAACAAGAGAAAACTTTATCTCGCCTGTTTGGGTAATACCGATTGTTGCGGCATTAATGGGTGGCTGGCTAGTTTTCAAAGGCGCGATCGAAAAAAATGTTTTTGTAGAAGTTACTTTTAAAAGTGCGGCAGGACTTGAGGCAGGTAAAACTCCGGTAAAACTACGAAATGTAAAAGTCGGAGAGCTGACAGAAGTAAAGTTTTCAGAAGATTTATCAGAAGTAATTGTAGTAATGGAATTAACAGGTGTGTCCAAAGAAAGACTGACGGATACGACTCAGTTTTGGGTGGTAAAGCCACGAGTGGGTGTAGAAGGCGTTAGTGGACTGGATACTTTGCTAAGCGGTGCATTTATTGAGCTTGATCCGGGGGATGGTGGTGTACCTGTTAAAAAATTTACTGGTCTGGAGTCACCGCAATTATATCAATTAGGTAATCCGGGAACGAAGTATCTTTTAAAGTCAGATAAGCTTGGCTCGTTAAACAGAGGCTCACCAGTAAAGTATAGGGGTATAGCTGTTGGCAGTGTCACTAGTTATAAATTAGTTGATGACCATAGCCATGTTCAAATAGAAATTTTTATTGAAGCGCCACATGACAGGTTTGTAACCGAGTATTCCCGATTTTGGGATATTTCAGGCGTTAATGTTGAATTAGGTGCAAAAGGATTTGATTTTAATATGGAGTCAGTTAGTTCATTGCTTGCTGGTGGTATTGCTTTTACAAATGCGAATGCATCGGATGATAGTCATCAGGCAGTTGAAAACAAGTTATATACATTACATGAAAAAGAAGAGCCGGAAATTGAAGAAATATTAACTTTCGGTGCGCCCATGAAGCTTTACTTTGATGAAGGAGTAAGCGGGCTTTCAGTAGGCGCGCCAGTCGAATATAAAGGAATTCGTTTAGGCACGGTTATAGAAGTAGGTGTAGAAACAAATAAAGATCGGAATAATATTATTACATTTGCAATGGTTGATATTGAACCTGAACGCTTGCCTGCTAAAACAGTTAATAAAAGTATGAGTCGAAAAGATCGTATAAAAAATGTTTATAAATATTTCGATTATATGGTTAAACATGGTATGCGTGCACAACTAAAGAGCAATATATTAACGGGTCAGTCGTTAATTGTATTAGATGTGTTTACTGAGGGTGATAAAAAACAAATTGAATATAAAGATGAATTTATTGTTATACCTACAGTTCCGGAAACGGTAACAGGTATTATTAAACAGGTTAACGAGTTATTGTCCAGACTGAAGTCTCTACCTGTTGAAAGCATAGGTGCCAACTTAGATGAGGCGACTGAAAACATAAACAGTTTGGTAAAATCGTTAAATGTTGAAGAAGGTGGTATGACAGGTGTTCAGCTTAACGAGACTATGAATGAACTAAGTAAAGCGGCGCGATCTATTCGTGTCATGTCCGAATACCTGGAGCGTCATCCTGAGTCGCTAATAAAAGGTAAAACTACAGAGTAATGTTGGTGAAAAAGTATGTTGCTTAAAATTTTTACGGTTATAGGTGTTTTATTATTATCTGCATGTGGTACATCTCCGAAAACAAATTTTTATATGTTAAGCGCTGAGCGAGAAGTAAATAGTTATGCGCAAGATAGTGTTTCGGTTGGTGTGTGGAAGGTTGATTTACCTGACTTAATCGATCGCCCTGAAATTGTTACACGCACAGGTGCGTATACAATAGAGCTTGCAGATTTTCATCGATGGGCTGGTGGTTTAGAAAGTAATGTAAGTATTCTAATAGCAGATGAATTGTCGACTAATTTAAAAACAGGCCATGTAGATGTATCTCCCTGGTCATCTTATCGTAATTTTGATTATCAGGTTAAAGTACATGTTAGAAAATTTGACGGTGAATTAGGAAACGAAAGTGTTTTAGAAGGCGCCTTTATTATTTTAAACGGAAAGGGTACAGAGAAAATACTTGAACAAACTTTTACATTTAAGGAAAAATTAAAGGGAAGCGAGTATAGCGATATGGCAGAAGCTATGAGTCATCTGGTTATTCAGTTATCAGCAAAAATTTCTAGTAGTATTTCTGATCGGCATAAAACAAAATTAAAATAAGTTAGTATTAAAAATTATTCTGATTTAGCTTCTCGACCAAGTAAATCATGTACAGCGGCTTCAGGGGCCTTATCCTCATATAAAACTTTATATGCCTGTTCAATAATAGGCATATCGACTTTATATTGTTGAGCCAGTAGCCAGGCTTCTTTAGCTGTTTTTACACCTTCAACAGCCTGACCTATTCTTTCTCTGGCCTCTTCAATGCTTAGGCCATCTGCAAGTGCTAAACCCATTCGGCGGTTACGTGACTGGTTATCAGTACAGGTCAGGACAAGGTCGCCCATGCCCGCGAGACCCATAAAAGTCTCGGCATGAGCCCCCATAGCTAAGCCGAGACGCATAATCTCATTAAGGCCCCGGGTAATAAGTGCGGCTCTTGTATTTGATCCAAAACCTAGACCATCTGCGATACCTGCGGCTATAGCAAGGACATTCTTAAGTGAGCCACCTAGTTCTACGCCTATCATATCTTCTGATGTATAAACCCGAAAATTGCCATAATGTAAAAAACCGGCCACCTCATCGGCAATTGCATGACTGCTTGCTGCTACGGTAACGGCTGTAGGTAGGTTTTTAGCGACTTCAAGTGCAAATGTAGGACCCGAAATGACAGCTGTAGATTTGCAGTCAGGAATCTCTTCTGCCACAACTACATGTACTGGTTTTGCGCTGCCTTCTTCAAGGCCTTTGGTTGCCCATACAATGTGTTGATCAGGACGTATCCACTGTTTTGTTTTTTGTAGAAACCCACGCACCGCATGACTTGGGATAGCAATCAGTAAAGTGTCAGCATTGCGAATTGTGTGTTCAAGTTGACCACTAAATTTGAGGGTTTGAGGCAGCGGAATATCAGGTAGGTATGTCTGGTTGCGATGAGTTAATTGCATGTCTTTCACATGCTCAGGGTTAATGTCCCATAGCACGACATCATGCCCTGCACGGGCAACTTGTGTTGCCAGAGCAGTTCCCCAGGAGCCACCGCCAAGTATGGCGATTTTCCTGTTTAAGGACTTTTTTTCTGACATAAGCTTTTAGTGAGCAGTTTCAGCTGGTGTTTCTTGTTGAGCCTGTTGTTGTTGCTGGTGCTGCATGTAAAGCGCATTAAAGTTAACAGGTGAGAGTAACATTTGAGGGAATCCACCCTTAGTTACTAAATCTGAAATGGCTTCACGGGCGTATGGGAATAAAGTTTCAGGACAATAAGCACCAAGCATTCCGCCCATTTGTTCCTGATCAAAACCCACCATCTGGAATATGCCCGATTGTTTCACTTCTACAAGGAAAGCCGTCTTTTCAAGTTGTTTAGCAGTAACCGTTACGGTTAAAGTTACTTCATGCATGCCTTCATTAAGGGTTTTTGCTTCGGTGTTAATTTGTACATTAACTTCCGGTTTCCATTCACCTTCAGTAAACACAGCGGGTGCATTGGGTGATTCGAATGATACGTCTTTTATGAATATTTTTTGAATTGAAAATTGCTGCTGTGCTGGTTGTTCGCTCATTGTAATGACCTGATTCTTAAATATTGTAATTGTAAAATTAATTGAGGCTGGAGAATAACACTAAAAGAGTGGGGCTGCTAATGTCCTGTTGTGAAACTGCTCCCTCTGAGACAGGCTTCCATTTTTTGGCAGTCTGTCCCCTGTTGTGATGCCATCAAGAGTTTTACAGAGTCTATTAATAACACTACTAGCACTAGGTGGTATAGCTTTAAGAGAACAGGGCTCAAAAAACGAGACCTTTCCCCGATGGATATGAGTCCTAACAGGGATAAAACTAGCGTAATATTAAACTGAAAAACATCTGCTTATGACTAAAGCTTTAGGCAAACACCTAGCCAGCGGCGATTAGAGGGTCTAACTCACCCTTGTCATCTAAAGCAGCCATATCGTCATATCCACCCACATGGGTATCACCAATAAAAATTTGAGGTACGCTTGTCTGACCGGCGCGTTGCTCCATTTCCTGGCGAATTTCTTGAGCATCATTTACATTGACCATAGTAAATTCGACGTTTTTACTTTTAAGAAGTTGCTTGGCCCAACCGCAATAAGGACAGAAGGGTGCGTAATAAACAGTGATATTTGCTTGTGACATGGATATTCTTTAAGTTGAAGTTATTTTTTAGTTACGGGCAAGTTTGCATTAGACCAGCTCATAATACCGCCAGCCAGATTGCTCACATTTTCAAAGCCCTGTTTGTTAAGGGTGCGACAAGCACTATTTGAGCGACTTCCAGACCTGCAATAGGCCAGTATCTGTTTGTTCTTGAATTTATCAAGCTCAGTCAGGCGCTTAACGAGTGATGTCATAGGAATATGTATAGAGTCACGAATATGTCCCGTGTTGTATTCATTGCTTTCACGAACGTCTAGCACTACTACATCATTATCATTCATGAGGCGAACCGCTTCATTAACGTTAAGTTGTTGAATATTCGTAAGTTTTAAGCCGATTTCAGTTTTAATAATCAGAGCTGTTATAACTGCTAACGCAGAAACGAGGATAAGATTATTAGTGGCAAACTCGATGAGTTGAGCCATTTTTTACTCCAGTAAAGCATGAAGCCTCCGACCACTAGATGTGGTCAGAGGCGGTAATTAAGTTTTAAGCTATTCTAAAAGCTTACTTCAATATTAATCGTCTAATAAACGCTGTGAGCAGAATACTTCCTGCATCATACCTATAAGACGAAGAGTTCTGGCATCACCAACACGATAAAAGACACGGTTTGCGTCTTTACGTGACGCGAGAATACCTTTGTCACGTAAGATTGCAAGGTGTTGAGAAATGTTGCTCTGTGACGTACCCACATTATCAACAATATCCTGCACGCTCACTTCCTGATCCTGTAATGTACACAGTATTTTTAAACGCAATGGGTGTGACATTGCTTTTAATGAGCGAGAAGCGCGATCGATATCTTCCTCTCTGGTCATTAATTGTGTCGTTTCTTCAATATTTGCAACCATTTGATACCTTCCCGCTAAAATTGCTTTCACTAATATTAGTAATCTACCATAAAATGATACATACTTTTTAACTAAATTAAATCATCATATCCAGTGTTTTTTTATTAATATAGGATTTTATGATGGGCCGATAACCAGTAAACACTAAAATACAGCTGTATTCAACAATATGCACAGATTATATAAACTAAAAATAGTCCTTATATTGAGCTTCTTATTAAGCCAGCCCTGTACTGTTAATGCGGAAACAGCTGCCGACTACCAGCAGCGATTAGATAGTATTCGGGATAAAATCACTAATGTACTATCTGCCCTTGGTCAGAATAAAGACCAGCGTGATTCAGTAAGAAGCGAATTAAGGAAACTGGAAGTAAAAATAGCACTGAGTGCTAAAAAGTTAAGAAAAACCCAAAGAAAACATAAAAAATCGGCTAAAAAACTAAAATTATCTCGTAAAGAGCTAAAAAAACTAAAGCGTAATTTATCAAAACAACGCAAGATTCTGAGTGAGCAATTAAGGTCGGCCTATGCGATGGGACAACAACCCCAGTTGAAAATGTTGCTGAACCAGCAGGACCCAACAGAGATGGGGCGTGCAATGGTTTATTATACTTACCTGAACAGGGCGCGAGGTAAAGAAATAGAAACGTTCTTATCCAGTATAGAAAAACAAAAAAAATTAGAGCTAAGCATAGAAAAAACCACACAAGACCTGTCTATTCTGGTTTCAGCGAAGAAAAAGGAGAAAAAGCAGCTAGGCAAGCACAGGGGTAAACGAAAGAAAATTCTTGCCCGTCTAAATAAAGACATAGATAGTCAACAATTGACCTTAAATGACTTACAAACAAGTCGAGGCAGAATAGAAGACTTATTAATGTCTTTAGGGGAGTTGCTTGCCGATATACCCGCAGAAGCCCTCAATCAAAAACCTTTTGGTCAGTTGAGAGGCAAGCTACCCTGGCCTGTGAAGGGTAAGATTCGTGCTAAATATGGAACCTCACGGGCACAGGGTGATCTGAAATGGAATGGCGTTATTATTAATGCTGATTATGATACACAGGTTCGCGCTGTTACCCACGGCCGGGTTGCATTTGCAGACTGGTTACAGGGCTATGGGTTTATAACAATTATTGACCATAATGATGGATATATGAGTTTATATGGTTACACTCAGGAGTTATATAAACAGGTTGGTGACTGGGTTGAGGCAAGCGAAGTTATTGCTACAGTAGGTGACAGTGGCGGACAAATAACATCAGGTCTATATTTTGAAATAAGAAAGCAGGGTAAACCAATCAACCCTATAAAGTGGTGCTCCAGCCGTATTCAGCATTTAGCATTGCAAGATAATTAACAAATCATCTCTATTGTTCAGGATGAAATTCAATCAGGAGTAATTTCATGGATCAAAAACGACTAAAGGTCGTCACGATTGCTGTTGTTCTAGGTATTTCAGCGATTAGTGGTTTTAATAGTAGTTATGCACAGAACGTACAGGTAGATGAAGATGAGTCAGTCCAGAAGAGTCTTCCGTTAGAACAGCTACGTAATTTTTCAGATATCTTTGCACGTATTAAAACTGATTATGTTGAGCAGGTAGGTGATAAAGAATTACTCGAGAATGCTATTCGTGGAATGCTCTCCGGTCTAGATCCCCACTCTACTTACTTAGATCCCGAAGAGTACAAAGAATTAAAAATAGGCACAACGGGACAGTTTGGTGGCCTGGGTATTCAGGTAGGGATGGAAAATGGCTTTGTTAAAGTTATCTCACCTATTGATGATACCCCTGCGTATAAAGCCGGCATAGAAGCGGGTGATTTAATAATTCGTCTTAACGATAAATCTGTAAAAGATATGAGTCTGAATGAAGCTGTTAAGGTGATGCGAGGTAAACCCGGATCGACTATAGAGCTGAGAGTAGTTCGAGAAGGAATAGATGAGCCATTAAAATTCAAATTAAAACGAGCTGTCATTAAAGTAAAAAGTGTAAAAAGCCATTTATTAGAACCTGGATTTGGCTATGTAAGAATTAGTACGTTTCAATCAAAGACTGCCCAGCACTTAAAAGGCGCCATAAAGCGTCTGGTTAAAAAAAATAAAGCATCTTTGAATGGCCTGGTTGTTGATTTACGTAATAATCCTGGTGGTGTTTTAAATTCTGCAGCAGATGTTTCAGATTTATTTATAGACGACGGTAAGCTGGTTTATACCAAAGGAAGGACAGAAGATTCATATTTTGAATTTACTGCTCATCCTGGAGATATTATTAATGAAGCACCTATGATTGTTTTAATAAATGGGGGCTCAGCATCTGCGTCAGAAATAGTAGCCGGTGCATTGCAAGATCATAAGCGAGCAGTAATCATGGGTGAAAAATCGTTCGGAAAAGGTTCAGTTCAAACGATACAGGAATTAAGAAATGGAGGTGCAGTGAAATTCACTACTGCCAGGTATTTCACACCTAATGGTAGATCCATACAAGCAGAAGGTATAGTGCCTGATATTATTTTAGGAAATATGCAAGTAACATCTATTAGAAATAACGGCGTTAAACAGATAAAAGAATCTGATTTGTCAGGGCATATTAGTAATCCGAATGGAAAAGAAAAAGGCTCTATAAAAGGTAAAAAAAGCGAAGATAAAATGTCTGAAAAACTACAGAAAGATTATAAAATTCACGAGGCATTAAACTTACTAAAAGGTATGCATATATTATCTTCAAATAACAAAAAGAGACCGACTAGTAAATAACCGCGGAGAATTAAAATGACGTGTGTACTGGTTCCATTAGCTCAGGGTTGTGAAGAGCTTGAAGCAATTACAATCACAGATTTACTAACGCGTGCAGGAATCGAAGTTATTACAGCGGGTTTAGATGAGCAGCCTGTGGTTGCTTCTCGTGGTGTTTCTATAATACCTAAAACCAGTATCGATAAAGTTGCGCAAAGAGAGTTTGATATGGTCGTGCTGCCTGGGGGGTTACCAGGAGCAGATCATTTACGAGATAATAAAACGCTACAAAAAATATTAAAAAAACATGCTGAAAATAACCGTTATCTAGCGGCAATATGTGCAGCACCAAAAGCGCTAGCCGAGGTAGGCATATTAGATAATAAAACCGCAACATGTTATCCCGGTGCGTTAGATAAAATCGAATTGAAAAATACTATATTATCAAATAATGCAGTCGAAATTGACGGAAAAGTGATTACATCAAGAGGCCCAGGTACTGCAATGGATTTTGTATTAACTTTGGTGGAGTTGTTAAAAGGAAAGGAAAAAAGAGATGAGGTCGAAAAAGGCCTGGTGAGATAATGAGATTATAAACCGTAGATTGGTTTGTGGCATTGTTTACCCTATTTTAAAAGAAAACGCGAATGAACGCGAACAACGCAAATGTACACTATAAGAACGAAGCATTACATGGGAGTTTTATGTAATACTGAAGCATAATTTTGTGACATAAGGCTTTTTTGCTTTTCACTTAAGGTCTGAGATAAGAATAACCCGCCTCCTGTAATTCTAGAATTCTTAACGCACCTGTTCTAACCCTGTTCATGCCTTCAAGTAGGTCAGGCTCTTCACCGGTTTTTTTAGCAATCGCTTTAAGTGTGCCTTCGCAAACACTAAATTTCACACCCCTGGACTGTAGTGCTTTTATTCGTTTAGTAAATACACTATCCGCCTTTACCATTGATAAGCCGGGGCCATAAATAACCACCTCAACATTAACATTGTTGTTACCTAGCTGGCTCTTTAAATTACCGGCATTAATTAATCCCATTTTATGTGTTAATTTATTTTTAGAGTTTATTTGTATAACCATCTTATGTTCTGCTGCAGATGCTAGTGGCGACAGGCATACAAGGCTGAAGAAGAAAAGTAAAAGAATGAAATTAGTTTTAACTGAGTAAAGAATCATTTCCCTGCGCCTTTTTGTAATGTAATTTTAAAATATTGAAGTATGAGGTCGTATTTATTCGCACTCGGGTTTTTCGTCTGGCTGTGTTTCTGTTGGTTAAGCTGCCCAGGCTAAACAGAGAAAATAAAAAAGTGATTAAGTGCTTTCGTATATGGTATTTCATATGAATATCTCCATTTTTATTGAATTGTAGAATATATTCTCTGAGTTTAGATTAAATAATGGATAATAGTAGTCATACACAGGCTGCTCTTATTAAAGCATTTTCTGGCGTCTCCATTCATATAAAAAAACAACTAAAGCGTGACTAATATTCATAGACCCATTAATGCCAAACATAGGTAAATGAAAAGTGTTGTCACACAGATCAAGCACTTTTTCTCTTATTCCAGTTGATTCATGACCTATTATTATGGCGTCGCAATGTGAAATGTCAGAATCAAATATATTGGAAGAAGAGGTGGTTATTTCAAGAGCAAACATTTTATCGTGACGACTACTATAAGTTTGAAAATCTTCAAAAGTCATATTCTTTAGATTGATGAATTTGTCAGTACTGCGAGATAATTTGCTGATCTTTTTGTTCTTAATATCTATCTGACTGTCTATTAGTATGATCTCGTTACTGCCAGCAGCATCTGCAACACGAAAAATTGCGCCAAGGTTGTCAGGTGTTTTTAGTCCGTCACAGATTATAACGGGTGCATTCAGTTTACGTTTATCTATTTGACGTTTATAAAGTTGATCGCCATTGAGTTGTTTATTGAGTGACATATTCAGTAAGTATAAAGTATTTAAATAGTAACTAATTAATCATTGTTGTCAGACGATTTTTGCCAGCTTTGTAGCTTTCGCCATAGAGTTGATTTATTAATTCCAAGTAACGAGGCAGTTTGTTCTTTGTTACCGTTACATTTATCAAGTGTTTTTATAATGTAACGTTTTTCCAGTGCTTCAAGTGTGGGCGAGTCAGCATCAATGCCCTCTCCAGTATCGCTGCCCATTAAGACCTGATCAATGCTTAGAATAGGTCCATCTGAAAGTGCAATGTGCCTTTCCACTAGGTTACGTAGCTCCCGAATATTGCCAGGCCAGCTATAGGACTTTAGTTTGTCCATTGAAGCTTGATCAAACTGCTTTATATCGCGTTGATAACGTTCTTTAAACTCGCTAATGAAGTGATTAATAAGTAACTCAAGATCTTCGTCTCTATCTCTTAAAGGAGGCATTATAATTTTGACAACATTTAAGCGATGATATAAATCGTGTCTGAATTGTCCGGCAGATATCATCTCTTCAATATTTCGATTAGTTGCCACTACAAAGCGTACATCAATGCTAATGGGTGTGATTCCACCTACGCGTGTAATTGTTTGGGCCTGAACAGCACGCATTAGTTTCATTTGCATAGTATCGGATATATTGCATATCTCATCGAGAAAAATAGTGCCGCCGCTGGCAACTTCAAGTAAGCCTTGCTTGGTATGAGTGGCACCTGTAAAGGCGCCCTTCTCGTGTCCGAATAACTCACTTTCTAACAGGGTGTCTGTTAAAGAGCCGCAATCAATAACGATAAAAGGCTGATCTGCAAAAACAGAATGGTTATGCAGAGCATGCGCAACGAGTTCTTTACCTGTGCCAGACTCACCTTCAATAATTACATTACAACGAATGTCTGAAATTTTATCTATGATTTCGTAGATTTTAGAAAGTGCAGTGGAATGACCTATCATTCCAAACTGATCTTGCCTGTCTTTTATGCCGGGTCGACTTAGTTTTTCTGTTTTTCTGTCTTCTGACTTCTGAAGAACCTGATCAACCTGCTCTAATAATTCATCTGCATCATATGGTTTTTTAATGAAGTCTGTTGCACCAAGACGTAAAGCTTTTATAGCATTGTCCTCAGTGGAAAAACCAGTAATCATAATCACAGGTACTTCTATATCGGTCTGGCGAATGGCTTCAAGTAACTCTAAACCTGACATACCCGGCATGCTCAGGTCAGTGATCACCAGATGACTGCCATTCTCACGAATGTCCTTAAGTGCTTCTATTGGATCTTTAAATATAAGAATGTCATATTCTTTATTACGGGCAAATCGCCTGAATAAGTCACCAGCGGCGGGGTCATCGTCTATAAAGTGTACGTGTTTGTTCATTGAGGCTTCAGTTTTGATTGGTGTTTAAGGTTAAGGGCATTTCCATAATAGCATTTACGCCACCCCGGTCATTGTTTTTTAGTGTAAGGCTTCCGTTGTGAAATTGCATTATTCCTATACTGATAGACAGGCCAAGACCACTGCCCTCTCCTACATTTTTAGTAGTAAAAAATGGATCAAATAATTTATCTTTATTAGCGCTTTCTATACCTGTTCCCTGATCGGATACGGTGATAAATATTTTTGAATTTTTAGTATGTGCACTAACTATAATTACATCGTTTGCCTTACTTGCATGTATAGCATTCATTAATAAGTTTATAAAAACTTGTTGTAGTTGATTGCGATCACCTCTGATAGACAGGTCTGGGTGCTCGTCCAGCTTAAGTGAAATATTAAATTTTTGTGCCTGGGCATGAGCAAGCAATAATGTATCCTTGAGCCAGACATGTAAATCAAAATCAACGTATTCGGGCGGAACTTGTCGAGCAAAATTTAATATACCTTTAACAATTTTAACTGCACGCTGAGCTTCGTTTCTTAAGCCTTTAATATCATCATTTAGTTCTTTGTTATCCTTGGGTAAATCACGCTCAATTAATGTGGTGTAAGATAAAATATTGGTTAGGGGGTTGTTCAGCTCATGGCCAATACCGGCTGCCATCTGGCCGATGCTGGCAAGTTTTGCATTCTGTAACATCATCTTCTCAGCGCTGTCTCTTTCTTTTTCAGTTTTTTCAAGACTGTCGACCAAATAGTGAAAAGACTGATCTAGTTGTTTTAGTTCATCAGCACCTTTAGCCGCTTTCTTTGAAAATTTAGATTCTCCATCAGCGTAACGCTTAAGTAAGTTAGCGAACAGAGTTATAGGCTCTGCGATGTTTTTTGCGCCTAAATTGGCGAGCATCAAACTAATGGCAAGTACCAGTAAGGCGACTGCTAACAAGCCAATACGTATTCGCTGAAATGGCGCGGCGATATCATCATTGTCCAGCTCAAGAACCATGATCCAGCTTACCAGTTGATTGTTATAAGGATAAAATTCCTGAAAATAATAACGTTGGTTTTTAACTTTATTTACAAAGGAACCAAATCGTTGTGTTTGAAAATTTTTCCAGCTTGCATCGCCAAGAGTTTTGTTTAGTTTGATATCAGGGTTAAGTGGTTGGCTAAATTTAATCTGTAATTCATCGCTATAAAGAATAATGCCATGACGTTGTGTTGAGTCGGGGTTGTATTCAGCTACCGTAAGTTTAATATTGTTTGTACGGGGTAAAGATTCAAGAATGTGGTCGAACTGGTCACCTAGTGCACGTGCAGTTAAAAAGCCGATTACTTTTTTATCATCAAATGAAACGGGCACAATTGAGTTCATAATAGACAGCTCTTTGCCGCTAACATAATCACGCTTACTTAGAGGTAAGTTGCCATATACGAGCTCATTTGCTTTTAGCTGCCACATCCAGCTCAGAAAATCCGCGTCTACAAGTTCTTCTTCAGCCAGAGGCAAATCAACAATGCCTTCAAAGAAAGCGGGGATAAGCTTACCGAATCGAACCTTTATCAAGGCATGTCCGTCAATATCAAGTACTCGAACCGTATCCAGTCCAGGAACAGAATGCTGAAACCCAGCAAGAAAATTATTTAATTTATCTACTTCTTCAAAATAGTTAATATGCAAGTCACCATCTGCAGCAGTTTGTAAAACGGGTGCAAACTGCTTCATAGCAGGAGAGTTGGCAAGAGACAGCATAACTTCTCTTTCATAGGTGAGGCGAAATTCAAGCTCTTTGGAGATGTTTTCCATATTAATATAGATATCACTATCAATATTTTTGAGGTATACCTGCTCGCTATAGGCGGTGATACCCAAAATTAATGCCGTAAGGGGCAAAATAGTGGCTAGAGAAACCCAAAGAAAAATGCTGCTTTTTAGACGCATATAATAGGATAATGTACCAATTGAATGTAATGGTAGAGTATAGCAATGGCTTTAACACGAATCAGTGCTTTATTTTTAGTAATACTGTTTTTATCGGGATCAGGGGGATGTGGAAAAATTGGCCCATTGTATTTACCTGATGAGTCTCAGGCACCTTCAGAAGAGTCTGTGCAGAAAATAACAGTAGATAAAGCCGAGAATAAGCAAGAATAAACACCCTGTTCCTGCTCGTAATAACTTTTTAATGTAAGAATATTTTATGGATCACTTTGAATATAGAAATAATCAGCTATTTGCTGAAGATGTAAATTTAACAGAATTAGCAAAACTGCATGGTACGCCTGCGTATGTCTATTCACGTGCAACATTTGAGCGACACTGGAAGGCATTTGACCAGGCGTTTGGTGAGCACCCTCATATGATTTGTTATGCAGTTAAAGCGAATTCAAATCTGGGTGTTTTAAACGTGCTGGCATCACTAGGTTCAGGCTTTGATATAGTATCAATTGGTGAGCTAGAGCGGGTATTAAAAGCTGGTGGAGAGGCGTCGAGAGTTGTTTTTTCGGGTGTTGGAAAAAAGCCTGATGAGATAACACGGGCGTTAGAAGTCGGTATTCGTTGTTTTAATGTCGAGTCAGAAGCCGAACTACTGGTTATAAATGAGATTGCAGCTGAAATGGGTAAAGTGGCGCCTGTTTCTATTCGTGTGAATCCAAATGTAGACGCTAAAACTCACCCTTATATTTCTACAGGTTTGAAAGAAAATAAATTTGGTATTGCCCATGAGCAGGCACTGGCTGTATATCAACAGGCGCATGTTATGCAAAATATAGCGGTGCATGGAATTGATTGTCATATTGGCTCACAGTTAACTGAAATTGAGCCTTTTGTTGATGCTTTAAAGCGCGTTTTAGAGCTAGTTGATCAATTAAAAGCGAGTGGTATTGAGTTACAGCACCTGGATTTAGGTGGTGGACTGGGTATTCGTTATCATGATGAGACACCACCTGAACCGGCAGAGCAAATTGCTGCATTATTGGCTGGTTTGGGTGATAGACAGGTTGAGATATTAATAGAGCCAGGTCGTGCAATTGCGGGGAATGCGGGCGTATTGTTAACAGAGGTTCTATACCTTAAGCATTCTGAGGCGAAAAATTTTGCCATCATTGATGCTGCAATGAATGATCTAATGCGCCCTGCTTTATATAGTGCGTGGCAGGAAATTGTGCCAGTAATACCACGTGATGGTGAATCACGTGCTTATGATCTGGTTGGGCCTGTATGTGAAACAGGTGATTTTTTAGGTAAAGACCGTAACTTGAGTTTGCTGGCTGGCGATGTATTAGCCGTGAAATCGGCGGGTGCGTATGGCTATAGTATGAGCTCTAATTATAATTCTCGGCCGCGCGCTGTAGAGATTATTGTTGATGGTAAAGAGGCTCATGTGGTTCGAAAACGAGAAACAATCGAACAATTACTGGAGGGTGAGTCAGTATTGCCTTAGTTCTTGCGTCTTTTTTACATATTGAAGGCGGTTGCAATGACCGCTTTGATTTAAGTAGGCCTTTGGCTTGCCATCTCTAATAATTATTTTTATCACTAAGAAGTGACTTAGCCAATCTATGCTATATATATTGTCATGTTAGTGCGTTTTGGGTCATGACATGTCATTAACCTGTCAATGTCATGACCTTTCATGATACTAACTGCATTTAGCGTGGTTAAATTAATTCTATAATTGAGTTAAATTGTTGAATTTATTGAGAATTATTATAACTATTGAATTGGCATAATGTCTGCAATATTAATTTGGTAAGAGAATATGTTTATACCAGTAAGAAATTGTTAGTTGTGCATATTTTATGCGTTTTTTATAACTAATCTTATCGGATAAAAAAGGTTATACATAATAATTCTAGAGAAATGAAATGAAACTACTACTAAGGTCATTACTGGTTATGCTATTTTTAGTGTCTTTTTCCGTACAGGCTGCTGAGCCTGTTGAAAAGCCTGATGAATCAGGCGAAGAGGAAGAGCCAGAATGCGATTAATAAAAATATAAATATAATAAAACAATTGGAGTCATAAAATATGAAAATGAGAACCCTTCTTTCTACAGCCATTCTTACATTAAGCATGTCTAGTACTGCCGTGATTGCGAGTGATTTAAAAGTGAAAATCACGCGTGACATTGCCAGCGTTGATGTCATGCATAATGGTAAAAAAGTAACGATTCAACGTAATCAGAATAATAAAAATACAGTAGATCCACGTTTTGCAAAAACATCACGTAACTGCCCTCCTTTTTGTATAAACCCAATGGTTTTAGCTCCAGGTGTTGAAACACTAGGTGAAGTTGAGGTGTTAGATTATCTGAAGAAAATGTCTGATGGTGATAAATCAATTCTTGTTGTTGATTCACGTACTCCAAACTGGGTAAAGGCAGGCACTATACCGGGTGCAAAAAATATCCCGTGGACGAAATTAAGTGTTAAAAAAGGAGCCGATCCACTGTCTATTGCAGAAATTGTAACGGGTGAGTTCGGTGCAAAAGAAAAAGATGATGACTCATTTGATTATTCAAAGGCGAAAACACTGGTACTGTTCTGTAATGGTATGTGGTGTGGACAGTCTCCTAACAACATCAGAACATTGTTAAAAATGGGTTATCCCGCTAATAAAATTAAATGGTATCGTGGCGGTATGCAGAACTGGGAAAACCTTGGTTTTACAACTGTTAAGTAATTCTTTTGTAGTTTAGTAATTAAAAAGGCCCTGTTAATACAGGGCCTTTTTAATTGTCTTTTAAATGCCTGTAAATTGTTCGCTCACTAACGCCCAGCAAAAGTGCTGCCTGAGATCGGTGTCCATTGCATTTTTGTAGCGCATTTAAAACGTCTTCTTTTGTTAAGCGACTGGTGCCAGTACGTTTGGCAGTTGAATTGTAACGTGAAGGGGTTTCTGCGATAGATAAAGATTCCTGTTCATGCTCAAAAACAAGAAAGTCAGACATAATAGGCGAACCGGCAGCAAGAATGAGTGCACGTTCTATAATGTTTTTTAGCTCTCGTATATTGCCCGGGTAATCGTAGCTTAACAGTTTTTCAATAACTTCCGGAGCAAGTGGAATTTGTGAATCACCCTCTTCCATTTGTTTTAAAAAAGATTCTGCGAGTAAAGGAATATCGCCTTTACGGACACGTAAAGGTGGTAAATTAACTGGGAAGGCGCATAAGCGATAATATAAATCTTCCCGGAATGTTTTATCTTTTAACATTTGCTGAGGTTCACGATTGGTCGCTGCAATTATACGAACATCAACTTTTATGTAGTCAGTACCGCCAAGGCGTCGAATCGTACCCGTTTCTAATACACGCAACAGTTTTGTTTGCAGATGTAAGGGCAACTCCCCTATTTCGTCTATAAATAAAGTGCCTTTATCAGCGGCTTCAAATAAACCAATTTTGCGTTTATTAGCGCCGGTAAATGCCCCCTTTTCATGGCCAAACAACTCACTTTCAATCATGTTTTCACCTAACACGCCGCAATCAACAACGACAAAATTTTGCTTGGCTCGGCTTGAGTTCTGGTGAATATAACGGGCGGCGCAGTCTTTTCCTGTACCCGATTCGCCAAGTAATAAAACCGTAGACGAGGTGGGTGCAACACGATATAAAATGCTCATTAAACGAAGAGCCGATTTGGATTTACCGAGTAATATGTCTTCATTCTCGGGTTCTTCATTTACGGGTTGGATTGATTCGCCCATATAAAGAACGTTTCCGTCTTCATCAAATATAGGTGCTGCTGATAGCTGTACGTGTTCTTCTTTGTCACAGTTGCAATGAATATGCATAACAGAAGTTGGTTTTCCTGTTAATACCACTTCTTCAAGTGGGCAATGCTCACCATTCTGACTGCATGGTCTGTCAATGCCGTGGGATACTTCATAGCAGTGTTTACCAACAATTTCATTCTGTCCGTAATGGTCACGGTATTTTTGATTAGCAGCAACAATCTGAAATTGCCTGTCGATAACAACAAAAGGATCTGGAAATAAGCTAATTAAGCTTTCACAGCTCGGCTTCTTAGGTGGCTGGCTCATCTGGTGCTCCTGTGTCATGACATTTAATGACAATATGATACTAATCATAAACAAAGTCAAAGCCTGGATATAGTCATTTGTCTGAAGTTGTTTGCAGGAGATGGGATAAATTTTTATTTAATAGTCATGTTAAACTCGCTACATGGAAATTAAATTCACTAAAATGCATGGTTTGGGTAATGATTTTGTCGTTATCGATGCTATTAATCAGTCTGTTAGCTTAACTCCGGAACAAATTCGCTTTATCGCAAATCGCAGATTGGGTGTCGGATGTGACCAGCTTTTGATGGTAGAGGCACCGTTAACAGCGGAGGCTGAATTTCGTTACCGAATTTTTAACGCTGATGGTGGTGAGGTAGAGCAGTGTGGAAATGGTGCCAGGTGTTTTGCCCGATTTGTTGTCGAAAAGGGTCTGACCAAAAACAAGCAGATACCAGTTGAAACGAATAGTGGTTTGATTGTGCTTGAATTAGAAGAAAATGGTGAGGTGACAGTCAATATGGGGGTGCCTGGTTTTGAGCCAGCAAGCCTGCCCTTTGTTGCCGACGCGGTTTCTGAGTTATATGGTCTGGAAACTAGCCGGGGAGAGCAGTCAATATCAGCCGTTTCTATGGGAAACCCCCATGCGGTGCTTCAGGTTGAGAGTGTTGAGAATGCGCCAGTTGAAACATTAGGCCCTGAAATTGAGAGTCATCAGCGCTTTCCTGAAAGAGTGAATGTGGGGTTTATGCAAATTATTTCGCCTGATTTAATTAAGCTTAGAGTGTTTGAGCGAGGTGCGGGAGAAACTAAAGCTTGTGGTACGGGGGCTTGCGCGGCTGTGGCTGCAGGCAGAGTATTAGGCAAATTGGCGGAAAGCGTAAAAGTCAGTTTACCCGGAGGCGAGCTTGTTATACGCTGGAGCGGAGAAAATGAACCATTATTTATGACGGGGCCCGCAACCCATGTGTTTGAAGGAAAAATATCGCTGTGACAAATCAGGTAAATAATCAGGCGGAAAAAAATGAAGAAATGGAACTGCCAGAAGAACAACAGGTAGTTGATTATTTAATGGAAAACCCAGATTTTTTTCTGGCGCATTCACCTTTATTAAATGATCTGGAAATCCCCCATGAATCAGGTACTGCAGTATCGTTAGTCGAACGTCAGGTGTCTGTTTTAAGAGAGAAAAACAGCCATTTTGAAGAGAAATTGAGAGATATGGTTGATGCGGTTCATGATAACCAACGCCTGCATGTCAGCTTGCATCGTTTGGCTGTTAACTTATTTGATGCAGATAGTCTGGACGATATTTTAGGCGTTGTGGATGACGAATTACGTCATAAATTAGGTACAGATCATGTTTTTTTCCGTTTATACAATGAAGACATGGTCGCGGGAGATGGTGAACAAGGGCATACCTATGTAGAGAAAGATGACGAGGTATTGCAGATGTTTTCAACATTGATAGAAAAAAATAGAATTCAATGTGGCCATTTTACGGAAGAGCAAATCAGTCAGTTATTTTTCGATGAAGCACCTGATGTGGCTTCTGCGGCATTAATTCCTGTTTCAGATTCAGGTATTCATGGTTTGATCGCACTCGGCAGTAATGATCCGCAACGTTATCATGCGGGTATGGGTACTGATTTTTTGAGCAGTTTGGCAGATTTGATTGGTGCTGCAATGCGCTCTCAGGTGAAAAATAAGTAACTTTTGTGCGGTTTAGATTAATTTAGATCGCTCTACAAATCACAAGAAGGGTGAGTTGGATTTAATTCAATGCCATCAGAGTCCAGTCTATTTCAAGCAGAGCTGAGCCTTTTCTATAGGTTTCTGCAGTCTGAAAAGCAGTTTTCAGTTCATACCGTCACAAATTATCGACGTGATATATCCCGTTTTATGTTGTATGTAGAAGAGCAGTCTGTGACTGCCTGGCAGCAAATTGATGAGCAGCATGTTCGTCAATTCGTGAGTCAGGTGCATCGTCAGGGCCTGGGTGGAAAAAGCATACAACGTTTGTTAAGTGCGCTACGCCGTCTGTTTCGTTTTCTGCAGACTAATAAATATATTAGTAATAACCCTGCGAGCCAAGTAATAGCACCCAAATCAGAGCAAAAATTACCAAATGTGATGCACCCTCAGCAGCTGGAGCACTTGTTGCTTGCGCCTGATGATGACCTGCTAGATAAAGACCCCTTATTAGTGCGTGATTATGCAGTGCTTGAGTTGCTTTATGCGGGTGGTTTGCGTTTATCTGAGTTAATTGGTTTAAACGTATCCGATATTAACTGGCAATCAAAACAGTTGAAAGTTTTAGGCAAAGGTAGCAAGGAGCGCTTTTGCCATTTTGGTAAGCCTGCTACTAAAATGCTCAAAAAATGGCTTGAATGTCGTGAAATGTATGTAAAAGATGATGAAAAAGCCCTTTTTTTGAGTAATAGGGGCCTTCGTATAAGCGCTTCTAGTGTTCGTGTTCGAATGCAAAAGTTATGCAGTGAAAAGGGTATAAGCCAGCGGGTTTACCCTCACTTGATGCGACATTCGTTTGCATCCCATATGTTGGAATCCTCTCAGGATTTACGTGCTGTACAGGAGCTTCTAGGGCACGCGCATTTGAAAACGACTCAAATATACACGCATCTGGACTTTCAGCAATTAGCTAAAACCTATGATGCGGCACACCCCAGAGCTCAAAAGAAAAAATAAACCTCAGGTACTTAAAAATAACTCGAATAAGTATTTGTTTTTACACTATCTGCACTTGAAAAAGAGCCGATTAACCTCATCTTAACTATCTTGCATTTACCTTGATGGGAGTTTGTTTTGCAAACCACACTACACGGCACCACCATACTCTCGGTGCGAAGAAATAATGAAGTTGTAATCGGTGGCGATGGCCAGGTAAGCCTTGGTAATACCGTTATGAAGCCGAATGCAGTAAAAGTACGTCGATTGTTTAATGACAAAGTGCTTGTTGGCTTTGCAGGTGCGACAGCCGATGCTTTCACCTTGTTTGAAAGATTTGAGGGCCAGCTAGAAAAACACAATGGTCAACTTGTACGTTCAGCTGTTGAAATGGCTAAAGACTGGCGAACAGACCGAATGTTACGCAAGCTGGAGGCCATGATGATAGTGGCTAATGAAGAAGCATCATTAATTATCTCAGGTACCGGTGATGTTATTGATACAAAAGATGATCTCTTAGCTATTGGTTCAGGCGGTTCATATGCACAGTCTGCTGCAAGAGCCTTATTTGATAATACGGAATTATCCGCCAGGGAAGTGGTAGAAAAGAGCCTGAATATCGCAGGTGATATCTGTATCTATACCAACCAGAATTTAACGTTAGAAGAAATTAAATATTAACTTACATCGCAATCGGGTCATCAGCTTAAGACGCTGATCAGTTTGCAAGAATAATTATCAGGTAAAATTATGTCTGAAATGACACCAAGAGAAATAGTTCAGGAATTAGACAAACATATCGTCGGCCAGGCTGATGCAAAGCGTGCTGTTGCTATCGCTTTGAGAAATCGCTGGCGTCGTCAACAGGTTAGTGAACATTTACGTAATGAAATCACGCCTAAAAATATATTAATGATTGGCCCCACTGGGGTAGGTAAAACTGAAATTGCACGTCGTTTAGCTAAGTTGGCAAATGCACCGTTTATTAAAGTTGAAGCTACTAAGTTCACCGAAGTAGGTTATGTTGGTCGCGAAGTGGACAGCATTGTACGCGATCTTGTCGATATGTCAGTAAAGATGACACGTGAGTTAGAAATCGAAAAAGTGCGCCACAGAGCAGAGTCTTCAGCGGAAGACCGCATACTGGATGCTTTATTGCCACCCGCTCGAAATGAATTTGGCGAGCCAGAAGTGACTGAAAATAATACGCGTAATAAATTTAGAGAAAAACTACGCAATGGCGATCTGGACGATAAGGAAATTGAAATTGAAGTAAAAGCTGAGCAAGTGGGGGTGGAAATTATGGCTCCACCGGGCATGGAAGAAATGACCAATCAATTACAGGGCATGTTTCAAAACATGGGTAATGACAAAACCAAACAACGCAAATTACGTATTGAAGACGCGCGTAAAATATTGATAGATGAAGAAGCCAGTAAAATGGTGAATGAAGATGAATTAAAGCTCAATGCAGTTCAAAATGCTGAGCAAAATGGCATAGTATTTATTGATGAAATAGACAAGGTATGCAAAAAAGGTGAAACCTCTGGAGCAGATGTATCAAGAGAAGGGGTGCAGCGTGATTTGTTGCCGCTTGTTGAGGGTTGCACCGTTAGCACCAAATACGGCATGGTTAAAACAGACCACATGTTGTTTATTTCTTCAGGTGCGTTTCATGTTGCCAAGCCATCTGACTTAATACCTGAATTACAGGGTCGTTTACCTATACGAGTAGAGCTTAAAGCGCTGACTACATCTGATTTTAAGCGTATTTTAACTGAACCAGATGCATCATTAACAGAGCAGTATAAAGCATTGCTGGGTACAGAAGGTTATGAGCTGGCTTTCACCGAGTCAGGTATTGAACAAATAGCTCAGGTTGCTCATGACGTTAATGAACGTACAGAAAACATTGGCGCACGCCGTTTACATACTGTAATGGAGCGATTGTTAGAAGAGGTTTCATTTGAAGCTGCAGATAGCTCAGATAAGTCTTTATCAGTCGACGCCGGTTTTGTTGATAAAAACCTTGGCGAGCTGGTTCAAGATGAAGACCTCAGTAGGTATATCTTATAAGGTTGAATCGACAGATTTTAGAGGGTGGTTTATCACCCTCCCTTAAGGTCTATAATTTTTTTAGCAAATTCATGTAAAATACACACCAATCCCCTCAGGATTAAATTATTCGGAGAATTAACATGGCAGATCCAAGGCCAACAAATATTAATCTACACCAGAAATCTCATGTGCTTGAAATTGATTTCGATGATGGCAGTCAATTTAAATACAGCACAGAGTTTTTACGTGTACATTCACCATCTGCAGAAGTGCGTGGTCATGGGCCTGGTGAAGAAAAATTACAAATTGGTAAATCAGATGTAAATATCAATGCGATAGAGCCTGTTGGTGTATATGCTGTTAAACTAGTTTTTGATGATAGTCATGATAGTGGTTTATATACCTGGTCATATTTATATGAGCTTGGAGCAAACTACGATGCTAAATGGCAGAATTATCTACAGCGATTAAAAGATGCGGGTCATAAACACGCAGAATTAAACTAAGATAAAGAGACGCAGCATGAGTGAAAACAAAACCCATTTTGGCTATCAACAAGTGCCTATTGGTGAAAAAGCAAAACGCGTAGCCGACGTTTTTCATTCTGTTGCTGATAATTACGACATTATGAATGACGTAATGTCATTTGGCGTGCATCGTTTGTGGAAACGTTTTACATTAAGTCAGACTGGGCTTAAAGCAGGGCATAAGGTGTTAGATCTTGCGGGTGGTACGGGAGATCTGGCAATGAAAATGTCATCTATGGTCGGACCATCTGGACAAGTCGTGCTATCTGATATTAATGGTTCAATGTTACGACGAGGTCGTGAGCGTTTAATCGATAATGGTATAGCCGGTAATGTTGAATATGTGCAGGCTAATGCAGAGTGTTTACCTTTTGCAGATAATACGTTTGACTGTATAACAATTGCTTTTGGTTTGCGTAATGTAACGGATAAAGATAAAGCACTGCGATCAATGCTGAGAATATTAAAACCTGGTGGGCGACTACTTGTACTGGAGTTTTCTAAACCGGTAGCACCGGGACTTGCGCCTATATACGATACTTACTCATTTAAATTGCTGCCATTAATGGGTAAGTATATTGCAAAAGATGAAGAAAGTTACCAGTATCTTGCTGAATCAATCCGTATGCATCCTGACCAGGATACATTAAAAGGTATGATGGAAGGTGCAGGGTTTAACAAAGTAAAATATCATAACCTGAGTGGCGGAATTGTAGCTTTGCACAAAGGTTATAAAGTATAAATAAAAATGGATTTTGATCAGGCGCTAACAGCAAGTATAGAATCCGCACTTAATCAATATTTATCACTTGATCCTCAAGCACTATCTCGTTTTTCTTCACTTGAAGGCAAAATCATTGCCATTGAAATAAAAGGTATAAATAAAACCTTATGTCTGTTTCCTTCGACAGATGGTTTTATGATTTTAACTGATTTTGATGGTGAGGCTGATGCAACAATATCAGGCACGCCTTTGGCTCTTGGGAAAATGGGTTTAGCAAAAGATCCAAAAGATTTACTGTTTAGTGGTGAAATCGTGATTGAAGGTGATACCGCAGTCGCTAACAGGTTTAATCGTTTATTGTCTCAGCTTGATATAGACTGGGAAGAATTGCTGGCACAAAACATTGGTGACATAGCGGCTCATAAATTAGGCAACCTGTTTCAAAGTGCTAACCAATGGTTTAATCGAAGTACAAATTCAGTTGTACTTGATAGCGGTGAATATATTCAGGAAGAAGCAAATTTAAGTCCGTCAAATGCAGAGTTACGACAGTTTATAAATAAAGTTGACGAATTACGTGAAGCAACAGACCGCCTTGAAGCAAAAATTAAAATAATTATAAAATAGAAACTTATGATAAAACCAGTACAAATACTTCGCCTGTTACATATAAATTATGTATTAGCTCGCCATGGTCTGGATGATATTATTTTTGCTATTCATTTGTTTCGTCCTTTTAGATTTCTGATTTACTTAATGCCATGGAACTGGATTAGTAGAAATAGAGCACCAAGAGGGCAGAGAATACGAGAAGCACTGGAAGAGTTAGGGCCAATATTTATTAAGTTTGGTCAGATGTTATCAACCCGAAAAGATTTATTGCCTGAAGATGTGGCTGAAGAATTAACCGCCTTACAAGATCGTGTGCCGCCCTTTGATGGTGAAGAAGCTCAAAAGCTAATAGAAAAAGCATATGGAGTAACGGTTGATGAGTATTTCGATGAGTTTAATGCAAAGCCGCTAGCATCAGCATCCATCGCGCAGGTTCACACCGCCAAACTAAAAGATGGCAAAGAGATTGTCATCAAAGTTCTACGCCCAAATATTATGCCGGTGATTAAACGTGATATTGCACTACTGTATATTATAGCCAGGCTTGCCGAACGATACTCAAAGGATGCAAGGCGCTTACGAGCAATAGAAATAGTTGAGGAGTACGAAAAAACGATACTTGACGAACTTGATTTAATGAGAGAAGCAGCAAATGCAAGTCAGCTGCGTCGCAATTTCGAAACAAGTAATCAATTATATATACCTGAAATATATTGGGATTACACTCGACGAAATGTAATGGCAATGGAGCGTATATATGGCGAGCCAATGGCCAACATAGAAAAAATGAAAAAATCCGGTGTAAATATGAAACGTTTATCTGAGTTAGGCGTTGAAATATTTTTTACACAAGTATTCTCACATAATTTTTTTCATGCTGATATGCATCCAGGTAATTTATTCGTTGATATATCTGATCTCGATAAACCAGAATATATTGCGGTAGACTTTGGAATAGTTGGCACGCTAAATCCTGAAGATCAACGATATCTAGCTGAGAATTTTCTGGCATTTTTTAAACGTGATTATAATCGAGTAGCACAGCTACATGTTGATTCTGGCTGGGTACCTGCGGGTACACGGGTGGATGAATTTGAGTCTGCAATTCGTAGTGTATGTGAGCCCATTTTTGAAAAACCTTTAAAAGATATTTCATTTGGTCAATTGTTATTAAGATTATTTCAAACTGCGCGACGTTTTAATATGGAAGTTCAGCCGCAATTGGTTCTATTACAAAAAACACTATTGAATATTGAAGGCTTAGGCAGACAAATATATCCTGACCTGGATTTGTGGCAAACTGCAAAACCTTTTTTAGAAAAATGGATGAATGAGCAAGTTGGGACAAAAGCGTTAGTTAAAGGCTTTAAAAAGAACCTGCCATATATAGTAGAGAAAATGCCTGAAATGCCTGAGATGTTTTTTAAGGCATTAAAGAATATGGCTGAAGGTGAGAATCATCAGCAACAAGCTGAAGCATTAAATAAACTAAGTAAAAAAATAGAGAATACTCATAAAAAATTGTCTTATGTCTTGTTGGGTATAGCAGGATTAATTATATCTTCGATAATTTTAGGTCAACCAATAGATGAATATCAACAGATTATGAATGTGCCTGTGTTGAGCTGGTTTTCAGCATCGATCGGATGTGTCTTAGTCTGGGCTGGCATGAAAAAATAACGAAAATGAAAGCAGGAATAAAATTATTACTTTTTGTTTTTGCTTTATATTCTTCAGTCTCAAAAGCTGTAGATCCCCGGCTTAATTGGCACACAATACAGTCAGAACACTTCTATATTCATTATGCTGAGGGTTACGAACGTTTAGCGCAGAAAACAGCAAATAGTGCCGAGCAAGCGCATAATAAACTTCAGAAAAAAATAAACTGGCAACCCGGAGATAAAACCCATCTCGTTGTCAGTGATGAAACAGATTCAGCAAATGGTTATGCAACACCAATACACTTTAATCGTAGTGTGTTATTTATGGCGCCGCCTAATTCTGCCAATAGTCTCGAAGACTTTGATGACTGGTTAGAAACATTAATTCTTCATGAATACACACATATTTTGCATTTAGACAAGGCTAGTGGTGGTGCGGAATCACTTAGGAATATATTTGGCAGACAGTTTTTTCTTTTTCCAAATTTGTATCAGCCTAACTGGTTTACTGAAGGACTGGCAACATAT
>Ga0316204_10000744_pt1 | contig 106262 bp, 100 predicted proteins | sample 6monrhotite_MG_2_FD_205661 | JGI IMG/M metagenome (GOLD analysis project Ga0316204, IMG submission 205661) | Microbial mat bacterial communities from mineral coupon in-situ incubated in ocean water Damariscotta River, Maine, United States -... | ecosystem: Environmental > Aquatic > Marine >...
TAGTTGTCATTTCGAGTGGCGCACAGGAGCCGTTAGGCGATGGTGAGCTGTATCGAGAACAGTCCATGAGCAGTGTTTTTCGAGTCGGTCTCGATACAATTTTGAACCCTTCCGCCACGCTCCACGCTTCAAAATCACTCCAAACTCGAAACTCCCAACTCTCCTTGCAGTTCGTCCCACCACTTTGCCATCGGTCACAAAGCCTTGTCATCCGTCCCAATCCTATGTTATTACTGGGTTGTTGCAGTATTTTTGACCAAAATCGTTGAGACATGGAATGGATATTTAAAGCTTTACTGTTTGTACACATCGCAGCTGGATTCACCAGCCTCGCTTTATTCTGGATTCCCGTATTCACCCCCAAAGGAAGGAAGTATCACCGGCTGGTTGGGAAAATGTATGTTTGGTTCATGTGGGCAGTCACGCTCACTGCGGCCATACTTAGTGTCAAAAATTTAGTGATAGGTGAAACCTTCAAAGCAGCCTTTTTAGGTTTTATCGCCATTATTACCGCCAACCCGCTGTGGTATGGAATCGCCATACTCAAAAACAAACAAGGTCTTTCCAAGGGCTTTCGAATGGGGCATTTGGCCTTCAGCATCATCATTGTGCTGACTGGTTTTATGCTCATTGGGTATGGCATTTCGCTCAATGGTGAGGGCTCAGCTGTTCTCATGCTCATTTTCGGAGGCTTGGCGTTGACTGATATACCACAAGTGATAAAGGCGCTTAAGAAGGCTCCTATGCAAGTTGACTGGCTCAAAAAGCACATCATCGGGATGTGTACGAGCGCGATTGCTGCCTATACCGCTTTTTTGGTGTTTGGCGCTAACGAGTTTTTGCAATCCTTTTTGCCCGGTTATCTGGGCGTTCTGCCTTGGGTGGCACCTGGCGTCATAGGAACGTTTGCCATCTTTTACACAATTGGTTATTACCGCAAGAAAGGGGTGATCAAATAAGTTCTTCTCTCTGGAAGGGCTATTTCACAATCACTTTCAGCACCGTCAATTTTCCTTCGGCCGTCTCAATTTCAACAAAGTAGATGCCGCTCTCATGGCCCATGGATAGTTGGAATTGCTCTACTGATCCAAAGTTCTGTTGGGAGATTTGCTGACCAATCAGGTTGCGCACGGTGGCGGTCACATTGTTGTAAGTTTTGCCCAATTGCACGGTGGTTTTGTCCGAAGTAGGGTTGGGGAATGCTTTCACCAATGCTGCTGCGCTGTTTTCTTCAACACTAGAAAGCTGTATATAGCGGCAAGCTGAAGTGTTGGTACAACCGTTTCTCGTTACTGCTAAGGCGATATTGGCTGCTGAGCCTGGGATTACGTAAGATTGATTGGTTGCATCGAGAATAGGGACAATGACTGAATCGTTCAAGCAATTCAACCATTGTTGGTAGCTTGCTCCTGTGTCATTGGCGACCAATGTGCCCCAGTTGGGTATATCGTGGAAGAAGGAAGTGTCTACGATAACGATGGTCAAATCGATGGTCATCACGCTGTCGCAACCCGCTGAATTGACGATGGTATCCATGTAGATGCCGCTGGTCGTGTAAGTTTCGTTTCCACTGGGCACAGTATAACTGTCGCAAGCAGTTTCCGTAATTGAACTGCTGTTGTTGCCGATGGTGAGGTTGATGGTTAAGATGCTGTCGCAGCCGTTGGCATTGAGCACAGTGTCCGCATACATGCCGCTGGTGGTGTAAGTTTCGTCTCCACTGGGCACGGTGTAGCTGTCGCAGGCAGTTTCAGTAATTGAGCTGCTGTTGTTGCCGATGGTTAAGTTGATGGTGAGTACGCTGTCACACATGGCTGCATTCTGCACGGTGTCGTTGTAAACGCCTGACGTTGTGTAGGTTTCGTTTCCACTGGGCACAGTGTAGCTGTTACATGCAACAACTGAAAAGGTAGTATCGTTGCTTTGCACGGTGAGGTTGATGGTGATGACGCTGTCACAGCCTGATAGATTGGGGATAACATCGGTGTAGGTGCCTGAAACTTGATACGTGTCGTTGCCGCTGGGTGTGGTGTAGCTGTCGCAAACGGATTCAGAAATAGTAGCGCTGGAGTGTTGGCAATCGTGCTCTACCACAAAGTAAATCAGGGAAGAGGAGATGATGTCGTTCCATTCGGAAGCATCTCCCAACAGACCGGGGAAAGCAGCAGGCCAACCTGCCAAGCCTATCGCAGCACCGTCTTGATTGTTTCCAAAATTGTCAGGTTCTTGCACTGGACCAACACCACTGGTCCCCCAGTTGTGGTAGGCCCCTCCAACAGCACTGCCCAATCCATTTCCGTTGGCGCCCTGTCCATTCCAAAAGTTCGTACCCACATTGTTGTTGTCGCCATCCCAAAGCCAGGTGCCTTCTGTGTTTTGGTCGGTTGCACCAATCCACACGTAAGCAATGCCGCCACCATTGGCCACGGATGTGTAAGTGGAGGAAACGTTTGCTCCAACGGTAATGGCGTTGTAAACAGCATCCTGCTCCAGTTGGTCATCAATCTCCGCCAGGTAGCCACCCAAAGCCACGGCACAGGCCGATGCGTTGGCCCAGGTCTTGGATTCTTTCACCACCTCATAGCTCTTGTTGTTGTGCACAAAGGTGTAAATGTTCGTGGCGGAAGCACATTGGGCCAGTGCTCGATGATTCACTCCCATTAAAATGACTAATTGCAGTAGGAGCAAGGGAAGGAGTTGTCTTTTAAACATGGTGATGCGGGTTCTTTGAGTGAAGCAAGTGGGTGTTTGGAAGGTCTAAAATAGGGATTCAAAGCTGAGTAATCAAACCTGTTTTGGTGTAAAGTAGGAAGGGCAATTACGCCATCAAAGCTCAGGCTTGCACCAGCGATTTGCCGCTTTTTAGAATGGATTTAATCGGTAACTTTCGGGACTTTCATCATCAAGGGAATATTGAAGAGTCTACACACATTACTGGACCAGGCCCGAGAGGCGCATGCCGACAAAGAAGCCTTTTCTCTGAACGGAGTGAGCTACACCTATAAGGAGTTTTATGCAAAAGTGTTTGGTATTGCGCATGCCTTGGAAGAGGAACACCAGCGGATAGCAGTCGTTATCAATCACGACATAGAAACCTATGCTACCATTCTGGCAATTTGGTGGACCGGGAAGACTTATTTGCCGATTGATGAAGCGCAATTTCATGCCATTGAAGCAGGGATTAAAGAGTGGCAACCCGATGTTGTTTGTAGTAGTTTGGGCGATGATTTTTATGGATATAACTTTCTTCATACTAGTGGTTTAAGTAGTGCAAATAGAACTGATTGTTTTGGGTTGTCTCGCGCCAGGATTGCCTATGTGTTGGCGACCTCTGGTACCACCGGACCTTCCAAAAAAATTCCCATAAGCTACAGCAACCTCGATGCGTTTGTTGATTCTTTTTTAAGCATAGATCACAGCATGAGTTCCACTGATCGGTTCATTCAACAAGCCGATTTGTGCTTTGACATGTCCATCATTTCATTTTTGGTACCGCTGTGCCTAGGTGCTTCAGTGCACCCCGTTGCGATGGAAGGCATTCGTTACGTGGAAGTGTTGCGGACATTGATGGAGCAACGGATCACCGTCTTTATGACCGCTCCGTCCACTTTAGAATTGTTGCAGCCTTACTACGAGGAGTTGGAACTACCAGATTTGCGCATCACCTTTTCCGGGGCTGAGGCCTTGCTGACGGCAACTGCCGAAAAGTGGCATCAATGTTCCCCCAATGGCGTTATCGTCAACCTGTATGGGGCTTCAGAAGGAGGCATTTTTTCTTCCTGGCACACCTGGAGTTCACGGGAAGACCGTGCACTGCACGTTCCCATAGGGCGCGCTGTGAAGCATATGATACACCGCATCGAAGATAGTTTTGGGCAGCCTTTGGAAGGTGAAGGAGAAGGGGAATTGTTGATTCGTGGGGCGCAAGTGTTTGCAGGGTATGAAGACACCGCACTCAATACCGATGCTTTTGTGCAGGCCGATGGACACCGCTGGTACTACACGGGAGATATGGTTCGGGTCAACAGCAAAGGGCAAATGACGTTTATGCACCGAACGGATCATCAGGTAAAACTGCAAGGCAAACGAATTGAGCTGGATTTGATACAGCACTTTGCCCATGCCTTGTGGCCGGAATCAGCTGTTCATGTGGAATTAACCTCCGCTTCAGCCGGGAAAAAACTGGTGCTCCAACTGCAAGGAACCGTTGACCCCGAGCAGGCGCAAGAGCAGTTAAAATCGGTGTTGCCGGCATTTTACCCACCCATAGAGGTATGGGTAAAGCAGGCATTTGCCGGTAGTTGTGGCACGCAGGAAAACCTATTCGCTTTGCTGGACAAATGCGCAGCTTCCAAAATGGTGGTACAGCGACACTACCAACAGTTTCGAACTGTGGATTGTGTCGGGTCTTCGTGGCCTCATTTTATCTACGGAATTCAGCTAAGCCAAGCTAGCATTGACGCCATGGTACAGGCCATTCGCGAAGGTCATGCACCCGGATTTGTTATTTTAGATGCCGAACAAGCCACCGCTTTTGAGGAGCCGCTCATGGATGCCGGATTCATTCCCTTGATGGAATGGTCGTGCATGCGGATGGACAATACCCTGCCCATCGCCCTGAAAGACTTTGACGAGAGCATTTCTTTTGAGGAAGTGCAGTCGGAAGTGCAAATGGCAGAATGGATACAGCTGGCAGGTGTTGGTTTTGGAGCACTGGACTATGGCATGTTTGAAGTATTGAGCGAACAAAACGTGACCTTTTACCTGGGCCGCAAAGGAGGCAAAGCGGTGGTGACCTGTATGGTGGATTACTTCAAAGGGTCCGCAGGCATCTATTACCTGGTGACACATCCCGACTACCGGCAAATGGGAGTAGGGTCAGCGGCCATAGCACATTGCCGGCAACAAATTCTCAACCGGGGGCGGGAAGCCATCAGGGTGCAAGCGACCCAGGCATCCTACTCGACCTGGAAACGCATGGGGATGGAAGATTGCGGAAGCCTGTACCTTTTTAAATACAACGACCAATGATGACTCAAGAGACTGTTTTAGAAGAGTTGATTCCCATTTTTCGCGAAGTACTCAAAGTTCCTGAGTTGGAGCTCCATATGTCCGATTCTGCCAATTCCATCGATCGGTGGGATTCGTTGAACAACGCGGTACTGATGGCGCATATTCAAAAACATTTTGGAGTCCGTTTTTCCATCAAAGACGTGCTTTCCATTCGCACGGTCAGCGATATCTGTCAATTGATTATCCAACAGGGCTAGGGAGTGTATGAAGATCACGGAGATCTATTTTCTGTTGTTTCTTCCGGTGGTAGTGCTGTTTTACTACCTCGTATCCGCCCGGTTGCGCTGGGCAGTGTTGGTGCTGGGCAGTCTGTTTTTTCTGGCAGCCGACAGCTGGACTGCTCTGGTGGTGTTGGCGACAACAATTCTGTTTAATTTTTTTGGTGCTCAAAAGCTGGAAACCTCCCAGGATGGGCATAAAGGCTGGTGGTTGTGGGCAATGGTGCTGGGCAATGTGGGCATTCTCGCTCTGTTTAAATACTACAACGGCATCAACCGGGCGGGCAGCTTGTATGAGCAGCTAACCGGGTCCGAATGGCCGTTTCCGCATGTGGAGTGGCTGTTGCCGCTGGGCATATCCTATTACATTTTTCAGGCGATCGGTCACCATGCTGATGCTTACACCGGTAAAACCACCGCATCGGTGAAGTTCAGTCAATATGCCGTATTTCTGTCCTTCTTTCCCAAAATCACAGCAGGGCCCATTGAGCGCTATCAGGGATTTGTGGAGCAGTTGCAAGCGCCACTTCAGTTGCGGTACGACAACATTCGGGATGGGGGACGGCTGCTGTTGTGGGGCTTTTTTAAGAAACTGTTTCTCTCCAGCTACCTGCATGCTGCCATCACACCGGTGTTAGATTCGGACTCCACTGCCGGGGTGCCGCTGCTGCTGGCGTTGTTTTTTTACACCGTGGAGGTTTACATGGATGTTTCCGGCTACACCGACATTGCCTTGGGCACTGCCCGTTTATTCGGAATTCGATTAACCGAAAACTTCAACCGGCCCTATGCTGCTACTTCCATCACTGACTTTTGGCGCAGGTGGCACATTTCACTGTCCAGCTGGGTCAATGATTACATCTTTAAACCACTATCGTTGTGGCTCTCGTTGCGCTGGGGCTTGGGTCGCTGGGCGATTTATGCAGCCCTGCTCCTCAGTTTTTTTGTGATAGGCATCTGGCACGGCTCCGATTGGAACTTTGTGGCCTTTGGCCTCCTGCACGGAGCCGTCTTGACATTTGAAGTGGCAACGGTAGCCTGGAGGCAGAAAAGGGCCGAGGTCCTCCCTAAGTGGCTTCTGAAGCCGCTGTCGCTGGGGTATGTGCAACTCATATTTCTGTATTCCTGTTTGTTCTTTCGGGCAACCACTCTGGAACAAGCGTACGACTGGATCAGCCGTTCAGCACCTTTTGTAAACGGAACCCTCGATTTACCAAACACCTTTGATGCTATGGGCTGGTTGACGTTGCTGGGCGTGTCGGTATTCCTGACTTTTGACCAAGCCTTTTTGCGCGAACGGTTTGAAGTGTGGTGCGGTAAACTGCCCCTTGTCCTGCGTTGGATGCTCTATGCCGGATTGGCCTATGCAATCATTGCCGGTTCCAAAGTCGTGCTCGAACCCTTTATATACCGCGGTTTTTGATGGTGCAAGAACTCAAACATATCGCATTGAAATTGTTGCTGGGGCTGGCCGTGCTGATGGGTTTAGGGGTGATTTATCAATCTTTCCAGCTAGAGCAGGATTTGGCCGTGCACGCTCCCTTTGACCCAGCTATTGAAGCAGCCATCGCGGCAGATGTTGTTTACCTGGGCGATTGCTCCGACACTTACTGTGCGGCAGGCGAGGAGGGAACCAGCATCACTCAGTATTTACAAGCTCAACTTCCTGAAGCCAAGGTCGCAGGCATCAGTGCCAACGGGTTTCATTCAGGCATCTATTTACAACTACTCGAAGCACTGGCCGCCCGCACCGACACGACCTCTAAAAAGGTCATTGTGACGTTGAACTTGCGATCGTTTGCCCCGCACATCTATTACGATTACTTCTATTCGCCCACCATTTACCAGCAATTGCTTTTGTCTGACCCCGATTATTCGCCTTTTGTAAACCGACTGCGGTTGACTTTTAATCCCCACAAAAGCGCGGTGCGGCAGGAGTTGGAGGAATTGGCGCGGGAAGCAGAGTCAGTGCCTTTGTTTGAGGAAAATTCCAACCTGCAACAACCTTCACCCACTGAATGGAAAAAACGAATCGATGTCGATGCTATTGCGGCTACGTATATCAACGATTTGGCAGTAGAGATAAATCACTCCAACCCACGCTTGCAAGACCTGGAGAGCATTGCTGCTTTGGCGAAAGCAAAGAATTGGGAGCTTTGGTTTCATCTTATTCCCTTGAACCATGAGCAAGCCAACCAGTTGGTCGGGTCTGAACTACAGGGCATTGCCGAGCAAAATCTTGGATTTTTGAGTAATTACTTCGGTGGCTCGAACATGCATTTTATTGATAACACGAAGCTCCTGCCTGCAACAGGTTTTATGCACGAGGAAAGCGGTTCACATTTTTATGCAGGAGCCAAAAAGGAAATGGCGCGAAGCATTGTGGAGCATCTTGAGCGTTAGGTTTGTCATCAAGCCTTAAGAATTCTTGACATCACCGCCTGGTCTTTCGACCCAACAGACCAACAGAAAAAGTAAAAACCGTGCCTGCGCAATAACCCACACACTTTAATTTCGGGCATCTGAACTGCCAGGTCGAAAGACCAGGCGGTGATGAAAGTTATCTTCTGGTAGCATTCGAAGGTTTTAGCTTAGTGTTTTCGAAATTTACTGTGAGGAGGGCTTTGCGCGAAGTCATCCTTGAAGCACTGAAGTAAAATGGAGCTTTAGGCGTTTGTCCCTTTCTCCAAGCTTTAAGCTGAGCCTTTTATTCTCAGGGCTTGGGTGACGCGAAAAAGGAAATTTCGCCAAAACACTGCGAAGCATTCGTAAGCCTTGATTTTTTGGTTCTTTTTTACTTGTGCTGAGCAAAGTCGAAGCATCAAGAAAAAAGAACAGCTATGTATCCTTCTTGCAAAGTGCTCAACACACAGATTAATCGTGATTTAGTTCCGCCACTGTATTTGAGCCCATTGCCTTGATTTCAGTCAACAAATCATCCAACACCTTCTCCGTAGTATGCGGATTCATGAGCGTGACCCGGAGGTACACCGCTTCGTTGAGGGTGGTTTGAACAATGTAGAATTCGCCTTTCTCCAATAGTTGCGTTCTGATTTGCATGTTTAGTTCGTTGAGCTTGGAGCCGCTGATGTCAGCAGGTGCGAAGCGGAAACACACGATATTGGAATGGGGCGGGATCGCTAGTTCCAGTTGCGGTGTAGCGTTGATTTTTTGTGCCAGTGTATCCCCCAGATCGTAGAGGTGGGTTACAAATTGGTCAAACACTGCCTCGCCATAGAATTTCAGCAGTACATAAAACTGAATGCTCATCATCAGCTTGGTGCACTCGAATGTTCTACGCGCCAGGTTATACCATTCCTCTTCTTGTTCTTTTTCCCAGAGGTACTGGGCTTTTTGGCTAAAAGTGGCATAGGAATGGTGTTTCTGCTTAAACAGCAAAAACGTCATGATGGAAGGCGTCATGAGCATCTTGTGGCCATCGATAACGATGGAGTCGGCCTGCTCCATGCCTGCTAACAGGTGTTTGTATTTTGGGGAGAAGATAGCCGCCCCGCCATGGGCCGCATCGACATGAAACCAGAGCTTGTTGGCTCGGCAAAAGGCACCAATGGCCTCAAAATCATCGTAAATGCCTGTGCTGGTGGATGGGGCGCTTCCTACCACTGCAATGACTTGCAAACCTGCTGCTTTGGCTTGCTCGAAGTAGGTGGGGAGCAAGTCTGTTTGCATGCGAAAGTCTGCTCCAACCGGCACTTGAATGATGCCTTGGGAGCCAAATCCCATGATGCGCAATGCCCTGTCCACGCAATAGTGCGCTTCGGATGACACCATCACGGCCAGGTTGCCTTGTTGGCCCTCTTGCCAAATGTCGGCTTCCACCATCGCTTTGCGCACAGAAAGAAGTGCCGTGAGGTTGGCCAATGTGCCGCCCGAAGTCAGGAAGCCGTCTGCTGATTTGGGGTAACCCACTTTATCGATAACGGCATCGATGACCACCTTTTCGATGGCGGTGGCGGCTGGGCCCATTTCGTAGACACCCATGCCGTTGCTCATCACCGAACCCAATAAGCTGCTCAGTGCAGAGAGAGGAGCGGCCGGTGAAATCTGGTGGCCAATGTAATGCGGGTGTTGCACGTTGATGGAGCGCTGCATCAACTCGTTAAAAAAGGCCATGGGCGATTCTGGGTCCATTTCATAACCCTGCCAAAACTCCAATTGTTCGGCTGGTGGTGTCCAATTGTTTGCTGGAATGGTTCTTTCCTGAGCTTGTTGCAAATAATTGGCGATGGAATCCACCAATTCGTGTCCAAATTCCCTGAATTTCTCGGGGTCGTAAGCTGCTGCCAGTTTGTCTTTCATGCTACTGCGGGTGCAGGGCTAAAGGTAGGGAAATGGGCTTATTGGCAAAGAATCGGTTGGGGCGAAAATGTGGCTATCCCTTAAAGGCAATCGAAGCCAGGATGAATTGGCGGTTGTTGCTGTAAGAGTATTTTAGAGCAGGCGAAATGGTGAAAAACGCCAACTCTCGTTCCAGTCCCAAAGCCACATCGGCAAACCAGGCAGGGGAGTTGGCTGCCAAATCGATGGTGTAATTTGGTCCTGCAGACAGTATTGGTTTCGTTTTTGAATCAAACACTTTTACCATCAAGTGCAATGGCAGTTGAAGTTCAGTTGACTCAATGGCCTGCCCAGACTCCCGATAGCTGACAAATGCCAGCAAGGGTTGAGCATGCAAAAACAAGTGGGGTGCCATGCGGTAATCTCCCGTTACTCCGAGGGTAAAACCAATGGCATTGCTGTTGTCAAGCGATCGACTCGTTCCGACACTAAAGCCAAATAACACCTGCGGTGGGGGCAATGTCAACGAATCGGAATGTTGGGCAATGCCCGGATCGCCTATCAAAATTACTACAAATAGTACCATCCATTTTTGCATAGGTAAGTGCGAACGTGGGAAATTAGTGGGTATTGCCGGAGAGCAGCCCAATCAAAATATTACCTCAATTTTTATTGGCTATGTGGTCCTGTAGGGAAATAAAAAAACGCTTACTTCAGCGCCTCAGCAAAGTTCAGGTGTTCAAAACTCATAGCCTGCTGATAGAGTTTCACAGCCTTTTGCTTGTCAATGGGTTGCCATTGCTGATATACATCGATGAAATTGCCCATGGCGTAAGCCCCACTTGAATCGTTGTTGCCGGTTATCCACGGTGCATACAGGTTGCCCTCGGCAGGAGGTGCCAATTGCGATCCGAGCCAGGCCCACAGGTATTCGCATGGCAGCATCAAAATTAGGGCGTAGATCGCTTCTTCCGTGGCAATGGTAGTCGTTTCAAATCCGGAGTATGCCCGGCAGGTGGCGCTGGGAACAATGCCATCTGCATCTTTCACATGCCAGATAGTCGGAAAGGTCACGTTGTAGTGCTCGTAGCTGCTGTGTTTTTTGTTTAAGAATGCCTGAAGTGTGGGGTCAGTGGCCTTTGCTGCTGCTACTGCGTAATCGGCAGCACCGTTAAAACAGTAATAGGCATCGCTTACATTAAATCCTCCATAAGCTACCGGGGCGAGGTTGGCGTTTTTAATACCCTGAACAAAAGGTGTTTGAAGTGCCGCTTCCGCAATGGAGGTGGAAGCATTCCACATTTTCCAAAACAAGGAATTTTCGGGTGGTGAATCTGTTGACAATTGGTGTTTGGCAACAAAGCTTTTATCTATGGTTAGTCTGCGGTTGTTTTTCATAATTTTTTACGCATTTAAGTCCAGGGTAATGCTCCCGGATGCGTATCAGTACCGACATCTCCATAGGCTGCTGCTGCGGTAGCTTTTCGCTTCCAGCCAGCAATTTTTTGGTAGGCCTCAGGGCCATAAAGACCGTTGGCTGCATTTAAGTTGGCATTTCCCGCAGGGGCACCATTGACTGTCAACGTTGCGGCAACAGAATTGGGATAATCCGCAGCATTTGTGGCTTGGTAATGACCATATTGATTTTTCCAGTGGGTAGCGGCTCCGCCAGGGTAACCTACGTTCACTTGAAAGCCGACTGGCTGGGCTGCATTGGCTCCTCCATCTGGAATAGCTGCTTTGACCAATCCTTCAAAAGCTGCCCAACCTGCATCATGGTTAGCCGTAGCCGTAGCCGATGTTAAGTTGCCTACATTATCTCCGGGCCCTCCGGCATGTTCGTTCAACGCATGAAACCGCACCCATTTTCGGGCGTTGATGAGCCCCGGATTAGTCAGGCCCAGCGTTTGGAGTTCCGTCCACCCTGAAGGATCAGCTGCAGGAATAGTGCCTTGGGGGACATGATCGCCCGCTCCCAGGTTGAGGCTAACAGATGTTGCTTTTGCTCCACCGGCAATGACCGGGTTGACCGCAGCCATCTGAATGGCTTGTTGGGCAACTGCTCTGTTAGTAGCCAGTTGTTGTATTTTTCGTTGGGCCAGTGCTTCGGGGCGGTCGTCCACAAATTGTGCTGTGCCCGACTGATTTTGATGAGCAGCGTTCGGTGTATTTTCCGATTTTTTCTGGAATGTATTGTTGCTGTAATTCTGCATGGTAACGGCCCTATTCAATGTGCATATTTGATGACGCAGTTCTGCTAATTGGGCAAGTTAAAATATCTAACCGCCAATTATTAGCGTATTTATACGGGGATAATAAGAAATGAGCGGCTATTTTTTTCGCTGCTTCACTTTTCGAAGTATGACTCCAACGGTTCCAATGACGCTGACGGTCAGGCCGATCCAAAAGAGGAGGTTTCTTAATTGGTATTGTGTGGCCCTGTGTTCCAGCATCTCTGGAGTAGGATCTTGATAGGGAATGCCGATGAAGAGAAGGTCATAGAGCAGGCTACTCAGGATAATGATGATGCCCAGGTAAATCAAAGAGGTGACTTTTACTTTCATTGTTCAGTTGTGGTCGCAATTGGTTTACTCCTCCAACCTTCGCACCAACTGAAGGTACAAAAGTTCCACCTGTTCGCGTGCCCACGGTGTTTTGCGCAAGAATTTTAAACTGGATTTGAAAGAAGGATCATAGGTGAAACACTTGATTTTGATTTGAGAGCCCATGTATTCCCAGCCGTATTCGTCTTCCAGCAGTTCTAGCATGTCCGCAAGTTTCACCCCATGCAAAGGGTTGTTGGGTTGTTCTTTTTTTGATTTCGACTCGTCAGTCATAAAATGGAGGGATAGTTGGTTGGTGCTTAATGTTGGTTGCCTTGCGGAATTTCCAGTTGGTTGTATTCCATCCATGCTTTGGCCATGGATAGGTAATGTTTGAGGTAATTCTTACTCAAAAATATGTTGGACCAATTGTCGAATCGTTGGGATTGAACACCCAAATAGAATATCCAGATGGCCAGACCAGCCAGGGGAAGCAACTGTTTTTCTTCCGCACTGATGGCATTGGTGGACGCGTAACCATTGTAAAATTGATCCAGCTTTGATTTCAGTTTGTCCTGGTCTGGTTCGGTGTGAAAGAGTTGCATGGCCGTGTAGGCAATGTCCAAAACAAATTCTCCTGCAAAAAACATGACATTACGATTTGTCGCAAAATATCAATTTTAGCCAAAAGGCCCCCATTAGTTTTGTAAAAAAAGCACACTGATGAGCACAAAGAAATTGTTCCTGTCTACTATCGTAGCATTTATTCTGAGCAACCTGCTGACCACCATTTGGTACATGGCAACAGATGAAGCTAACATGGTATCTTACCGCAGAGCGGAAATGAATTATGCCGGACTCATGGCCAACCATTTACTTTATGCAGCATTGATGGTGTACCTTTTTCCGTATTACTACCGAACCAACCCTACATTGATCTGCGGCTTTGTATTTGGTTGTTTGGGAGCGGCCATGATGTTTTTGCCGCAGGCCATTGTTGTTCGTTCCATTTGGGAAGTTGATTTCAATACCGTTTTTGTGATGAACACATTGGCACACCTTGTCATCGGTGGAATCATGGGAACCGCCATCGCCCTCATTTTTAATTATAAGAACAAACAAGTAGCATGAAAAAATACAGCAACAGCGATATCCAGAACTATGTGAACGGATTGCCCGAAATGCAACGAGGGCTTGTAGTGGAGTTGAGGGAAGCTGTGTTAGCTACAGATTCCAAAGTGCAGGAAGGCATCAAGTGGGGAAGCATTGCTTTCTTTCACCAACAGAACATCTGTGGTTACTGGGTCGCGAAAAACCACGTAACGTTGTTGTTTATGGAAGGTGCTATGCTCAACGATATCCATGGTGTTTTGGAAGGAAACGGAGCCAAAGCCCGCACCTGCAAAGTGACTGCGGATGCATCCATTCATCGCGAAGCCATCACCGATCTGTTGCAACAATGTCTGGAAAGAGGGCAGTAGAGGTACTCCAAAAAATGAAAGGACCCCATGCTGGATCCTTTCATTTTCAATAGTTCAAATGTTCGGTCAGTTACTTCTTGACCAATTTACGGGTGGTTAGTTCGTTGCCACTGACCACTTTTAACAGGTAGATGCCATTGGTTAAATGGCTCAGATCGAGTTCCATGCTTTCCGATGTTGGTCGATGGGTTTGCAGCGACTTTCCATCCAATGAAATGACCTCTGCCACTGCATTTTTTGGCAGTCTCCGCAATTGAAATTTTCCATTGGAAGGATTCGGGAAGACCTCCAGTTCTGCGCCAGCTTCGGAGGCAAAAAAGGATTCCTGAACATCACTATTAGCTTCCGCAAATGAAACTTTGCTCAACGGGCCACAAGAGGAGATGAACACATCCAGATTGGAGCCACCGTGGGCGTAAAAGCCTGGTTTGAGGCACACCGAAATTCCTGCGGTCATTTCGAAAGCACTTCCGCTGGGAATGGTGAGCGTTTCATTGTTCGCAGGCGCTTTTAACGTCAGTGAGGCGACCTGGCTAATACCAAAGCTCGAATGTACATAGCGGGTGGTGAATTTGTTAGAGGGGAGCGTGACGTTGGCATTGTTGATATAGGGCCCCTGCATGATGCCGCCATGAAAGTTGGTTTCTTTAAAGTTGTGCATGGCAATAAAATTTACCTCCCGGTTGATTCCCGCTTGAAAATCATCGTTATCTGTCAGCTCGATGGCATATGGATTGATTCCAAGAACAATGTTGTCGCGCAACTCATAGGTGCGGGAAACAAAGTTAAGGGCGTCAACATCTTCTGTGTAACGAGGACTCTTGTTGTGCTCCTCATCAAAGTTGAAAAAGACTACCCACTGTTTTGAAGTCGCGTCAAAGCCATCTGGAGTGCCTGGTTGACCGTTGATAATGATGTCGTTGTGATCGTCTGCTGTTGGGGCAACGAAAGCTACGGCATTGTTAAACCTGTCTTCCACATAATCTTCCAACACATCGTTGCTGCCAGTTAGCACACAGATAATTTTACCCTTGACATCTTTCAAGGTGGGCCACAAATCTTCTGCGGCTGCCTGACGGGGAGTGGTAACATTTCCTGTAAAATCGGCAATGGTGTATAGTTTGTTGCCAAAAATGTTGGTGAGTGTAGCATCCAAATCGATCGGTTCGCCACCTTGCGTCCGCACATTCCAATCTTGTTTTTTGTCGATAAATAGGGTGATCACCTCGTGACCAGGATTGTTGTTGCTCCAGGTATTAATATCATTGAGGCATATTCCAAAGTTTTCATTTCCATTTCCGCACACATTGTCATTGATGTGTGGCAATAGTGCTGGATGATTGTTCATCGCAAAATTGTTGAAATGCCTAACGTACCAGTCACCAGGGTTTGGCGTGTATAGGAAGGTAATTGGAGTGAAGTCAAAAAAAGCATCGTCATAAATATCTATCTCGATACTCGTGGTGTGATTAAGCACTTCAGCCAACGAGTTGGAGTTGTCATTGGCTCCATTGGGTTCGTAGCTGTTGTGACTTGTCTTTCGATAAGCGTCATTGTATTTGGTGCAATTGTAAGCTTGCGCCCAAAAAATATTAGGCAAAAGCACCAGCAGGCTGCCCAGCACGATGTACTTGTTTATAGTTTTTATCATCTTATTGCAGTTTTAGTAGGATTAATTCAATCGGAAGAATACTTCTGATTACCACATTAATTGCTGGTTTCCAGTTCTTGAATGCGTTCCCGCAACAATTGATTTTGTTTGTCCATTTTCAGTAGGTAGAGTGTCAACTCTTCAATTTTCTTCAGTAAAACTGCATCCATCTTGGCCAGGTCAAGTCCGTTTTCGGATACTTCTTTTGCCGAAGGCACTTCGGGCAGGTGTTTGTTGGCGCTGATAAATTCTTCCACTTCCGTTAGGCTGCGAAGTTCGTAGTCACTTCCAAAAACATAATCAGGCCAATCCCAGGAGTTGGCTACGGCCAAATCTACTTTCACCTTTTCTGTTCGAATACCTCTGGAAACAAACAAGTTGAAGTCGTTGCAATCGGTGCAGTCGTCTAGTCTGGTGGTTCCTATGCCGACTTTACCATTGTCTTGAATTCGCATCAGCACATCATTGTTGGTAGAAAAAATGAAAGTCTCGTTCACGGCAAAATCTTCAGGTGTGCTACTGCCGGTGTTGAAGATGATATTTTTGGCGTTGCCCAGTGTGCGCATCATGATGTCGCCTTTTTGAGACAAAGGGCCCCCATAACCACTATTCAATACAGTTTTTATTTCTAACAGACCTCCTGAGCCTTGCAGCCATATTCCTGCCGACTGTTCTTCCGTGCGGTAAATGTGTAGGCTGGATTCAGGGTTGCTTTTGTTGAACCCTATATCTCCATCAGCGGCCACGGTTAAATATTCGAAAACATTTCCCCCCTGTATATTATCAATGCTAAACCGGTCGTTTTTAGCCAATAAATCCCAGGTTGTGCGAATGGTAATATCGGTGAGGGAAGGAATTTCAAGGGTGCTGAAAGCGGCTGGCATTTGGCCGTTGAACAAGGAGTTGGATTGGGCATATTCGATCCGGATTCCGGCTGCATCAGAGGCAAATGGGTAGGGCGAGTTGATGATTCCTGTGGGGTCAACACCCAGGATGTGCAGGTTGCGCTTGGGGTTTTGTTTGGTGATTCCTACCATTCCATAGAAATAGTTAGGCGTTTCGATGTTGAGCCAATTAGTACCCGAAAGGGCATTTGTGTTCACAAACTCATCAGCCGATCCATCTTGACTAAATCCAGAAAAAGGCATTGAAAAGCTGGCGGCAATGGCACATAAAATGATTGTTTTTGTTTGTCTCATGATTTTTTGTTTTGAATAGACATTAATTAGTAGATGTTAATAGATAGTCCTTGAAATAAGTTCCAACAATCTCTCCTCATTTTCAACTCAAAAGTGTAACCAGGGAGTAAAGCCAAAAGCACCTCCCTGGGGAACGCGGGAAGCCTCCAAAGGTCCGTAGGATAACACGAAAAGGGGAATGGGCTGTCCGAAAAAAAAACTTGGGAAAGAGATGAGATTAGGTGTTCTTGTCTCCTATTGGAATTCGTACGAAACCCGGCAATCAAACCAACTTGTTTAATTGCTTGATGGCAGCAAATCAGCTACCTATACCATCGACCGGTTGCAGTAGGTGGATTTTTCAAATTCGCGTACGTTCATGGAAATGATTTCCACTCCAGGGAGCAATTCGCTGAGTCGTTTGACCATCAGATGGGATAACTGACTCTTTTGATCCACAGTTCTGCCTTCCATGATGTTGGCAAAAATATGTACGAAATCATTGTCAGAGTTGACCGTGGTATAATGCTCAAAAGGGCGGATGCGCACTTTGATGCCGCCCACACCTTCGCTGGCAAATAAGCCGGAGGACAACGCGATATCATAGACTTCCTGAAGGATGGTTGCAGGGGCAATCAGGTTGAGCACATTTTCGGAGCAATCGATAATGAAGTGTGGCATGTCGTGTCAGTTCCGGAATGTATGCAGTACCCAATCAGAAATAAATGGGGTTCCGTTCGTTGTATTTGTTGAGGTAAATGAACATTTGTTTCCTGCGCTTGCCCTTGCCTTTGATGGCCGCAAATTCTGTGTATAGCTCTTTGTCACGTTTGAGTAATCCTTCGAAATTTTCAAGGTTGTACTTCCACAACCGGCCCGTTTCAAAGTTGATCATGTATTGCCTCAGGTCTCCAGAACCAGTGGCTTTTTTGGCGTGTGTTGCTGCTGCGAAATACATGATGGCCCCAATCTTAAATACACGGTGAAATTGGTTGCTCACTAGCTTGTAAATAGCGCCATTTGAGCAGTAACCCCAAACCTCAGTACGCTTGAGTTGGTGCGATTTTCCATCGGCATCCATGTAGCGTAAAAAGTCTTTGCCCGGGTTTGCTTTGATGTCGTTAAGAATAGGAGGCAAAATAGCCGTCAACACAACCTCCTCAGCAACCTGCCCCTGAAGGCTTTGCCTGGAAACGATGGCATTTTTATCAATGGAGGGTGTATTACTTTTGAAGTCATCCAGCGAAAGGTAGATGCCATCCTTAAACTTAAAATCAGATGTGTATTTTGTTTTGCCTGATTGGGCAGTCAATTGACAGCATAAGAATGTTATGATGACTGACAGACAAAGGTGTTTCATGCGACTGGTTTTTCTACACCTAAAGTAGTAATAATCTATTCGGGCGCAGTTTCAAACATGGTGTGAATAAAGACGCCTTTGCTGGGTTCAAAATAAATTTTACCCACCCAGAAATTTGTGTCAGTTTCGTCCATCGCCCTTTTCTTTTCGAGCTTCACGTTAAATCTGGTATAGGTGTAGCCGAATTCTCTATTTTCAGCAGCTGGGTCTACAGCCGTTTCCACGAATAATGTTTTGGAATGATAGCCCGGCCGGGTAAACTTCAAAATGTATTCTCCCTCCAATTCAAGCACTATTTCAAACCGTCCTTTTTTTTCCAGATTCAATTCCTGAACACGCTCTCCATCTACAATTACCAACAACTTGACACTGTCCAGCGCTGAGAACAGGTACTTTTCTTTCACAACGACAGAGCCTGCCACAACCAGGTCGTTATTAACAACCTTTTGCGCCAGTAAGACGGTGCTTTGAACAATGATTAGAGCAATAAGAAGAAATTGCCGCATGCAGTTTATTTAGGGTTGGGCCGGCAAAATTATCGATTTTGGTTAAAAAAAATGGTCAAAATGAGGCAACAAAAAAGGCCGGTTCCAAAACGGAACCGGCCCTGTTATTGCTAATGAATTAGCTTAGAACTTTTTACCTGCTTTGGCAGCAATTTTAGGAAGGCGTTTTTCGAGGTCAGCCATCAATCTGTCCGCAGCTTCGTTGCACAATGGAATCAACTTTTCAGGAGAAACCGTTGGGATACCACCAACCAATCCAACAGTGCTTTTAGAAACAGCACTTTCATTGATTGCAAATACCTTTTTGTCCTCTTCGTTCCACATTTTGATGCGGATAGAAGCGCGGATGCCACAAGTGCCTGTTCCACCAACGGCCACTTTTTTCACAAAAGCAAACTCCATGGAAACAAACATGATGCCCTCGGCTTGATCTTTGAAGATTTCGCGCATGGCCAAATTGTTGCGGTTTTTGCCTAAACCAGACTCACTCAGTGGCTTATAACCAGGTGCAGTTAAGTAACGTTGCATCCACTTGGATTGATCGGCATCACCCGTTTCGCCAAATTTACTTTCGTAAGCCTTGTAATCAGCATTGCCTGTTACAGCATCTTCAGCAAGCATTTCAAACGGAAATGCTTTAGCATAGGTGCCGAAGAACTTCGTGTGGAACTTGTCCAATACAGGTTGCAAGTTGAAGCTAGGATCATCGGAAAGGCCCGCAACCGCAGCAGCAACACCCATTTTTGCATCCAATTCAGAGAAGTCTATGTACTTGGAAACATAGAATGTACAGACAGCAGCCTTTTTGCCGGCTGGTGCCTCAGGTACTGGAGAAAATCCCACCATCGGAATGATCGCTAGCAACAGAAAATATTTTACAAATTTCATGGTTTGGTTTTATTGGGGTTGATAATGGCGGCAAAGGTACGATTTAAAAGAACCCGAAAACCACGGGGCTGCAATGCATCTGTTTGATACTCAACTAAGCCCGAATATTTTTATTGAATTGGCAAGTAGCCAAACCCCGCTCCAAATTTTCGGCCGTTTGGTGCGATGGTTTTGAGGGCTTTGCAATCCAGCACATTGTTGGAGTTGGCCCTTACTTTTCGGGCAAAAGGGCCTGCATCTGACCAGGCAATGTGCGGGTCTACTCCGTATTCTTTAGAAATGTCAATCGCAGTAGTAAGAATGGTTTCCAACGAGCTGTGCACATCCTGAAAAAGGGTTTTGGTAACTCCATTCACCGTAATTGGCCAAATAATAACTACTGTGCCACCATCAAATTGCCCCAGCTTGTCCAATTGCGTCAATGGCACATACCCTTCAGCGTCTATTTTGCTCCAGATGGGAATCTCCCGTTTAAAAGGTTGCTCCACACTGGCCGCCACTTGAGGACAACCACAAAAAGAAGCCACCTTGCATTTTTTCAAAAGTACCTGCCAGCCTTTCGGGGATTCCCGGAGTTCTATTTCAGAGAGTTTCCATTGACGAAAAAGGGCAATGTTGTCGCCCAATGCATCTGATGGCAGCATGTCTTTTTTTAAGATGTATTGGATAGACCCGGTTGTTGGATCGCGTGGCAATTGCGTGAATTTCAGCACGTAATCATCCGGCCGAAGGTGATCGAAAAATCCTTGTGTGTACGGATGCACGTATCCTGTGGTGAGATCATGGTCTAAAAAGAAGTGGGTGACACCAACCACGTTGTTGATAGTTGTCAGCCGCTGTTTTTTACGTTGCTCCAGGTTGGGAATAAGCCGGACCTGACGATGGGAGGCGGGAATACCAATGAATCCAAATTCTCCATCAGTGGGAGTTGGCGTGAAGATTAAGCCACCTACTGTATCGGTGAATGTTGTTGTAGCGTGCGGTGCAGCATCCTGTGAATTGCAGGACAGGCAAAGGGTCCAGAAAAAAAATCCGAGCAGGTGTACAAGGCGAAAATGGGAAAGCGTCCTCACGGCTAATTTATTTCAATGAAGATAAGCATGGTGGTCGCTTTCCACAAGTAGACCACTATTTTGGCTACATCAATACTCCATTTTTGGCCTCAACAGGAGGAGGGAGCTTGGTTTCGCGCAGCATTTCGCGCAAATCAATTTCTATGGTGCGACACAGCGAAAACATCGGAATGTCATTGCCCAGGCCTTCAAAAGGGTTTTCTGAATAATCGCCCACCAATTCCATCATCAGGTAAACCCAGCCAACGATGACTGTAAATGGAATGGTCAGCCAAACGCCATAGGTGCCAATATCTTGGAATTCGGAGGCCATACCAAATGGAAGCAAAGCAATGAACAATCCAATAAAAATAAAGCTCATGCTACCATACTGACGGGGCAGAGGGAACTTTTTGATTCGCTCACACTTGCCTTGGTGTACGTAAAAGTCGTTCAAAATATTCTGAAGTTCCATGTGCCGAAAATCCTCAATCAGGCCGGTTGTTCTAAGTTCAGCCAATTCCTCCGATTGCTTGTCGATGAGTTGGGTTGCCGAGTTGTGGTATTCGATAATTTTCTTGTATTCAGCTGGATCTAACAACTCTTGCAAAATGTCTTTGGTCTCCCCATCGTCCAGCAAACCAAGGCCCCATCTGGTCTTTCTTTTTTCGATCATATTGCTCATGTGCCTACCTTGACTGATATGCTCCCAGGGCGTAGGAATTAACAACTGATTGCGAAGGGTGTAGAGCCAGGCAATGTGCCGGTAAATAAGCCGCTGCTTGATGGCATGCAATTCATGCTCTGTGTGGTTTTTGTTGGCAAAATGGTTGGATACGTAGGCTTTTACCGTGCTGCCCCAGGCGCGACTGCTGTTAACGATGGCGCCCCAAATTTTGCGGGCCTCCCAAAGCCTATCGTACGCCTGATTATTTTTGAATCCCACGTAAAAAGCAACTGCTGTCCCTATTACTGAAATGGGCAACCAGGAGACTGTTAATTCCCAACTGGAAAACTTATAAAACAACGTAACTGTGGTCGCCCAGGCAGTGAGCCAGATAAGGTGTGCACCTGAAAAAATTAAGATACTTTTTACACTAAAATTCTTATTGATGTACATGTTGTCAGGAACTTGATTTAGGACAAAACTAATTTAATGAAACCCGAGTAGTTAATTCGGATTTCCTCTGGTAGCCACATGCTTGTGAGCAAGGGAAAAGCGGATGCCGATTTTTCCATCGAAAATGGAACTGGCAGCCTCACCACTTAATTCCCTGGTTTGATTGAGGATAGCTTCGGAATTAGGCGACCAAAAGTAGGGCGAATAGCCAATGCCCACAAACGGGATAAGGATGACGGTCCCAAACTTACGCTCGTAACCCACGGTTAACCCTGTTTTACCACCAATGCCAAATGCCGTTGCCCGACTGTCATCTATGCGGTAAGGTTCTCCGTTTACCTTTCGGGTAAGCACTCCCGAAACCGCTGAAAGTTCCCAGGTGTAAACAAAACCTTCTTCCATTTTACGGTGCTGAAGTACATAGCCCAATTGCAGAAAATTGGCATGCAAGGTGACTGAAAGTGGAATATTGTCAGCCCGGCTGCGCATATAGCTATGATCGATCTTGATGCCAGATTGCCACTTTTTCCAGGGACCAAAGAGCAGTTGAAATTCCAAATAGGAACCGTAGGCCAATACAGGTTGTGGTTCTTGCAAAAACGGTCGACTGAAATTATAGGTTTGAATGGCCTTGTCCCATTGTGGGAGGTAAGTGTGATTGTAGCCTGCGGCAACTTTTATCCGCTGGCTGAATGCGCTGTTAGACATTCCTGCAAGAATGAAAAGGAGTAGGACGGTGTACCTCATTTTTCGACCGATTCAAGAATGTTAATCACTTCCCTGTAACCTGTCTCAACAGCACCGTGTACCGTTTGGTGGTGACCGTTCAGGTTCATGGCCTCACCAGCAAAGAATAGTTTGTCATCGATGGATGCCGCGGCTGTTTTTCGGGCATCCCCAATACCTATAGAAGCGTATGAATAGGCTCCACGAACAAAGGGTTCGGTAGTCCAGTCTTGCACATGAGCATCCAAATAGTTTTGACTGGCTGCTCCGTTGTATATGCCATCTAATTCATCGAGCAGTGCATTGACGATGGCCTCGTTAGTTCCGAGTCCGGTGAGGTATTCAGCTTGCTCGCCCATAACAAAAGCCAGCAGTACATGGTCATTGCCTTGTTTGCCCTCCGTTTCATCGGCATAAGCCGCGCAGATTTCCCCGCCTATGATGTTCCCTTCGTAAAATGCTTCACTGAATTTGAGAAATACCTTCATGCCGGCACCGAAACCAATTTTGTTGAAAGCGCTGGTCTTTTCCCCGGGCAAAGCCGGAACAAAGTCAATGTCTCCATCTTGCAAGATGGGGAGGGGCACTGCCACAATCACTTTGTCACCTGTGAAGATGTTGCCGGTGCTATCGGTAATAGTAGCAGTGGCACCGCTGTAGTCAACTTTTGCGACCACAGTGCTTAAGGAAACCTTGCCGATCACTTTTGGGACAATGTGTGAATTGATGAGATCAAAGAAGGTTTCCCGGAACTTAAAATCGTCATCGCCTGACGACCATTCTTCTTCTTCCCGAATATTCTCTGCCACCGACAATTTGGAAGCAGCAGCGCCCTGGTCTCCGGCCAGGTTTTCTACGATGAAGTTATATTCGTTTCCAAAGCCTTTGTCAATAGCATGATCCTTGAAGGAGATGTCGGGCAACCCGTCTTGCTCTTCAAAAATGGCATCGATGTTTTCAGGAAGCTCCGAAATCAATTCGTTTTTAAACCAGTATTTCGCATCAGAATTATCCAACGAGAATTTGGTGTTGGTTTGTTGGGCCAAATCGCCCAGGATGCTGTTCCTTCCATGCAACCACTGTGCACCGAGGTCAAGCGGGTAGTCCGCAAATCCTTCCAGTTTGCCCAGGCGACCACCGACCCGATCGGAAGCTTCAAGAATTTGGAAGTCAATGCCCCGCGATTGCAAAATGTAACCCGCGTAAAGGCCAGCCGCACCCGCACCAATGATGAGCACCTTGCCATCAAAGTCGGTCTCCTCAAAAAGGGATTCTTTGCGACAGGCCACATGTAATAAGCTGGGAAGAAGTAAGGCACCCACCGAAAAACGGGTACTTTGTCCGAGGAATGTTCTTCTTTTCATGTTGTACTTTCTAGAGGCAAATTAAGGGTGTTTCCTGAAGGCTCAATTTAGACAAAATGAAGAAGTATATCTGATAATAACGTGCTTCATAGAAAAGTTTTTGCCTCCTGCGGTTTATTGGTCTCCTTTGTATCCTAACGAACAACCTTTACGTAAGTAGAGTTGCAAATTCAGGCACGATGTGCCTGTTAATACAAAAACAAAACATTTAGCCCCTGTAAGATGTTCCATTAGCTATTGAATGCTGCATTTTGCCATTTTTTTTGTGCGTGAACAAACTATTAGATAATCGGATTCTTTCTTTTACTCTTGTTATAAGAGCTATAATCTTGCTCTTATTGCCGCTGGTATTCCTGTCTACGGCCCACAGCCAAAATTTTGCACCAACCGACCGCTATCTGGTGGATAGTCTCGATCTGGCATCCATCTCCGGGCGGGATAAAATTCTGATAGATTCTGTTTTAACACTTTATGAGGGATGTATCAATGATACCTGCCGTGTACAATCCGTTGGAGCTATCGTGGAGGCCAGTTGGGATGAGCAGGTGTGGCCCCGATACAATGAATGGGTACTTCAGTTTACCCGGCAATCTTTAGAAAGAGAAACAGACACCGTTGTTCGCGTGGTGCTTGAAAAAGCCATGGCCGGAGCCTTGAACAATGTAGGGTACTTGTTCAATAGCAAAGGGCAAATTGAAAAGGCACTGGAATTTTACCAGAAAAGTCTGGAAATACAAAAACGGTTAGATGATAAAGTCGGGATGGCCGGTAGCTTTATCAACATTGGCCACGTTTATCATAACCAGGGATTGGTAGAGCAGGCGTTGGAGTATTATTACCGCAGCCTGGAGCTGGAAGAGGCGATTAACAATCAACAGGGAGTGGCCATCGCGTTGAATGGCATTGGTTATATACACTACCGACAAAGCGAAACGGAAAAGGCTTTGGACGATTACAACCGCAGCCTGCAGCTGCGGAAAGAGTTAGGAGATGAATATGGAATCGCTACCTGCCTCAACAACATTGGTTTGTTGTACAAAGACAAGAGAGAATGGAATAAAGCACTTGACTATTACACCAAATGCCTGGCGATTCAAGAGGGCATTGCTGATGAGTCCGGGGTAGCCATTTCGCTTTCCAATATTGGGATTGTTCATGCCCAGCAAGGACAACACAATCAGGCGTTAGAATATTACATGAAAAGCCTTGAAATAAGAGAAAGGCTGGAAGAAAAAGAAGGTATTTCTGATTTGCTAAACAGTATTGCCGAAGCCAAATTGGCACTTGGAGACTTGAAAGAAGCTCGGAGACGTGGGGAGCGCAGCTTAAAAATAGCGCAAGAAATCAATTACCCGGTGAGCATGCGTAATGCAGCTTCCACCATGGCAGAAATTGCTCGTAAAGAAGGCAACTGGGAAGAGGCTTTTAAGAACTATGAACTCTTCATTCAGATGCGTGACAGCGTTCAAAATGAAGAAACAACTACAGCAGCGATTCATCGTCAATATCAGTATAAATACGAAAAGAAGGCGTTGACAGATAGCATCCAAAATGCCGAATTGCAGCTGCTGAAGGATGTGCAATTGACGGCAAGTAAGAGCGAAGCAAAATGGCAACAACAACAATCTTATTTCCTGTACATAGGTCTTTTTCTAGTATTGGTTTTTGCGGCAGTCATTTACAACCGATTGCAGATAATTAATAAGCAGAAAGAGCTCATCGAAAAACAGAAGGAAGAGGTGGAGTCAAGACAGAAAATGCGGGAGAAAGACATTCAACGCATCGAACAGCACCAGCGAGAGCTGGAGCACCTGAATGAAGAACTCAACCAGTTTGCGTACGTTGTTTCGCATGATCTGAAAACTCCTTTGCGCGGTATCGCTGGTGTTGTGACCATTATCGAATCGGATTATCCGAATTTAGATAAGAAGGTGTTGGAGTTGTTTGCACTCCTGAAAGAACGTTCTGTAAAAATGCACCAACTGATAGAAGGGGTGTTGGATTATTCCAGAGCGGGAAGTGAGTCGGTGGAAATGACCACAGTGGATGCACGTGAACTGATCAACGAAATTATTAAAGAAGTAAGCAATGATAATGCCATTAGGATCAAACTCTCAGGGGAGTTTCCCGAGGTGAAGGCCAATTACTTCCAGTTAAAACAGGTGTTTACCAATTTGATTGCCAATGCGATTAAATACAATCACCGTGCAGCCAATGAGGGAGAGGTTATCGTCTCCGCCATGAGCCAAGATAATTTTTACCAATTTGAAGTGGCCGACAATGGTCCGGGAATTAGCAAACGGGATCAATCCAGAATATTTGAACTGTTCCGAAAAGCACATGCCATGGAAGGGATTGGCAGTAACGGAATTGGTCTTTCAATTGTCAAAAAACTGGTGCAACAAAATGGTGGAGTTGTATCAGTAGATTCGGAAATAGGCCGTGGATCTGTCTTTAAATTTACCTGGCCTTCTTGAGAAATTCTGGTTATCCAGTGGCAGGAAAACTTCATTGATTAACTATTAGCGACAATTCAAAAAAATGGCCCTCCGAAACCTTGGAGGGCCATTTTTGTTGCCGAGAAGAATTTCTAGTTGTACTTCATTGCTTCCAGGCCAAAGAACTTGCGGGCAATTCCCAATTGGCCAATGGTGTAAGCTTCGTGGTGCAGAATAAAATTCAAAAAGTCCCCAAGTGTATCACCGGTCGGTACCGGATTGGGCATTTTTTGACCCAAGGCTTCTTCGGTGAGGTTTTCTACAGCGCTCGCCAACTGTGCTGAAATGGAATCCCAGTCTTTTCGGAGTTCAGCCATGGAAGGGTAGGTAGCATCCGGATCAAGTCCTTTGCCATTGGTGAAAAGTGTGGGAAATGGCTCTTGTGCCGACAAGCCAAAAACGGAAGCCAACATATAACGGGTGGACACAACATGTCCGCTCAACCAGGCAATGTGGTTGGTGTGGTCGTTTAGGCGTGTGGTGGAATCAGCATCGCTTACTCCGACCGTGGCATTGTTAAATAATTTGGTTTGCAGGTTCAGTTGTCCTGCGAAATACTTGCTCGAATTTGACATGATTTTAGTTTTTTAGAATGGAATGATTGTTTTAGGATTAGGGACTACCAAAGGCAGCTCCCTGAACTGTTTGATGCCCATAGGACGAACCAGTGGCGGATAACGGGACAAACGGCAGGCTTTTATTTTTAAAAAGGTAAAATACCCTGGTAATGCCTGGGATCAGAATGTTCCAGGGACCAACTTTTGCCTGGACGCACCATTCGGTTGGGCAGCTCTCCAGCCAGCGAGTAATTGTGCAGACAATTGCTCAACAATAGCAGCATTCTCCGCGAGACTGGAAACATTTTCATTTTCGTCTGGGTCAGCGATGCTGTCATATAGCTCAGAGGTCACGAATTCTCCCTTTTCCTTGGTTTTGTTGTTCCAATAATACCATTCTACATAGTGGTATTCCTTGGTTTTTAAGGAATAGCCCATGTATCGTTTGCCATCCGGGGTAACTTTGGGCCTGCGGTGAAATTGACTGAACGCTGCACTTTTCCAAGTCCGCTTTGGGTCTTCCATGAGCGGGACAAAACTCGTTCCTTGCAGGTAATCGGGCGCATCAATGTGGGCCAATTCGCACAAGGAAGGAAACATGTCGATCAACTCGGTGATTTCAAATGTTTGTTTGCCGGCATTGAGCTGTTCTGGGGTGTAAACCATCATGGGAACATGAATGTCGATGTTGTAGTTGGTTTGTTTGCACCAGCCGTTGTGTTCACCGAGTTTCCATCCGTGGTCGCCCCAAACAATGATGACCGTATTTTCATAAAGGCCCAATGTCCTGAGGTGTTTTATTACATCGCCAAAAAGCGCATCCACATAACTAACGCTGGCATAGTAGCCGTGTTTTAGGATGCGGGCCGTGTCTTCTGACATCACATTTTCGCTTGGATGTTTAAGATTGGAAAAACCGTCATAGCCCCGAAGCTCATACATCGAATTCATCGACATGATGGGCGATTGCTTCGGCACAAAAGGATTGCTGGCCAGGGGCAGACTGTCCCTGTCGTAGAGGTCCCAGTATTTTTTGGGCACGGCAAAGGGCAGGTGTGGTCTAAAATAGCCCAGCGCCAGATAGAAGGGTTGGTCACTTTTTGATAACCGGGTCAGCGTTCTTTTGGCCAGTTCGGTTTGGGCGCCATCAAAGTAAAGTGTGTCGTGCACATCCTCCATCTCCCAGGCTGGGCCGTTGTTCCAGCCATCAGCATAATAGTTCGGGCGCTTGGCGATTCTCAAATCCCGCTTTATCTTTTGCTGACGTTGCGTTTCTTCGTTCACGTAAAAGGTTTCTCCATCCCTTTTCAGCCATTCAGGGCGTAGGTATTGGGCAGGGCGCAAGTCAGGTTCATCCCATGAAACTGAATCAGGCATGTAATTGTGAAAAATCTTGCCGATGCAGACAGTGCGGTATCCCTGTTGGTGAAAGTGCTGCGGCATCGTTACCGCATCAGGCCGTACTTTTCGAAATTTATCGCCCAGGTGCCACACCCTGGTTGAGTCTGGACGCAGCCCTGTCATGAGGCTGGCGCGGGAAGGAGCACACACAGCAGCCTGGCAGTAAGTATTCCGAAACGTAGTTCCCGTTTGGGCAAACGCATCGAGGTTGGGAGAATGAATGTATTGATTGTCATAAGCCCCCAGATTGGGGCCCAGGTCATCAATGGATACAAAGAGAACATTGAGCTTTTTAGGAGGCTTCTGTTTGTCCTCAGGTGGATGGCAGGAGAGTGCACCAAATGAAAGCAATGCAGTAATGATGGAAAGGGGGAAGGCAGCGCGAATATTTTCGGAAATTCTGGACATGGCGTGGTGTGTCGATGAACCATCCCAATTTAGGCAATCAGCCGGAAAGTGGCAACAGCGAGGGGCCGTGCTATTTTCTCTTTTTCGTTCCCCGAATAGCCTCCGCTTCCCACGGATTATTGATTGTCGGGAGTACCGTTTATCTGTAAAATCAAAACCCTCCCCATCGATCTGATTGATAGGGAGGGCTGGGAAAGACCTGGGGCTTGGTTAATTTCCTAAAAACATTTCCAGGAACTTATTTTGAACTTCTACTGCTTGATCGTTGTAGGGGCGATACAACTCCTCTGTCATCGGATCGACTACCACACGGATCGGCCGCTCCCCAAAGGGGGTATTGCTCAATTTCAGGATAGCATCTGCTACCAGTTGGGGATCGTTGAAATTGCCACTTTCCACCATTTGTTGAACGTTCTCTCCAAAAGCCTGGGGCATGTTGGCCAGGTCTCCATATTCGTTTCCTATTGCTTCTACCGGGGCAGGCGAATACCGCTCCAGTTTTGCAAAGAAATCGGTAGTAGGATAAATGCCCGGTTCAACGATGACAGAATCTACACCGATGGGAGCCCATTCGTATTTCCAGGACTGAGACAACCCTTCCACTGCGTATTTGCTTGCGCAATACATGCTAAACATAGGGAATACTGCCCGCCCCACAATGCTGGATATGTTGATGACCAGACCGCTGCGGTTTTTTCGCATAATTGGAAGTACAGCCTTAGTGACATTGAACAATCCAAAGACATTTACATCAAATTGCTGTTTGGCTTCACCTAGGGAATAGTTCTCAATGAAACCTAAACTTCCCCAGCCGGCATTGTTTACCAACACGTCAACGGTGCCATCCCACAGCCTAATTTTGTCTACGGCTTTTTTAATGGATGTTTCGTCTGTGACGTCCAGTTCGATGGTGCGTAGATTGACACCATGGCTTTGGGCCCATTCGTTTAGTTCGGCTGCCTGATTAGCATTTCTACCAAGCACCTCCCGCATAGAGGCGTATACAGTAAACCCATTTAGGGCCAGAGTTTGTGCGGTGATCTTACCGAAGCCACTGCTACACCCTGTAATAAGTGCTACTTTACTCATGATTTTAGGTTTTGAATAAAATTTAACTAGTTGTAGGTTGTTTTTAGTGCATCAATTCAAAGATGACTGCGAGAACAACGCTGTCGCCAATATTTTCGACCTGGTGCGTCCATGGACCATGGTGCATCACATGGCCATCAGGAATTTCTGCTTCCATGGGATCGTTGTCGCCCACATGAATGCGCAGTTTTCCTCCTTTGATGAAATACACCGTTTCGTGTGGGTGTGAATGCTCGTTGTCCTTGTCGCCAGGTTCCAGGCGCATTTCAATAACGCGTACGTTTCCTTCCTGCGAGAGCAATCGGTAGTTTTCCGCTGCTACCTCAATGGGGTCAATGTAATTTTCCATCTTGTTTTGTCTTATCGTTTTTCAATTGATTAGTGCATGCGTTCGAAAATGATCGCTTTCATCGCGTGGTCGCCAATGTTTTCTACCTGGTGGGTCCAGGGACCATGGTGCATCACGTGCCCATCGGGAATTTCTACTTCCATGGGCTTATTGTCGCCCACATAGATGCGCAATTTTCCACCTTTGACAAAATACACCGTTTCGTGTGGGTGCGAATGCACGTTGTCTTTGTCTCCAGGTTTTAAGGCCATTTCAATGACCCTTATTTTGCCTTCTTGTGACAATAACTTGTAGTGATCCGCAGCGGCAATAACCGGATCGATGTACTTTTCTCCTTCACCACCAGAAGGGGTGTTCGCGGCAATCGTTACGATGGTAACAGCGAGTGCGATAGTAATAACAGATAGTAAAGTCAATAAACGTTTCATTGGAAGCTGGTTTTAGTGAGAAATTGAATGAACTAGCCCAAAAGTGAGTATCTAAGCGTAAGGGGGAATGAACACATGTTCCAAAAGCATGAACGTATGTTTCATGTTTTTTAAGTAGCTTTAAATCAGTTGGTTGTGTTTGGCTCTGGAAAAGAAAACAACCCAAGGTTTGAGCCTCAAGGCCTGAATGCAGCAGTAATCTGCTCTATTGACGGTCCTTTTCTGAATGGGGAGTGGAACCAATCTGGCTCGGGGGAAAACCAAATTTCTCCTGGAAGCATCTGGAAAAATATGTTTGGCTGCTAAAGCCTACCGCATAAGCAACCTCTGTGACGTTGCAATCATTTTTGAGAAGTAACTCCCGAGCTACATTGAGTCGGATAGAGCGTACAAAGCCAGTGGCAGACTGACTGGTCAGAGCACTTAATTTTCGATGCAGCTGTGTTCGACTCATAGCCATCTCCTTGCAAAAGAGATCTACATTGAATGTGGAATCGTCCAGAAATTTGAAAGCAACTTTTTCCGCTTTTTGCAGAAAAGCCTTTTCCCGGTTAGGAACTGAAACCAATTGAGAATTCTCAATCCCTGACCAGGTCGACTGTTGGTATTTTTGTTGCAGGAGTTTTCTTCCTTCCAGCAATTTTCTGATGCGAATATTCAGCTCTTTTTTGCTAAATGGCTTAGTGAGATACGCATCCGCACCCTCCTCCAGGCCTTGAAGACGGCTATCGAGGCTGGCTCGGGCAGTGAGAAGTATGATTGGAATATGGCTGGTACGCTCATCTTGCTTCAGGAGCTTGCAAAGTTCATACCCATCCATTTCAGGCATCATCACATCGGAGATAATAAGATCAGGTACCTGTGCCAAGGCTGCATCAAGCCCCATTTTGCCATTGCTAGCTTCGAGAATCCTGTGGGGGGTAGTTAAGCTACTGCGTATAAAACTTCTCAGTTCGTCATGATCTTCAACGATCAATACTAAGTTTGGTGCAGCTACAGGTTCATCTTCTCCGATGCTAACATGAACTGGGGGGACATCGTTGGTTGTCAGTACATGTGTGTCCTTTGCTATGCCCTTTTCCACTGATAGAGCCTCCTGTTCATCCTGGATTTCAAAAGGGATGTGAACAGTGAAACAGCTTCCTTTTCCTTCTGCGCTTTCTACGTCAATATGGCCGCCAAATGTTCCTGTCAGCTCTTTGCACAGTGCCAGTCCTATGCCACTACCAGGTATCGTTTCATTTCCTTTTACCTGGTAAAAACGGTCAAAAATATGGGGTAAGTCATTGGCAGGAATCCCCGATCCGTTATCCGCTACCGAAAGCTCTACCCAGGAGCCGTCAGAATTCTTTTTCAAGTCGGTCAGCCGAACAGTTATTTTACCTCCTTCAGGGGTAAACTTAATCGCATTAGCCAGCAGGTTGTGGCTGATTTTTTCCAATTTACCGGCATCAAAGTCGAATTCCCGCAGTGAAAGTGGGGGGAGGTAGAGTAAGCGTATGGACTGTAAAGTGGCTGTAGGTTGATAGGAGTCGGTGACTCGCTGAACGAAGGAGCCTAAATTGCCACGTTCTAATTCAGCCTCCATCTTCATGCTTTCGAGTTTGCTTAGGTCCAGCAGCTGATTAATGAGGCGTAATAAACGCTGTCCGTGATCCCGTATGCTTTTCAATTGGCGTTCATCACTTTTTTCCCGGTTCTTTTCCAGCAATGTCTCTACTGGGCCAAGAATAAGGGTTAAGGGGGTGCGAAACTCGTGGGTGATATTGGAGAAGAATTGGCTTTTCATAAGTTCGAGTTCCCTGACCCGCTGCGCTTCTTTTTGTTCAAAATTCAATTGGTTTTTCAGTTGGATACGTCTGATGCGCAGGCGCAATAAGAGGGCAATGGTAATAATTGCAAGGATTGCATAGAGGGTTATGGACCACCAGGTTTGCCACCAGGGAGGGGCAATTATGAGGTTGATAGATGCACCAGATTCATTCCATAGGCCATCGTTGTTGGACGCTTTGACCCGAAAGGTATAGATGCCAGGATCAAGGTTTGTAAAAGTCGCTAAACGGGAATTTCCAGCTTCTATCCAATGTTCATCTAATCCTTCCAGTTGGTATGCGTACTGATTCTTCCCTGGGTTGGTAAAATCCAATGCAGCATACTCGAACGCGATCATATTTTGATCGTAGTCCAGATAAATTTCACTGCTTTCGGTAATAGAACTGGTCAAAGGAGAAAGTGAATCCAGGTGAGACACTGGAAGGTTCTTAATTCGAAAACCAGTAATTACAACCGGAGGAACGTGCGGATTGTCTTCTATCTGATCCGGATAAAACGCATTTAATCCATAGACTCCACCAAAGAAAAGTTCTCCTTTAGTGCCTTTTGCAAAGGCCAATCGATTAAACTCGTTGCTTTGTAAACCATCTCCGACATCATAGTTTCTAAATGTTTCTTTTACCGGGTCGTACCGTGAAAGCCCATGGTTAGTGCTCATCCACAAACGATTGGATTCATCAGCCAACAGCCCATACACAGTATTGTCAGAAAGGCCGTCAGTCGTGGTTATCCGTATAAACGTACCTTTCATTCGATCAAGGCGATTTAGTCCGCCACCTTCAGTACCCAGCCAAAGAAAACGATTCGGTTCCAGTGGATCCTGAAGAATACACAAGACCCTATCGGAACCCAAACTTTCAGAGTCGCCTGGATCATGCCGGAAAACTTTGAATGTTTGGTTGGATTTGTCAAATCGCACGAGTCCCTGTTGTGTACCCATCCATAAGTTTCCACTGGCATCGTGTGCAATAGAAAAAATAAAAGAGCCCACCTGGTTCGCGGTTGCAGAAGGGTTGTAAACAAACGTCTCCAGTTGTTGTGTGGAAGGAGCAAACCGATACAAAGTGCCTGCCACCCCACACCAAAGTAGTCCTGACGAATCGACATGGATAGGGCCATCAACAATCACCGATGCCCCAAGGTTGTATTGTTTTGTTTCCTTGGTTTTTGGGTTGTAACTCCATAACAGACCTGGGCCAATTATGCCCCACAATATTCCATTGGGAGCTTCTTCCAAATGGATGGTATGGCGGGGGCGGGGAAGAAAATCTGGCCGCGATAAAATGCCCGTTTTCCTATCGAGTACTTCATTATTAACCCACAACCTTCCCTGTTGATCTTCGAACAACTGGCCTACATATTGGTTTTGCTGTTGAACAAAAGTTCCATGAAGTGGGTTAAATCGGTTGGTGCCAGGAGAAAATTTATACAATCCCCGGGATTTTGTTCCAAACCAGATGACATCAGAGCGATCAACCAGCAAGGAAGCAATTCCACCCAAAACCGTTGGGGGCAAAGAACGTCCGTAGGTTACACTATCCCGCGAAATCATCGTTGCTCCGCTGCCCCTATAATCAGTAAACCACAATTGTTGGTATTTATCCATTTGAAGATCAGATACCCAGGGGATACCTGGAAATGGAGGTATGTCCCCCAACAATTTGTTTGTTTTGGTGTTTAGGATTTGAATGGAGCCAGACCTACCGAGCCAGAGCTTTTCTTCTCCAGGTAATATGGAAAATACGCCAGAATAAGGTCGTCCATCTTGGTGTAAAGGTGCCGTATGGACCTTGAACTGGATTTCCTTTTCTCCAGGTTGAGTGGAATACAATCCCCAATCCGTTCCTATCCAAAGGTATTGACTGTCCGAATGGACTGTGTAAACGTTGTTGTTCAGAAACAATGAATCATGTTCCAATTGGAAGCGGCTAATCCGGCTTTTCAGATAAGCAGGATGGTCGGGTGAATCAGGCCAATTCACCTCAACCTTATACAATCCAAATGGTTGATTATCTGAGTGTCCGCCTACCCAAAGTTGCCCCAGGTGATCGTGACTAATGGCCTTTATTTGTAAGGTGGTCAGGTGTTTCGCAGCTTCACCGGTTCCGGTGATTCTGTGGATACGCTCCGTGTTGGGATCGTAAACGCAAAGCCCTTGTCCATGTGTTCCAATCCATATGCGGCTTTCCTGATCTTCGTAAAGTGCAAAAACATTATTTCCGGAGAGGGAATAAGGATTATTGGGTTCGAAGCTGAAAACTTTAAAATTGTGGCCATCGTAGCGATTTAGTCCTCCCAAAGTGCCAAACCACATAAAGCCTTTGCGGTCTTGCAACATACAGGATACATACCCCTGAGACAAACCATCGTCAATGGTTATCGGTTCCAGGGAAGGTGACACCACAGGTACCTGGCCATGTAACTTAGGTGCGAGAATAAACCCAAAGAGACCGGCTAAAAAACATATGGTGCGCATGGGGATTATCACGATGCTTTTTCATTATCAATAACCTTAAGCTAAGATATACCAACTTACCTATTAATTGCTTAGGTAACATTCGGATAATATTTGTGGCATGGTGGTAATCGGCAATTCTGCGCAAGTCGTTTATTGCCTTGCTTGTCCATTAGCTCTGGCAGTGTCATTCATTTCGATAGATTAAAAAATTTATCTTGAAAAAAGATAACTTAACTACTCCAAAAAAACTGTCATGAAAAAGTATTTTTACCTCACTCTCGTATTGGGCACTGCTATCGGTGCTGCGATCACATTGACTGCCTTCAATTCTCCTCAATCCGAGGGTGATTTTATGTTCGTTCGTGTATTTGAAACTTCCCAGACCGGTAACGCGTCAAAAATCATCATAACAGATGGTGTTAAGACCACTGTAGATATAGTGCAATTGGAAGCCGTAAGACCGCCCCACCACCCACAAAATATAGACAATGCGAAAAGAGTTGTAGCTGCCTTAAACAAATTAAAGCAAGAGGGTTATTCCATTGTAAGTGTATCGGGTAGCGGCCATTCCTTTGGTTCAATTTCAGACTACGTACTCGAAAAAAAATAGGGTTCGGTTAATTGAGACAGCGCTATTTTCTCTTTTTAGTTCCCCGAATAGCCTCCGCTTCCCATGGATTATCTGGCCAGGCATGTTTGGGGTAACGGCTCTTGAGTTCCTTCTTCACATCAAAGTAGGTGTTGTCCCAAAAGTTTTTGAGGTCGCTCGTCACCTGCACCGGTCTTGATGCAGGTGAAAGTAAGTGCATCAATACTTTTACCTTTTCTTCGTTCACCGTAGGAGTATCCGCCAAACCAAAAACTTCCTGCAATCGAACAGCCAGCACAGGTGGCCCTCCATTGGCCTGGTAGAGCAACCTTATTTGAGAGCCGCTGGGAACCTGGAAACGCTTTGGTGCGAGTTTGTCCAAGGTCTGTTGTTGCTCGTAGGTCAGAGAATATTGTAAAATCTTAAGGAGGTCCAATTTTTTCAGGTCACCTGGTTTTCGAATAGGATCGAGGTAAGGACCGAGCCAGTCTTTGTTGGAGAAGAGTAGGGCAGGAGTGCTTACATCTGGCCAGTCTTCAGTGGGGCGCCATTTGCGTAAGCTGAGCACCCGGTTTTGCCATTGGGTCACCTCAGTATCAAAAGGAAGTAGTTGTTCGCCCTCGCGCGCTACAGCATCTGAAACAGCCTCTTTGAGCAAGGCCGGATCAGGATCAGGCAATGGTTTTGATTGCAGCACAATGCTGCCGATGCGCAATTCCCGGGCAGCGGATAAACCGCCATCATCAGTATCCCATTCGATGGTGTCTTTTTCTTCCACAAAAGGAGCCAGGTCCCTAGGATTTAAAGGAGCCGCCATGAATATTTTGCCCATGCCATCGCGTGGGTCGACATGCGCTACCGCCAGCCATTGTTCGTAAGCTAAATCATCTTTGTGTCCTGCCATCGCCAGTTTGCCATTGGCCATTTTAAATTGGGCATTGTTGCCGGGACGTGCGTGAGCAATGCGTTCAGGATAAGCCTTGGCCAGCAAAAGACCTGTCTCAAAAGGATTGATGGGAGTGTTGTCAGGTTCGATTTCAAACAGTTTGCGGTAAGAGTCCGCCACCTTGTCGATGTTGCTGAGTCCGCGATCGTTGCGTTTTTCTTTGCGGTGCCTGCGCAATGCCTCCACCCGCAGGTTGATGTCGATGCCCACCTCCCGGGGCAATGGGTCCCGTTCTTCCAGTATGGCTGAAACATCGGTGGCCAGGCCCAGTAATTCTTCTTCTTCAGCAAACAAAAGCAAGTGGGCGATGCGCGGGTGACAGGGGAGGGCATGCATTCTTTTTCCGTGCTCTGTTAATTTTCCCCGCACAACCGCCTGTAGCTCGTGTAACAGTTCAAACGCCTGTGACAATGCTCCCTTGGGTGGAGGTGTAAGCCAGGTCATCTGTTGCACATCCACAATGCCCCATTGGGTCATGTCTAACACCAGTGAGGCTAAATCTGCTTCCAGAATTTCAGGGGTGCGGTGTGCTGCCAACCGGTGTTGCGTGGCTGGTGTCCACATGCGGTAGCAAATACCCGGACCCAATCGGCCCGCGCGGCCTGCGCGCTGGTCAGCGGAATCTTTTGAAACCTGAACCGTTTCCAGGCGGCTTAGGCCCGTTTTAGGATCAAAGCGGGAAGTGCGGCCAAATCCGCTGTCCACCACAATGGAAATGCCCTCGATGGTCAAGCTTGTTTCAGCAATGGAGGTAGCCAGCACCACTTTGCGTTTGCCTTCCCGGTTGGGCATGATGGCGGCAAACTGCTTGCCCGGTGGCAATTGTCCGTAGAGCGGATGTATCGCCACACCGGGAAGCGCCTTGCGCAAAATTTCTTCGCATTTTTTGATTTCTCCCTGTCCGGGTAAAAAGACCAGCACATCTCCGGTCTCATCTTCCATCGCCTTGATGACGGTGCGAGTGGTGAGTTCGGGCAGCAGACGTCTGTCTTGTTCTCCAACATAGCGCACATCAACCGGGTACTGGCGGCCTTGGCTTTCAACTGCCGGAGCTTGCAGCAAGGCAGTCAGTTCTGGTAAGTTCAACGTTGCCGACATGATGAGTATGCGCAGGTCTTGCCGCAATATCTGTTGGGATTCCCGACACAGGGCCAGGGCCACGTCCGCATGGATGCTACGCTCGTGAAATTCATCAAACACAACGATTCCGACTCCTTCCAGCGCATTGTCGCTGTGCAACATCCGGGTGAGAATACCTTCGGTGACCACCTCAATCTGCGTGTGTTTACTGACCTTGGTTTCAAACCGAATGCGGTAACCAATGGTTTTACCTACGGCTTCACCAAGCAGGTCGGCCATGCGCATGGCAATGGTTTTGGCAGCCAATCTCCTCGGCTCCAGCATGATTATTTTCTGGCCGTTCAGCCAGTTGGCACCCAGTAAGGTGAGTGGTAAAACGGTGCTTTTTCCTGCTCCGGGTGGCGCGTGCACAATCAACGTGCTTCCTTGCTCCAGATGCTGTTGCACCGCAGGGATGATGTCCACAATAGGCAGGGAAGTAGAAGCTGGGTCGAAGGCCACTGGTCTGTTTTGTTTGCACAGCAAAATTACGGATTCCTGCTACGTTGACTTCTTTTGTTGAAGGTAAAATCCGTATTTCCTGTAATGCCTTTGATGTGTAAACACGATAACGATCTCCGGCATGGCCAATGCCGATTTTATTAAAAAATGATCGGTACTAACAACCATTTTTTACGTAAAAATACTTGAGTTATTACGCATTAATACCTGCTGATAAGTTCTTGTTGCTCGGCACATGACAGATGTTGTACATTGTGTCCAACCGTTTTTGAACGGCCATCAGAAGAGGGAAGCCATTTTTCAAAACCAAAAAATATGAATGCAAAAATCAACGTACGTTTAATATCAGCATTGTTCGTGTTGGTGACACTCCTGGGATTTTATGCCTGCGAGAAAATAGAGTCGGGTCTGGATTCGGAAATTTCGAAAACGGAAGTGAACCCACCACAAACTGAAACACCTGATATCATCGAGATTGGGGATCTTTTGGATGCCAATAATTACGATGACAATACTGCTCCGAAGAAATATTGCCTGTATGTTATAGACACGATTCTCAGAACCAATGAGAAACCTGAAAGTGCGCGCTATGTGCAAGGAGCAACGGTTTGCCTTCCTTGCCCCGCAAGTAGTACCTGTGCGAGGAAAGACAATAAAAAGGTACAATTTGATGAAGGCGGCAAAATGGTGGCAGTTGGAAGATACTCCGGAGGCGGCCCTTGCGCAGAGTGCCCGGAGGGAGGGATTGTTACCAGTCCGATATAACCCAAGCTACCACACTAAAAACAATTCTTAACACAAGGATGGCTTCCTTGATTCTTGCAGTAAAAGGCCTGCCTCAGATTTGTCTGAAGCAGGCCTTTCTTCATTTGTTCCAGATTGTTACTTTTCTGCCGTGTAGGCATCCATTACTTCTGTTTCGGTCAATACCCGGCTGTAAATTTTAATACCGTCCAGGGAGCGGTAGAAGTAAAGGTGTAACGTAGTCCTGTTTCCTTTTTTAATCAAGTCATTATCTTTGGTGAGACCCGCCCCGGTTGAAACCTTAACTACAACCATGAAAAGAATCTTATACATAGGAATGATGTTGTTCCTGGGGCTTCAAACTGCTGCGATCGTTGCTCAGGAAGTCACCGAAGGAAAAGGCAATGTGGCCAAAGCCCTCACGGATAACAACGGCAATATTTTTATGTCCGGTTCCTTTTATGGGACGGTTGATTTTTGATCCGGCCACTTGTTCAGAACACCTGGTCGGTAGAGGACATTGGACGGCTGATGCCTATGCCTGGCGGCTAAATTCAGATGGAAAGTTTGTGAAAAGACAATTTCTTTGGCGAGTAGCGAAATGACAGGAGTCTCCTGTTGATGCAACCATTCCAGCGATTGCCGCATCTTATCAAAGAACCAAAGAAAGGGGTAGATGAGAAAAGTTGTTGTAGTAGCTGCGATACTGGCAGTGTCTTTTGCGGGTTGCAAAAAAAACAAATTAGACATCACAAAGTGCGCCCCAAAGTGCATTGAAAAGAAGATTGGAAGCTTTGAAAAGGAGCAAAATTGTGACGATGGTTTAAGCGTTTCGAAATACACCTTCCAAGGAGAATCAGTGTATGTCTTTTTTCCTGGTACCTGCGGGCTTGATGCATCAAGTGGAGTATATGATGAAGATTGTAATTACCTGGGTGGCCTCGGTGGAATAGCGGGCAATGTCGAATATTAACGGAGAAGACTTCCACGACAATGCTGTGTTAGAGGAAACTATCTGGGAAATTTAGTTTCTAGGACACTATCCTTGAAATAGATAAGGGCCGGTGCATTGCTGCACCGGCCCTTATCAAACCTCAAGCTAAAATGAAAAATCGTATTACCTCGCAATGAGGAATTTGGAAGTGCTTTGTCCAGCATCGGATTTTACAACGATGATGTAGAAACCATTTTCCAGGTTTGAAATGTTAATGGCTTGGTTGTTAGAAGTGGTTTGTCTGCCGAGACCTAAAAACCAACTTTTGGTATTTTTTCAAAAAACTATTGGATTGCAACGAACATTTTCATGGTATTGGTGTAGAACTTTATAGTGACAACTATGTAAGAATAGTATCTTCGCAGTAGTGATTAGAATTATGTCAACATTTCCAGCGAAATGAGCAACTCTGGGTCCTCCTCCACTGAGGATGTCATAGGGCATCAGTTCAGTGCCTATTACAAAATTCCAATTGAAAAATTCTTCCAATTTGCGCTGTCGGTAGATAACGTGATTCTTGGATACCATGAAAATGCCCTGAAGCTGCTAGTGATTGAGCGGGGAGCTGAGCCCCACTTGGGTAAGAAGGCATTGCCCGGTGATTTAGTTTACCCCAACGAAGACATGGATTTGGCCGCTAGCAGGGTGCTAAAGGATTTGACTGGGCTGGAGGATGTGTTTATGACACAGTCTCATTCTTATGGGCAAGTTGACAGGCATCCCATTGGCCGAGTCGTCACTGTTGGGTACTATTCTTTGATAAGTGTGGATCGCTATCAGCCGTTAGCCAGTTCCTGGGCAGATAATGTGGACTGGGTAGATATAAATGAATTGCCCGAATTGGCTTTTGACCACAATGCCATTGTAACTGAAGCATTGAATTCCTTGCGGGAACAGGTGCGTCTGCAACCGATTGGATTTGAGCTGCTGCCAAAACATTTTACGCTGGGAGAGATGCAATCCTTATATGAGGCATTGCTGAACAAAAAATTCGATAAGGCCAACTTCAGAAAACGCATCCTGAGCATGGATTTGCTCAAGGATACCAAGTTGATGCAAACAGATGTTCCGCACAGACCGGCACGGCTTTTTTCCTTTGATAACGAGGCATACCAGAGTCTACTGAAAAAAGGATTTACCTTCGAGCTGTAGGCCGCCTCCTTTTCTGTTTATTTCATTTTATCCGATTTTCACTTCTTTGAATTTTGTGCAAACAACCTGGCCGTTGTTGATGCATTATATGATCAAAGAAAGCTGAATTATCATTTTACCAATAGCTTGGTGTTATTTACACTTTAAGTGTTTTGTGTTCTATGGATATTCTTCCTACACAACCTATGGAGCACTTCGACCTTATTATATTTGGCGGAGACGGTGATTTATCGTTTCGCAAAATTTACCGCGCTCTATCACCGGCTCAACGAACATCAAATATCAGAGAACGTGCGCTTCCTGGCAGTTTCACGAACAGAACGGACTCAGGAAAAATTTCGCGAGCATCTGAAAGCTGAGTTGTTGCAGCATGTTGCTGGTATTGACCAGAAAGCGCTGGCCAAGCTCGTCAAGATGTTTACGCATGGCACCGTTGATACCCGAGCGGGGAAGCAAAGAGGTTAAAAGCTGGTTCGGGAAATCGAAATTTGACATTCGCATTTTTTACCTCGCAACCCCTGCTGCCGCATTTGGTGGCATTTGTTCCTTTCTAAATGACCAGGGGTATGTTTCAGAACATTTCCGAGTAGTATTAGAGAAAACGCTGGGTACAGACTTGAGAAGTGCCGAAGAGGTGAATGATTAAGTTGCAAAATACTTCAGTGAAGAACAGATGTACCACATTGACCATTATCTGGGCAAGGAGACCATTCAAAACCTGATGGTGCTGCGTTTTGCCAACAACATCTTCGAACGGTCCTGGAATGCTCAGGAAATTGACAACATACAAATTACGGTTGCTGAATCATTGGTTGCAGGCACGCATGGTAGATTTTATGACCAATACGGATCATTGCGTGATATGGTGCAAAATCACCTTTTGCAATTGCTTTGTTTGACCGCCATGGAACCTCCCGTGATTTTGGATGCAGATGAAGTGCGCGATGAAAAGCTCAAAGTGCTCAAAGCGTTGCGCCTTTATGATGCGGAGACAATTAAAACAGATACAGTTTAGGGACAATACTCCAGGGGTAACACAGGAGATGGGCTATTGGCATCGTACCTTGAGGAAATGGTGTGAAAGGATATTTCTTACCCGCAAATTTGGATGCAGGCAGCAATTTTATGCAGGGCGAATTCCTCTTGTGTATTGAAAAACAGGAGGGATCGGAATCTGTGACCGAACCAACGGGCAAAAGGGGGTGCACCACCTTTTTTGCCTTTTTACACTTTATAGTATCTTTCTAAAATAATACGGTGCGGTTTCCTTGTTTCAATAAGAGGATGAGCCGTTTACCAAGGTGCATTTCGCCAGAGCCTGGATGAAGGCAAAAGTGTTAGAGTACGATTTGACTGCCCCCCTCTCAAATCTTGTTTTTTTAGTGGCTACCAGCTCCCATAAGGACTTGCGTGCTATTTGTCAATTTTTAGAAAAGCCAACATTGTTAAACTAATTAGGCCATGGAAAACAACATCAAATTCGAACCTTCTCCGGGGGGGCCGATTCGTCCGGTACAAAGCAAGATAGTTGCCCATACAATGAAAGGGCAGTTATACCAGGAATGCCTTTCGATGATCAAGTATGCGCTGTCGAAGGGCATCAAAGTGCCTTCCAGGGCAATGGGAATTGTAGGAAAGTATGAGCAGATGCAGTTGAACGGAGAGCCTGAGCCGGAGGAAATGGCCCCGATTCTGATACAGCTAAATCATGTGCACACCAGGTTGAGCGATCTCATCGAGCCTATCAAGCCGGGTACTTGTCACCTGATCATTAGAGAGGCAGAAAAAGATAGTTTTTGGAATATTTTCGGAGCAGTTCCAATGGCGCGGAAGATTGCTGCCGTAGCTTTTTGCTCATTGATTCTCATGTTGGGTATTAGCCTGTCAGAGGATGTATCGAGTGAATCCCTGGGCCGTGGCATCTTAAACAACAATGGATGGATATTGCTGAAAAACCTTGTTTTCCTGCTTTCCACGTCATCTCTGGGGTCCGCTTTTGCCTTGTTGTTCAGAATTAACCGGGAACTGGAAGATGGGCGCTACGAAGAAGACGATAATTCCTCTTATATCTCCACCTGGGTCATGGGGATGGCAGCCGGAATGATTCTGGCCGAAGTTATTCCGCTGGACCTCTTTGGAGGAGATGGATCCGGAGGCTTGAGGGCGAACGAAATGTCGAAACTGATATTGGCGCTCCTGGGGGGATTTGCTTCTTTTCTCGTTTACAATATTCTCAATACCATTGTTGATGCGCTGGGCTCTGCATTCAAAAAAGACAACCGCGAGGAAATCATACAGGAGTCGAAAAGAGTTAGAACAGAATTAAATCAGGAGATGGCCGCCAGGAACATGGAAATGGCCAACCGTCTGGTGGGATTGCGCAATGCCTTAAAAGCGGGCTCCGACTCCGGAGAATTGGACGAAGAATTGGAGAAAATTATGCAGCAGATGCTGCACGGTGAGGAGGGTGTTATCGAGTGATACCTGGTTTAGCCAATGCGGGGCACCTTACAAAATTCCTTCCTTCATGGTGCGGTAGATGATGCCTGCAGTGTTTTTTGCCCCCAGTTTATTCTAAGTGGAATTTGAGGCAAGTCTTCAGTCCACTTCTTAAACCACCCACACAGCTACTTCTGGCTTTTGGGTGGTTTTTTTGTGCCAGCCAGTTACTCACGTTTGACTAAAAAAAAATGGCGACTGAGGCTGCGGTACATGATAAATACCCCACGCATCACGAACAAGCTTTATTTTACCGCAACCTACACGTGGAGCTGATGAAAAAAGGAACTGTAACTGTTCATTTCTACGAAACCCAGGTTTGGGAGGATTTCTTTCCAAAAATAACGTTGGGCCACTATGAATTTACCGTAAAGTAAATGGGCATTTGGGTAAATAATCCTAATCTTGCCAGCTTTTTATTGAGCCAATTAAAAGATTGCGAAGATGTCCGATTGTCCCTGTTGTTCTGGAAAAACTTATGCCACCTGCTGCGAACCTGTCATTGCAGGAATGGCTGCGCAAACAGCCGAAGCGCTGATGCGCTCGCGTTACACAGCCTATCACAACGGAATTGCCACCTACATTCAAGAAACCACCCATCCCTCCAGAAGGGAAGATGATGATCTGGGAGAAATTGAACAATGGGCCGCTGAAAATGCCTGGCTGAAACTGGAAATTTTCGAGACCTTAAAAGGAACTGCGACCGATACAAGTGGAATCGTAGAATTCAAGGCGCACTTCAAAAACGCAGAAGGTCAGCCCAAGGTGCACCACGAGCGGTCCAACTTTGTTCGGGAAAATGACCACTGGTACTATGTCAATGGCAAGACCAATCTGCCTGCGAGAAGCCCAGATAAAAAGATCCAACGCAATGCTCCCTGTCCCTGTGGGAGTGGCAAGAAGTACAAGCATTGTTGTGCTTGAAAACGGATTGAGCACACCGCTTCTCCTCAAAATAGTACCGAGAATTTCTTTTTTATTTCGTCCAGATGGCGTCTGCTAAGCGGCAGTAATTGACCATTTTGCAACACTACCTGACCATCGGCAGCGGAGATGCTGTTTATTTGATCAAAATTAACGGCATAGTTGCGGTGAATGCGAATGAAGGTAGTAGACGACAACCGCGTGAGCATGTCTTTGAGCGAAGACTGGATGTGAAATTTCTCAGCGCCAATGTGCAGTTCGCAATAGCGGCCATCCACGGCAATGTAATCAAGTTCGGCTGGTACTATCTTTGTCATCACCCCTCCTTTTTTGATGAAAAAGCATTCTTGCCCCGAAATCATGCTGCCCTGTTCCAGGAGTCCTGATTCGCCAGCAAACTTTTCGAGGGCCAGTTCAATGGCGTAGTGGAGCTCTAGAGGATTAAATGGCTTGAGTAAGTAACTATAGGGCACTGTCAGCTTAGCTGCCTTGAATACCTCTTTGTCGAACGAACTGGTCAAAAACAAAAAGGGGCCTTTGGTAGCAGGGTTCTCGTTGATTTTCTGAGCGAATGTGATGCCATCTCTTTTGCCGTCCAGAAAAATGTCGACAATCGACAAGTCTGGTTGGGTGGAGTAATACAGGCCCAGCGCATCTCTCAGGTTGGTGGCGTGTGATACTTTAAACCCGGCCTTTGTTAATACTTTATTGAGCAAATCCCAATATTCTGGTTCGTCCTCGATAACAAGAATGTGCAGTTGTGCCATGTTTAGGGTAGGTTTAATTCGATGGTAAATTTAGCACCGCCAGCTTGACTTGTGATGATATCAATGGTCCCATTGTTTTGTTTCAACAATTCCCGGCAAAGAAAAAGGCCCAAACCAGAGCTGGTTTTTCCCGATGCGTCAGGTGCACTTGTTTTATCTCCTGGCATTTCAAAAATTGAGTGGTGAGCTTCCGCCTTTACACCCTTCCCGGTGTCAGAGATGGAAAACACGACTTTACCGGGGTTGGATGGTTCTATTTCAAAAATGATTGCTCCGTTTTCGGGGGTAAACCGGATGGCATTGTCCAACAAATTTCGCAAGACGATTTTAAGAGTGTTTAAATCCGCTGATACCAGTTGTTGTGCCGGTATTTTATTCTCAAACTCTAAGTGCTTCTCCTGAATCAACGGAATAAAGTTGTAGTGTACTTGATCGATGATGGCCTTTAGTTGGAGGCGTTCCAATTGCAGAAACAATGACTCTGTTTGACTTAACGACCAGTGCAACAGGTTGTCGAGCAGGCGGTAGGTGCTTTCAATGCCTTGCTGGTTAGCTTTTAGCAACTGTTGGCCTTTGACGTTTTCGGATACTTCCAGTTCATGCTGCAACAACTGGTTGTTGCGTCCCAGGGCCTGAACGGGAGCCCGCAGGTCATGGGCCACTATGGAAAACAGCTGATTCTTGGTCGAATTGAGGCGATCCAGCCGTTCCTTCTGTTCTTCGATGATTTGATTTTTCTTTCGGGTGGTTTGATACAATACCGCCAGCAACAACAAAATGGCTACCAGCGCCAGGGATATCCCCAGCAAGGCATTTCGTGCGGTGCGCTGTTTGGTTAATTCCGCAGCCTGCAGCACCTGATCCTTTTCCAACAGCATTATTTCATCTTCTTTTAGCTTTACCTCAAATTGCTTTTTTTGTTCGGCCAGGTCCCAAAGTCGGTCGCGGTTCCAAATACTGTCCTGGTATCCGATGTACTGCCTGTAATGGGCCAGCGCCATTGGAAAATTACCCGCTTCTTCATGGAGCTGGGCAAAATTAAAATGGAGATCGTCCAGAATGTCGGTGATGTGCTGCTGGGTCGCCATGTGCAGGGCCAGGTCCCAATATTTTCGGGCGCTGTCGTCCCGAAGTTCCATAAAATGGATGCCACCCAGGTTGAGGTAGGAACGGGCCAAATCCAAACTATCCTGCAAGGTGTTTTGAACGGCAATGGCCCGGTTGAGGTAATGCACAGCACTGTCTGGATTGGCTTCGGTCTGGTACTGAAAACACAACCCCATGCCCACAAAAACTGCATCCTGCAACCGGATAGCCTGGTCAAAACCATCCGATTGTGCAATGGAACGGTAATGAAATAAGGCCTCTTCGTACTTGCCCTGTGAAAAATGGTTCGTGGCAATTTCCGTTTGGATAAATAGTCGCTCTTCCATCGGTGCGTGCGACCATTTGACCAATAGTTGCTCATAAGCCTCAATGGCACCCCTGGTAAGGCCCAATTCGTGCTGCGTATGGGCCAGCATCAGCTCAGCGTAATAGGCCAGGGTGTCATTGTTTTGAAACAACTTGTTGCCAATCACTTCTGTGAGCAGCTGGTGCAACTCTGGAAAACGGGCGTTTCGACTGTGTACATGTGCCTGGTGAAATACCTTGAAGGTGTCGTTGTTCATGGTGCCCATTTGACAAACCGGACAGTGGACGGCACTCAACGCAGCAATAGAAACTGTTTCTGAGGACTTAGCAACAACTGCGGTCAACATCCCAATCAGGCTAAATGTCAACAGCAGTAGTTTATGGTATTGCTTTGGAATCACGATTGGCCGGAACCGCCTCCTTTAAAAGCCTTAACAGGCACCGATTTGACCTGACGTTTGTTTTTGGTGGGCACCAGGCTTAGGTCATGCGTCACTGTTACATCCACCAAAGGCACGGTGTCGACTGTTGTATTGGGATCATTCAGCAATGACTGGTTATCCGGACCGTCAAATTTGAAATACCACAGGTAGTTTTGCCCGGTGGTGTTGGCCGAGTAGGTGATCGCGAAGTGCTGGGTGATGGCCTCAGCATCCGTGCTACCTTCGGGATAGGTTTCCAACGCTTCCTTGCTCACTACAATGCTGGCGGGGTCGTCTGTTTGAAGTATCGCGATGACTTCCACAGCATTGGTGACGACAGCGTCTGTACCAATCCAGTTGGAATAAACCCCTTCCGTGAGGCTCATCAAAGATTCGATGTCACCGGATGGACCAATTTCATTGGGGACCAGCATTAATAAAGTAGGAGTGACGGTCAATACTTCACTGCCAGGCAGCGATTGGTTTTTTGGATTTTTCATGGTGTCAATATTTTGGGGTTAGGTGATAACTAAAGTACCAATATCCACTTAAACCAAAAGGTATCCAACCCGACAATTGCAGTTATAGCAACGCTTTTCCACTTATGTCTTTGGGAACCTCTTTTATGTTGGCCGAGGCACCGCTTATGACATTGGTTGGAAAGGGCCTTTAAAGGAAGAATAGGTTTGACAATCAATCTTATTCAACCAAAAACCAAAATTCCAAAAACCAAAATTACCATGGAAACACCGAAACGTTATGCCCTTAGAAACCCCTTAACACAGGAGTTTCTGACCATTGATGGAACATTTACCAAGGAATTTAAGCCCAACGTGTGCCTGGTCCGATTGCACGAATCAGATGGCAAATTTCAATTGGAGCATGATCGCCTGCCCCGTTTTTTGACCAATGAATTGAAATGGGAAGATGGAGAGCAGGCCCAAGCCGAAAGTTTTTCGCTGCGACACGACAAAGAAGACTTTGTCAAATACGTGCAAGTGGAGGTGGATGCAGAACAAGTAGCACATCTGAAGACTGCTTTTCAGGTAGAAAACAACCAGCTTGAATTGTCGCTGGAAGAGCGGGACGAAGAGCCCATTGAAATGTATCCATTGGGTAGCTATCAAACCTTTTCCAATGAAGAATTGAAGGAAATCAGCAAGGCAATGAACGGAGGAAAAGACCTCAACGAATTCTACAGAAGCCGGGCCACTTATGAAGATGGTTTGCAAATGGAGGAGTTGGTGAAGAAAATTGGGGGCATGACGGAAGCAGAAGCTGAAAATGCATGGATTTCCGCGGAAACCATGGATGGAACCAAATTTAAGTTCATCAAACATGGAACGGCTAAGATCATTTGTGCGCCTCAAAGCGGATACAGCAAAAGGGGCCAGGAAATAGCCGATAGAATCCGGAAGGAAAACGTGGGGAATCCTGACTACAAAGAGATGACGGAGGTGGTTTATATCTTTAAAACTGGAGGTGAAAGTGTGTTTCAAAACACTTTATGTTTTGCGGCCAGGTCTGTGTTGGAGACCATACTGTCAGGACTTATCGTCAAAGGAATCAATGCCGCGTGTCGCAACCTCGTACTTTGGGGCGTGCGCAGACAACTCACTGAGGCGTTGGCATTGGGACTCGAAAACGCCATGACACAGGGATTGTGGTACGTGCGGTTTCAGTCTTTTCTGGCTACCGGAACAAGGGTGGCCCGATTGGTTGGAGGGTGCCTCAACCTTATAACGACTGTTATCTTCATAGTAGCACTCGATCTACTGCTTCGGGTGCTATGGAAACCACAATACCTTACCACTCAAATCATGAATTTTTCAGATACTGAATTGCTGGTAAGCCTGCCGTACACCTCCAATGTGCCGGATTATCTGGGAGAGAATGACCCTGAAACACCCTACGTTTTGGGCCCCAAGCTGAAGGCTGGGGACGTGATCTACGAAGAAGGCATGCCGATTAGGATAGAGGATAACGTGGTGTTTTGTGCCACTTATCAGTTTGAAAACGACAACACGTTCATGGAAGGGTTTAGCATGCTTTACAAAATGCACTTCCAGGAAATAAGTGACAGTGCCTACTCCAAGATTTCGATTCCCTATTCTGCTTCCAACAACATGGGCATGGAATTGCATAAAGGAGGTAGCGATTACAAGCAAATCTACAAGGACATAAAGACCGTTGCGGACTTGTCTCTTCGGGCGGAAAGCACATTGCTGCGGATGCAGATGGGTATAAACGCTCTGAAGGGGAACGACAATCAATACCAGGCGATAATAAAGATGGATACCACTATCTAACCCGAAACATTTCCTGGAACAAAAGAGGCTGACCGGTGCTGCACAATGGGTGCGGCCCGGCAAGACCCAAAGCTTTGTTCATTAACCAGCTAACAACAAAAATCATGTGTACAAGAATCTACAACAACAACGAAGGAACCATTTTTACCACCGGTCGCAGCATGGACTGGCGGCAACAACTCGACACCAGTATGTACGTGTTTCCCAAAGGCACCCGTAAATCAGGCCTACCCGGAGAGGACGGTTCCAACCCGCTTCCGGTTCGCTGGACTTCGAAATACGCCAGTGCAGTCACCATGGTCGGAGACATGGCTTCGTCCGATGGGATCAACTCGGAAGGACTGGTGGCTAATGTACTTTACCAGTCAACTTGCGAATACGCTCCAATTCTTGAAGACGAAAAGAGGGCCGGTTTGAGTGTGTTACGTTGGGTACAATATGTGCTCGATAACTTCAAAACTGCCGAAGAGGTGCGGAACGCTTTTGAAGACAACAAAACGATGGTCATCGTTCCTGCCAAAGTACCAGAACCGGGAGGAGAGCCCAAAGATGCCGATTTGCATTTGTCCGTTTCCGATAGGGAAGGTGGCTCAGTGATTATTGAGATCAATGATGGTCGGTACGATGTATCCTATTCGCCCACTTACCGCGTGATGACCAATGACCCCAAGTTTCACAAGCAGTTGGAACTCAACCAATACTGGGAGTGGCAGTGGGATAGGGTGAACAACACGCACCCATCCGACACCTTGCCAGGCTCTCCGTTTTCTCCAGACCGTTTTGCCAAAGCCTCTTATTACATCAACCATTTGGAGAATGCCAAAACAGAGCAGGAGGCCGTAGCTCAAATGTTTTCAGTCATCATGAACGCTTCTGTTCCGATGGGGTATGTGCTGTCACCAGATGAACCCAATATTTCACAAACGCTTTGGTCTACCGTAGGGTCGCATCAAAGCCGGTGCTACTACTTCAGGGATGTACTCACACCCAATGTTTTCTGGACCAACCTGGAGAAGCAAGATGAATTACCACCCATTGGCGAAGGAAATGATTGCTGGATCCTTCGATTGAAAGAAGGAGAGGAGTTCCTGTACCATGCCGGATGTGTCAACAAGGATTATCAACCCGGACAAGACCCGTTTGCCATCGATTTGTAATCAGTCAAATACCAAACCTGGTCATAGCGGGCATCCATTCATGAATGGATGCCCGTTTCGCTTTTTCGGGGAACTGTTTGTTGAAGTTTGTCAAAGGTTGCGAAAACCGCTGCGATCCAGTTATTACCGGTAGGGCCGCCCAAACAGCCAAAGCATTGATGTGCTCACGTTACACTGCCTGGCTCAAGCTGGAAATATTTGAGACCCTAAGGGACCTGGGACTGATACCAGCGGAATAGTCGAGTTCCAGGCGCACTTTAATAACTCCGAAGGTCAGCCCAAGGTGCACCACGAGCGGTCCAACTTTGTTCGGGGAAATGGCCAGTGGTACTATGTGGATGGCAAGACCAACTTGCCCGCGAGAAGCCCCGAAAAAAAGATCCAACGCAATGCTCTCTGTCCTTGTGGGAGTGGTAAGAAGTACAAGCATTGTTGTGCCAGGGACTGATTTTGTTTATTAGGCGGGACCACATTTGAGCTATATGTTCTGTAAATTTGGTGTTTAGCACCTAGCCCTCTTCCCTTGAAAAAAACACTTGTTCCCTCAACGAAGATCTGCCTGAAGGTTAACGATCAAAGTTGGCTCCTCAGGATGTATAAAAGAGCTGTTCCTGAAAAATTGCTCCAACTGCGATTCAAATGGCTGCTGGTTGTTGGATTGGTCTCTTTCTTTTTGTGTAGCAATTTTTTTACCACTCACGCACAGAAATTTGTCGTGAAACCCTTGCCCAACATTGCTACTATGACAGAAATGAAGGGGCGTAATTTTATTAAAGAACCCTATGCTATTGAGGTTGATTCGATGGGATTCATCCATTTTGTGGGGGGATTTGGCCTGATCAAATATAGTGGGAGAAGAGAATTTCATTTTGTTAATGGCAAAGGATATGAGAGACAGGTGTTAACAAACATTACCAAAGACTGGGAGGGCAATCATTGGTTGAGTGGTTTTAATGGAATCGCTCGAGTCATGGGAGATAGTGTCGTGCCCTATCCTTTGCCTGATAAGCTAAAGCGTTGGAGGAAGTGGGTAGATAATGTCTACATGGACAGTGCGGAAGTCGTGCACCTGGCCATCCGTTATTTTGGTTATGTGCAGCTGACAAAAGCTGGTGAATTAATAGAAAATTCTAGGTTTGAAGGAATCGATCATGGCCATGTAGTTACCCACCTTGCCGATGGTACGCCATTTCACTTTTTTGTCCGATCAGATGAAAGGCCTCCGATAACCCCAGTTTATTACTTGGATTCATTGGGGAAGTTGACCCAACTCACTGAAATGGCATCTTCACGACTAGAATGTGTTCCTGCATTGGTGGAGCACAATGATGGAGCAATTACATTTTCCACGGGAGGCCGAGACGTTATTCGATTAAAGAGAGATTCCCTTTTGCTGCACCGGCATTTTGATTACAAGGTTATGCACCTTTTTTTGGACAGCCGCGAGGTGCTTTGGATTGGAACATTGGACCGAGGGCTTTATGAGTGTACTGACGATAGTTTAAAAAACTTTAATCACTACCTGGATGGTGCAGCTGCGGTGGCAGCAGAAGATTTAGATGGAGGGCTTTGGATTAAATCGGACTCCATTATGATGGGACTACTGGCTTTGCCTGCAATACCAAATCTTTCAGAACGCAATGGCTACCCCATGTTTAAAATAGTTCAGAAGATCGTGGGGACCGATGACGATATATTTCTTCTCACTTCTGCAAATGGTATTTATTCCCTCAAAGGCGACACTGCTGAAAAATTGCCCGAACCCAATGTGTTCCAAGTGCAAGATGACAGAACGTATAAAAATCAGCAATTAGGAGTTTGTTATGATCACGTGAACCGGAAACTGTGGGGGTGTTATCGCGGCATGATTGCCCGTTGGGACAACGATCATTGGACCGAGTTTCGTTTTGACACTTCGACCGCTCCTCAAACGATAGTCTACAATTTAGCTGAATTGCCGAATGGAGGTGTGTTGGCTGTATCAAGACTGCAACTGTTTAGAGTGGAGGAAGGATTGATGGTGGCCGCTTCGAACAAGCACAATTCAAAAATACTGGATGTAGAGGTAGAGCCTTCAGGCAAAGTTTGGGTGAGTTGCGAAAATGGATTGTGGACCATTGAAGCGGGCAAGTTTGTTCGGCCAATGGAAGTGCTGCCAGATGTGTTGAAGTCATCTGTGTATAGAGTGATATTTGCCCAAGGGGAGGTGTTGATTATGGGGCATAATAGTGCACTTTACCGTATTACGAAGAATGAGGCTGAAAAGGTGATACCGGAAAATGGCAACAGTGTATTGAAAATAAGTAAGCTGTCGGTAGATCCCAATGGAGACTTATGGGCTGGTTCTATTGAGCCAAGAGGCACTTTGTTGCGCATCCGGTTTCGCGGGCACGAGGTGGAGGTAGACAGCTTTGAATTTGATCACTTGGCAGCCAGAAGGATAAGAGAAGATGGGGTGGGATTGCTGGTGACAAAAAGTAAAATTTATTGGGGAGGGCATTGGGGGCTTTTTATTGCTGATAAAGAGAGCCTTCGAAAAGAGTCCCGCAAGCAACGTCCCTTCATTTATAGAATCTTTGTAAATCACAAAAAAGTGCCTTTGCAGCGGCATTACGATCTGACCTATAATGAAAATTTCTTGCGCATCCAATTTGATGTAATTACTTATCCAGGTCTGCCCGTAGAGTACCGTTATCAACTGGAAGGTATGGATAGTACCTGGCACGCTGTGGCTGTTCCTGAAATGACGTTTTCAAATGTATCCCCTGGAGATTACACATTTCGAGTACAGTCTCGTATTCCTTTCGGATTGTGGAGTGAATCAGCGGAAGTCACGTTTTTCGTTGAGAAACCCTATTGGCAAACCTGGTGGTTTAGAACCGGAGCCGGGGGGCTGTTTTTTGCATTCATTTACCTTTTGTTTCAGCTGCGATCGCGGCAAATACGGCAAAACGAACAGCAAAAATCCAAAGTAGCCTTGGAGATGTCGCGGTTAGAACTCAAGGCGGTAAAAGCACAATTGAACCCCCACTTCATCTTTAATTCCATCACCTCGGTGATGTATTACCTCTCGAAGAACCAACCAGAGCAGGCCGAAAATTACCTCCAGCGCTTTGCCAAACTGATTCGATCGATATTGGAGAATTCTGAAAAGCAGACCATTTCGTTGCAAGAAGAGGTTGAATTAATGCGTCACTACGTTTCATTGGAGTCAGAGCGATTTTCTGGCTCCCCAATAGACTTTGATGTATCCTTTGAGAAAGAGCATCTGGAAATGGTGCAATTGCCGCCCGCCCTGTTTCAACCCTACCTTGAAAATGCCATCTGGCATGGTTTGCAGCACAAAGAGGGGGATCGAATAATTCGCTTATCAGGAGTGTCGATGGGGGACAAATTAGAGATTTCAATTGAGGACAATGGCATTGGTCGGGTAGCTGCCAGAGAAAGAGGGACGAAAAACAGGGCACAGCGTTCGTTTGGAATGATGATAGCCACCAAAAGAATCAAGGCCTTTAGCCAATATGAGCTGGAAGAAGTAGTAACAGAAGATTTATTGGATGATCAAGGGAATCCAGCCGGTACACGTGTTTCTTTTCGAATTCCACTGACAGCATCCATTCAACAAATTGCCTGATTCACGGGCTTTCTTGATTTTGCATCAGTTGGTCGAAGTCCAAAGGCAATTGATTGGTTTGCAGAAAAGCCTCTGGGTAAAGTGAACCATCGACAAGGTAGTAAAGGAGTCCATTTTTTATAGCCCATTTTTGGTCCGAGGGCAAATTATCACACCGGTAACTATAGAGCTTTGGAACCACCTGGAAACTGATTAAACCCGGACTGCTCAGGATGATAGCATCGGATTGAACGATGATTTCGAAGAGTCCGTTGGAAGCTGTTGCGGGAAGAAACCACTCAGTTTGATCACTCGGTTTGAGGGTTGCCACATGCAAGGTTTTGCCGCCTCGAATGCGAATGTTCAGATCGGTTAAACTGCGGTTGCTGTTATTTTCAATGGCTACCTGAAATTGGTCCGTTTCAGGGTTTGTTTGTTTCAGGATTTTGATCCTTTTGCGCAGCTGGTCATCATGGCTCAATATCGACTGTGTATACAATGTGTCGGCCTTCATGACCCACCTGCCTGTATCGCAATAAACGGAAGAACAAGTGTAAGAATAGGAACGGTAAGTGAAATCCTGGTGCAAGTAAAGATCACCCCCGCCCATCTCATGATTGTAATAATGATAGCCTCCCGATGAATCCTGTGCAGAAGCGGATTCTAAGGTGAGTATCAGCATTAGAAGGAGGGCAGAGGAGTATAAGATGCGAGCAAGGAAGTCCATAGATATTCATCGGGTTTTGGGTTCAGCAATTTGTTAAGTGCCATTCGAAGCAATACTTTTTACCTTAATGGTCAAAACTCAGAAATGTCACCCCTTTATCATCCTGAAAAGTTACTCAGGCCAGCCTTTTGCCTCATTTCATTTCCCCTCAGGTAAATATCCGTATTTACCACATCCCCGTTTCCGTATAAACACGATTGTGAGGCCAATGACGGCCCTCTACTTTTACACTGTCAATCAAACGAAACGATTGGCAGTCGATGCACGCTGCAGCGCACAGACATTCAGTAACAGTTTATTTATTCATCAGAAGCGTGAAATAATACGCACCTTAAAAACACGAAAACTATGTCCAGTCCAGTAAGTAACCCAAGTACACTTAACATTCCTGCCGGAACTACAACCTTTACCATTAGCGGCCTTTCCATGGCGCAGTATGTTCAGCAGGTAACGGCCTCCATTACATTGAATGGAACAATCGTTGACACGGTAACTTTTGTAAGTGAAGGATATACCCAAAATGCATCCGTACCGATGACTTATACCGCGATAGGCGGTGACAGCGGTACTATTTATCAAATTATGACCAATGGCAGTGGTGGTTCAATCAGTTTTTCCTTTGATTACAACAATGGGAGTGGTGCCTGGACTCCTTCCTCCAATGTGTATCAATTGCCAGATGTATCCTATGGTATGGTTGACCCAGGCACTGGAAAAACGGCAGGGTTAACTCTGTGTGGCTTTAACACAGACGATAACGGGTCATCAGATTCGTGGAACATGAACAGCCAGATTTTTGTGGCGTTTCTCTAGGAAAGGCGACATATTCTAAAAAAAAAGGGATAGCCGATCAGTGTGATCGGCCATCCCTAATTCATTGGCGTGAGCCTTGTCATTTTCAAAATGACTTGGTCTGGTCAGTTTCAAAACACCGCAAGCGACTTTGTTGATTACCTGTTAAAAGTTCTCCATTAAGAAGGGCGATTTGCCCCTAATTTCCGTGGTATATTTGTAAACGAACCATGAAAGTTTGCATCGCAGAGAAACTCAACTTAGTCGAGGCGGTCAGACAATCTGGAGAGTGGGCTAACGTTATTCTGACAACGATGATTCAGCTTTTTCTAAAGAGAAATGGACACGGACTCCGAGTTTTATTTCCCAAAATAATCCCTGAGTTCGATAGCTCCCCCAAGAGGGTCTATCCAGCAAAAATTTCTCCGAATTACGAGAATAGTAGTTAGGGGCATATCCAAAGCCAACAAACGGAGACAGAGAGCTTTTTGAGGCCTGGTAGACCACACCTGAAATGTTCAATCCAATTTTTCCTCCAATCCCATAGGCAGCTCTTTTGCCATCTACAATGATTGGCTCTCCTCTTCTATCTCGCATGAGCATAGTTGAAACTGCAGTTATCTCCAAGGAGTAATCCATGTTTCTGAAGTCAGTATGCTCAATGAAGTAACCCAATTGAAAGAAGTGGGTCCAAAGTTCAGTAGAGAAACCAATGAAATCGAATCGTTTATGCATATATCCATGATCGGCTTTGAGGCCCGAATGCAGTTTTCTGGAATTTCCAAATATGTATCTGAGTTCCAGAAAAGTTCCATGCGCGTAAACTTGTTCAGGTAGGACGCGGAATTGTCCAAAATCTATAGCTATTGCCTTGTTCCAATATGGAATTTCAGAGTTTTTATATCCTGCTCCCACCTGAAACTGTTGTCCAAATAGATGCACGCTGCAAAATGTGAGTAATAGGATAATGATAAATCGTGGCATATCAATATACAGAAGGTCATTAAATTAGTACGTTAATGTTGAGCATTCCGTTGGCAGGTGAGACTATTTTTTTTTATAACCTTAGCCGTGAATTCCTTGGTATATTTGTAAGTGAATCATGAAAGTTTGCATCGCAGAGAAACCCAGTGTAGCCAAGGAAATCGCGCAAGTGATTGGCGCTACAGTGCGCAAAGACGGCTACTTTGAAGGCAACGGCTATCAAGTCACCTGGACCTTTGGGCATTTTTGCACGTTGCTCCCTCCCGAAGGATACAAGCCACACTGGAAGCGGTGGGACCTCAACTCGCTGCCTATGCTACCCGAGCGTTTCGAGACCCAGGTGATGGACAATGGCGGGGTGAAAAAACAATTCAAAGTCATCGAATCCCTTTTTGCCAAAGCAGCGCTGGTCATCAATTGTGGGGATGCCGGCCAGGAGGGAGAACTGATTCAACGGTGGGTCATCAAAGCAGCTGGTTACAAAGGACCCGTGCAGCGTCTCTGGATTTCATCGCTGACTACCGAAGCCATCAAGGCTGGGTTTGACAAGTTGGAACCAGCCGAGCAGTTTGACAACCTATTCTACGCGGGCAGTTCGCGCGCCATTGGCGATTGGTTGCTCGGCATGAATGCCACCAGGTTGTACACGTTGAAATATGGCGGCTACAAGCAAGTGTTGTCCATTGGCAGGGTGCAAACGCCCACGTTGGCCATGCTCGTGCAGCGGCACCATGAAATTGCCAACTTTCAACCCCAACCTTATTGGGAGTTACAAACTGTTTACCGCGAAACGACTTTCAACAACACCGAAGGGCGGTTTCTAAAAAAAGAAGACGGGGAGAAGCTGCTTCACCAAATCAGTGGGCAAGACCTGGAGATTACCGACATTGAAAAAAAGGACGGGAAAGAATACGCCCCCAAACTGTTTGACCTCACCAGCATTCAGGTGTTTTGCAACAACCGGTTTGGTTTCACAGCAGAAGTGACGTTGAAGATGGTGCAAGGTCTTTACGAAAAGAAAGTGGTGACCTATCCAAGGGTGGATACCACCTTTCTGCCCAACGACATGTATCCGAAGATTCCCGGCATTTTGCAGGGACTCACCAACTATGCCAGCTACACCGAGCCACTCCTCGGAAAAAAGATTCGAAAATCGACTAAGGTTTTCAACGACAACAAAGTCACCGACCACCACGCCATCATTCCTACGGGGGAACAACGGTCGTTGGGGCCAGATGAGCAAAAAGTGTACGACACCATCGTGCGCAGATTTTTGGCCGTTTTTTACCCCGATTGTAAAGTAGCCAAAACCTCTGTGAAAGCCACAGTAGAAACTGTTCAATTTGTCGCCAGTGGCAAAGTCATCCTCGATGAAGGCTGGCGGGTGCTTTATTCCAAAGAGAAAAAAGACAGCGAAGGCGGAGAAAACAAAGAAGCCGAAGAAGGCATTTTACCCGCCTTCGAAAAAGGAGAACGCGGTCCACACGAACCCTCCTTTCTCGAAAAAGTCACCAAGCCGCCCAACAACCACACCGAAGCCTCCTTGCTTCGATCCATGGAAACAGCCGGCAAACAAGTAGAAGACGAAGAACTGAGCGACCTGATGAAAGCCAACGGCATCGGGCGACCCTCCACACGCGCCAACATTATAGAGACCCTGTTCAGACGCAAATACACCGAACGCAGAAAAAAACAAGTGGTGCCAACCGAAATGGGCATTCAGCTCATTGCCACCATCCAAAACAAATTGCTCAAATCAGCCGAGCTCACCGGGCAGTGGGAGAAGCAACTCAAAGAAATAGAACAAGGCGATTACAGCGCGAAACAATTCATCACCAACATGAAAAAAATGGTCGATGACCTGGTGGTCGAAGTGCGCATGGAAACAGGCAAACCCCGATTGGCTTCAACAGCTGCACCAGTTGCCCGGCCAGCCCAAACGACTGCTAAGAAAGCTCCCGCAGCAAAAGGATTGGTGGGGGCGAAATGCCCAAAATGTAGTAATGGAAACCTGCTCAAAGGCAATTCCAGCTTTGGATGCAGCCAATACAAAGCAGGCTGCGATTTTCGATTGCCCTTTGTGTTTTTAGAAAAGAAACTCACCGAGTCTCAACTGAAACGATTGGTAGAAAAGAAAGCCACCACCAAGCTCAAGGGGTTCAAACAAAACGGTGCGAAAGTAGCTGGAATATTGAAGCTAACCGCCACATTTGGAATTGAGTTTGAGTTGGCCGAAGCAACCGCACCAGCATCCAGGAAGGTGGCCGCCATGCCAGCATGTCCCAAATGCAAAACCGGCACCATCGTAAAAGGCAACACCGCCTACGGCTGCACCCGCTGGAAAGAGGGCTGTGATTTCCGCTTCCAATTTGCCGACATCCGCGCCAAAGCCAACGGCCAGCAACTGACCAAGGAATTGGTTTTGGAGATTATTGCTGGGTAATACACTGTACACTGCCGGGTCGAAAGACCCTGCAGGCATGAATAATAAATTTTTTAGAAACATGTGAATCATTTCCGGCTAATGGAAAATCAGTTAAAGAGAGATTACCCTGACATTATTCAGAAAACTGTGCATGTGGTCCCTGAAAATTATGAACAGATTAATTTCGAACAGTTTTTATTCCGGACGCTTTCGTTGGATGATGAGTTTATCAGGTCGGAAACAATTGGAAAACTTAGGGAGAGGCTCATGTCTCGTTTTGGCAACTATGATTCTTGCTTTAAAATGCGGGGCCGATTGACAGAGGTTAAATTTACCGATTTACGCTATTACCAGTCGGAGGTGGGGATTTCAGGGCCGAAGTTTTCTAAGCTTGACGACCCCATATTCGTTTTAAAAGTCGATAATAATTTGATATTATGGAATGGATACCACCGGACACTTGTACATATTAATGCCGGACTAGAAACTTCTCATGGACTTCTTCTTGAAATTTGAGATTTTTCATGCCTGCCGGGTCTTGCGACCCGGCACGGTTTCATGTCCCCAAACAAAATTGCTAATTTTATCCAATGCCGACCAGAGGAAGAAATCGAGTGCTTGACTTTCGGTGTTTTTTTATCACGACCACCTGTCGCAATTGGCTGCACCTTTTGAAGCATGCTGAAACAAAGGAAATCTGTTATCAATCCATTGAGTTCTGCTGTGAAAAGTATGATGCTTCGGTAGTTCATGCCTGCCGGGTCTTTCGACCCGGCACGGTTTCATGTCCCCAAACAAAATTGCTAATTTTATCCAATGCCGACCAGAGGAAGAAATCGAGTGCTTGACTTTCGGTGCTTTTTTATCACGACCACCTGTCGCAACTGGCTGCACCTTTTGAAAAGCAACGAGACCAAGGAGATATGCTACCAATCCATCGAGTTTTGCTGCAAGAAGTATGATGCTTCGGTAGTGGCTTATGTGCTCATGTCAAACCACCTGCACCTGATTCTATTTTTCGAAGGAGAAAACCATTTATCAGCATTTATGCGTGATTTCAAGAAATTCACATCAGTTAAAATTCGTCAGTGGTTGGAGCAGAATGACGGTGCTTCTTTTTCGGCCATTCGATCCGTGAAAGCGGGACGAAGTTTTCAAGTGTGGAAAGATCGGTTTGATGATGTTCATTTAAACAGACGGGCGGTGCTGAAAACGAAAATAGATTACATACACAACAACCCCGTAGAGGCTGATCTTTGCAATTCCGCAGAGGGTTATTCTGACAGTAGTGGTCGGTTTTATTTACTTCAACAGCAGGTGCGATTGCCTATTTCTCATTACTTTGAGTTGTAGGCGTAAAAGACTCACCTGCCGGGTCTTTCGACCCGGCAGGCATGGAACTTCATAAGAAATCTGGGAGGCATTTGAGCTGCAAACTAAAAAAGAACTTCTTGAATTAATGCATAATTAAAGATCATAACAAAAAATAGACGCCATTAAAACGGTCGTTTATCCAGAACCGTTGGCGTGCAACCCGCAAGCATACAGTAAAAAAGCTTTACTGAACTCTTTTATATTTTTCGCATTGCAACCTATGATTACACCCATAATCATAGGCCTGTGCTTTGGCTTTCAGTGTCATGTTATGAACCTCTCCACCGCAATTATCTTCCGACCAAACCACATTATTGTTTTCATCAAAAATCTCACACCTTTCGCATCTTTTGGAAGCAAAAATTTCTCTTGCCATGTATCCACATGAATTGAGCGTAGAGCACATTGCTAAAAGAACGATGATATTTTTGGAAGACTTCAACATACGCGCTTTATAAATTATCAAGAGCTATAGTGAATGCAATAGTAAGCTAAAGGAGTAATGATAATGTATCAGCACCCCATGAGATACAAACAAACCATCGTAAAAGGCAACACCGCTTTCCTGTTGCCGACATCCGCGCCAAAGCCAACGGCCAGCAATTGACCAAGGAATTAGTGCTGGAGATTATTGCCAGACCTGGAGGATGGAAGGCACTACCTTCTCTTAAGCCGCCTGGCCTCATTACCATGATTAATGGAATTAAAAGGTTCCAGGATATCAAACAGGGATGGGGGCTGAAAAATGGACTTATGTATATACACTAGGGCGAAAGACCCGGCAGGTTTAAATATTTCTTCTGTATTGTTCAATCTCTTTCAGCCAGTCTGGCATGCCCTGTTTTTTAATTTGCTCTTTGAGCGCTGGATCGTCAAAATCAACCAACGGTTTGTATCTGTAAAGTGCCTCAAATTCATCCTTGTTTTCCCAATTTTCGAAGCAAGATCGATGCATCCCGGAATCAGAATATTCCCAAAATTGATGCTCTTTGGTTAAAAAGGAACTCCATCCGACAATGTCCTCTGATTCCTGTAGGATGTTTCCACAAATGGAGCAGGTCGTTCCTCCAAGTATAATAATTGCCATGCTATTTCATTTTTGAAGGATTTATTTGGTAGCTGTTCCTTTCAAGTGCCAACTCATTTCACTCTCAATACCAGCTATTCTTCCACACAATTATTCAACAGCACTTTATTGCGGTATTTCTTTGGGGTAATGTCCTTGCCGTCCCTCACTGCAATAACTTGGCGCCATTTTCCTGCTCCATACCTTGATGTCTCGAAAGAGATGGTATTTGAGGGGATGGTGGAGTCGGTGATATAACAGATTATTTTCATTTCAACTTGCTCCGGTTCATTTGATTCTTTGACAAATTCACCGAAAACTATTGCCGTTCCTTCTGTAATCCAACTTGGTCGCTTCTTATATAGCATTTCTCCTGTTGAAAGAGCAAATGAATATTCAAAAAAATCATTGGTAGCAAAGGAGAAAGAATCATAGCCTTCATCCAAAGCTGGTCTATCGACAATCCACTTCATGTGCGACACAGAGAATGTGATGAATTTAGGTGCAATCAATTTTGCTAGAGGATACGATTGGAGCAATTTTCCCTGGGCGAAAAGCCAAAGTGCAGTCCTTTCATCAAATTCGTGACCATAGGCCCAATCGTCAAGGACAACAATGTTTTCTCCATTGGAAGAGATGAATACGGCCATACCCGTAAAGCCCTGATCAGGTATTTGATAAAGGACTTTGCCCGACTTGGATTGTAATGTCCAGATACCCTCTTTTTCAAGGTGGAAGTTAAAAGCAGAATCGGCACTCCAAAAATCTGTCTGGTATCTTGGATCATCTCCAAAACCTTGTAGGCAGGAGAGGGTGAAGAAAACCAAGAGAATGAGTCTTGTATTTAGCATATCAGACGGCCTTATCCAAAAGGATATTCGCCTCCATTGCGTCTTTTCCATTGGGCTTCATAGTTTTCTTTCGTCAAAGGTTAATTTTCGATCTGAACGAATTTTTGCTTGTCCGTGGGCTGAATGTCTACCAATTCATACCTGCTCTTATCCAATTGGCTCAAATCGACCAGAGCTAAATATTCATCCACGATGGAGCGGTCAATTTGTATCGTTCCACCGCCAGCCCAATGCCTATCGGTGCCATCCTTTTTGACCCCTGAAATCCAATAATTGTCACCGGTCTCCAGATCGTGATAGTTGCCCCAGCCTGTAGGATTGCGGTTGGCCTTAAAAGCTTGCCCATTGAAATAGATGGTTCTTCCAGATTTGGACTGTTCCACTTTGCCAATCCAGGCAGGGCCGTTGTCTTCAAAGCCTGACTTCAGCTCGATGTACATGATTTCGTTTTTCATAAAATAGACGCTCCAGAACTTACGATTTCTTCTTCCTCTTTTGCCCTTTAGCAATGGCCCAAATTCCAATCACTACCAAAAAGATGGGATAAAAGAATATACGATCCAGGTAAATGATACCTGCAACAAACCAGGCGGCTGCAATAGCCAAGGCAATGAATCCAGCTATGGTTGGGTCTTTAATGCCAACTGATGAAAATCCCAATGTTTCTTCCTCTAATTCTTGCTGCTGTATCTCGGCCTCCTTTTTTTCTATAGCTTTTTTTTCTTTCTCGTCTTCCTGGTAATCAGGGCAGGTTGGGTCAAATGCGCCATGTTCGCCTGTTAAGGAGCAAACGATTCCTTTCTTTAGGTTGAATTTCCTTAGGAGGCATTGTTGACAAAAGGCAAGGTGGTCTTCTCGGGTCATGTTAGGTTAGATTTAAATATTCACCCATGAATTTTCTAAGTTGGTGTAAGTTGTTGATAGAGAGGGATGACCTGTTTAGTCGGATGAGGCAATTGTCGCCTAAATATTCAAGTTCACAGTCGGGGTAATGCGCCAGTAACTTTCTGACAGCAGTTTTCAATTCCCGGGACGCTCGATGACGATCTTTTGAAAGGACGTAAAACATGGAGCTAAATTCAGGAGTTTCAGGGAAGTCTATTTCCTCAGGATGAAACAGCTCGTTTATTTTGTCTCGAAGTGTTTCGGGACGAATATAGACTTCACCGATGTCACTTATTCCCTTTATAAGCCCAAAAAAGTAGTTGCTTTCTTCTGATGATGGAATTCCCCTTATCTGCGCATGCATAACATGGGTGTATCTAATTATCAGCATGTAGCATCGGACAGTGGGTGTCTGCTCGACTAAAAGAACCTCTTTGACTTTGAGGTCCTTATACGTTTCCAGGGTTCGAAATGGAGGAATTTTTTTGTCGGAAATGGATTCCCCACCATATTCTGTTTTTATGATCTTAACAGCTTTTCGTCTTTTCATCCAATTCGAATATTTCCCAGGAAAGAAACTCCATTCGTCCACACGGTTGGTTGCTCTTTTACCTAACTCCCCAACAGCTTCCGATAATACTCTGCCGCCTGTAGGTTGCCGCCATTGGTGTAGGTCAGCATCAAAGCTTGCAGCACTTGCCGGTTTCCAGGGCTCAACTCCAGGGCCGTGTTAAAGTTAGCGACCGCTTTTTCGTTGTTGCCTTGTATGCCGTAGGTCTTGCCGAGGTTCAGGAAGATTTCAAAATTTTTGGGGTCCATGCGGGCAGCCATTTCGAGGTGTTCAGTCGCCAGCGTAAATTTTCGTTGCATGCCATAGGCCATTCCAATCTTCATGTGTGGCAAAGCGCGGTTGGGCGATATGGAAATAGATTGCTGATACCAGGTAATAGCATGGTCCATGTGCCCCAACAAACCGTTGATGTTTCCCAGGCCATCGTAAAATTCCAGGGCAGGGTAAATGTTGATAGCGGCTGTCAGTTCGTTGAGCGTCAACAGGTAGTATTGCCGCTTCAGGTCGGGATCTGTGACGGAATCGCCTTGCTTTTGGTACACACCGGCCAGGTTGTGGTGGGCCTTGGCATTGTTGGGCATGAACTCGATGTCGGTGGCAAACAAAGTGGCATTGTCTTTCCAGGCTTTGTTGCGATCGATGGTTTTCCAGGAAAAGCCTAAAATAGCCACCACACAGATGATTTGCACCACGTGGCCCCGCAGAAGCTTTTTTGATTTGGGGTCTACTTTAACCCGTGTCCACAGAGCAATCAGCACGACTACCAGCAGGCAAAATGGCAAACTGGATTCATACAGAAAACGCTCAGCCATCGTGGAGCCAATCAAAAAGAAAAGGTTGGAGAGCAGGAGGAAACCAAAAAGAAACCACGCCACCGTCAATGTTTTAAACGCTATTCGGGGACCCAATACCTTGCCTTGAAATTTCCAGAAGACGCTGCGGGTGAGGTAGGCTGCCATAGCGCCATAAGCCAGGATCGAAAGCCATACGGAGTAGTCGGTCCAGGTGACAAAAGCGATGTGCCGAAACGAATAATCGTAGATGAGTGGGTGTGGGTAAAAAAGCAGCTGTAGGTATTTTCCAAGCACGGCTATGCGTGTGGCGAGCAGGGTTTGTGGAGATTCATCGGCTGCAAAGGCGTTGTCGAAAACATGCAACTCGGCACTGGAATTGATCTCGGTAACATTAAAAAAGATCAACAGAAATACCCCAGCCATTGCCAAAAAGGGCAGGGTGTATTTGATGTTTTTTATCAAGGTGTTTTTACCAAAGAGCCAGAGCACAAAAAAGGCCGTTCCCACAAAGGTGATGCTGTTTTCTTTGCTCATCATGGCCAGAAAAAAGAACCCGGCACCCAGCAGCATGTGGCGATAAGGCTGTTTCTCGTGGCGGATAAACTGAATGATTTGTTGCAAGGCCAGCAGCAGGAAGAGTAGGGCCAGCAAAGCATCACGGCTTTTGATGTTGGCCACCACCTCAGTGTGCAAGGGGTGCGAAAGAAACAACAAGGTCACCAGCAACGGCAGGATGTGGTTGTCCCTGAAAAGCGGAGCAATAAAGAACCGGGCGGCTCCAAAAATCAACCATCCCGTGAGGATGTAAAGCAGCACATTGACCCAATGGCCCACGGCCGGATTGAGTCCGAAAAACTGGTATTCGATGGCAAAGAGAATAGGGGATGCCGGGCGATAGGCACCGTTGAAATTGACCACACCTTTGGCTCCTTCCCAATAGGCGGTGGTCAGCAACTTCGGAATGCCTGCCACACCTTGCTGAACAAAGGAGTTTTGGGTAATGATCGCTACATCATCCAGCGCGTAATCATGACTCAATGTGCCTGCGTACAGGACAAAGGCAAATACCGTGATTACTATTTCTGGCCATCTTTTTTGAAGCATGCAGGCAAATCTGGGTTGCAGCTAAGATAGTAAAATGACACTTCCCGCCTCGAACGAAATTCCCATTTTGGAAAAGGCCGATCACCTGAAATGCAATAATCGTTTCTAAAGCCTCGTTTTTTTAAGAGAACTTATTTTACCGCCTCTTTTGACGCATTACCTGGACCGGGTCAGAGAAGCATAAAACCTTTGTAATACATTGAGTTATGCGTCAACTTTTGTTTTTATTCGGAATTATTTTTTGTGGGATCATCCAGTTAGGTGCTCAGGAAGCGACCATTGTTGAGGGAGTGGTGAGCGATGTAAAAAACCAGCAACCGCTGCCATTTGCGTCCATCTTTTTAAAGGATTATCACCTGGGCACGGTGACGGATGAACACGGCCATTTTCGCATTGCCATTCCGCCAGCACAAATGACGGGCACCCTACAATTTTCTTATGTGGGCTATGAAATGAAAGAACTGCCCTTGGTCGGTATAACTGATTTTCAACAGTTGAAAGTGGGCCTCGCTGTCAAGGCCACGGTGCTGGACGCAGCCATTGTGCGGGCACCCAACAAGCGATTGACGGCCAAGCAGTTGTTGCGCAAAGCGTTGAGCCAAATAGAAACCAATTATGCTACAAATCCTGTGCGCCTGGAAGCTTATTACCGGGAAACGGTGACTGAAAATGGACGGTATGTCAAATTCGCTGATGCCGTGTGTGATTACCATTATGTGCCTTACCAAAACAAGCAGCTAAAATTGTGGGAGTACGATTCGCGTTGGAGAACGACAGGTGTGCGCAAGGCGATAACTTCCAATTGGGGCGAACGGTTGCACCGAGGACATTTTGAGTCGGGCACGGCACTCGGAGATCAGGTGCGCATCAGGGCTTCACGCTACAGCGACAACCTCAGCGAAAGGCCTTTGGAGTGCAACATTGAAGGAGGACCCTTGGGCTTGCTGGGGAAAGACCGGGTGAAGTTCAAGGCTTACTTTATGGACAAAAACAATTTCTACAAGTTTCATTATACACTCACTGAAGAGCTGGACCCAGTGGACAACCGCTGGAAATACGTGGTGCATTTTGCCCCAAAAAGAAACATCGGCCTCATTGCCCGAACCAGCCACATGTGGAACAACGGAGCACAAATTTTGACCGGAAAAATCTTCATCGACCGCAACTCCTTTGCCTTCACAGGCATCGAATACCAGGTGCAACAACACAGCAAAAAACACCTGTGCAGTTTCACCACCATGGCCTACAAACATTTTGACTACCACGTGCGGATCGATTATGCAGAGCAAGGAGGGAAGTGGTACCTCAAGCACCTGCGGTTGGAAGATGAATTCATTTTTGAAGACACCGCCACACAAATTGTCACGCCATATCGTTCGGTTTCGGAGGTGTTTGTTACCGCTGTCAACACGGTTAATGTGAATCCGTTTCCGGTGGCAGAAACCCTGCCCAACTGGGACGGCAATCAATTATTCGATTATCGGGTAACCGGAGATGCCATATTTTGGGAGAACTATGCGGAAGCGCAGCCGGCATTTCGCATTCCGCAAGCCATTCGAGAAGACATAGACGGCCATTTGATGAATGACCGGTGTTGGGTGAACAAGTCGGTGCGAAAGTCACTCCACAGGATTTCAACAGCAGAGTATACTGGTCGATAGACCGCGCCTACCTGAGGGACTGGCAATCATTCATGTTTTCCTTTTGGCATTGTTCTGTGGATTCCCGCCTTAACGGGAATACCAGGTTATTTTTTTGGGGGAACCGAATTCTTTTCCAGTTCATTGTAACGTATGGATAAACCGGCATTATGGGGTTTAAAACAATATTCAAAAAATGACACCGTTTACTGGCCGATTAGAAAGTTGCAGCCTTCTATTTTTTGACATAATCACTCGGCAGAGTCAACAGGAACCAGTTAGAAACCACAAAACATCCCGTTGAATTTATGCGTCATTTATTGATCCTTTTAGGAGTAAGTTGGTGTTTTTGCACCACGCTTTTAGCGCAAGCTCCGTTGCAATTATCAGGCACTATTGTCAACAGCAGCAACAACCAACCACTGCCGTTTGCCTCAGTATTTTTAAAGAATGTTTACCTCGGCACCGTGTCCGATGAAAACGGTCGGTTTCGGTTGACCATTCCAGCGGCCCAGGCAGATGGAGTATTACAAGTATCCTATGTTGGGTTTCAAACCAAAGAGTTGGCCATTGGTAGCATTCAAGATCCTAAAAACGTCCGGGTGCAGTTGGTGGTGGAAGCCACTGTACTAGATGCAGCTATAGTGAAGGCCCCAAAGCGTTACACTGCCAAGGAAGTCATGCGCAAAGCGCTCCGAAGCATAGAAAATAATTATTCCACCAACCCAGTGTATCTCGGAGCCTATTACCGGGAAACCATTACCGAAAACGGGCGTCACATCAAGTATGCCGATGCGGTGTGTGATTACCATTACATGCCTTACCGTGAAGACAAGTTCAAATACCGGGACTACGAAACTACCTGGGGCTACTCAGGAACAATGAGTTTTCTCTCGGCTTATTGGGGCGAGCGACTCCATCGGGGCCATTTTCACGTGGCCACTTTGAAAAGTGATCAGGTGAAAATACTGGCCTCGCGATCAAGCGACAACTTTACCGCCAGAAACATGAACAGTAACATCGAGGGCGGCCCATTGGGCCTGCTCGGAAAGGACAGGGTAAAGTTTCGAGCTTACTTCATGGACAAGGGCAATTGGGGAAAGTATAATTACACCCTTACAGAAGAGGTAGACCCAACAGATGAACGCTGGAAATATGTGGTGCACTTTACGCCCGATGTTAACCTGGATAAATGGGATGAAAAGGACAAAGGCAAATGGAAGATTCGCAACCGTTTGCTGGCAGGTAAAGTGTATGTCGATCGCACCTCCTTTGCCATTACAGGTATGGAATACAGCGTGCAGCCTGAACTGAAGAAACACATTTGCGGGTATGAGAAAAATGCCCTCAAGCATTTTGATTACCACGTTCGTATTGATTATCAAAAAGTGAATGGCAAATGGTATTTGCAGCACCTGAGACTCGAAGATGAATTTATCTATGACGACACCATCACCAACGTCAGAACTCCATACAGGGCTGTTTCAGAAGTTTTTATCAACGAGGTACGCACCGATTCGGTGAGGAAATATCCACTTGATGATGTTCTACACAACTGGGACGGCAACCAATTGTTCGATCACCCGCTGGTTTATGACACTGCGTTTTGGGAACAACATGTAGCGGAGCATCCTGAGTTTGCAATTCCCGCTAACATTCGCCAGGACATGGAAGAAAAGAAAGTGTTGGAACATCAATTTGCGGCCAAGCATGAGTACAATGAAAATATGGAAATTCCTGTTGCACCGAAGAAACCGCAAACCATCACCCTGCACAAAGATGTGAGGGTGGATGATTACGCCTGGATGAAGGATACCATTGCTCCACAGCACAATGCTGAAGTGATGGATTACCTCAAGGCCGAAAATGCTTATGCGGATAACTACTGCTTGCCGGTGAGGGCAAAGCAACGCAACCTGTTCAAAGAAATGTCCATGCTCATCGAACGCAAGTATGAATCATTGCCGACTAAAAAGGATGGCTATTTGTACTACCTGCGGTATGAAAAGGAAGATGAATACGCCACACATTTTCGGAAAAAGATGGGGTCAGAGAAAGAAGACACCATACTGAACGTGCCCAAGATGGCTGAAAAATACGAGTATTACAGCGCAGGTGGTATTACCGTAAGTCCCAACACATGGGTCATGGGGTATTACGAAAACACCAAAGGAGGAGACAATTACCTGTTTAGATTCACCGATCTGGAAACTGGTAAGCGGATAAATGACAGTCTGGTCAATGTAGGGTCTGTGATTTGGATTGACAACCAAACATTGCTGTACACTTTGCAGGAAAAGAAAACCAACCGCATGTACCAGATAAAGCGGCACACCTTGATGACTCCTCAGGAAGCGGACGAACTGATTTACGAAGAGGTTGATGCCGAATTTGGCGTGAGTTTGGAGCGATCCAAATCCAAGGAATTTATTTTTCTGAACTGCGGAAGTTCTGCTTCTTCGGAAGTGCATTACGTGCGGACCAACAATCCGTATGGAGCATTTAAAATAATTCACCCACGCGAGGAGAATCACAAGTATAACGTGCAACATTTTAAGGAGCACTTTTATATTTCCTCGGATCAGAGTGCGCTCAATTACAAAGTGATGCTGGTGGATACAGTTAACCCTGGATATAAGAACTGGCGCATTTTTATTCCTGAAAAACGGGATGTGCTTTTGAGCTCACTGACTTTTTTTAACAACTACTACGTAGTGGGCGAAATCTACAAAACAATTCCTCGGTTGCGTGTGGTAGAGTGGGCCACGGGCAAGGAGCACTACATCGATCAAAAAGAGAAGATAAGTTCGGCTGCCGAAGCGTACAATCCCGATTACAATACTGATACACTGCAGTACGCTTACAGCTCTTATTCAACACCAGGAATTGTGTACAATTACCACATGGGAGAACGCAAGAGACGCCTTGTTAAACAACAAAAAACGGGTGGATTAAAATATGGTAAAATCAAATCGAAGATGGTGTGGGCTCCCGCCCGCGATGGAAAGCTCATTCCAATTACATTAATTTATCGCAGCTGGGGCATGCCGCTCGATCCCGAGAAAAGTCGTGTTTTTCTAACAGCATATGGCGCTTATGGTGCAGGCAATACCCCAGCCTACAGCCCAATAATTTACTCTTACATTTCGAGGGGAATTATTTACGCCATTGCCCATGTTAGAGGAGGCAACGATTTAGGAATGGGGTGGCATGAAGACGGCAAAATGCTGAAAAAGAAAAACAGTTTCAACGACTTCATCGATTGTGCCGAGTACCTCGTAGCAAAAGAAAAGGTGGGCAAAGGCAACATCATCGCCAAGGGAGAAAGCGCAGGCGGTTTGTTGATGGGAGCAGTGGCCAACGCACGGCCTGATTTGTTCAAAGCTATTTTTCTCGATGTGCCGTTTGTAGATGCACTCAACACCATGATGGATGACCAATTGCCACTCACGACTGGGGAGTATCAGGAATGGGGCAATCCCAATGAGAAGAAATACTATAACTACATCAAAAGTTATTCGCCTTACGACAACGTGAAGCGCCAGGACTATCCCGCTCTCTACTTTTTTACCGGTTTGAGCGACCAACGGGTAGGGTATTGGGAGCCAGCTAAAATGGTGGCGAAACTACGCGACTACAAAACGGATGACAATGTGATTTTACTTAAAACCAACCTGCATGCAGGGCACGGTGGTGCTTCTGGACGTTATGCTGGTTTGCGCGAATCAGCCTTTCAAATGTCTCTTATCTTTGATCTCTTTGAACGACAGATGTTGGAGGTGACCAGTCAACCTTAAGTAGAAAGTGCTGCAAAACAAAAAAAGCGGTTGGGAAATTTTCCCCAACCGCTTTTTTGAGTTTTAAATGTCTATTAATTTAATATTTCTTTCATACCGAAAGCCGTGATAAAATGAGTGTATTGTTCCTTAACCTGCTTGTTGGCAGTTTCGATGTATTCTCCTGTCATGCTGTCTACTACCGTTCGCAAGGGACGTTGTCCTTTGGGTGTTTCGATGAGGTTTAAAATCGCATCGGGTATCATTTGAGGGTTTGGCTTCATAGATTCGAACATTTGTCCCATTCCTTCGCCAATTTGTTCCGGCACTTTTGCCAAATCGCCATATTCAGACACGATGGATTGGTCTGAACCGTAAGTGGATTTTCCGAAAATTTCTGTTGGAAATGCTCCGGGCTGAATCATCACCACGTCTACACCGAAAGGGCGAACTTCATAGTGCAAACCTTCGGTAAGGCCCTCTACGGCAAATTTGGTTCCGTTGTAAACAGTCATAAATGGAGCAGAAAAACGGCCTAATCCACTGGATGTGTTGATGATCAAACCTGCTCCCTGTTTGCGCATTTGCGGAAGGCTTGCTTTGAGTACACGCCAAGTTCCTTTTACATTGACGTCAAACATTTTTTCCAGATCATCCGCGCTATAAGACTCAGCCAATCCGCCACCAAAATACCCTGCATTGTTGACGACCACATCTAGCTGGCCTTCTTGGGTTATGATGTCAGCTACCACCCGTTTCACAGCATTATCTTCAGTAACATCTAATTCAACTACGTTGATGTTTTCCATGCCTCCCAATTCGGTGGCCCGCTCTACGTTTCTGCCTTTCGTGTCTCTAATGGTGGCATAAACGGTGTACCCCTTGGCGGCACAACTCTTTGCTGTTAAATAGCCAAAACCACTGTTGGTTCCGGTGATTAATACTACTTTCTTTGTCATTTGATTCTATTTTAAATATTTTTGTTACACAAAGTTACTATTAATGGTGACGAAAGGTAACTAATGCGGGTGTAGGATGGAAAAAACTAGTTACAAAGAGGTAACCAATGCCGTAAACACTGGGTGTGATCTCAGCAGGTGTCCGCTCACTGAATCGTTGGGTGTTATTGGTGGAAAGTGGAAACCACTTATTATTTACAACCTGGACCGGTCTACCAAGCGATTCGGTCAATTGGATGTGGTCATTCCCGGCATTTCTCGGAAGGTACTCACTACGCAGCTCAATGAATTGGTAGCAGATAAACTGGTCGTTCGGGTGGCCTTTGCAGAAACCCCGCCCAGGGTTGAGTACAGTTTAACCCCCAAGGGGAAAGAATTAATGCCGATACTTAAGTCCATTGCCAAATGGGGCAAGTATCTGATTGAGTAGAGGTAGCATTCCCGTTACTCATATTTTCCTCAATCAGAAGGAGTAAGGGCACAGTATTTTAAGTTGCCCTGGGACTCAGTGTACATCCTATTATGAATACAATTTAAACCAACTCACAATGGCTGTTAACACTCATTTAACTGGCTAAATCATTACGCCCAATTGCACAAGTACACCGGTGCTATAGTTGATGACTTTCATTGAAGCTCAATAACATTAACTTCGTTACTTTTGCCGAGAATTGTATCACATGAAGGCAAAAAACCTTGAAGTTGTATTTCCTTTTTTGAAGTGGTGGCCTTTGGTAAACGGTCGAACACTCAAGGCTGATCTTATTGCCGGTATCACAGGAGCTGTTATCGTTTTGCCGCAAGGGGTGGCCTTCGCCATGATTGCGGGACTGCCCCCGATCTTTGGGCTTTACTCAGCCATGGTTGTGACCATTGTAGCGGCTTTGTTTGGCTCGTCAAGACATCTTGTTTCCGGGCCTACTACACCAATTTCTCTGGTTGTATTTTCAGCCATTAGTCAGCAGGCGGTGCCGGGAACTCCCGAATTCATTGACTTGGTGCTGGTGCTTACTTTTTTGGCAGGCGTTTTTCAGTTGGCCTTTGGTCTGGCGCGATTGGGACGGTTGGTGAATTTTGTTTCGCACACTGTTGTCGTAGGCTTCACCGCAGGGGCAGCATTACTGATTGCCACCAGTCAGCTGAAGCATGCACTTGGACTGAGCCTGGCTACCGTTTCTTCTTTTTCTCAAAACTGGTTGAAGCTGCTTGGCAATTTGGGAGATACCAATTTGTATGCGCTGGGCATTGCCCTTTTCACGCTGGTGACTGCGTTGGTCATTAAAAGGATTTCTCCTCGTTTACCCTACATGCTCATAGCCATGGTAGGAGGGAGCGTGCTTTGTCTGCTGCTGGGTGGCAGTGATGGGGGGGTAGTACTCGTGGGCGAAATGCCTGCACAATTGCCTTCATTTTCCTGGCCACCACTTGATTTTAGAACCATGCAAAATCTGGTGCCCAATGCATTTGCAGTGGCTTTGTTGGGCCTGATTGAGGCAGTAGCCATTGGTCGGTCCATCGCCACCAAAACCCACCAACGCATCGATGGAAATCAGGAGTTTATTGGTCAAGGACTGTCCAATATTGTGGGTAGCTTTTTCTCGTGTTATGCTGGTTCAGGTTCGTTTACACGTTCCGGAGTCAACCATCAGATAGGAGCCCAAACCCCATTGTCAGCCATTTTTTCTGCCTTGCTACTCATGGGGATTGTGCTCTTTGTAGCCCCGTTGACGGCTTATTTGCCCATTCCGGCCATGGCAGGTATCATATTGCTCGTGTCCTACAACCTCATCGACTTTAGGCACATTCGGGCCATATTGGTGGCAAGCAGGCGAGAGACCACCGTGATGATTATGACCTTTTTGGCCACACTGTTGTTGCACCTGGAATTTGCCATTTACATCGGAGTAGTCTTTTCACTGATGTTTTTCCTGGATCGCACCTCCAAACCCAAGGTGACATCGGTCGCTCCCGACCCCCAACACCTCAGGCGCAAGTTTGTAAATACCGAGCGCAAAGAACTTGACAGTTGTCCGCAACTTGAATTAGTGCGCATCGATGGTTCGATCTTTTTTGGAGCAGCTGACCATGTGCGTGATGAAGTGGACAAAATCACCGGGCAGGGAGCTAATAATGTGCTCCTCATTGGAGGTGACATTAACTTGATTGATGTGACGGGTGCCGAGATGCTGGTGCAGCTGAGCGACCGCCTCAAAGAAACAGGTGGCCATCTATACCTGTGCAACCTGAAGAAAGGAGTCGCTGATTTTTTGAACAAAGGAGGGTATACCGGTCACATTGGTGCAGAAAGCTTTTTTGCGGATAAATCCGCAGCCATCAGTGGCATTTACCCGCAACTCGATACCTCGGTTTGTGACTCTTGTGAGTTCCGCATTTTTGATGAGTGTCCAAAAGGGTAGCGGATTATTTATCATTCCCGGTGAAATCATCCCGTAATACGACCAGACTAACCCTTCGATTTTTGGCATGAGCCAATTCCTTTTCAGTACTGGATGGAAGTGAGTTTATATATTCATCGGATGCTACTCTATTTTCACTTTTGGATGCCGCAATTACGATACGGGAATGGTGAATGCCCATTTCAATCAATTCATTAGCTACAACCCTAGCTCGCTCAATTCCTAATCTTCGTTTTTCTCTGGAGTCAGTTTGTCCAGAGAATTCTACCATTATATTGGGATTTTCTTTCAACGTTTGGAAGTAAAATAACAAGGAGTCAGTATTCACAACAGTACTGTTTGGCTCAAATTCAAGGTAAGGGAACCACTGCATGGTGCATTCTTGCATGTGTTGCAATTCAAAATCATGAAGAAAAAGCGTTGACTCAACCAGACCATTGGTGGTCTCAGTGCCAGTTGCTGTTAGAAAGCCGTCTGCTGAGACTCGGATGACAAAATCCATGTTGACCAACATGATTGTTTCATCAAAAAACCAACGTCCTTGAACATCGGTAGTGACGAAAAACCAATCACCGTCCGAGCGTGTAATTTTGATGGTAGCACCTTCTATTGGCTGGGAGTCACTTACATCGCTGATGGTGCCTTGTAGTTTGAACACGAACGTGTCCTGGCCCATTCCGTTCACACTAAATAAAAAACATAGTAGAGTGAAGTAGGAGGGTAGGGTAAAACGGAATGGCCGGACACTGTTCATGTTCGTTGCTAGGGATAGTATAGTGTAGGTGCAATTAATTACTTATTCCATAAATTTTAGTCTTGTTTTTGGGTATCACCCAGATGCCGCCACCGCCAAGGTTCATTTCCGTTTTTATTTTCCCCTTCCCAAAGGAGGCAATCGGGAGGTGATGCTCCACATCAAAGGTTGCTGCGTTTAATCCATCCGTGTGCTCAAATTGTAAAAAATCTTCCTCCAATTGAATGGTCTGATTCAAATAAGAACCTTGATACTTCTCTGAAGCAGCCGCATCGATTACCCCAGAGATTTCCACCTCCCGATTGGCACTCATCACGTATGTCATGTGGTTCATTCCGATGGAAATGGATCACCGCTCGTTGAGGTAGTACCCCAGGCGCATGTTGTATTGAGGAATGGTCATGGTGGTCGGATTGAAATAGAGAAAGGGATCAAACGCAGAGGGTGCGTCCTGCGCCATCACCTCGTAAAGTGTGAAATCGTAATTGGGACCAGAGAAGTGAAGATCACTTCTTGAATATATGGAACGATTATAACCCCAATGAAAATAGAACTTGCCCTGATTCTGGGCAACCAAATCTGTCAACGACAAGAGGGGAAGCAAGCAAAGGAGCAGGGCGAGACCGAGATTCATAGCGGCTGTTTCAAACCATTCGTGCAAGTGGCCAAAAGGGGTGCCCCGTCCCGCAAAGAAGTGTGCAAAAAAGCAATATACGCAACACTGCGTATTTTCTAAAGGTGTTACACCCGCTAGCTTTGAAGCATGATTTTTAACGAATCATCTTATCTCTATTCACACACCAAAATTACACACCATGAAAACAACACGTTACCTGTTGACCCTCGTACTGGCGGTTAGCTGTATAGGGTTCTCGGCCACTGCTCAACTGAGCAAAGCCATGGGCGGACTAATGACCAAAAAAGAATCAGACCTGAGTAAAATGGTCCTCACCGTGGGCTATACCACCAACCTCTATTCGCCCGAACTGAAAACCATGACCGCCAATTTTATGAAAGATAAGTGGGTGGAAGGTTCCAGTCAAGTCGGAGTTGTATTGACAAAAAGTGATGGGTTTGGACTCATCAAACTAGACGGTACAGTCACCATTGACGGGGTGCCGGTAGAATATGTCGGTTTAGGCAGCTACGTGATGACCTACCCCAAAGATGACGGCAAGCCGAAAACGATTGAAATCAAATCGAGCAATGGCCAGAGTTACACCGTGAAAGTTGCTCCATTGCCACAGGTTTCCGTCAAGTCCATCAATGGGCAGGGAGCCGGAACCACCATTAATTTGGAAGAAGACATGAAGTTGGAATTAGAAATTCCTGCCAATGTTCAAGGCAGAACCTTCAATTTGTCGATGGTGGCAGGAATGCCAGGAGGCAAAGAGTTTACCAACTTTTTGGTCGCTAAAGTGGAGCCCAGTATAACGGTTCCAGCAGGCGCTTTCAAAAGCAAGCATGTTGCCGGAGGTGCAGGAGAAAAGAATGTGGTTAAATTCAAGAAAAACAATCACTTGCGTTTGGAGTATGCCGAACAAACGGTGATAAAAGACAGCCCTTTTGGCGCAGCACAAACATTGGTGGCAGCCTGGCATACATTGCCCGTAGAGCTGGATGGAAAGGACGACAGCAAGTTGGCCTTGACAGAAAAAGGAAAAACAGATAAGAAAGCAGGCGACATGGAATTCTACATTCGCAAGGAGAATTCGTTCTATGCGCCAGCCTTGAAAAACATCGATAAAATGGCCGTGGCTTCTCTCAGTGTGAGTGGCGTTTTGTATAAGGAAGAAACCACGAAGTCGAGCTACACCAGTGGTAATACCCGGTATACTTCCATTTCTACCACTTCCTGGCAATTTCCGCAGTTGCCCAATGCTTTTTGGGACCAGTTGCTGGAAGGTGTTTATCAGGATTTGACGGGGCATTTGGCCAGTGCTTACGGAATGGAGTTTGTGGATGTGGAGAAAGTAGTCAGCCATCCGGAGTATGCCAGTTTTTACACCGACCAGGATGAAAATACGACTACCAAAATTCAGCGCAACTACAAAGGAACCAAGCGGTTGATGCCTACGCGGTTGACCGAAGTTTTTGGTGATGCCGCCACCACATTTGCCGCAGACCGGCCCGAAACAAAACTGATGGACGAAATTGGTGTGGACGCTTTGCTGTTGGTTTCTCTCGATTTGAGGGTAAACGATGACGGCAAGAAGAAGATTGTGCTAGACCCGGTGTTGACCTTCAAGGTATTGGGACATTACCCCATTTATGGATTGGGTTCTCCACCGGTGGTGATGCAAGGAACGATTGTTGGCAGGGGAGTGCCGTTTGAAAAATCGCAATTCAACGACCTGGATGCTTTGGCAACCATCGCCCAGCGTGAGGCCCTGCTAACCGCATTTCGCGAAGCAGTGAAGGTCATTGAAGACCGTGCCCAGGAAGACGACTACAGTCGTATTTGGGATTTGCAATAGCCATCGATTTTTTGGTGAGTGCCTTCCGGCTGAAAGGAACCTACGGGTAACATTCAGCCGGAAGTGTTTTTTTTTGGTAGTCAACAGAAAGCTTTCATTTTGGTCCTCTCGGTACTTAGCCGCAAGAGAACCTTACCTAAACTAAAGCGACCTGGCCGAAAGAAAATGTTCGTCCATTTCTTCCAAACTATTGCCATCTTTGCACAAACGGGCAAGGATGAATGCAATGAAATATTTGGGATTACTGGGGATGTTCATGGGATTGTGGATTCCATTTGCCGGGGCACAAAGCTTTTTGTGCGCTCCAACTGATTTTGAGATGCCTACGTTTTCAAATGGATTGGTCATCTACAGCTTTTCAGATTTCACCAACAACTCAGGTCAGGATTTGAATCTCCGTTGGAAACAGACGAGTAGCACCGGTCTTTCTCCCACCTGGACTTATGATATCCAAGATCAATTGACCGATCTTGTCGGACACACTTGTCATCAGGTAACAGCGGTTCAGCAGTCTGGAGAAACATTGATTGATTTATCTGAGCTTCCAGCTGGCCCATATTGGCTCAACGGCATGCTGAATGGCCAATCTATTCACCCGAAAACTTACCGACACAAGCGCGTATGAAATCCTATTTGACCAATTGGAAAATTTGGCTGCTGGCCAGTCTGACCTTGGGGTTGGCTCCTTTTCGACCTGAACCGCATATTTGGGGCAAACTAAAATGGATTGTTGGTGGTGCATCCGACATGCAACTGATGGATTGGTGGGATACCTTCATTCACGGAGCACCGTGGATTTTGTTGATCGTAAGTTTGGTAACCCTTTTTACCGGCAAGAAATCCACGTCAGAACAAGAGGGGTAACCTGATTATTGCAGCAACAACGCTCGTTGCAAAAGCTGTGTTTCCGATTGAAGCTGTATCCAATAAGTCCCGGTAGGAAGTGCCGACAAATCCAAACTAATGGCTTGATTCGCTTTAACAACCGTGTTTTCCTGGTAGACAACTTGTCCAAATAGGTTGGTCACTAGGAGCATTGTTGTTTCCAAATCTATTTCTGTGGTTACTGATACGATTCCGTTCGATGGATTGGGGTACACATTCCAGGAAGCTTGCGCGTTCAGAGCAGCAATACCAATGATGGTATCGTTGATGGTGTCGTTGTCTTCAATCACCACGGTTTGATGCACCGTATCGTCCAGGCAGCCCGAGAAAATTTCAAGTATAACGTTATACGTTCCGGGTGCGGCATAAATGTGCATTGGTTCAAAGCTGGAACTGGTGTCGCCATCTCCAAAATCCCATAAAAAGTCAGTAGCGTTGTACGAAGTGTTGGTGAAGCTGACCGAATCAGATTGCACGGTCGTGCTAAATTGAGCATCAACAGAGGTCGTGTCAATATTCCACTGTGCTGGATTTGTTAGCACAACATTGGCTGCAACTTGCTGCATATAAGTTGCCAATGCAGAATCCAGCGTGAAATGAAACGACAATCCCTCTGGAGACTCGTGCCATATACTGGCATAAAATACACAAGCGGCCAGGTAGCTGCCCGCGGCATTGGGGTGACTGTTGTCGCCAGTGTGCAGCACAATATTGGTATCCTCAATGACCTGTTTCCAGGCGATGCCCACGGGAGATACCGGTTCATTCAACTCATTGGCGATGCGCATGTAAGCAGTTTCCAATGAATCCTGCATGTGCGAAAAGTCTGTAAATGCTGGGCTACACTGGCCACCGGCACATTGTTGACCGCCAAACCTGCGTCCCCAAGTCATGTAAAAAAGCACCTGTGTACAGGTATCATTGGCAAGAATTGCATCCCGAATTTCGCGTGCGGCAGGGTACATGGTGGAATCCCGGAAAAAAGGGATTGTTGGAATCTGGCTTTGCTCCTGTAGTACAACATAATCCCAATTGGTTGAATTTATTTTCCCCAAACTAACCAGAGAATAGCGATGGGCATCAGGTGCCAGCCCTAATTTCCAGCCTCCCGGAGTATGCCAATCAACAACCGCGGAATGATTGGCCGAAGCAGCCAGCTCCTTCACCAGGGCAGGGAGTTCGTTTACATTGGTGTAGCTATTGCCAAGGAACAAAATGTTTTTGACTTGCGCATTTGCCACTATGATGCCGCACATCAATACAAACAGAAGGGTGATTCTTTTCATAACTGATAAGATTAATGCAACAAAATTAATAGAAAAAGGACCTTAAAAACAAGCGGTAATCCCTATTAGGCGGAACATTTTTGATAATTGCTGAATTCACTCAAAAGGGTTTTTGACATGGCCACAAAAGTTGCTAATTTTGTGGCCGCAACAAAGCTTTTGGGAATTATGAAAACCTTATCACCATTAACCGATCCGGTATTTGATGAGAACCGCTCTTATAATGCCCTTGATCGCTTTTTTCTGAAACTCATTCGTGACAAACGCGATTTACCTTTTATCTATACGGCCATTGAAATTTCCGCAGTGCTCGTCACATTGGGTGTTTTGCTGTATATGCCTTTTGTTACCGGTTGGATGTGGTGGACTGTTTCCTTTCTATACTTCCTGGTCAACAACTTTGTCTACAAAGGCTCTTTTGGGTTGATGATGCACTGCACCAGTCACCGCAAATGGTTCAAGAAAGAATACGGTATTTTCAACTTGTACCTGCCTTGGTTTTTAGGCTTGTTTTTTGGTCAAACACCCGAAACTTACTTTAGTCACCACATTGGCATGCACCATCCTGAAAACAACATGCCTGAAGATGGAAGCAGCACCATGGCCTATCAACGCGACAGCTTCCCAAGTTTTCTGTCGTACTTTGCCAAATTTTTGTTTGTAGGCATCATTGGTCTTACCGGTTATTTCTTGCGCCACAAGCGGATGAGATTTTTCCAAAAGGCCGTTACCGGTGAAATGGTTTTCCTGGTACTTTGCGCACTGCTTTCCTATTTTGTCAGTTTCCCGGCCACGTTCATGGTGTTTATTTTTCCATTCCTGGTATCTCGATTTATCATGATGGTGGGCAATTTCGCTCAACACACTTTTGTTGATCCCGAAGATCCTGACAACGCCTACAAAAACAGCATTACCTGCATCAACATTAAGTACAACCACAAATGCTGGAATGACGGTTACCACATCAGTCATCATCTGGCACCCACCATGCATTACACGGATCATCCGAAGTATTTTATGGATACGTTAGATGAAATGGAGAAGAACAAGGCGCTGGTTTTTGATGGCATCGGTTTTTTGGGTGTTTTCATCATGACCATGACCAAACGCTACGACAAACTGGCCAGGCACATTGTGAACATCAATGGTATGTGGAGCAGCGAAGAAGAAGTGATCGAAGTCATGAAATACCGCACCAAGCGTATCCCAACGCATTCTTTTTCTCCTGCTACTTAGCACATTCTTGTAAATTCAATTGATGAGTGACCGGGTGGAAAGCAAAGACTTATTGCGAAAGTCTGTCCTGCGGGTTAGCGGAGGAGCATTTCTATTGTTGATGTTTTTCCTGGTAATGCGTTACATGGACGAGGGGCAATTTTTCCAATTTCAATCAGGTGAAGAGGAAGTAATGGGCTCAGAAATCCAATTCCTGTTTTTTAAATACTTGCTACTAGGAGCGGGTATTTACCTGCTGTTGGCGGGCATCATCGGTTTTGGTCGACTGATTTTGACCAAAGGGAAAGGCCAACCCAACTAGACGATACGGTGTTTCCGGGCCATCTGAATGGCTTCCACCTTGTTGTGCACCTCCAATTTTCGATACGTATTTTCAATGTGTTTGCGCACAGTCCCGATGCTGATGAAGAGGTTGTCGGCAATCAGCTGGTAACTCAAGCCTTGGCTCAGGTGTTCCAGTATTTCCACCTCCCGATCGGTTAATTGAAAATCTTCTGTAGGTGCTGTGACAGCCTTTGTGCTGGCTGGATCGCGGAGCAGAGTGAGTGCCTTAATGGCGACTTGCGATGACATCGGAGCACCGCCTGCCAGAATTTCGTGAATTCCGTTGTGGATGTTTTCGGGTGTTTCATCTTTGAGCAGGTAACCGTTCGCTCCCGCCTGAATGGACCGAAAAATATTGTCCTCATCCTCAAATACTGTAAGCATGATGACGCTAATTTGAGGGTAGCGTTGTTTCACTTTTTCCGTAGTCGTAATGCCATCCATTTCAGGCATTTGAATGTCCATCAAAATCACATCAATGTTGTGGTCAGATTCCAGTTTTTTAAGCATGTCTGTGCCATTGACGGCTGTGAAACGAAACTCCAAATCATCAAAAAATGACAACTTTTCTTCCATAGACTTGGCAAGGAAATGGTTGTCTTCAGCCAGAGCGATCCGCGTTTTCATGGGTCAGTACTTTAAATGAGTGAAACAAAAATAACGCATAGGGGAGGTGACTCCTATACGCAGTTCGTCTTATTTTTCGGTAGCACAATTAAAGGCAATGGTGGTTCCTTTGCCCACTTCACTGTTCACTTTGAAGGTGCCGCCCACCTCTTTGATGCGCTGTTCCATGTTGGCCAGTCCATAGCCAGAGAATTGACCATTTTGCTCAAAGCCTTTGCCATTATCGGTTACCGCAGCTTCAAAATGCCTTGGACATCGCATTTTACGTTTACTCGAATCGTGTCAGCTTGTGCATATTTAACGGCATTTTGAATGGCCTCCTGAATGGTGCGAAAAAAATTAATCGTTTGAACAGGGTTGAGGGCGATCGTTTCAGCGGCATCAAATTCAAAGATTACTGTGGAATCTCCCGTCAGGCCGTAAACATCGGACAAAAGAGCATGTCCCGATTCAGAGATTAATTCAATGCTGCCATTGCACTGGGTGTATTGTTGCAACCAATTGGGAAAATACACGCGCACGTTGCCTTCTCCAGAGGTGATGATTGATATCCTGACAACGTTGGTCAATTTTGACAACCCTTTGGGGAGTGCCAACCGGGTCATCTTTCCCGAGGTTCGATGGTATACAGAAAGTCCGACCGTTGTAGCCACCCAAATATTGCCCCACCGATCTTCCCGGATGCTGGTGACAAAATTACCCGCCAGAGAGTAGGAATCTATGCCGTTGAGGTAGTGCGTGACATTGGAGCCATCAAAGCAGTTGAGGCCTTCTGCAGTGCCAATCCAGATAAGGCCAAGGTGATCTTCAAAGATGCAGCTAGCACTGTTTTGCGAGAGTCCTGCGGCCTTGTCCAAATGAAGGAATGGGGAGATTTGCTGGCCAACGACCAACTGCCATGTGGAGAAAAAAAGGAGGAAGAGGAAAAGGCGCCTCACATTGGATTGGTATGCAAACGACCAATGGAGCATCCGAACACATCGGTGTAAAACTGTTGCGTTTCTTTCAGATCACTGATGGGAATGGACAGGTGAAAAAAGCTTTCCATAGTAGTTACGATAATAGCAAAAATTGCGTAATTATAGAATAAACCTTTGCACGAATTTATTGAACAGGAGGTTGCTTCCTGGTGTTTATTACGAGGTATCTTCGTCCACAAAATACATGGCTATTTTACCCTTGTTTTTTGCATCCAGTTCACCCCGGAACGAACACTTTATCCTGTCTTTTACAAGATCATATGTTTGCTGAGTGATGTTGATGCGGTTCACTTCCGCAGCGGTTTCCATTCGGCTGGCTGTATTGACGGCATCGCCCCAAATGTCATAGGCAAACTTCTTTTGTCCGACTACGCCTGCGACAATGGGGCCGGTGTGTATACCGATACGGATTCCCCAACCTTGCAGTCCGTTTTTAGCTTTATCAGCATTAACTTTCTTGACATGGACCATCATATCGATGGCTGCTGAAACGGTGTCAAAGGCATTTGTTTCGTTGGGTTCTGGAATACCGCCAGCACACATGTAAGCGTCACCAATGGTTTTGATTTTTTCAATATTATGCTCCTCCATGATTTGATCAAACGCCTTAAAATAGAGGTTCAATTCATCGATCAATTCGGTAGGGGATAGATTTTCAGCAATGCCAGTAAATCCTTTAAAATCTGTAAACAACACACTGGCTTGATCGTAGTGCTTTGGAGCAGAGCTACCCGTTAGTTTCAACTCTGCGGCAGTCTTTTCAGGTAATATGTTTAGTAAGAGCTCGTCTGATTTTTCCTTTTCCAGTGCGATCAATTTCCGGTTTTCTGAAATTTCCAGGTTGCTGGCTTTGAGCTTGCGGTTGGCCCTGCGGATGTAAATCAGGGAGATGAGCACCAGAATTAAAATCAGCACCAACAGCCCAGAGAATCCCAGTAGCTTTTCCCGTTTGTTGATTTCGAGTTCTTTGGCCTGCGTAGCTTTATCGGCACGGGCTTTATCCAATTGGCGGGCTTCGCTTAAGCGGCTGCGAATCAACTTCTCTTTCTCCAACTGGTTATCGATGGAGTCTCCAATTCTCATTTCATATTGAATGCGTAAGTCCTTGAGCGCAAGCTCCCGTTCGTTTTCCGCAGAAATGGCCCGTGCCAATGCTAGTTTTTTATCCCGTTCGAGCAAATCTGCTAACTGCTGGACCATCTGTTTTTCCTGCTCTGATACCTTTGCCTTTTCCACGGCCAACATGCGCCCCTGTTCCGCCTTGTCTGCTTTTTCCTGGGTTATCTCCGAATCTTGGATGGCGATGATGGTCTTGTTCTCCTGGCGCTCGAGGTCGAATGCCTGCAACAATGCCAACTGATTTTGCTGCTGCGATTCCTGGTTCAGTGAATCCCGAAGGTTGTCGTGCAATTGCTGAAAGCGATTTTCAGCTTTGTAATCGGAATAAAAATTCTTGATTTGAGCCGTTAAGGCCAGCGCCTGCATTTCGTTGTAAGGGTCGTTCTGCTTGTCGGATAATACCAAAGCCGAATCGTTGTAAAGTTCGGCATTGTACAAATCACCCAACTTGAAGTAAAAACCTGCGAGTAGGTTATAGTAGTTGGCATGTTTCTCTTTGTGAGGAGCAGAGAAGATGAAACCTCGGGCATCTTTGAGTTTTTTTACCGCTTTTGTTTGCTGACCGCGGTTGTTCAACACAATGGCCTGGTTGAGCATGATTTGCCCTTGAAGCTCACTTTGTTTGGTTTGTGCCGCCAGCAAGAGGGCCTGGTCAAAAGCTTCAATGGCCTTTTTATAGTCTTTTAAAAAATGGTAGGTGTATCCCAGGTTGTTGTAAGCCTTTATTTGAAGGTTCCCATTTTTGCTTGCCTGGGCCAGCTCCAGAATACGTTGATTGTAATAAAGCGTGGAGTCGTACTTGCGTTCGGTGGAGCTTTGGTAGCTGCTTGCAATCTTTTGGTAGACGGCAACCTTCTCGTCCAATTTTCCAGATTCTGATTCTGCCAGTTGGAGGTAGTAACCACGGGCCTTTTGTGGCTTTTTTAACTGGAGGTATTGGTCGCCCGCCAATTCCTTTAGTTCCCGTTGAAGCTGCTGGTCGTTGGAATTTTGTTTTTCCGCTTCCAGGAGATAAGCCAGGGATTTTTCGTGCAGGCCTGACTCAGCAAAAAGACGCCCGATGTAATAATTGGCTTTGGCGGTTTCGCTATCTGGTGCTTTCTTCGACTTCACAAAATGAAGCAGGTGTGTCAGTGCTGCAACTGGCTGTCCCTCGTTGTAATGCGCAATACCTTGCTCCAGTCCATTGAGGTTGGATTGGGCATGCGAGTGCAGTACCGATAAACAAGAGAGCAAGGCTACAACCAAGAACGATATGGGACTGAAAATTTTCAATTAAATCGAAAGCTTAGTCCGAATTCCACAATGCGTCCCATTTGGGGGTTGTAACGTAAATCAAAGGTGGTACCTGTAGCATCAATGCCTGCATATTCCTGATTCAGCACGTTGATCACTTTGGAGTAAAGTTGGTAATGCCGGCCGATCTTATACCGCACATGCACGTCAGCTGAAGTGAACGGTTCTCTTTCCACCAATTCATCTGTACCGAGTTGTGCCTCGCTCCATATTCCACGTGAAATCCATTCGCCAGAATAATGTGCGCGAACACTGATCCACAGTGCGTCAACAGGGGAGAGGGTGATACCCAATTGGCCCATGAATTGCGGCTGCATCGGCCAGGAGTTGATTTCTCCACCCGAAGGAAGTCCAAATTTGCCCTGAGCGTAAGACAGAAATAATTCAGTGTTGAGGTGAATGGGTTCAATCAGGTCTTTCAATGTCAGGTTTGATTGCACTCCCAGCAATTGTGCATTTTCTCCGTTGGCATATCCAATGAAATCAGTGTTCCTCGGATTGGTGGTCAGGTCGCTTGATTGCACGGAGTAGCTGACATGATCTTCCAATTGATTGTAGAATACCGCTACGTCCCACGAAACCATTTTGCCCCAATAATTGCGCATGCCCAATTCGGCAGTCGTTAACTTCTCATTTTTCAAAATGGTATTGCTTTGCGGTAAAAAGAACTCTTGACCTTCTTCACCCATAGGACCAGGAGAACCAGAAGTTTTAATCAAGCTGTTGTACCGGTAAAAAGTAGAAGGGACCAGATTTGCCTGGCTCACAGAAGCTCTTAGAATGTGATCATTGGTGAATTTGTACAAGCCGGCAACACGCGGGCTGAAGGAATTGCCATAGCGTGAGTTGGCATCGTATCGAGCGCCCAGTTGAACCCGGTATTGCTCACCTCCATAAGATAATTCACCAAAAACGCTGGCTTGACTGAAATTTACGGGGTTGGGAAGATAGTTATCCTGACTCAGCGATATGGTTCGCGGTGGCTCCCCCGGTCCTGGAACCTCCGTACTTTCCTTCCAGGGAACATTCAAATTTTCATTGGAGAAAAAGTAATAATCATTCTCCACAAAAGGTTCAATCAGGAAACTGGTATAAGGCAGATTGCCAGAAGCTTTATACGACAAACCAGTTACCAAACTAAGGCTTTCTATGGGTGTCCAGGAAACTACCTGTTCCGCAAACAAATCATCAGAGGCCGCATAGCTGTACTTAACCCCAGGGGACGAGAAATTGAAAACACTGCGGATGTTAGTGTTGGGATCCATCCGGAATTTTAACCAGGAAATGTTGGTGGTGAAATCGAGCTTCCGGACTTTTTTTTGATAATTCAGGCTGGTTCGGTTCATTTGTTCACCAAAGTAGGAACCAACCTCAGTGTAGTTGGCTGCTAGGGGCGATAAACCAATAGCGCTGTGAGATTCCCTGCTCATATATTGGTAAGAAAGGGTAAAACCCCGGTAAGAGAAATCAGAACCAAAATAATTGCTCGAACTGAAGAGCTCGTCAAACCCCAAAGTATCTATCGTTCCAATATACTCGGGAGAGTCCAGAAAAAACGCCAACGGGTCATAGGTACGTTCGTTGTAGTTGAAGTCTTCATCGTATTTAACGTTCAAGTCATCTTGTTCTGAGAATCCTCCCCACAGGTTGTAGCGCATGATGTGTTTGCCCTTGCCCAATTTACCTCCAACCATCATATTCAACCCATTGTAGCCAAGCGATCCAGCACTGATGTCTACCTGCGCGAAAACACCTTTGTCTGGTCTTTTTGTGATGATGTTGATGACACCGGCCATCGCATCCGAACCGTAGATTGCTCCAGCAGGTCCGTAAATAATTTCAATGCGTTCGGCCTGTCTTATAGGTAATTGAGCGCCAATTGGCATTCCTCCGGTAACAGAAGGGGCAATGGGAATGCTGTTGACCAGAATCTTGGTGTAGTAATTCCCATACAGACCGCGCAGCATAAACGATTCTCCATCCAGGGCTGAACCGGGCTGCGAAACTTTGATGCCGGGTACATTTTTCAGCACATCCACCAGGGTGTTGTATCCGTTGTCTAAAATCTCTTGTTGCGTTACCACGTGCATGGTGTAGGTAATGTCCCGCAAATCCTGGGCAGTGCGGTTGGATGAAACCACCGTTTGCTTTTGAGAAGGCGGGTTGATGATGTCATCTGGTGTGAGCAAATCCATTTGCAACGAATTACTGTCAACCTGAGCCTCAACTGTGCCCCATGTGCAGGCAACAATTGTCAGTAGTAGAATGAGGTGAGTAAATGTTCTCATAGAGCAATAATACAATATGCATTTAAGATAAAGAAAGCAGCTCATTTTGATTCATTTGCCGGATTGCTTTGTATGGCCAGAGCTACTTTTTCAGACGTGAGCATGGCAGGTTCTTGCGCAGAACCTCAATATCCGATTTAGATGCCTTATCTGAAGAAAACTTTCAACCACCGAGTGAATTTCTTCTTCTGACGACAAGAAAGGTATTGATGATTAAAAATCAAGTTGAAAACATATCTTCGCAACAGGGGATTACGATGTTCAAAAAAGATATTTTCGGAAGGCTTTTGGTTTTAAAAAGCTTGTTCATGACAGTGGTTGGGATGATCACGTACCCAGGCGTCCTTTCATTGGGCATCAAAGTGAGCGGAAGAAGGCATTTGAGGGAGCTACCCAACAAAAACGTTCTGTTCGTTTCGAACCACGAAACCATCTTTGGCGATGCCATTGTTCAATCCCACATCCTGACCAATTCGCGTTGGTCTAAGACATTAAAGAACCCCTTTTATTTACTTTTCCCAAGGCTCAATACCTATTTCGTAGCGGCAGATGAGACCATGCGGGAAGATCTCCTGTCACGTCTCTTTAATCTGGGCGGGTCGATACGTGTCAAACGAAGTTGGCGACAGGCGGGTCAAGATGTAGAGCGGTCACTCGACACGCAGGGACAAAATTACATTGAAGCTGCATTGAAAGTTGGGTGGGTGGTTACTTTTCCCCAAGGAACTACGAGGGTCTTTGCCCGTGGGAGGATGGGCACTGCTTTTCTGATAAAAAAATGTCAGCCCACTGTTGTACCAGTTGTCGTCAGTGGGTTAAGAGAAACATTTGACAAAAAAGGGCTCAAAAAAATCAGTAAAGGACACCCTGTATCAGTAACCTACAAGGAGCCGCTTAAACTGGATTTTGATGCGGATGCCAAGGTCATCCTAAGCCAGTTGATGGACGCCATTGAACAAAGCGAGGCTTTCTGGCCTGAAGGGTTTGTACCTGAAGAACCTTCTTCGGATCAAAATTCATTGCCACTAGATAAGTAGGAAGTACCTTTGTTCCCATACAAATAACTGAACAGTCACCTAATTCTCTGTACCATGAAACGCTTCTTTTTCATTATCGTTGGATTACTGGTCTTAGGCGCTGTTGGATACGTTGCCTTTACCATGCTGACAACACGTGACCACAGCCCTGCGGATATTGCTACTTACAATGCCGATGGCTTGAAAATTACAGTCAACTATTGCCGGCCTTACAAAAAGGGACGGGTTATTTTTGGCAGTGAAGCGGATGGGGCGATTCAACCTTGGGGAGAGTACTGGCGGATAGGTGCTAACGAGGCGACTCAAATAACTTTCCAGCCGGATGTGCTGGTGGATGGGCAACTTTTGGAAGAAGGGACTTATTGGATGTATGCCATTCCGGGAGAAAAATTCTGGCACATTGGTTTCAACAAACAGCTGGGCGAATGGGGATACAGTGAACCCGATTACACACAGGATGTATTAACCATCCAGGTTCCCGTTAGGGAACTTACCCCAGGATATGAGCAGTTAAAAATAGAATTTGTTGAAGGCGACAATGGGGCAGAGGTGTTGTTGCGTTGGGACAATGTGGAAGTGCCCATTCCAGTGAGCATTCAGCCGTGACTTTACTATTGTGCAGCCAGGCAATGGCGGTCCTTTAAAATTTATAGTAAACGCGTTCATTAATCACTACCTTTAATCAGGAAGTCGATTTGGATGATACCCTTTTTTTTAACGTTTATACTGGTAGCCGTTTTGGTCAGTTTCTGGTTCTCAGGAATGCCGAAGCTGGGTCAATCAAAGGGAACTCCTTTAGCTCAAAAAATAGTTCGTTGGCGCTACCCGGTACTGGTTTTTGTACTGCTGGCTGGCCCGTTGTTGCTGGTCAACCAGTTTTTTTCGGCCTCTCCAGAGGTCTCCGGAGAAAGAGCTGTAGTGCAAGGAGCACGAATTGGAGAACCTGAAATTGTCACACAAGGTTATGCCGATTTGATCCTTCAAGATAGCACGAACCTCGACCTCCATTTTTTATACATCCAACATTATTTCAAGCAACCCAACGCTCTGGATGCACCCGAAGTGCTGATCTTCCGCTACACCAAAATGGTGCTTCGGGGTAACCGTGAAATGGTGCAAATAGGGAACCTTGGACTGGCCTTGATACACACCTACCTACAGGATGAAAAGGCTGTTTTCGCAGCGTTGGACAGAACCGGCAAGACGGTGTTGAAGTACAAAAATTATTGCCTTGGACTGGTCTACAACCAACGAGGTCAAGCGGATTCAGCGACCCACTTTTTTCAACAGGAAATTCAAACCCAGGGCGATACGGTACATACAATTGCTTCCTGGAGCAGCATGTTGTACCAGGAAAACCACCAGCAGGAGTTGGTTGATCTCCTTGCGCGGGAATGGACCATTCCTTACGTTGAAAATGATATTCGGGAAGAGGTCTTTTTTAAAAACAGGAATGGCATCGATTATTCGCTGTCACTGTTGGAGAAACCGGGTAAATTTTGGAATTGGGTCGGTTTTCTTGCCGGAACGTTGGTCGCGCTGGTTTGGATGACCTACTTGTACCGACTCAACATTTTTTCCAGGGAAGGGTGGGGCAACCTGCTGCTGCTTTTTGGGTTGGGCTTCATTTTTTCATTCGCGGTATTTCCCCTGGCCGATATCTTGAATTTTGGATTGGGGTTCCAACAGAATGGGGAGATTCTTCATGACTTTATCTATTGTGTCTTGGCGATTGGTATGGTCGAAGAACTGGTCAAAATTACACCGTTGCTACTGTTTTTGTGGTGGAAACCCGGAGCGCTCAGCGAACCATTTACCCTCTTGTTGTATGCCTCGGCTTCGGCATTGGGCTTTGCCTTCAGTGAAAACCTCTTGTACTTTGATGAGAGCCAATTGCACATTATTCTCACACGTGCCTTGACAGCCGTATTGATGCACCTGTTTTTTACTTCCACAGTGGCTTATGGCCTTATCTTGAAAAGACATGCACCGATTAAACGGCCCGGCTGGGTTTACCTCGTGGGCTTTTTCCTGCTGGCAGCAATCGGTCACGGATTCTACGATTTTTGGCTCATCAACGAGTGGGCACAGCAATACACCCTTTTTACTTTCGTCATCTACTTAATAGGCATCCATGTGCTGACTATTTACCAAAACAACGCCATCAACAATTCCAGTTTTTTTACACATGATGTTGCCATCAACAATGAAGGCCTGTTGTTTCACATAGTCGCGGGCCTATTGGGAATTCTGATGGTGGAATATGTTGCTTTGGGATGGCAGCTGGGCTCTGAATACGCCAATGCGAAATTATTCTCCTCGGTTCCCATCAGCGGTTACCTCATTTTCTTTGTAGGCCTTAATTTTAGCCGGTTCGACATGGTTCAGGGGTACTGGGCGCCACTGCGTATTCCTGTCAATTTTTTTCTACCAAAATTTACTTCACCAAAAAACTATGTGGGACTGCAATTGGAACTAACTGCCCACCGCCAAAGTGAGAAATTGATGACGCTTTTTCCTGTTTCCGGACAGTTAACCAATCGCCTGGTAATTTCAGGCGCAGCCGATTGGTTTGTGATGCAGTTGCACACACCTTTGTCATTAGAAGGCTTTGTAGTCGATAAGGTGATTATCCGGGGGCGGGGTAAATACAAATACCTCAACACCGATAATCCTTCCTTGGTGATGGTGATGCTCATGCGAGATACCAACATTCTAAGCAAGAAGAACCTGCGGAAAAAAGACTTTGTGCTGGGTGGTTGGGCCTTGGCACGAAAGCTCTCCCCAGAGCAACAACAAACGATCTAGAAAGTATACCCTACGCCAACGTGCGCATCAAATAGAGAACCAGGTCCCGTAAGGTAAAATATGGTCTCTTCAAATTCAATAGTTCGGTCTTCCAATGGAAACAACAGTTTACCGCCAATGGATAAATCCACAAATATCCGGCTACTGGTTTCTTTGACGACATGTCGGTAACCCAGACCAATTCCCGGTCCAAGGTAACTGAGTGCATCGTTGGGGTCAAATTTCAAAGCAGGATTGTTGAAGAGCACTCCGTCACCGCCAACATACGAGTGGGTGGAGTAACTCATTTTAAATTGCACATACAATCCTAAGGGAGCTTGGGTGGTGTAGAAATTGGCAAACGGGCTGATTTGAAACCCAGGAAAAAAACCGTAATAAATGGAACCAAAGGCGCCAATTGAACTGTTTTGGCTGGTGGCATATTCATATTTTACCCGCAATTTATTCACCACACCAAACGGAGCAAAACCCAACGCATTTCGATTCAAATATTCAGCCCGGTACTGCGTGTTTTGATTGGGAGAAGTGGAAAAGTCCTGCGCGGTGACATGACCCGAAATCAGCAATGAAAGAATGAAAAGGACTAAAAACTGGCGTACGAACATGGAGTCGGATTTGGTCAGCTCAAAGATAACGAAAGGTTCAAAGCAGTGGTTGGGCGAATCTACCGTTGAAGGCCGTTGAATCGAGCTTGGTAGGTGGATAAATACTTATCAAGAATGGTCAACACATCGTTCGCGTTGTGCACCTTAAATACCTGGTCGTCTGCTATTCCTTCGTACCGAATGCGGTCATCAATGCGTGTTCCCGCCAGCCGGGCGCTCCAACCACCTAGATCATAGCCCATCATCAGGCGCTTCATCGTCCAGGCCGAAGCCATTTCAGAGAGGGTTCCAGCTCCACCGCCAATCGCTACAATGGCATCGGCATTGGCCACAATCACATTTCGGTAAACATCCATGCCGGTAGCAATCGCAATGTCGTTAAAACGGTTTCCTTTGGCTGGGTTGAATCCAGGAATGATGCCAATGATTTCATTGCCCGAATGGTTTTCAGAGTGGGAAGCTCCTTTGGCGGCAGCTTCCATGATCCCGCCCATTCCGCCACTTTGAATGCGGTAATTACTGTCAACTAACATTTTGCCTAATTCGTAGGCGGCCAGTTCATTCGCAGAGCCAGGTTCAACCTTGGCATCTCCTATAATGGCAATAATGGGCTTCCGATTCATGGGCCAAAAATAGCTGAATTATTTGATTCATCAGACGGCTTGGAGAACGGAACAATTCTCCTAATTTTGCTTCGAAATTACGTCCATGTACAAGTACTTCATCAAGCCCCTGTTTTTCCTGTTTGCACCCGAAAAAATCCATTATGTAGCAATGGATTTACTGCAGTTGACAGTAAAAATTCCTTTCGGTAAATCGATATTGAGAGGACTCTTCAAAGTCAATGACCCCAGGCTGGAGCGGGAACTGTTCGGAATTAAGTTTCCCAACCCTGTTGGACTCGCAGCAGGTTTTGATAAAAATGCCACGTTTTTCGATGCCATGGATTGTTTGGGGTTTGGTTTTATTGAAGTAGGCACGGTTACTCCCAAGGGACAACCTGGAAACCCAAAACCACGGTTGTTTCGATTGCCTGATGACAATGGACTGATCAATCGCATGGGGTTCAACAATGAAGGGGTAGAAGCCATGGTGAAGCGTTTGAAAAAACGTTCTCCAAACATCATTGTTGGAGGAAATATTGGCAAAAATAAAGTAACGCCAAACGAGGATGCCACTGCAGACTACGAGTACTGTTTCGAAGCGCTTTTCGATTATGTCGATTATTTTGTGGTAAATGTCAGTTCACCCAACACACCCGGTTTGCGTGAATTGCAGGAGAAAGAACCCTTGACCAGGTTGCTCAGTCGATTACAGGAAATGAACCACCGCAAACCGACTCCCAAACCCATTCTGCTAAAAATTGCACCTGATTTAACTGATCAGCAATTAGATGACGTAGTGGAGATTGTACAAGACACAAAATTGGCAGGTTTGATTGCCGCTAACACTACGATTTCAAGAGATGGGTTAAAGTCTCCAGCGTCATTGTTGAGCGAAGCTGGCGGTGTTAGTGGCCAACCGGTCAAAGAACGTTCCACCGAAGTGATTCGTTACATCGCCAACAAATCCAAAGGCTCTTTTCCAATTATTGGTGTAGGCGGCATTCAGTCTGGAGCAGATGCGAAGGAGAAACTGGATGCGGGCGCCAGCTTGGTTCAAGTGTATACCGGTTTCATTTACGAAGGACCAGCATTGGCTAAACGGATCAACCAGTACCTACTTCGCTAGGTAGCATTGCCCGTTCAATTCGAATCGTTTATCTTGTCGACTTTCGTTAATTCCGGTGAACGAAATGCCCATGACTGCTGCCCGATCGAAAAAAATACTCGTCCGAATACTAACCATCGTCACGGCAGGCTTTATGGCCGTCTCAGGCGTGATGAAGTTTGTTGGAATCTTCATTGTGGAGATGCCCGAGCTACTAGCAAACCTTGAAAAATGGGGGTACTCGATTGCATTTATACTGTTTATTGGAGCGAATGAGATTATTGGAGCAATTGGATTATTAATTTTGCCAACAAGAACGCTGGCCATCATTGGTCTGTTGATCATCATGGGTGGAGCTTTTTACACGCATGTTGTTAATTATGAATATTTAGAACTGATACCCTCATTAATAGTCATTAGCCTGCTAACAGGAGTTTATTTTGCCCACAGGAAATGGCACATTAAGTAGGTGAAAATAGAAGCAAGATGAAGTTGATAGAGTGTCCAAGAGATGCCATGCAAGGGCTCACAGAATTTATCCCAACTGTTGTCAAAGCAGCCTACATCAATCAATTACTAAAAGTAGGATTCGATACCATTGATTTCGGGAGTTTTGTCTCGCCCAAAGCCATTCCTCAGTTACGAGATACCGCTGAAGTGCTGGAGCAGTTGGATTTGAGCGAAACCAGCTCCAAATTATTGGCAATTGTCGCCAACCAAAGAGGAGCAGAAGACGCCTGCCGATTTGACGAGATTCAATACCTGGGTTTTCCCTTCTCCATCTCTGAAACGTTTCAGCAACGCAACACCAATTCTTCCATTGAAGAAGCTTTGGGCAGAGTAGAAGCCATCCAAAATTTATGTGTGGCACATGGTAAAGAAGCAGTGATTTATATTTCCATGGCTTTTGGAAATCCATATGGAGACCCCTGGAACAGCGATGTGGCGATGAAATGGACCGAACGGCTAGTCAACGATCACGGCATTCGAATCATCGCCCTGGCCGATACCATCGGAGTATCTAATCCGGAAAATATCAGCTACCTCTTTTCGACCCTGATTCCCGCTTTTTCCGAAGTAGATTTTGGAGCGCACTTGCACACCCAACCGCACAATTGGGAGGAGAAAGTGAAGGCCGCGCACGACAGTGGTTGCCAACGTTTTGATGCAGCCATGAAAGGGTTTGGTGGTTGCCCCATGGCAGAAGACGAATTGGTTGGAAACATGGCAACAGAAAACCTGGTGAGCTACTTCGATCGTCAGCAAATTGACCTAAACCTCGACCGCGATGCCTTTGACAAAAGTTTTGGCCAAGCTACAGGAGTTTTTCCACTGCATTAAAAAAGAAAATGGAACCGCTTAAAAATCGTTACAACCAGGCATTTTTTGATCACCTGGCAGGAGAGTTTAAAATTGTCCATCCCGCTTTTGACGAAAGTCATTTTATGGCACTTGTTTTTGACGAAGCATGGGACAACCGGGAGTTGAAGCCACGCATGCGCCACATTGCAGAATGTTTGCGCAAAGTGCTTCCCGATGATTATGCTACTGCCATAGAGATACTAAAACCAGTCGCAGCAAAGTGCTCCTACGATTACATGTATGTTTTTTTCCCAGACTTTGTAGAACTATATGGCCAGGATGATTGGGAAACGTCCATGGCAGCCATGGAACATTTTACACAGTTTTCCAGTGCCGAATTTGCTGTGCGTCCTTTCATCATGGTGCATCCAAAAAAAATGATGGAACAAATGATGGCCTGGGCCAGCCACGAAAACCATCATGTAAGGCGCCTGTCAAGTGAAGGTTGTCGCCCTCTGTTGCCCTGGGGAATGGCATTGACTGAGTTCAAGAAGGACCCAGCGCCCATTTTGCCGGTACTCGAAAAATTGAAAGCAGACCCTTCGGAATATGTGCGAAAAAGTGTGGCCAACAACCTCAACGACATTGCCAAGCACCATCCAGCAAAGGTGATAGAGGTTGCCAAAAGATGGCACGGCAAACAAAAGGATACAGATTGGATCGTGAAACACGCTTGCCGAACATTGTTAAAGCAAGGAAATTCCGAGGCCATGCGCCTGTTTGGTTTTGGTGATCCATCAAACCTGCACGTCAAAAAATTAAAAGTGTCGAAATCAAAACTGGCCATTGGAGATTCCTTTGTCTTTGATTTCGAATTAGAAAACAAAACAAAAAATGCGAAAGTCCGGTTGGAATTCAATGTCTACTACATGAAATCAAACGGGAAGATGGCTCCAAAGATTTTTCAAATTAGCGAACGGGAATACGGAACTGGCCAACATGCCATAACCAAAACGCATTCTTTTGAAGAACGTTCGACCCGAAAACACTACCCCGGAGCACATCAAATTGGCATCGTGGTAAACGGCATCGAAAAGGCCGTTGTTTCCTTTGAATTGACGAAGTAAGACAGAAATAGAGTAGGAGTTTAGCTGGTTAAAGAGCTGCTAATTGCCTGCTGTCAATAGTTTGTCCATCAATGACCAACTTGTATAAGTAGATAGCATCTTCGTGCAATTGATTGGAGCTGATTTGGACTTGTGCCGTTCGGTTTCCTTTTTGCAGGCCTTCAAATTTCAAGACCTCCACACCATGTAAATCTTCTACAACAATGGTCGCTTTTCCAGCGGCATTTATTGGAATATAGTAACCGATGGAGCTGGATTCTGAAGCATTTTCAAAAAAAGGAATGTCCTGCTCCAGAACACAGTCTTCACATTTCTCTGAAAGACCTGAAGAGCTGATAGCATAAGAAGACGAAAGCGAAATGATCACCGTTGCATAAGCCAGAAAGCCTGCAATAGATGCCCAAATAATTGCTAATTTTTTCATTTTAATCGTCACAACAAAGTCTACATTTCAAATACCAAACCAAAATTTTTTTTCAGAAAAAAAGGTTCTCAATCAAGACGATTGCCGGAATGATAACGCTTGGTGGGAAAAGGCGATAGCTTAAAGAATATTCAGCTCACGCGCCTTGGAAACTGCCTGTGTCCTGCGCTTCACATCCAGTTTTATGTAAATTTTATTGAGGTGTGTTTTGATGGTGTTGAGCGAGACAAAGAGTCGGTCGGCCATTTCCTGGTTACTGTATCCTGCTGCCAGCAGTTGAAGCACTTCCAATTCTCGTTTACTCAACCCAATATCTTCGGGTGATTTAAGTAGGGCAGTGGCTGACTCATTCTCCGTTGGAACATTTTAGCTCCAAAGAATTTTGTCCCAAAATAGACGCCAACGCCCAAAAACGCAACTGCAATGGTACCGATGTAAAAAGAGAGTGTAATGTCTTTCGATAAATAGGAATATTCCAGCAGTTTGAGCGAGATGAGTGCGCCTGCAAGCAATAAGCCATATCGAATCGCAGTTTTAGCCATGATGGATTCCATGCCCAAAACTAGTCTGTTTTATTGAAATTGTTGAGGGACTCTAACAGGTAGTAGGAAACATGCCATTTTTGTAGAGCGCCACCCAATTCGTTTATTGGTCGTGGGTAAATACTTTTTTTGCCTGGGCAACCTCCACTTTTGGTTCACGTCTCTTAGACTAAGGCAGAGTTTAGAATAATTCAGTTATATTTGGGGTGTTTTAACCCCGTTAATAGTTTACGTGAAACGGATTATGAAAATTCAAGGATTTGCACTTTTGGCCCTGGCCGGTTTATTGGCTTTCTCTGTTAGTTGTAAGAAAGAATCGACAATTGGGGCGATTAAAGTGGATCCAGGTGACACGCTCCCTGTATTCCCTCCACCACCCAAGCCAGCTAGTTTTTTCTTTTTTGATGGGAAAGTAGACGGTAGGTTTGAAATCCTCAACTCCTCGGATACGAACTATAACGACACCAACGGGTACATTAATTTTGCTGATTCTATAAATCTTGGCAGATGCTTGCCAGGAGATTCTGCTGCTTATTTTCGCCAGTCTTCTCGTTTTATGAATCCTCTGGATCCAACCAATCGGTTTGAAATCAGAATGTATGAATGCATCCATGATACGGACACAACTGCTTTTAAAGACTGGAGATACGCCATCGCTGAAACGTATCCTTTCGTAAACGAAAAATCTTATTTACGTGGTGTGGAACTCATTTGGACTGATGCTGGTGGTGTAAGATGGTTGACAACACCGGGAAGTGGTAATGGGGATGGTTCTTCATTCCAAATTACCTCGGTTGATACCAATGCCCAGGACACTTCTTCTTTGCGCATCTGTGAAGGCGAATTTACCGGCAAGCTTTACAATGAAAACACCCAAAATCAATTCATCTTTGTGAATGATGCTAAGTTCCGCTTCAGGTGGATTCGGTACACACTCACTTTCTAGAGATTTTCGCTAGCCCTTGTTGAAGGGCCCATTTACTTTCTTATCTTCGCGACAGCTTTTGGTTTCCAATTTGAATGGTTGGAATTAAAAGGGAATCAAGTGATTTCTTCGGAAAGATTCTTGAACTGTTCCCGCAGCTGTGAACCCTTCCACTTCGTTGTGGAAATTTTCTTAAATCGGTGCCACTGTTCCTTTCAGGGATGGGAAGGCTTAAGAAAAGAGGGTGAGTCAGAAGACCTGCCAACAGCAACATATCGGTATACTTTCGGGATAAAAGTAGGATCGCACACGTTGCAAAAGATCCCCTTTTTCCTTATTTATTTTAATCATTGAACTAAAAAGCGAAATGAAAAACGTTTTAAGGAATGCTGTGGCGTTGTTGTTTATCCTCACCGTTACATTATCATCTTCTCACGGACAGGATTACCTCAACCAGGTCATTATTGCCAACGGGGGACAATTTGAATTTTCTGGTCCACCATGGGCTGATCGGGCAACTGTAGGTTCTTACAATCCCTATTTGGGCACCTACACCATTTTCGATACGATTCAAGCAGAATCGGTGCAACAAGTACTGATTGACGGAGATTTCGCTTTTGTAGCCGCCCAGGATACAATTGTTAAGTACAATACCCTTACCCACCAGCGCGTAGGTACTCTTCCCTTTGCCAGCATTCGTTCTTTATCCATAGCCGGAGACCGCCTCATCGTTGGAAAATGGTTTGGTACAGGTCCATTTCTGTCAGTTTACGATAAAAACACCTTGGCCCTGGAATTCAGTGTTCCGCAAATTACTGAAACAGTATATGGTGCGGCAGTGATTGGAGATACACTTTATGCGCTATACAACACGAAAGGAACGATTGACAATTGTCCTCCATTTGGATGTTTTGATGATTCTTTGGGGAAAATTGGGCAGGTTCACATTCCATCACAGTTGTTCATAGATACCATTGAGTTAGATACGCTGGGGAACGAAGCCAAGCACCTGTATTCAGATAGCAATCGCCTCTTTGTGATAAGCGATGCAAATGGTGTCATTTCCGATTATGAGCCGGCAACAGGAACATTGAACATGCAACAAATTGGCATTACTGGCGGATTCGGACTTTTTGATGGCAAGATTTACGCTGGTGTGGGCAATGCCATTGGTAGCTACGACATTAGTGGTGACAGTATTTTTAACAGCGCAATTGTCAACCGCAACAGGGCAGATTTTGTAGCAGCAGATTTTGACCCGCTAAATGAGCATTTCTACTTTACAGAAACGGATTTTGCCTCCTTTGGTAAAACACTAATTTACGATATCACCGGAGCATTGGTCGATTCGTTTGACGTTGAAATTTCTCCTGAAGGTATGGCAGTGGAGGTACGTTCAGACAATGCAGCTCCTTATGCATTTGTTGATTCCATCTCCACTTTTAATGTGAACCCCATTGTAGTAGACGTTCAGGCAAATGATATCGACCCCAATGGAGATTCTCTTGTTACAACTATTTTTTCCAATACTTCCTGGGGAAATGCCAGTGTTCTGGATGGAGACAGCATCAGTTTTTTAACTTTTGCAGGTTACAACGGCATGGATAGCTTGCGCTACACTGTTTGTGACAATCAAACGCCACCACTTTGTGACACAGCGAAGGTGTACTTTGATGTAAGCACCACTGTGGGGTTGGACGAAGCTACTGAAGCACCCAAATTTATGATCTATCCAAATCCGGCAAGTGACTTTATTCACGTGGCAGCGGGACAGAAATTGGATGGAACCATCTCCTTTGTTTCCATGACTGGTCAGGTCATTCAATCCAACCAGGCGAGTAGTTCCAGTGCCGGCCGTTGGACCCTGCCGTTGGCAAACCTGTCACCTGGAAATTATCTGCTGCGAATTGAAAGCAATGGATCGGTAGAGCATCTTCCGTTTGTAAAAAGATGATACCATTCGTTTCCATTTTTCGGTCCAAACATCTTTGGTGTGTAGTTTTGACTGGAGCATGTTTAGCTCTTGTTGGAACCTCTTTTGGGAATAACCTGAAAATATCCGGCACAGAAGTGGTGGACAGTGTATCCATTAAGTTTACCATTTCATGGGAAAATAGCTGGAACAAAACTGCTGTCGAAGCGCCCTGGAATCATGATGCGGTGTGGGTGTTTGTGAAGTTTAGCCGTGACGGTGAGCCGTTCCAACACCTCAATCTCAGTTCCCTGAGTCAGGATCACGAGGTTGCCGGAGCAGGACTGTTGTCTCTTGAAGCGGTTCCGGATGGTAAGGGGATTTTTGTGCAACGCATGCAATCTGGAGCTGGTCCTGTGCCTGAAACAGAAGTAACCGTTCGGTTGCAGTCAGCGTTTTGGGGAGCAGACTACCGTATCAAAGTTTTTGGGGTAGAAATGGTGCATGTACCAGAAGGTCCCTTTTGGTTGGGAGATTCAGCGAGTGCCAGTACCTTTAGAAGGGGAGGGACTTTTTCTCCGTATGAGGTACTGTCTGAAAATACCATCTCTATTGGCGTTGAACCAACCGGCTTGTCTTCAAATGGAGCAGATCCACCAGCCGACAATATTCCTGCCGCTTATCCCAAGGGGTATGATGGATTCTACTGCATGAAATATGAAATTACACAAGAACAGTACGCTGATTTTCTCAACTGTCTCACCTTCGAGCAGCAAGATGGCCGAACGGCAAGCAGTCCTTCCGATGTTGCTGGTAATGCAGCAATGGCAGCAGCGTTGCTAAATAGAAATGGTTTAGTGATAGAGGTGCCGGGTATGAGCATTCAACCTGCCACCTATGCAGTTAACGGCAATGCGAGCAACCCCTTTTCTCAGTCAGATGATGGCCATACCAGAACGTGTAACTTCCTCAATTGGGCAGATGTGAGTGCTTACTTCGATTGGGCTGCACTTCGGCCCATGACAGAATTTGAATTTGAAAAGGCCGCCCGCGGACCTGAGTTGCCAGTGGCCGGGGGCTTCGTTTGGGGAACCGCTGCCGTCACAGACGCGAACACCGTGGATTTGGATGGCACTGAGGACGAGTCGGTGACAGATACCATTTTGCCCGGTACTGGGCTGGCAAGCCACGGATATGCAGGGCCAGCTGGGCCTTTACGAGCAGGTTTTGGAGGCAAGGTTGATTCAGACAGGAGAGGTATTGGCGGAGCCTATCACGGCATTCTGGAATTAAGTGGAAATGTGTGGGAATTGTGTGTCAATGTCACTTCCGAAGGATTGCTATTCGATGGTCAATTGGGTGATGGTGCATTGTCCTTGACGGGTGAAGCAAACGTTGTCAATTGGCCGGCACCTTCCGGCAGTGGGGCAGGATATAAAGGAGGAGCCTGGAACAGTGGCATTGGTGCCATTGGCAGTTTTAGGGATTTGGCCGTTTCCGACCGATGGTTTATTGGTTTATCTCCTGACATAAGGCGCAATACTGCCGGAGGTCGCGGAGTACGTTAAAACAATTGAACATGAATCTTTTTTATTGCAGTTGTATTTGGTTTTGCCTGCTTTTTCCCCTGAGCTTAAGTGCTCAATTTACGGGTGGGAGTGGAGATGGATATGCCATGGATGAGTTAAGTGTAACGCTCACGGGGTTTGAGAACAAGGAAGGTCTTGAACAAGTCATTCGCGTCTTTCCCAATCCAGCGGTGCAAGGAACCTCCGTATTTCTGACCATTGCTGAAGCAGAAGCAACATCCATCGCTATTTTTTCAGGCCAAGGCAAGGTATTGCACCAAATTGATGCCGAGCGTGAAAATTCGGGCAAAATAGTTTTAACAGAGGTAGCCAACCTTTCACAGGGAGTCTACCACATTCAGGTACGAACGCTCAAAGGGAGCAAAGTGATTCGATTGGTAGTACTTCGCTAGACAACATGACAAAAAAGGCAACGTATGTGTTTTTTTTAGCGGTTTCGCTGATTGTCCCCTTTTATTCTTGGTGTCAGCAACCCGCTGATACGCTGGACATAAATCCTTTTGAGGTAACCGGACACCGCATTAGTCCGACCGCTCCCTTCAAGAAAACCATTATCGATTCGGCAACATTGGCCTTGTATCAGTCCGATGAGATTGCTGATGTACTGACCGAACGGTCTTCCGTTTTTATCAAATCATACGGTCAGGGAACCTTGGCAACAACTTCTTTTCGGGGCACTTCTGCTCAACATATGCAGGTTTTTTGGAATGGAATTTCTGTTAATTCTCCCATGCTAGGATTGCAGGACCTGTCTTTACTTCCCGTAGCTTTTGTTGATGAAGTAGAATTACATCATGGTGGAGCCAGTTTGATTGATGGGCAAGGCGGGCTTGGCGGAAGTCTGGTTTTGAACAATCTGCCTAGTTGGAAAAAAGGATGGTCTGGTACTGTATGGCAGCAGTTTGGCAGCTTCGGTGATTACCTCACTGGGGCAAAGGCCAGTTGGAGCAATGGGAAATGGCAAAGTCGAACGGCCCTCTATTACCAGCAAGTAGAAAACGATTTTGAATACCGCAATGTAGCAAGACCCGAAGCATTGGTGGAACAACAAGAACGCGCTGCTATGAAGCGGCACGGTTTGTTGCAGGAAATTTACCGCAGGTGGGACAATGGACAAGAGGTGGGACTCAGGGTGATGTACACCAGCAGCGACAGTGAACTTCCCAAATTCATGCTGTCCGATACCAACAGGGAGTCGCAATCCGATCAGTCTGTGCGAACGTTATTGAGTTGGTCCAAAACAAGTTTGAAATGGAACCTTACTGCACGCGTGGCACATTTGTATGATCGCAATGCTTACCAAGACGAGTTGTTGGGAGTAGATGCTGAGAATACCTACAACGCCAGTAAAAATCAAGTGCGATTTTCATATTTGCCGCATTCTAAGCTGAAGCTAAAAGGCGGAATCTTTGTTGATTACGAATCGGCAAAAACGGACGGATTTCCTGAAGGAAAGACGCGCTGGAATCAGTCTGCATTAATAGGGCTAGAATACAACCCACACTGGCGCATAAATTTGTCGGGTACTGTTCGGCAGGAATGGATAAACGATACATTGGTCCCGGCCATGCCTGCGCTGGGAGCGCGGTTGCAATTGGATAAAAAGGAGTTGTTTTTTCTCAAAACGAATTACAGTTGGACCTACCGGGCGCCCACCTTTAATGAACGGTTTTGGCGCCCTGGAGGAAATCCCGATTTAAGGGGAGAGCAAGCGCAAACCGGAGAGGTGGGGATTCAAAAAACGCACGGTAGTGGCACCATTAGCTGGGGTGCAGAGGTGACAGGGTATTTGGCACAAATAGATAATTGGATCCAATGGGCGCCTGATGGTGGCACTATTTGGAGCGCGCAAAATTTGAAAGAAGTCGAAACAAAAGGAATAGAATCCGGAACAGAGGTGCGCTGGACTGAAGGAGCCTGGAAGGTTGCGGTGAAATTAATGCACCATTACACCGAAGCTACCAATATTTCGGGTGCCTCAGATTCAGACAATTCCATCGGAAAGCAACTCTTGTACGTTCCACAAAATATAGCCGGTATTTCCTGGAATGTCAGCTGGAACAATTGGCGATTGAACTATTTTTACCGCTACACAGATACTCGTTTCGTTACCACCGATAATCAATCTTTTTTACCCGGTTTTGAAGTGTCCGGCATTTCGCTGGCAACGCTTTTTAAATTGCATTCAGGACATCATTTGGGCGTGCAATTAAAAGTGAACAACTTGCTGAATGAAGAATACCAGGCCATTGCCTGGAGGCCCATGCCCGGTAGAGCATTCATGGCCACGCTCAGATACCAGTTTGGAAAATGAAGTTTCACCTGAAATATTTATTGGTAATCGCAGCATGTGCGGTGTTGGTTGCTTGTAAGAAAGATGAAGGACAAGGCCCGAAAACAGTTAATAATACTGTCGAATCGGTTGAGCTTACTGACGGAGTTTTCATCACCTGTGAGGGAACATTTTTAGCTGGGAATGCCTCGGTATCGTTTCTCAAAAAGGAGGACCAAACAGTTTACAACGGTATTTTTTCTACCCGCAATGATTTCCCCTTGGGTGATGTGTTGCAGTCGATTTATTTCTTAGACCCTTATTGCTTTCTGATTGTCAATAATTCCAGAAGGGTGGAAGTGGTCAATGCTTCTGATTTTAAACATGTATCGACAATCAGTGGAGTAGGCTCTCCACGTTACATCACCCAAGCTGCCGGAGGCTCGGCATGGCTGAGTACTTTTGATTCAGAGGGGCTTTTTCAAATAGACCCCAATTCCCTTACTGTGACTGGCAACATACCCGTGTCCGGACGAACGGAAGAGCTACTTCAACACGATCTGTTCACGTTTGTAACGAACTACCGCAACTTGCAGGATACTTCAATAAATCCAGGCATTCTGGTCTTTGATGGCACCACATTACATGGAACGATCCCTGTTTCCGAAGGACCAAATAGCATGCGAATCGATGCCAATGGAAAACTATGGGTTTTGTGCGATGGGGGCATCTTTCCAAAGGTTGAGAAAGGAGCATTGTATCGCATTGATCCCATCAACTTGCAAGTATTGAATGTGTTTGAATTTCCCAACTTAGAGGACACTCCATTTCGATTGGAAATGAATCAAGCCGGAGATGCACTATATTTTATTAACAAGGGAGTGTACACAATGAATTTGGAAACCATGGATTTTCCAACTATGCCATTGATTGATGGAACGGCTGGGAATTTCTATGGATTAGGATTAGACAACGAATCGCAGCAAATTTATGTGGCCGATCCCATTGACTTTGTGCAACAAGGAAATGTTTATCGATATCAATTGAATGGGGAAGTTTTGGATACCCTAAAAGTCGGGGTTGGCCCGTCTGCATTCATTTTTCGGTAAATGTTGGAGTGGTAAGTGCGTAAGGTTTTTGTCGTTGTTGTTGGGGAATCTAGTATTAAGTTCCAACTTTGTTGTCAGTTTTTACGTCCTGATATATGTTGTTACAAGCAACTGTCATAAAATTGATTCGTCTATGAAACCAGTTGAAATATGCAACGCAAACAGGCGTTTATAGAATAATTGAAAGATGGGCAGATCTTTTATGTGACGAATGTTTATGAAAACATTTTTGTAATTTCGTTCGAGTGCAAGTGTTGATTCAGATTAAATGAGACTATGAAAAACTTTCGATTGCTTCTTGCCATCTCTTTTGCTTTCCTGGCGCTTAGTGCCTGTAAGGAGGGTAAAAAAAATCCTGTATTTGAAGATCCCGTAATTGACCCAGGTGTATCTCCACATTTGATTGTAGCTGATTTTTATTTTCAGGGTGTTGTAAACGGGGATACTATTACCTTCCAAGACACATTAGATACGACAGGTTTCTATACTAATCCTAACATCTTGGCGCTTTTAGCTGACACATTGGTGTTTCCTTTGAATGTTGCCAGGGAAGCTTGTAACTGTATTGAGTTGGACTCTTTTGGAGTGGAGGTTGGCGTGCATTACACTCCAACTTCAGCTATGATGCCCTGGGCCGCAATTGCGAACCCTATACCAGCCACGCGTAAGAATATTGGTGGAATTGCATTTAACCGCACATTTTCTGACACGATTGTTGATGTCGTAGATTACATTGACATCACAAAGACCGGTGTCATTGCTTGGGGTAGACAACCTATGGACAGCTTGTTGCAGTTAGGGGCTGATGGTGTACGTGTATTTTACATTGATGAAAAGGGAGAAGAATGGGCTTCTGACTTTGGTTTTACCGCCCAGCCTTTTGGTTTATTTACTGCTGAACAATATGTTCCGAATGATGACGACCCGCATTCTTACCGCATTATTCAGGCTCAATTCTCCGCCCGCTTGTACAACGGCAAAGGCAGTTATAAAGATTTAATTGCTGGAAAATTCAGAGGCCGCATTGCTGCATTTGATTTCCTGAGAGACCAAAACTAGTCTTAACGATACAAAAAAAGGGACTCGAACAAGGTCCCTTTTTTTATGCTTCAAAGTTTGATTGTTTCGTTATCCAACTTCTTCTACTTGTTCTCTGAGCTTCAATCCCTCGTTGCCAATGATAATGGCTGGAGCTTCCATTCTGGAGGCATCATCGTTGGGAGCATTCTCTAATTTCAATACGCCTCTTGGACAAACTGCTGAACAGATTCCACATCCTACACAGGAGGAGCGCACAATGTTTTGACCGCGCTGGGCATACCAACGTACATCAATTCCCATTTCGCAGTAAGTCGAACAGTTCCCACAGGAGATGCATTGTCCACCATTGGTGGTGATGCGAAAGCGGGACTTAAACCGTTGCACAAATCCCAGGTAAGCTGCCAGCGGACATCCAAATCGGCACCACATCCGGTTGCCCATCAAGGGATAAAAACCGGTACCGACCACACCGGCAAAAGCAAAACCGATGAAGAATCCATAATTGTCACGGATGCTGTAAGTGCTCAATCCCAGTATTTCGGTGGAACCGCTGATGTAAGCATATATCACTGAACCTGTCATCAAAATGGCAAAGACCAACACGGAATGAATCATCCAACGCTCTACCTTCC
>Ga0316204_10000745_pt1 | contig 106113 bp, 109 predicted proteins | sample 6monrhotite_MG_2_FD_205661 | JGI IMG/M metagenome (GOLD analysis project Ga0316204, IMG submission 205661) | Microbial mat bacterial communities from mineral coupon in-situ incubated in ocean water Damariscotta River, Maine, United States -... | ecosystem: Environmental > Aquatic > Marine >...
CAATTACATCGAGCTGTACTACAACCCAAAACGTCGGCATGGAAACAACAATGGACTGTCACCAGTCGAGTTCGAAAAAAGGCATTTAGGGAAGGTCGCAAGTGTCTAGAAAACTAGGGGCTTGCCAAGGATAAGCGCCAAGGCTATGTAACCCTCTCAATTGAAATGCCAATTGAAGTTGCCGACTGGCTGGCTGCAAATATGCAGAACGCCTGGGCCAGGCGAAACCGGTGTTCAACTTGCTCAAAAGCCTCGACGGTGTTCCTAGCCATCAACACCACGAGAACGCACCTTTCTTGGTTTTTCGGGTTTGCGTTTTGCTTTCTCTTCGACGTTTGGAAGCCTCAACGGCAACAACGTCCTTGTATGCGACACCTTCCTCAGTTGGGTGGGAATACATAAATTTCTGGTTGAGTTCACCTTGGGGAATATGAAGCCCATCTGGATGTGGGCTTGCACCAGTTCCCCCCTTTTCCTCAGCAAATTCAGTCAATGCGTCAGTGATCTCGCTGAGCGTTTCTTTGATAAAGTTTTTCAGGGTGGTCATGGCTCTACCTGCCTCACGCAATCATTGTGGTTGGGAGGTGCAGTATGACCCTCCCTCTCCATTCGTGAGCGCCAGCTCACATCATTCGGCGTTTGGAGCGCATGGGCATTCAGGGCCGCACGACCCGCGGTGAAACGTACGTTGTTGGATTGGCCGTCATGGCCTTCGTGAGGGACATACGCCGTGCGGTGTTGCGTGATGACGGAAAACCACCCCGCACAAAAGATGTAATGCTACTTTAACGTGATAACGGCTTTACATTCATCGGGGTGTGATGTAGTAAAAATATACAACAAATGGTGGAGGTTAGTAATGTCAAACGAAGATACAAAAACACTCGCGCGTGTCGTATTCAGCGATGATCAACGCAAGCAAATCAAAAAATTCAGCGGCCGTGACGTTGAGGCCATGCGTGTGGTCGAACTCAGCGAAGAACAGACGCGCACCATCAGCCCCGGCCTCTTGAAGGCCACCGCTGTCGTCATGTGCTGGTAAAGCCATCAGCGCATTGCACTTTATGGATATTATCCAGTGATTGGGAGACGTTTGGCCGCTCCGTGCATTCAAACGTCTCCCGTATCATGCCAATTGCATCAGGCCAATTGCGGTCGCGGTTCTTGTCTTGGCATGTTATTTGACATGGGGTTGATGGTATGGATCCCAAAGCGATCGCGGAACTACAGTATTTCACCTATGGGGATGTTTTAGACCAGTCGTGGCGTCTTTTGACGCAACAGCGCGACAGGTTGCGTTCTCTTTCCGACCTGGATCACGTCCCGCCACGTTTCCCGACCCACATTCAAATTCAGACCATCGCAGGTTGCAATGCATCTTGCGCGATGTGTCCGATGAGCCGACGCGACGTGCGCAAGCACCAAAAGGGCCGCATGCGCCAGGAGCTGTTCGAGAAAATCGTCAAAGAGGCCGCCGCGCACGAGGACTGCGCGGCGATATCGCCGTATCTGCAAAATGAGCCTCTCTTGGATGAAAATCTCGCCGACAGGGTGCGCGATATCAAGACCTTGAGCGACGGGCGTCTGTCTGCACGCATCGTCACCAATGGCTTTTTGCTCGACGAACGACGCACGGACGGCCTTCTCGATGCCGGTATCGATGTCATTTCCATCAGCCTCAACGCCCATCGCGCGGATACGTATCGCGCGACCATGGGCGGGCTTGAGCTTGAAACGACCCTTGAAAATATCGAACGCTTATTGGCTCGGAAACTGCCGAACGTGTTGGTCGTTTTGACCTTTATGGTGACGTCGCTCAACGAGAAGGAAATCGAAGAGGCCGTCGCCTATTGGTCCGCGCGCGGCGTCATGTGCGGCGCGTACGGCGTCGGCACCATGGGGGGGGAAGTCGCCAACTTCAGCGACCTTCAAAGGGACGAGCCCGCGCGCGATTGGGACTGTTTCGTGCCCTTGGAAGCGGTCTCTATTTTGAGCTCAGGGGACGTCCTGTTGTGCTGTAGCGATTGGAGCCGGGCGACGACGTTTGACAACGTCGCCAACACCAGCGTGTACGATATTTGGCATTCCGCGCCCGCGGCCGAACTGCGCCGCGACGCCATTGCGGGACGTTTCGAGCACCCGGTTTGTAAAAAATGCCTCGGTCAGACCAAAAATCCTTCGAATTTAATTTTTGAGGGAGGGCCTGCGAGACGCCATGACGCCGCCTGACAATTCCCATGCGCAGCGACCCGCCACACGTTTTCTCGGCACCGCGCCGCAAGACGGTGTCGCCCTCGCCATCCCCTTCGATAGCGCTTGGACATCCCCCTCGCCCGAGGCCATGCGCTTTTGGGGTGCTGATTTTACGCCAAGCGCTCCCCCCAATACCTCCATTGCCGAGAGTGATCGGCAGAAAGCTCTAGACGAGAACAACATCGTCGTAACGCTGTCAGACCAGGGCGAGGAAGGCCGCTGGTTCGCCGACGCCAGCGGGCGCGTTCTTCGTGAACTCGACGGTCTCGAGGATTTGCTCCCCCTGCTTGGTGACCAAGCGCTGCACACCGTCACGCTGGTGACGGACGTGCGCAACATTCCTTATGATTTCTTGGAAGACGTTGTGCTCAAGCGAGCGCAAACGGGGGTGCTTTTCGGTCTGATCACCGGGCTCGGCCCCGCTGCGATCCGCTGGGCGGCGCTCAAGAGCAGGCTCTTGACGCAACACCCCTTGGGCAACCGCGCGCTGTCGCTGTTCGCCAGCCCACCCATCGGTCCGCTCAAACCGCACCGAAACGTTACCACCCTTTGGTGGGACGACCTGACGGCGAACGCCGTGGACGGCGCGTTGCGCTTGGCGTATGACACGGTGGCCTTGATGTCGCACTCCAACGGCGTCGACGGAAATTTTGCGGACTGCATTTTGTGCCCGGTGAAGCCCGATGATTATTTAGGCGACGGCCTGGGCGGCGACTGGCGGCTCTCACCCGTTGAAATGCAGCCGTCGTGCTTGCAAACGGGCCTGTGCCAGCGCGACCCGAGCGCCAGCAAGGTCCGTGTGCATCCCGAGCGCTTCCAGGCGCGCGTTGTTTTCTACGACACCTGCGCGGGGTTTCTCGGCGCGGGCGGCTTTTCGTCCGGCGGTGCGGGGCTCGCCCTGGGGTTTTTGCGCGGCGCGACGGGCGCGGTGATCACCAGCATCCGCAAAAAGATGTCGGATCCTTATGCAACGCTGCTGTTTCGCGCCATGCTGCACGACGGTCACCGGCTGGGCGATATCGCCGCTGAACTGAACCGTTATCAGCGCAGCGAATACGGCGAAGCGCCGTCGTTCATCGTGCTCGGCGATCCGGCGCAACGCCTTGCCCCCCACCTTGGTACCCCCCACCCGGCCACGCCGACCGTTCGAGACGACGAAACGGGCGTTGAGGACTGGAGCGGCCGGGCTCTCAAGGTCCACTTAAAGGATCAAGGCGGCACCCACGCGAACCCGATCATTCCACCGCTCAACATGCCCGAATTGATTTGTATCGATCTGCGCCGCAACTTCGGCACCAGCGCGCATGCTTGGGTTTTGCGCCCCGACGGCGGCCCGAAAACCGAAACCGCCGTGCGCCTCAGCAGCGCGGAATTGAGCCCTTACCGCGACGCCATCGATTGGTTGTCGGCGCGGCTACACCGCAACATAGCGCTGATCGACATGGTTCGGATCGGTTTGAAGAGCCAGTCCGGTTCTACGCCCGTCGATGGCTTCGCGCGCATGATCGGTGCGTGCGAAAATTTGCTCATGACCTTAACCGCCGTGCGCCAAACGGCGAAAGGCTGCGTTTGGAACGGTGAGTTGGCTTTGGCCTTCGCCGAGATCGCGGACACGATTGTGGCCCAAAGCAATGATCTCAGCGGTGCGTTTTGCACGTCATGGATTGAAGCGCGCCAGTGGCTCGTCTTGCACCATCATTACAACCACGCCCTCGATGCGAGCGCCCCTGAGCGCATCGTCGAACGCCCTTGCCCGTGCTGTGCGCAGAAGGGCTTGACCGAAAAACGCTCACACGCGCCCGGCCATCCGGGCCTCGAACGGCGCATGTTGACCTGCGTGCGCTGCGGCGTGGTCGCCGACCTGCCGCCGGAGATTTCCTGGATCGCCATCGAGGGCCGCGACGGACGCACGTCGTGTAAACCGGGTGAAACCCTGTCGTTCACCGTGCGTGCCGAAATGGATGCGCCGCCATCCCTTGAGCTACGCCTGCAACCCTATTTCGGCGGTTTCGGAGCCGCCGTGGTTCAGGCGGACTTGCCCGACAAGGCCATGATCGCCCTGGGCGACGGTCCGTTGGGCGATGGCCCGCAGCGTACGGCGAATTTCGATGTCGCGTTCGCCGAAAATTGTCCCGGCGGGCTTTACTCGCTCGTCATCGTCGGTGCGTGCGCGGGGGCACCCGTTCTTGCGGCGCTTTATGTCGGCGTCACCAACCCGTTCGGAGAGGACCGCTAGTCATGTGCCCGCAAACGATGTCCATGTCCCCCCTCCCCCAAAGCGACGCTTCGGTCGCGCTGATCATGCCGCCCTTGTTCCTGAGCAATTTCAACGCGCCATATCTGGCCCTTCCCCACCTCAAAGCCTACTTGACGAGCCAGGGTGTCGCAGGCGTCGCGCTTCACGACGCCAACATGGCGGTCTGGCGCACGATCACGACGCCGCGCTTTCTCAACGCGTTGGTGGATCGCTATCGTGCGGAACTCGCCATAAGCACCAAGACCGACGCGCAACAAGAGATCGCCCACATCCTGTTGCTGCTTGATTATCTGCTCGAAGACCCAAAGCGTCTTGAAACCGAAGATGCGGCTAAAAACCAATACGCCGGTGTCGTTCTCGGCCTGCTTTACGAGGCTGCGCCGCGTAACATTTCCGCGCAAATCGCGGCGGCGGAAACGACCGTTTTGGAATGGTTGGAGGCCCCTTTGGAAAAGGTGGTTTCCGAACTTTCGCCGAACACCCGTTTGTTGGGCATCACCGTGCCGACCGCCGATCAACTGTTCGCGGCGTTGATTTTGGCGCGCATGGCCAAGGCCCGTTTTGGCGATCGCGTGTTCGTGGCGCTGGGCGGGTGTATCTTCTCGCTTTTGAACAGGCTTAAAATTCACGACGTGCTGACGTGCGGTTACGTGGATGCGGTCGGCGTGCATGAAGGCGAACAAGCCCTGCTTGGCCTCTACCGCCACGTTCACGAGGGCGCGCCCTTGGAGGACACGCCCAACATCGTTTATCGCGATGGGGACGATATACGCTCCACCTCGGTGATCACGCCGCCGCCCTTGAACGCGTGCCCGGCACCTGAGTTCCCCGCGAATTTCATCGCGCCTTACGGCACCCAAGCGCGTTTGCCCATCTGGGCGTCGCGCGGCTGTTATTGGGGCAAATGCAGCTTTTGCGACTACGTGCATATTTCCGCCAACGACGGCAAGGCGGAAGTCAGCACTGCGCGTCACATTGTGGATGTCATGGCGACGCTTGGCGAACGTCACGGCGTCACCGATTTTGAGCTGATCAGCGAAGCCATACCGCCCTCTTTATGTCGCAAAATTTCCGAGGAAATCACCGCCCGCGACCTGGCGGTCACCTGGATCGCCCACGTTAAGGTGGAAAAACGCTTCCGCGACGATTTGTGCACGCAGATGAAAGCCGCGGGCTGTCGTCAGGTGACCATCGGTGTGGAATCGCTCAATGACGCGACGCTTGCGTCGATGGTCAAAGGTTGCACGGCCGATGACGCCATCGCCATGCTGAAAAGCCTGAACGAGGCTGGAATTGAAGCGACCATCAACATCATCGTCGATTTCCCCGGTGTCACGCAAGAGCAAGCCCAAGAGACGCTCGAAAGGCTGGTCGAGAACCGCCGTTATTATTCCACCCTCAACGTTTTTCCCTTTGTGCTCAGCCGGTTGAGCGAAGTGGCGACGACCCCCGACGATTTCGGCATCAAGCTGGTCGACGCAGCCGCGGAGGAACACACGCGCGGGTTTCACTTCACGGAATTTGAGCGCAGCGATGGTATTGACGAAACCCAGGCTTCACAGATGCTGGCCTTGTATCAACAGTTTGGGTTCCTCCACAAACGCCGCGTCAGCGCGGAAATTTCGGCGGAACTCATGGCTGGTGAGGGCTTGGACCGGCTATGGATTCGAAAATCGGAGCTTCTTGTCCAGGTCTCGGACGAGATGACCGACAGGCTTCAAACCCTCGATTTGTGCGCGCCCCCGGTGGAGGGGCAAACGCTCATTTTCGACATCCACAGCAAGCGCATGACCTCGTGTCCCGGTGCGATCCATGCGGTGTTGTCGGCGTTGCCGCAAGGCGACACCCCCCTCAAAGAACTTCGCGCCGCCTTATCGAACGATATCGGCATGGAACGGATGGACGCCTTTCTTCGCGTCGTCCTTGAGTTCGCGACACGCCGGGGCTTGGCCACCTTGGGCCTGCTGGAAACGGGGGGCGCGGTGAAAATGCAACCCCTTATGCAAGCGGGCCGACACCATCTCGATCCAGAGCCGGCGAACATTGTCCCATGAACGCCAAGCTCGCCCACAATGAGACCGGCCAAAGTCCGCAAGCGCGTGTACTGCTCGCCTTTCCCCCGTTGGTCATTCCCGTTTCGCCCTATTTGGCGCCATCGTTGTTGAAGGCCCACTTACAGCGCAACGGCCACATCGCCGATCAAATTGACTTGAATTTGGATTACTACGCCGAGTGCGTGTCGCCGACGGGCTTGGGGGGGACGGCCGACATCCTCACCGACATCATCGACGGTTTGAATGAGCGTGAACGACTGAACGCGCAAGACCTCATGCGTCTTAAAAGCGCAGTGGACGGTTTGGCGGCGTGCGCTTATGCCGCCGACCACATCGACGAGGCAAAGAGTATTTTGCGCGATGCGCGCCGGTTCAACCGCGCCGAGGACTATTCTTGGGCCATCGCCACGATCGAGCAGGCGTTGAAGGGCATCTCCAGCGCTTATTTTCCCAGTGAATTGAATGCGGAGGGTTTCCGCAGCCGCTTCAGTCCCTTTAGCGAAGCCGACATCGTGGCGTTCACGGACACCGCGGAAAATCCATTTCTCGACTATTATCGGAACCTGCTGGTGCGCAAGCCGGACTTGCTGGATCACGACATGATCGGCGTCAGCGTCGCGTTTCCCGACCAAATTCTGCCCGCGTTCACCTTTGCGCGTGTGTTGCGCGAAGCGCGCACCGAAGTTGGGGGCCAAGATCGCGCCAATCCGTTCATCTGTTTCGGTGGCAACGTGTTTTGCCGGGTTGGCGACGGGCTCACACACGCCCCTGCCCTGTTCGATCTCGTCGACGCCATTGTGGTCGGCGAAGGCGAAGAGCCGATCGTGCGCCTCGCCGACGCCATTGCCGGTCGCGATGCACGATATACACGAGAAGACATCCCCGGCGTGGTGCGCCGCACGGCGGAGGGCGTGTCGAGCAACCGCCGGGCTCCCGGACTGAAAGCGAAGGAATTGCCGACACCTGATTTTTCCGGCTTGCCCTTGCAAGCGTACTTGGCGCCGGAGATTGTGTTTCCGCTGATGACGTTCAAGGGCTGCTCGTACGGCCAGTGCACGTTCTGCGACCACCATGTCAATTACGACAAAATGAGCGCCCGCCCGCCGGAGATGGTGGCCGAGGACATCGCCGAACTTCACCAACGTTACGGTGCGCGACGTTTCAATTTCGTCGATGAGGAAATGCCCCCCGCTCACGCCCGGCGGCTGGCGGCGGCCTTGACCAAGACGCGCCTTGCGATCACGTGGATGGGCTACGCCATTTATCGCCCGGAATGGACGGCTGACGATTGGCGGGACCTTCACGCATCCGGGTGCCGCGAGATGCTGTTCGGCTTTGAATCGGCCTCCAAACGCATTCTCAAATTGATGAAAAAGCCATTGGAACTCGAAGATGTCCGGCGCATCACCGGGGATTTGAACGCCGTCGGCATCGCTTCGCGGATCAATGTCATCGTCGGATTTCCCGGTGAAACTCGGGGGGAAGCGGAAAGCGCGCGCGATTTTTTCAACGCTTGGCCTAACCTGTTCGACACCCCTGGTACGATGATCGCCTTTCATCCCTTTTTGTTGGTGCGCAACGCGCCGCTGATGGAAAATCTGGGCCGCGAGATCGCCGACGTGGACCCGCGTTTGCCCTTGGCCCTGCATTACGCATTCGAGGCCGAAAAAAGCGAAACACTGATGGCCGCCGCGCCCGCCAAACCCTTGTCCGCACAAGAGTCTTATGTGCTGGCCAAGCGCATATCGTCGGAGCTCAACGCCGATCACACTGACAAGGGTGCGCCGGTCTGGCGTCTGCACCGCTTCTTGTACATCTGCCAAAACGATGCTCCCGCTCGCGGCGATGCCGGGTCGCGTCCCGTTGCCGAGGCCTCAAACGACGATCCTTTGACCATGAGGCCAACCGTGACGCTGGTGCGCCATCGTCTCGATGCGTTGGATGAGCGACTGGCCCTGGCGGGGGAAGAATGCGACACCTACCGGCAATGGATGGATTTCACCTCCACAACCTCCAACATCCTTCGATGGGTGACGGCTCAAGGTGCTTTTGAGGGCACCACCGCCGGGTCCCCGACCGCGCACGTTCAGGGCTTGGTGCGCCTGCCGGGCGGCTCCATACATACACACTACGAGATTTATGGGGCCGAGGATGCCGCCGAATGAGCGGTGTGCGGCGACCGGCCATGTGGACTTCACTTGCATTGCCTTGATGCGCTTTTAGGCGCTATAGAATGGGCTCACGCGCCTTCGCGCCAATTTGACGACAGAAAGCAATCCGCCATGACCACCTGCCCCTGCAATTCCGGCAAAGACTACAACCAGTGCTGCGGCCCGATTTTAGATGGCTCGAAAAAGGCCGAGACGGCAGAGGCTTTGATGCGTTCGCGCTACACCGCGCATGTCGAAGGCAATTTCGATCATGTTGCGGACACCCACGCCGCCGAGGCCCAGGCGAGCTACAACAAATCCGCCGCCGAGGCTCAGTCCAAAACCACAAAATGGGTCGGGCTTGAAATTACTGAAACGACCGATGGCGGCGCGAACGACGATACCGGCACGGTAACGTTTACCGCGCGGTTCGAGGAAAACGGCGCTTTGCACGCGCACCGAGAACGTTCCGACTTTCGCCGCGAAAATGGCGAATGGATGTATGTTGACGGTAAAATCAATCCGCAGATCGAGCCCCGTAGCGTCGAAAAAATCGGGCGCAACGATCCTTGTCCCTGCGGTTCGGGCAAAAAATATAAAAAATGCTGCGGGGCGAATTGAGCTGAGGGGCTTTGGTGGTTGAACGTCATTTCAGTTGCACCGCGTGCGGAAAATGTTGCCAGGGCTGGCTGCCGCTGACGCTGAACGACGCATTGCGCCATGCAGACCGTTTTCCACTGTTCTTGTTGTGGACCCCGGTGCGCCCTGGGGGCAAGTCTTACGATCTGACGGCCCGGCTGGGTTTCACGATGAAGCTGAAAAAACGCAAGCAGGTCGCCGTGCGCCTGACCGCAATGTCCTACGTGCCATCCCACAGCCCGTGTCCGGCGTTGGGTGCGGATGGGCTGTGCGCCGTTCACGACACCAAGCCGCAACGCTGTCGCACGATGCCGCTTTCCGCCAGTCGCGCGGAGGGCGATCAGACAGATCTACTGATCCCCTCGCCCGGCTGGGAATGCGATATATCCGCCGCCGCGCCGGTTCTGTATCGCGACAAAAAAATCGTCGAACGCACCGAGTTCGAGGCCGAGCGCGCCCAGTTGATGGAAGACGGCAATATCTTGCAGCCGTTCGCCCAACTGATGCTCGACAGCCTGCCGAGCTTGCGCATGGACTTGGAAAAGATAGCGATGCGTCCCCAGGGCGGACACGTGATCGTCAATTTTTCGACCCTTATTCCACGTTTGGCCAACGTGGACATCTACGCCTTCGCCGCCAAACAATTGCCGGTCATGGAAGCGTTCGCGGCTCTCACCGAAGGCAACCTCGATCAAAAGGACGATCATCAGCGCTATGTTGCATGCGCCGAGGATTGGCGACGAGTGCTCGACGGCGCACCTTGACTAAGTTTCTTTACGATGTGACGAATTTCAGATTTTGCCAAGCCTCCACACGCTCGACGATGTCGAGTATGTCATCGGTGTGGACCACTTGATCGAAGACTTGCTCCAACTCGATGGTGTTTGGGTTGCAGGCGATGGTCAGTCCAACGTGCTTGGACAGACTGACGTCGTTAAAACTGTCTCCGACATAAACGCAGGCGTCCGCATCGACTTCAAATTGATTGCAAAGCATCGTCAGGCACTCGGCCTTTCCGGCGAAGTCGTAAGGCGTGCTTTCCCCTCTGAGCAGGTTCCCCTTTCCTTTAAAGATCAGACGGTTGATGAAAACCTTGTCGAAAAGCTCAAGGTAATCGGGGATGCGTTGTTCCAAAAAGCAATCGATTCCGCCCGAAATGATCACCGGTATGAATCCTAAGTCCCTCAGCCGTGAAAGACCGATTCTTAAATTTCGGATGACGGTCACGGGGTGCGTGATCTGGGCAAAGTCAGTGCGCTTTAGCCCCCTGGCTTTGAAATGGTCGACGCACAAATTCACCCAGTCTTGATAACTGATTTCATCGTTTGTGAACCGGCGCAGCAGTTTGGTGCGTTCCGCGTCGTCATAGCGGCAGTGTTTCCAGACCAGTTTCCATGAAAAATCGAGCTGTTGAAGCAGCACGCCGTCTACGTCGATGGCGAACACCCCGTGCATAAATTTAGGCTTGGGGCGTTCTTTTCTCAGTGCCCGCACCGCTTTCGGCGCTTTCGTCCGCGCATATAAATCGACCAGCTCTTGGGAAGGGTACTGGTCGTGCTCCAGCACCAAATCGTGCAGCTCGACACCGAGCACACGGGCGATTTTCTCAATGGTGGTATCCTTGGGCTGGCAGATTTTGCCGTTCTCCAAATCACGATAGCCGCTTTTGTTGATGTCCAACTCCAAGGCAATGTCGTGTTGTGAAAGCCCGCGGTCCAAGCGAAACTTCAGCATTCGTTCGCAGTAAAGCCGCCACGCCATATCTCTCCTCCTCCCCCCAAGAGTCCCCCCGACAAAATTTATCCGCACGCTATCTTGGTTGCGCAATGCACGAATGGTGCACGAATGGTTTCGGAGGTTCTTATTATGAGTGAATTGATGGAACGTGAAATAGATTATTGCGAATCTCAACGCCCAAAGCCCGGACATGGCGCATTTCAACGCTTTGCCGCGCCATATGGGCATGTTGATCCTTTGCGGTCCGGGCGCAAGGATTTGGATTTCTACCCCTATCATGACAAACTTCCAGACGCGCTTCAGTTGGCGCACAAGCTCGGCTATCGGCTGTATTTTGGGGGCGGAAAGTTCGGCGTTCCCGATCTACGGAGCAAACATTATCGCACCGGCTACATCATGGCGTACGACCCCTGCGACCAAAACGGCCGCATCGCCCTGTCGCACGAATACGCCACCGCCTACTCCATTTTTCATGAAATAGCGCATGCGCTCACCCTGGATCGGCTCAATGCGATCTATGGCGAAGGCCGCCGGTTGGGAGCGTTGGGACGCCACAGAACGTTGCGCGAAGCGACCAGGGCGCTGCATTGGGAAGTTCTCGCCATTGAAGAGCAGCGCATATTGTCGGCCAATTGCGACATTCGTATTTCCGAAGACGCGTATCAAAGAGAGCGCAACACCGTCTTATCGGAAGCGACCATGAGGGCGGTGACCGGCAGATTTACCGAGCCGAACACGGAAGGCTTTTTTCCTCACAGCCGCGAGCTTTCGCTCAAGGACATCCTAGAGCCGGTGGCGCGCGAAGCGCACGCACTTGGGCTGAGGGGGTGGAACGAATTGCTGAACAAGGAGGACGTCTTAAAGCGTGCTTGATGCTCTGTGCGCCCGTTGAAACAGCGCCTTTTCAATTTCCACCAAAAACAGCACGCTGGAAGCCACCGCCACGATGCGCAGCCAGTCCATCCAGCCGATGGCTGTGGTGCCGAATAGGGTTTGCAGCGGGCTCAGATAGGTAAATCCGAACTGGAACAGAACCAGCAAGGCAACGGCGATCAAGACGTATTTGTTGCCGAACAGACCGTGCCCGTTGAGCACCGGCGCGGTGATGTAGCGGGAATTGAACAGGTAGAATATTTCAAAATAAATCAGCGTGTTGACGGCAACCGTTCGGGCGCGTTCTATGCTTGCGCCCTGCTCCGTCTCCCAAATGAACAGGCCGAACGTGCCGATCAGCAAGATCACCGACACGAATGAGATGCGCCACAGGAACATGCGCGTCAGCACCGGCTCGTTGCGATGGCGGGGTGGGCGTTTCATAACGTTGCGTTCCGGCGGTTCGAACGCCAGCGCCAACGCCAGCGTGACTGCCGTGATCATGTTGACCCACAGGATTTGCAACGCGGTCAAGGGCAGATCTTGAAAGCCCATCAACACTGCGGCGATGATGGTCAGCGCTTCGCCGCCGTTGGTGGGCAAAATGAACAAGATCGATTTGCGAATGTTGTCGTAAACGGTGCGGCCTTCTTCGACGGCATGCGCGATGGACGCGAAATTGTCGTCCGCCAAGACCATTTCGGCGGCTTCCTTGGCCGCTTCGGTGCCTTTTTTGCCCATGGCGATGCCGACATCGGCGCGTTTCAGCGCGGGCGCGTCGTTGACTCCATCGCCGGTCATGGCGACGGTGAGGCCGCGCTCTTGCAGTAGGCTGACCAAGCGCAGTTTGTCTTCGGGGCTGACGCGAGCGAACACGTTGACGTCGGCGAGGCGATCGCGCAGTTCATCGTCGTCGAGGCGCTCCAGGTCCAAACCGGTCAGCGCCGCATCGGGATTGTGTAAACCCAATTGGCGCGAAATGGCCGACGCGGTGGCGCGGTGATCGCCGGTGATCATCTTGATGTTGATGCCCGCATTTTGGCAGGTCCGTACTGCTACAATCGCTTCTTCGCGCGGCGGATCGATGAAACCGAACAGGCCCAGCAGCACCAAACCGTCTTCGACGTCTTGAAAATCCAACTCCATATCGTGGCTGTGGCCGGGCTTGGTCGCCACGGCCAAAACCCGTTGACCACGCGCCGCCAAAGTTTCGGTCAAAGCATGCCATTTGTCGGCGTCCAGTCGGGCTTCGCCGCTGTCGGTGCGCACGCTTGAACACATGGACAACACTTGTTCGGGCGCGCCCTTTTGAAAGATGAAAGCTTCGCCGGTATGGCTGTGGTGCAAGGTGGCCATGAATTTATGCTCGGATTCAAACGGGATCAGATCGGTGCGCGGGCATTGTTTGGTTACGGTTTGCGGATCGGCACCAGCCTTGATCCCGGCAATCAATAGCGCGCCTTCCATGGGGTCGCCATGGACCCTCCACTCGCCCTCGCGCTGTTCCAACTCGGCGTCGTTGCACAGCACCGCCGCGCGCACCGCGTCTTGCAAGACTGAGAGATCGCCCACATACACATCCGCGCCGTCGATCTGAAAACCGCCGTGCGGATCGTAGCCGGTGCCCGACAGCTCGAATTGGCGATCGGCGGTGACGATGGTGCGTACGGTCATTTCATTGCGTGTCAGCGTGCCGGTCTTGTCGGAGCAAATGACGTTCACTTCACCCAAGGTTTCGACCGCGGGCAGGCGGCGCACAATGGCGTTGCGCTGTGCCATGCGCTGCACCCCGATGGCCAGGGTGATGGTCATGATCGCGGGCAGGCCTTCCGGGATCGCCGCGACCGCCAGACCGACGGCGGCCAGAAACATCTGCGTTTCGGTGTAGCCCTGCACCATCACGCCAAAAGTGAAGGTCGCCGCCGCGATGAGCAAGATCGCGCCGGTCAGCCATTTACCAAATTCCGCCATTTGGCTCAGCAGCGGCGTGGTCAGTTGCTCGACCCCCGCGACCAAGGTGCTGATGCGGCCAATCTCGGTTGCAGCCCCGGTGGCGATCACCACCCCCGCCCCTTGTCCACGGGTCACCAGCGTGCCGGAATGCGCCATGCACAAACGGTCGGCAAGGGCCGTATGCGATTGTAGGGGGGCTGTGTCCTTACTCACGGCCATGGATTCGCCGGTCAGTACGGCTTCTTGAATTTGTAGACCTTTGATGCGAAACAGCCGCACGTCGGCCGGCACCCGGTCGCCAGATTGTAAAAGCACCACGTCACCTGGTACCAAGTCGACGGCATCGACCGTGGTGCGTCGCCCGTCGCGCAACGCCATGGCTTGCGGCGACAGCATGTTGCGGATGGCGCGCAAGGCGTCCTCGGCTTTGCCTTCTTGGATGAAGCCGATGATCGCATTGATCAACACCACGCCGACAATCACAGAGGTGTCGATCCAGTGCTCCAGCGCCGCTGTGGTCGCGGCGGCGACCAGCAACACGTAAATCAGCATGTTGTGAAACTGCGACATAAAACGTATTAACGGGCCCTTGGGCTTCACTTCCGATAATTTGTTGGGGCCGTAGCGTTGCAAACGCTCGGCCACGCTGGCGGCGTTTAAACCCACTGCGGTGCTGTCGAGGGCGGTGAAAACGTCCTCGCTTGTCTGGGCGTGCCAAGACTGGGCGTGCCAAGACGGTGTCGGGGGGGATTGTGTATTGGCGACGGAATCGGCATTTGACATGAGCAACTCCCCGAGATAGAGAAAAACGTCAGAATTTCACCTGACAATTATCTCATTTAATGCTTCCACCTCAAAGCCATAGATGCGGGCGGTGTGATTATACAATCCATGTTTCGGGGTTCTTTGTTCGCGGATTTCGCCGCCGCCACCTTCATGAGTGCGCCGCCTCAAAAGTGCGGAGAAATCAATGTCGCCAATCATTCATGAGAGTTGGCTCTACACTCACCGTCCTGAAGATTTCCAAATTCTCAACACAATGCGAACGGTAAGTGTTTCGATTTGCGCAAAGTAACGGCATAATCCTCACCATGACTGAAAAGCCAATACCCTCCTCCGATCTCGACGGTTTGTTGCAGCTGATGGCGCGCTTGCGTTCACCCGACGGCGGTTGCCCTTGGGACGTTGAGCAGACCTTCGCCACCATTGCGCCGCACACCATTGAAGAGGCCTATGAGGTCGCCGACGCCATCGATCACGGCGACATGGCGCATTTGAAGGATGAACTGGGCGATTTGCTGTTCCAAGTGGTGTTCTACGCCCAGATGGCCAAGGAACAAGGTGACTTCGACTTTCACGCCATTGTCGCCGCCATCACCGACAAGATGATCCGCCGCCATCCACACGTGTTCGCAAACCAAAGCGGCATCGACGACGCCCAGGCCCAAACCGTGAACTGGGAAGCGGTTAAGGCTGAAGAGCGCAAAGCCAAGGCGAACGGTGAACCGCATGGCGCGTTGGATGATGTGAGCAAAGGCCAGCCCGCGCTGATGCGTGCCGCCAAGCTGCAAAAACGCGCCGCGCGGGTCGGTTTCGACTGGCCGGATGCAAAGCCCGTGTTCGACAAATTCCGCGAAGAAGTGGCGGAGCTGGAAGCCGAGGTCGAGGCCCGTGACGCGAAGGCCATGGAGCACGAAGTCGGCGATTTGCTGTTCACCTGCGTGAACTTGGCGCGCAAACTCGATATCGACCCGGAGGCGGCGCTGCGCCATGCCAACGGGCGCTTCGAGACGCGGTTCGGCCACATCGAACGCGCGTTGTGGGACCAACAGCGCAGCGTCGAAGACACCGACCTTGAAGAATTGGACCGGTTGTGGAATCAAGCCAAACGTGCGCAAGAATAAGGCTTGCGATTGGCCGTTATATCGCCATCATAGGACCCATGTTTAATATGAATTTCAAAGCTTTCGCGGGTAAAGCCATATCCTTGGGCGCCGCCGCCGTTTTGTTGGGGTCGTGCTATCTGCCAGCACGTTTCGATGCGGAAATCGAACTCGACAAGGCGGGCTATTATTCGCTGAAGTTCGATGGCTACCTGGCCGACGTGGACCTGTATCGCGGCCTCAAGGACGGCAAGATTTCCCCGGCCCAAGAAAAAGAAAAAATGGCGGTGATCGAGCGCGATTTCGCCCGTGACGCCAGCACCAAGGACTACCAGTATTACCGTGAAGGCCATTTCAGGGTGAAATGGGAACGCGCCGGCGATCTTTTGAAGGCTAAAACCGTCACCTTCATTCGCCGCAACGAGTTGATTTTGCAGCTTAAATACGTTGAAAATTCCGGCTATATCGTGATGGAGGGCAAATCCATCAGCAAGGAAAATCGCCAGCGCATCAGCGATATGGGGCTCGGCATGCAAGGCCAAATCCGGGTTAAAACGGATTTACCGATCAAGAGCCATAACGCCACCACGAAAAAGAAAGACCCGCGCGATCCGCGTTTCACGTGGTTGGCATGGGATGTCACCTCCATCATGAGCCCGCGCCCGCGCGCGGTGTTCATCATCGAATAAGCCACGCCGCGTTAAGTGGTTAGCCGTCACGGCTCAGGCGTCGGATGAGGCTTGACGTGTCCCAGCGGCTTCCGCCCATGGCTTGCACATCCTTGTAGAATTGATCGACCAGCGCGGTGACGGGCATTTGCGCGCCGTTGTTGTCCGCTTCCGCAAGCACGATGGAGAGGTCTTTGCGCATCCAATCCACGGCGAAGCCGAACTCAAATTGATCGTCGACCATGGTCGCGCCGCGGTTTTCCATCTGCCACGATTGCGCCGCGCCCTTGGAGATCACATCCAAGACCAGCTTGCTGTCGAGGCCCGCGCGCGCGGAAAAATTCAGCGCTTCCGACAGCCCTTGCAACGCACCCGCGATGCACACCTGGTTGACCATTTTGGTCAGTTGACCGCTGCCGCTCGGCCCCATCAGGGTCACGGCGCGCGCGAACGTGTCGATCACCGGCTGGGCGGTGGCGAAGGCGTCCGCGTCGCCGCCGCACATCACCGTCAGTGCGCCGTTTTGCGCCCCGGCTTCTCCACCGGACACCGGCGCGTCGATAAAGCTGACCCCGCGCTCTTTACCGGCGGTGTAAAGTTCCCGTGCGACTTCAGCCGACGCGGTGGTGTTGTCGACGAAGATCGCGCCTGATTTCATGCCGCCCAGAGCACCGTTTTCACCCACAACAACGGCGCGCAGGTCGTGATCGTTGCCGACGCAGGCAAACACGATGTCCGCCTCTTGAGCCGCACCCGCGGGCGTGTCGGCCTTGGAACCGCCGAACTCGGCAACCCACTTTTCGCTCTTGGACGCCGTGCGGTTGTAGACCGTGGTGTCGTGACCGGCTTTTTGCAAATAGCCTGCCATGTGATAGCCCATGACGCCCAGGCCGAGAAACGCGGTTTTCATGCGGGGTGCTCCTTGAAGTGAACGATGAGATCGGTCGGCAGTTTAAAAGAAGTCTCAGCCGTTGAACAGAATCCGATGTAAAGTGTCGAAGGTGCGCTCATTGGGGGTCAGCAAGAGCTGCTCGTTGGTGTTGGGGTGGGCCGGATCGTAGAGACTTTTGCTGTTGCGAATGCGAGCGTAGCCGCATGCTTCCTCGATCATCAACGTCCCCGCCGCATGATCCCAAGGCATCAAGCGCCCCCCGTACAGCGCGAAATGAATCTTGCCCAGCAAGAGGTCCAGGTACTCCCGCCCGCAACAATGATAGCGCACCAAATGTTGGGGCAGTCCCGTTTCACCGTTTTCCTTGCGCGATTGAATGCGTTTGCGTTGCCCGTCACCAAGCGAACCGGTCATTTGCTCTAAGTTTTCCGGCGGTTCGATGGTCAGTTTGCGACCGCCGAGGTAAACGCCTTCTCCACGCCGTACGGTGGCGCAGACACCCGCGATGGGATCGAATATCCACCCCATTTGGGTTTGGCCGCCTTCCACCAAGGCGCAGATCATGGCGAAGCACGGCTTGCCTTGGGCGAAGTTGTTGGTGCCATCCAACGGATCGACCACCCACACGGCTTGATCGCCAGCCATGCGCTCCAAAATTTCGGGATTGCGAAAACATTCCTCTTCGCCAATGAAGGTGCTGGACGGCAAAAGCTTGTTCAGCCCCTCATTGAGGCGGTTTTCCGCTTCCAAGTCGGCCGTCGTCACCATGTCTCTGGCGTGGGCTTTGGTCTGGATGTCTTCGCTTTGCAGTTGGCCGAAGCGCGACAGAATTTCCTGCTCCGCCACGTGGCGAAGCAATTCTTCTACGTTGTGAATCAAAGCGTCCATGGCGATCATTTTTCGTTATTGGCGCTCACTGTACAACCACCAAATGAGTCGAGGGTCGTTTTAAGGTGAAAAAATATCCCGGTCGCGTTTGAAGCCGGCTTTCAGCGCATCGAGGTACAGATACGTCGCTGCATCCCCATCCCCTTTTTGCTTCATGGCACGCACCACATAGGTACAGAACGCAACCGCCTCCGCCTTGCCGTTCAAACCGAAGGCTTCCGATATTTCTTTCAATCCGTCATGGGTGATCTTGCGCGCCATGACGTTCAGTTGCGTCTTCACGAATCTGTGCTTGTCGCGCCATTTACGCTGAGCCTGTGCCGTGGCCATCGCATGATCCTTTCGCCCCTTATGGTTCGAACGCATACATATACCGGACAACAATCCACTAGTAGATATTAACATTCGATGAACGACGGCCGAAAAACCGGCAGCCTTCAAAGCCACCGGATCGTATATAAATACGCAGCGGAGGGTTGGGACTTAGGTGTTGAGCCGTTCGAAGCGACGCGCGTTGGCGGGTTCTAAGCTGACGGTCAGATGCACGCCGTCTTCTTTGTCATCGCGTTCGAGCACTTCGCCATGGCTATACAGCCATGACAACAGCTTGCCTTCGGATGGCGCCAGCACAACGGCGATGGTTTCGTGGGCGCGCGAGAGCTGGTCCTCGACGGACGTTAGAAATTGGTCAACGCCCTCGCCCGTCACCGCCGACATCAACACCACGGGATGGTCGGCGCGGCGCACCATATTGGCTTGGAATTCGCGATCATCGACGTTGAGTAGATCGGATTTATTGCGCACTTCGATCAACATCCCGCTGATGCGTTCGTCGTCGAGCCCCAGACTTTTCATAACGCTTTCGACATCGGCCTTTTGCGCATCGGTGTCGGGGTGCGATACGTCGCGAACATGCACGATGACCTGGGCTTCGAGCACCTCTTCCAACGTTGCATGAAAGGCTTCAACCAGTTCATGGGGCAAGTCGGAGATAAATCCAACGGTGTCGGACAAAATGATATTTTTACCGGACGGCAGATCGAGGTTGCGCATGGTCGGGTCCAAGGTCGCGAACAACTGGTCCTTGACCAGCACCTCGGCCTGGGTCAAACGATTGAACAAAGTCGATTTGCCGGCGTTGGTGTAACCCACCAGCGCGACGATGGGGTATGGCACCTTGCGCCGGGATTTGCGGTGCAGTTCGCGGGTCCGTTTGACGTCTTTCAATTGGCGCTTCAGCTTGGCGATGCGTTGATCGATCAGACGGCGATCGACCTCGATTTGGGTTTCACCGGGGCCGCCCATGAAGCCCGCGCCGCCGCGTTGGCGTTCCAAGTGGGTCCAAGACCGCACCAAGCGCGAACGTTGATAGGTCATGTGCGCCAAGTCGACTTGCAAACGGCCTTCCTTGGTGCGCGCGCGCTCACCGAAAATTTCCAAAATGATGCCGGTGCGGTCCAGCACCTTGCAGTCCCAGGCGCGTTCCAGATTGCGCTGCTGAACGGGGCTGAGCTGGGTATCGACGATGACCACGCCGACATCGCGCCCTTTGACGATGGCGTCGAGGCGTTCCAAGGTACCCTTGCCGAAGTAAGAGCCCGGTTTAAGGCCGCTTAAAGCGACGATTTCGGTGGCGACGATGTTGAGGTCGATGGCCTCGGCGAGACCGACGATCTCAGCCAGACGCGCCTCAGGTGCACGCGAATTTATCCCCTCGCTGTTGCTGCGAACGGCGGCTTTCAAATAGGGGTGGATGACCAGACAGCGCTCGCCACGAGCATACCCATCACTGGCATACCCATCCCCGGCATGCCCATTTCCGGCAAATTCTTCGCGCGCGAAGTCTTCGCCGTTCCCCCCAAGGGCGTTTTCCAGTTGCGCGTCGTCGGCCTCCCCCCCTACGGAGTGACTAGACAAAACGCATCATTCTTCGGTGTCGCCACCGGTTTCAGGCTCGAACAGCTGAATGGGCTGCGACGGCATGATGGTGGAAATGGCGTGCTTGTAGACAAGTTGAGTATGTCCATCCCGGCGCAAGAGCACCGAGAAATTATCGAACCACGTCACAATGCCTTGAAGTTTCACACCGTTCACCAAAAATACGGTGACGGGAGTCTTCTGTTTGCGGATGTGGTTGAGAAAGACGTCTTGGACGTTCTGTGATTTTTCCGAAGCCATGGTTGCTTCCTTATTTACGATTATCAGCACGGATTCTCCGGAAATGGAATCCGAACCATTATTTTTTCCATGTAGGCCAAATGTGCGGTGAAAACATGAAGAGCTTAATGCCCCTCTTTTGCGCCCCCGCGATAAGGCCCCCCCAGATGGAAGCGCTGATATTACAGGTTCTTGGCGAGATTGGAAAGCCCTAGAGGTGTATCCAAATAGAGCGCCGGATCGGCCCCTGTGAACTCGCCGTTTGTGGGTGGTTCGGCACGCACCAAAACAGGGGTACAGCCCGAATTCAAGGCACATTCCATATCGATGCGCGCATCGCCCGCGAACCATACATGGGGGCCTGGCTCAATGCCGCTGCCTTGAAGGGCCATCGTCACCGGGTCCGTGGCGGGCTTGTCGCGCGGCGCATCCATGGCCCCGATAATATGACCGAAGTGCTTGCCCCAGCCCAATTTTTGCGCTTCGGCGCGCAGCAGTTTTCCGGTCTTGTTGCTGACCACGCCGAGATAGATGTCCAGCTTTGAGAGTTCCGCCAGCATTTCAGCCGCCCCCGGCAGCGGCGTCAGGCGATCCAGATGGATCGCTTCGAAGTGGCCATAGAAAACCTTGCCTGCGGCTTCCCACGCATCGCCGAACAATTCGGGAAAGCTGTCGCGTAGGGACTTTGCAACCCGCGCCTTGGTCTCGATCAGGCTCCACGGCGCAATACCGTATTCGACAAACGTCGCATTGAGCGCATCTTGAATGATCGACCAACTGTCGACCAAGGTGTTGTCCCAGTCGAAAATGATCGCTTTTGGGCGGGTTTGCAGCGCTTTGCTCATGCGCTTGCGCCCTGCTTCATATACGCCGCATACAGCTCGATCACCTTCCGACAGAACGGCCCGCACGCGCCGTCGCCGATTTGCGCATCGTCGATGTGCGTCACGGGGCGCACCATCACGGTTGCCGAGGTGGTAAACGCTTCGCGCGCGGCCTTGGCCTCGGACAGACCGAATGCGCGCTCGACGTATTTCAAACCATTGTCGGCGGCCAGTTTCATCACCGTGTGCCGCGTGATGCCGCCCAAGATGGCGTGGTCGGTATGGCGCGTGACCAGTTCATCTTCAGCCGTGACGATCCACGCATTGGACGATGAGCCTTCGGTGACGTTGCCGTCGTCATCCAATAGCCAAGCTTCCACGGCCCCTTGGGCGTACGCGGCGGTTTTGCTCATGACCCCAGCCAGCAACTGCACGGTTTTGATGTCGCAGCGCTTCCAACGAATGTCGGGGGCGGTGATGACGCGCCCGCCTTTCAACGCGGCTTGGGGATCGAACGGCTTTTGCCGCGTCACGGTCATCACCAAGGTCGGCGTCAAACCCTGTGGCGCGGGGAAATCGCGCCGTGCGACCCCGCGGCTGATTTGCAGATACAGCCAGCCATAACCAATGCGGTTGACGCGCAACAGCTGGCGCATGACCAATTTCAACGCTGTACGGCTCATCGGCTCTGGGATCGCAAGCTCACCCAGCGAGCGCTCTAAACGATCGAGGTGGCCCTCTTCATCAATCAGGCGGGCGCCTTGCACGGCGAACACCTCGTAAACAGCGTCGGCAAACTGAAAACCACGGTCTTCGATGTGCACGCTGGCGTTGGCGTGGGGCACATAACGACCGTTCACATAAGAAATCGACATTCTAGAAATACTCGAGCTGGACGGAGAACATTTTTTCGACTTGGGCAATGATGTCGCTGGCGGCGAACACCACCACGCGATCCTTAGCTTGAATGATGGTGTTGCCGCGCGGGCTGATGACCTCGTCGCCGCGAACAACCGCGCCGATGACCAGACCGCCGGGCAAATCGGCCTCTTTCAACGGCTTGCCGACCATGGGTGAAGTCTCCAGCGCCTCGGCCTCGATCAATTCGCCGAACCCTTCGCCCAGGGTGTGGACGGAATGGATGCGTCCGCGACGCACGTGTTGGATGATGGTCGAAACCGTAATATTGCGCGGATCGACCACCACATCGATGCCCAGCGAACCGATCAGGCTTTCATACTCACCTTTGTTGATGAGGGTGATGGCGCGTGCAGCCCCTTCGCGTTTGGCCAAAAGCGACGACAAGATGTTGTTTTCATCATCATTGGTGACCGCAATGACGGTTTCGGTCATCGCCACGTTGGCCTCATCCATGATCTGGGTGTCGAGCACGTCGCCTTGGATGACCATGCTCTTTTTCAAGCGACTGGCGCACAGACTCGCGCGTTCCGCGTTCCACTCGATCAGCTTGACGTTGAGCTTGCTCTCGGAAGCTTCCAGTTCTTCGGCCAGGAACAAGCCGATGTTGCCGCCGCCGAAGATCACCAGACGGCGCGCCTCCATCTCATCGTGGCCGAACGCGGCCATGGCGCGGTCTTGCTTTTCGGCATCGACCACGAAATAGACGCTGTCGCCCGGCAACATTTGGCTGTCGGCGTCGGGAATAATGAATTCTCCATTGCGCACAATACCGATGACGGTGATCGCAAGGTCTGGAAACAACTGGTTGATTTGGCGCAACGCGGTGTTGAGCAACGGGCATGCGTCGCCGCAACGCACCCCCAAAAGCTTCACCTTTCCGCCCACCAGAGGGATCATTTCAAACGCACCAGGCACGGTCAGGCGGCGCTGGATGGCGCGCGCGACCTCGATTTCAGGCGAGATAATCACGTCGATGGGCATGTGTTCGCGCGAAAACAGGTTGGCCCACATGGGCTGCAAATACGCCTGGGCGCGGATACGTGCGATTTTCGTGGGTACCCCGAACAAGGAATGCGCAACTTGACACGCCACCATGTTGGCCTCGTCGGCCGCCGTCACCGCGATAATCATGTCGGCGTCGGCGGTGCCCGCGCGCTCCAACACGTCGGGACGCGACGCATGGCCGATCACCCCTTGCACATCCAGCGTGTCCGAAATCCGCCGGACAAGCTCAGGCGATTGATCAATCACCGTGACATCGTTGTTTTCACGCGACAAATGCTGAGCAATATGGAATCCCACTTGCCCGGCGCCGCAGACGATCACTTTCATGGAAAGTTTCCTTCCCTCCAATTGTTCGATGACACGATATCGCGGTTCACAACCAAAAGATCGGCTATCCGTTCTTTTTCGTCAAATCATCTCCAGTGAGGCCCAGAGATTTCAGCTTTCGGTGCAGCGCCGAACGTTCCATGCCGACGAATTCGGCGGTGCGTGAAATGTTGCCGCCAAACCGTGAGACCTGAGCCAGCAGGTAATCGCGCTCAAAAGCTTCGCGGGCTTGCTTGAGCGGCAATCCCATCACCTCGCTACCGCCGTTCATATTGGTCGCGACAATGGCGTCGGTGAGCAATTCACTGGGCAGGTTCTCGGCGCGGATCGGATCGTTGCCGTCCCCGGGCGCCATGATCAGCAGGCGTTCGATGATGTTTTTAAGTTCTCTGACGTTGCCGGGCCAGTCATAGGCTTGCAATGCTGCGATGGCGTCTTCGGAAAGCCGCCGCCCCGGCTGGCCAGCGCGACGCGCGGCTTGGCCGATGAAGTGCGAGGCCAGCATGGGGATGTCTTCACAGCGCGCCCTTAAGGGCGGCACCTCAATGGGCACCACGGACAAGCGATAAAACAGGTCCTCGCGAAAATTCCCGGCCGCAATTTCTTCTTGAATGTCGCGGGTCGCGCTGGCGACCACGCGCACATCGACTTCAACCTTGGTTGCGCCGCCGACCCGCTCGAATATTTGTTCTTGCAATACGCGCACGATTTTACCCTGGGTCTCGAGCGGCATGTCGGTGACTTCGTCGAGGAACAACGTGCCTGTATGCGCGGCTTCGAAGTACCCCACCTTGCGTCCGCCTTCGCTGTCCTCGGCGGGCGTTTGCGTGCCGAACAATTCGATTTCCAGTCGGTCCGGTTCCATGGTGGCGCAATTGACCACCACAAACGGCCCGGATGTGCGAGCCGAACGATCATGCAGCATGCGTGCGACGACCTCCTTGCCGGAACCGCTGGGCCCGGTGATCAGCACGCGGGAATTGGCCGGAGCGACGCGCTCAATGGCTTGGCGGACATGAGAAATGCAAGGCGATGTACCGATGAGGTTGTCATCGGCATCGGTGCGCAGGCGCAATTCTTCATTTTCACGCTTGAGACGCGCGGCTTCGATGGCGCGCTCCACCACGAGCACCAGTCGATCGGCTTTGAAGGGCTTTTCGATAAAGTCGTAGGCACCGTCCTTGAGCGCCTTGACCGCGGTTTCGATGGTGCCGTGGCCGCTCATCATCACCACCGGCAGGCTGGGGTGTCGTTTTTTGACGGCGGTGAGAATCTGTAAGCCGTCCATTTGGCTGCCTTGTAGCCAGATGTCGAGCAAAATCAAATTCGGGCGGCGCATTTCGATGAGTTCAAGCGCTTGGGCATCGCTCCCGGCTTCGCGCGGTTGGAAACCCTCGTCTTCCAAGATACCGGCAACCAGCGTGCGGATGTCCGCTTCGTCGTCAACGATGAGAATGTCGTGCCCCATGAAACTCTCTACTCGCTCGCTTGGGCCAAGGTGTTATCGGCCAGTTGTGAATGTGTGTCGTCTTGCGGCGGGAAAATCAAGGTCGCACATGCGCCCCCTTCACGTCTATTTTCAAGTATCAGGTCACCGCCGTGATCTTCCATGATTTTTTTGACGATCGCGAGCCCAAGCCCAGTGCCTTTGGCGCGGGTGGTGACGTAAGGTTCGGTTAACTGGGCTAAATCCGTTTGTGGAAGGCCGGTTCCATTATCTTCCACGGCGATGCGCGCATGCGGCCCATGCGGGGTATCTTGCTGCGATAATGTGAAGCGAATCCGTCCTGGCGTCGCCCCCTCGCCATCGCGGTCCATGCGTTCCAAAACCGATTCGGCCGCGTTTTTCAAAATATTGGTCAGGACACGCGACACCTGTTGGGAATCGCACTGAATTTTGACGTCCGTTTCGGGCAGGTCGTCTTCCAAGTCGATATCCGTCGAACGATTTTTTTCCAAAAACAAGGTCTGACGGCAGATTTCGGAAAGGTTTTCCGGTTTCAGCACCGCTTGAGGCATGCGCGAAAATGACGAAAACTCGTCAACCATGCGCCCAAGGTCTTCGACTTGGCGGATGATGGTCTGCGTACACGTCACGAATGTTTCCGGATCGTCCTTGATTTGTTTGAGGTATTTGCGCTTCAGGCGTTCCGCCGCCAATTGGATCGGGGTCAGCGGGTTTTTGATTTCATGGGCGATGCGCCGCGCCACGCCCGACCACGCGGCCTTGCGCTGAGCCGATTGCAGCTCCGTGATGTCGTCAAACGTCAAAACGTAACCGAACACGTCGCCTTCCAGTTGCTCGGCGGCGATGGTGACGATGAGCGTGCGGGAATGACCGTCGCGCGAAACGGTGATTTCGGCTTTTGCCACCCGGTTCGGACGGCCCATGGCTTCACTCAACACTTCGGCCATTTCCGGTGCGATTTCGGCCAAATGACGACCGCGAACGTCTTGTAGCTCCGTGCCCAACAGCAAACTTGCGGTGCGGTTGGGCAGATTGATGCGCCCATCCCCGTCCAAGCCCACGACACCGGCGGAAACACCCGCCAAAACGGTTTCGGTGAAACGCCGTCGCTCATCAAGCTTGCGGTTCATTTGCAACAAGCCGTCCTGTTGTTGTTCAAGGCGACCGGTCATGTCATTGAAGGCTTTTGACAGGGAGCCGACCTCGCCGATGGTGTCGTCGACCAGGACGCGCTGCGTAAGGTCACCGGACGAGACCTGTTCCGCCGCTTCGATCAAGCGCGAAATGGGCCGCGCCATCTGGTTCGCCAACGTCATGCCGATCCACACCGCCGCCAGCAGCAACAGCAACGACACCATGGCGAAAATGGCGACGAAGGTGATTTGAATTTTGCCGCTGCTTTCTTCCAGGCGCAGATAGGTTTGCGAGGCTTCGCGTACGCTTTCCATGTTGTTGAGCACCTTGGCGTCGACGAAGCGCCCGACCAGCAGATAGGCGCTGATGTAGCGTTCCAAGCGCACCAAGGCGCGAACCTGATCTGCGTTGGGGGCCGTGAGGATCACCAATTCGCCGTGATCGGCGCGTTCGAGCGCATCAGGCGGCATCGCCCCCACGGACAAGGACAGCATGGAATACTGCGAGCGCGCCATGATTTGGCCGCTGCCATCGAGCACGGTGGCTTCCGTCAGGTTGCGTTCGATCGAATGTTTCGACAGGGCGCGCGCCAAAAGGCGTGGGTTGGCCGAAAGCACCGCTTGGTCGCGATTGAGGTCGTTGACCATGGCCAGCACGTCGGCGCGGATGTTTTGGATATGCTCGTCAAAGTATGCGCTGGCCACGGCCTGGGATGCGTCGACCGCAGTGCGTACCCGCTCGGAAAACCACGAATTGAAGCCGAAATTGAGAAACAGCGCCGCGAATACGGTCACCAAAATGGCCGGCGTCACCGCCAACAGGGAAAACATCACCACCATGCGCACATGCAGGGCCGAACCGGCCATGCCCCGGCGGCGTTGCACCCACATGCCGACGGTGCGCTGCGCAATCACCAGGGCCAACAGCAGCAAGATCACCAGATCGGCAGCGAGCAAGGCTTGCAGTTTTCCCGGATCGGGGGTGCCGGTTCCGGTCGAGGTGCCGGTCAGAAGTCCGAACGTGGCGACGCCGGACGCAATGGCGATGGCGGCCAGGATGAATGCCAAGCGACGGCTGCCCAGCAGATGAGACAGCTTTTTACGCAGTTTGAGTTGGAAATCATCCCGCGCATTTTTAGACTGCTTACTCATGATCGCCCTTTCGGCCGCTCTCAAAGGACGCTATTTAGCGCCGCCCCGGATCACGGGAATGTCGAGTTCGCGTATTTTCTTGCGCAAGGTGTTGCGGTTCAAGCCCAACACATCCGCCGCGCGAACTTGATTTCCACGGGTTGCATCCAGGGTGAGTTGTAGCAAAGGACGCTCGATTTCGCGCAGAATGCGGTCGTACAGACCGGACGCGGGCAAGCTGTCGCCATGGGCGGCAAAATAAGACTTGATATGACGCTCAACGGATTGAGCCAATCCGCCGCCGTCGCCTTCCGGCATGCTGGCGGGGGCTTCGGCCAATTCCATCTCGATGGTGTCAAGGCCCACCTCCTCTTCCGCACACAACGCGGCGAGGCGCTTGACCAGGTTTTCCAATTCGCGCACGTTGCCCGGCCACGCGTGGCGCTTGAGGCGCTCCATGGCTGGCGGTGCGATGGTTTTCCACGGCAGGCCTTCGCTGGCGGCCTGGGCCAGGAAATGGCGAATCAGCTCCGGCACATCTTCAGAGCGTTCGCGCAACGGCGGCAGGCGCACCGGTGCGACGTTGAGGCGGAAATAGAGATCTTCGCGGAAAATACCTTGGCGTATCAGTTGCTTAAGGTCGCGGTGCGTGGCGGCGATGATGCGCACATTGGTTTTGATCGGTGTACGTCCACCCACCGTAGTGTATTCGCCCTCTTGCAAAACACGCAGCAAGCGGGTCTGCGCTTCCAAGGGCATATCGCCGATTTCATCAAGGAACAGCGTGCCCCCCTGCGCTTGCTCGAAACGCCCAGCGCTGCGGTTGGTGGCTCCTGTGAAAGAGCCTTTCTCATGTCCGAACAGTTCCGATTCGATCAAGTCGCGCGGAATCGCCGCCATATTGACGGCGACAAACGGTTTATTGCGTCTGGCACCGTAATCATGCAGCGCGCGCGCCACCAGTTCCTTGCCGGTGCCGGACTCGCCGCTGATGATCACGGAGAGATCGGTTTGCATCAGTCGCGCGATGGAACGATAGATGGCTTGCATCGCCGATGAACGCCCGATGAGGGGGAGTTCCTCGTCATCGCCAGCATGCGCCGTTGCTTGTTTTGACGGTCTCGCAGCTTCAAGTCCACGCTGAACGACTGAAACCAATTCTTTGATATCAAAAGGTTTTGGAAGGTACTCGAAGGCGCCGCGTTCGGTCGCTTTCACGGCTGTCAAAATAGTGGTTTGCGCGCTCATGACGATGATGCGCAGGTTGGGTCTGATTTTGAGTATGCGCGGCACTAAGTCGAGACCGCTTTCGTCCGGCATCACCACATCGGTGATCACCAGGTCGCCCAAACCTTCGGAAACCCATTTCCACAAGGTCGAGGCGTTGGACGTGGTGCGGACCTCATATCCCGCGCGGGTCAGGGCTTGTTCGAGAACTGTGCGGATGGATGCGTCGTCGTCGGCGATCAGGATGGTGGAGCCTGCGGTCATGCGTCGATGTCCCCTTCCCATGCGCCCTCAAGGGCGTCGATGTATTTGCCGTTCTGGTCTTCCGGCGACAGCGGCTCTTTGGACATGGGCAACAGGATGCGAAATTCGGTGCGTCCCGGTTTGCTTTTGAAATCGATCACGCCGCCGTTGTCTCCTACGATTTTCGATACCAATGCAAGTCCCAAACCGCTGCCCTTGGGCTTGGTGGTGACAAACGGATCGAACAGATGGTCTTGCATATCCACGGCGACGCCCGGGCCATTGTCGCAGATGGTCACCGACAGCGGTAAGTGCACGCGGCTTTGGGTGCCGGGCATGGCGAAACGCACACCGTGCTGGTACGCGGTTTTCATATGCACCTTTCCCGCCTCCTTGGGCACCGCTTCACAGGCGTTTTTGATCAAGTTCAAAAACACCTGGATCAGTTGATCGCGGTTGCCCGCCACGGGGGGCAAGGACGGGTCGTATTCCGCCACGAAGTGGACATGCCTGCCGAACCCATTTTCTGCGATGCGCCGCACCCGGTCGAGCACTTGATGAATGTTTACCGGCCCGGTTTTGATGGGCGCGCTTTCGGAAAACACCTCCATACGTTCGACCAGTTCCTTGATGCGATCAACTTCGTCTTGGATCAGGCGGGTAAGCTCTTGGTCGGCGGGGCTAGCGCTGGATTCCAGCAGTTGCGCCGCGCCGCGAATGCCGGATAACGGGTTTTTGACTTCGTGCGCCATCATCGCCGACATCGCGGCAATGGTGCGGGTGGCGTCGCGATGGGTCAGGCGATGATCGATCTGGTCGGCGATGGAACGCTCTTGAAACGTCAACACCACGGCGCCGGGAACCTCGACCATTGGCGCGGCCTGGACATTGACCAGCCGTTGCCCGGTTTTCGGCGTGTCGAGCACCAAGCCGTGTTCGGTGATGGCGCTCATGCCGCCGCGCACCTGGTGGATGAGTTCGAATATGGGGCTGTTGGTGGGCAAAAGGGCCGTGATGGCTGCGCGTGCGAGAGCGGACCGGCTGCGCGCGAACAACTGTTCGGCGGCGGCGTTGGCGAACAAAAGACGATCGTTCTCAGCCACCACCAACACCGCGGTGCCGAGCGCATTGAGAATCGCGCCGGGTTCGAACGTTGAGCCGGCAGCCCCAAAAGGGTTCAGTTTAAGGGCGTTTTTGCCCATTTAAGCAGCCTTGCTTGAGTTGACGGGGCTTTTCACGTCTGCGTTAAAACCGCGTTCGATAAGCGGCTCGAAAAAAGCACGAACGATATCGACGACACGATCACCGTCGGTGCCGGTGAACACAGACGCGCGGAATTCGGCCGAACCAGGTAAGCCTTTGGAATACCACGCAATGTGTTTGCGCATATTGCGAACACCCAAATCCTTGCCGTAATGGGACTGCATCGCATCGTAGTGTCCGAGGATGACGTTCATTTGCGCTTCCAATGTGGGATCGGCGCGCCGTTCGCCGGTTTTGAGAAAATGCGCGACTTGCGACGGGAACCACGGGCGGCCATAGGTACCGCGCCCGATCATCACGCCGTCCGCGCCGGAGCGTTTGAGCAGCTCTTGCGCGTCGTCCAAGGTGTTGACGTCGCCATTGCCGGTCACCGGGATGTTTACGGCGTCTTTGACTTCACCGATAAAATCCCAATCGGCGTGGCCGCGATACATCTGACAGCGGGTGCGGCCGTGGACAACCAGGGACTGGATACCGCATTCTTCGGCGATGCGCGCCAAATTGGGGGCGTTGCGGTTTTCATCATCCCAACCGGTGCGCATTTTCAAGGTTACGGGCAAGTCGACGGCCTTCACAGCGGCTTCCATGATCCGTCCCGCCAGCACTTCGTCCTTCATCAGCGCCGAGCCGGAATAGTGGTTCACCACCTTTTTCGCCGGACAGCCCATGTTGAGATCGATGATCGCCGCACCGCGGTCTTCGTTGAGCTTGGCCGCTTCCGCGACGTCTTCGGGGTTGGTGCCCGCCAACTGCACCGACATGGGAAATTCGTCGGCGCATCCGGTCGACATGCGCAAAGTCTTTTTGTTGGCGTAGATCATCGCCTTGGAGGCGATCATTTCCGAAACCACAAGGCCAATGCCAAACGACTTGACCAGTCGGCGATACGGCATGTCGGTCACCCCGGCCATGGGGGCGAGCATGACGTTGCTGCTCAGTTCGACGGGGCCGATCTTGTAACTCATGGATTTGGCTATCTTACGTTTTTGTGAAACACGGGCGTTTTTGTGAAACAGGGGCGTTTTTGTGAAACAGGGGACGAATTGGTGCCCATTTATTGTGCAAAACGCACCAAAAAGCAAGCCATCGTGCACACCCAGCGCATAAAACAAAGGCGGGTCGGCTATGCTCAGGCCATCAGAACGTCCGTGACGACCTTGACGCCAAGATAGCCGAGTGTCAGCAAAAGATACGCCAACAACACGATGCGCGCCGCCATGCGTCCACGCATGCCGGTTTTATGGTGCGCATAAAGCAACGCGCCAATGATTGCGAAGGTCAGCAGGCTCAACACCGTCTTATGATCAAAGACCAAAAGTTGGCCCCTGAATTGATACTCCGCCGCCATTCCGGTGACGAGGCCGAGGCCCAAGATCCCTTCCCCCCAGCCCAACAGGCGTACGGTAAGAAATTCACTATCGGCCACGGACGGCAATTTGTGCGTAAGCTTTGTCGGGCGTTTCGATTTCAAGGCGCGTTCTTGCAAAAACGCCGCCAACGCCGCGACGGCCGCAATGGTGACCAGACCATAGGTGACCACCGAAATCGCAATGTGCAAAATCACCCAGTCGTCCACGCTGCCCGATGGCAAGCCGTGGCGCGCGGCGTGGGCCCAAATCAGACCGAACGTGCCGATGACCATCATATATGGGGCGATCAGGGGCGTCAGCCGCCAGGCTTCCTTGACCGACCACGACAGCATCGCGAACAGCGCCGTGGTGACGGCCACGGTGACCCACAAAGCCGCGCTCAGGCCCGCTTGCCATTGACCCGACGTTTGCGCCAACGCCCAGATGCCGGTGCCCATGACACCCAAAATAATGGCGGTCCAATGGGCATGGTCGGGCGTGGCGTCCTTGCGATGGACGACAAGGGCGGCGGGCAATAGCGAAAAAATGGCGATCAGGTTGTAGGCGACGGTTTGAGACATGGCCGCATTGTTTGCCCTAAAGACGTTAAGATGCAAGTGAAATGGTTGGAAAAATGATACCCCCATGTTTGTTCAAGTGATAGCTTAAGCGCCTGGATTGAAAGGTTTTGAGGGCTCGTCGATATGGTCAAGACGGTTGCGCTGGTGGTTGCCGCGGGGCGCGGACGGCGCTTTTGCGCGGATCTGCCCAAACAATACGCGGTGCTGGGTGCTCATACGGTGCTGCGCCATACCGTGACACGCTTTTTGGACCATCCAAGCGTGGCCGACGTGCGGTGCGTCATTCATCCCGACGACCAGACGCTGTACGATGAGGCGCTTGACGGTTTGGAAGTGCTGGCCCCTGTCTTTGGCGGCGCAACGCGTCAAGATTCCGTGCGTTTGGGGCTGCAAAGCCTCTCGGATCTGGCGCCGGATAAGGTCTTGATCCACGACGCCGCGCGCCCGTTCGTGAATGCGGCGCTGATCGACGGCGTGATCGATGCGCTTGACGCCCATCCCGGTGCCGTGGCCTGCGTTCCGGTGGCCGATACCCTCAAACGCGGCCATGACGGCATGATAGAAGACACGGTGTCGCGTGAAGGTTTGTTCCGCGCCCAAACCCCGCAAGGCTTTCTCTACGACGATATCCTCAAAGCCCACGAAAAGCTTGTCGGCCAAGACCTGACCGATGATGTCCAACTGTTTGAGCGCGCCGGTCTAAACGTCGCGTTGACGGCGGGCGCGGAAGACAACTTTAAAATCACCACTCAAGAGGACCTGATGCGCGCTGAACGTATACTCGCCGCCAGCTGTGAAACCCGGACCGCTCAAGGTTTCGATGTACACCGTTTCGGCAAGGGAGCGTTCGTCACCTTGTGTGGCGTGGAGATCGCCCACAGCCACGGATTGATCGGTCATTCCGATGCCGACGTGGCGCTGCACGCACTGACCGACGCGCTGTTGGGAACCATCGGCGCGGGCGACATCGGCCAGCACTTCCCGCCGTCCGACGCCAAGTGGAAAGGCGCTCCATCCGATCGCTTTGCGGCCCATGCGGTCCAATTGGTTCACGAACGCGGCGGTGAAATCGTCAATGTGGATATAACGCTTATTTGCGAGGCGCCGAAAATCGGCCCTCATCGCGATGCAATGGTCGCGCGGGTGGCGGATATTCTAAACCTTTGCGAAGACCGGGTGTCGGTCAAGGCGACAACGACGGAAGGCCTGGGGTACACCGGTCGTGGCGAAGGCATTTCCGCGCAAGCGATGGCATCCGTGCGGCTGCCGGTTTAGATCGCCTACGCAGATTGGTGTACTGGTGCGTACAACCAATTTGAATTACAATATATTTTAGGGATCAGGGGAAACAGCGCCTAAGAGCGATGTGGTTGTTTGTGCTCTAAAGGGGCCCAGTAAGAGTACGAAGCGGGCTTGAAATGGAAAAATTAGCGTTTGATCAAATCGACATTTTGTTGATTGATCCTGATCGAGTGGTGCGAACGGCAATCCGCAACATATTGGTCGATAATGGTTTTCGACATGTTACCGTGGGTGCGGGAATGGCTGATATCGAGACAAAGCTGCGCATCGCGATGCCGGATTTGCTGATATCCGACCTCAAGCTCGAAGATGGCGATCTCAACGCCTTTGTCTATGGCTTGCGCCATCATAACGTCGGTTCGAACCCGTTTTTGCCGGTGATCGTGACCGCATGGTCTCCCACCACCGAGGACGTGCGCGCGATTGTGCAATCGGGGGCCGACGACATGATCACCAAACCCCTTTCGGCAGGCCAAATTTTGCAGCGCATCAAGGTGCTGATCAAAGCGCGCAAGCCCTTTGTCGTGACCAGCGGTTATATTGGACCCGATCGGCGCAAGCCGGGGGCGGATCATGATCGCGGCATGAAAATTCATCCCATCGAGGTGCCCAATACCTTGCGCGCCAAGGCCATGGGCGAGCGCAATGTCGACATCAACCATATCCAGGCGCAAATCGACGCGTGCATCAAAAAGGTCAATTTGGAGAAGCTCGACAGGCATTCTCATCAGATTACATGGTTGGTCGAACGCATTGTTCCCGCCATGGTCTTCGGTGCGCCGGACGAACCCACCACCAAGTCTTTGGAGCGTCTGTTGTTTGTGAGCGAAGACGTTTCGCGGCGCATGGTCGGTACAAAGTACGTACATGTCGGTGAGCTGTGCAGGTCGTTAATCAGCGTGACGCAGCGCATTTTGGATGCAGGTGACTTTCCGGCCCCCAAAGACATCGATTTGCTCAAGCCGCTCGCGCAATCCATTCAGCGTGGCTTTGATGAACGTGACACGGAAGCCGCACGCACCGCTCGCGAAATTTCGAGCAGTGTTTCATAAAAAACACAACAATACAAAACACTACGACGTTTCGCTGAAAATCCAGGTTAGAAAATCTACGTTGCCGTTTTCAATGTTTAAGGCGACAACGCATGGGCAATCGTAGCTGTGCAGCGTTTTGATCCGTGCGGTGAGGCTGTCCACCAACGTGCGTCGTGTTTTTAGGATCAACACAGTTTCCGTATCTTCCTGAACCGCACCTTCCCACCAATAGATCGAACTGACGCGATCGAGAACGTTCGCGCATGCCGCCAAGCGTTCCGAAACGACGGTCTTGGCAATGGTGAGCGCCGCTTCGCGGTTGGGTGTCGTGACATAGATCACCTGCAGCGCGCCGTTGACGAGATCTTGCGCTCCATTTAGCGGGTTCTCTTGCGGCTCCATATTTATCCCCAGCTTGAGATTGTTGTGAAACCCTCAGCTTATAACGTATCATGGGCGCACAATCAGTCCACCGCCCAAGTTCACCATCCAAGTCCACCGCCACGGGAGCCCTGCGCCCATGCAAGCGCATAGCGAAACTGCACAAAGCAAAAAGCCTAAAAATGGCGCGCCATCGCAAGCCCAGCAAGCTTGGTTATGCCGCGGTCTCGATCAGCCGGGCGGTAAGTTGCCACTTTTCGATGCGGACGGCCAACAGGTCAGTGAACGGACCGTGCGCAGTTGCATCGAAAAAGGCTGGGCGGAACCTTGGTTTTCCAACCCGCTAAAGCCCGATTGGATCGTGTGCAAGTTGACCGACGATGGTCGCAAGGCGGTAACGCGCTCCTTATAATCACCTGAATAAATTGAAAAAACTCATAAAAACACCCCGTAGACCGAAATCTACGGGGGAGTTGGTAATCTTGTTTATCCGTCCACTCCCGGCTCATTGGTGATGTGGGGGGAAGGAGGAGATGAGCCGGAAGCGGACGTCTTACAGCTAGATTTAAGATCTTAAAATGAGAAAGCCATTCACGATATCTTGATCGCGGCAACGCATTGCAACTCCATGCGCAGTTGACTCGTTGCGGTTGAGCAACAGCCGCAATCGAGATCGACAAATTTTCGTCTTGATGAGATGACATTAGAACCGCAGAGGTTCAGGCTACTCTTCGCTCATTTCGACGTCGACATAGCCTTGCTCAATGGCGTAGCGCAGAGCCTCGAAAGCCAGCCTCGTTTCTTCATAGGCTTCGCGGTGGGTCCGCAGTTCATTGACTTCGCTTTGATCCAACGGCTCCCCTTTGTCCGTTTCTGCAGCGCGGAATGCGGCTTCCAGGTAGCGGACGCGCAGCCGGGCGATGGCGACGGCAAACGCCAACACGGTGTCTTTGTTCAGGGCCTGGATGCGTGTGTGGATGATTTCGCGGTTGGCGATCCGGATACCCTGTTCAATATCGTTCAAGAACCGTTTTTGGTTCATCAATTTGTTAAAGTCGTCGGTATGATCTTCGCTCATGGATTTATTTCCCATACGTGACCAATTTGATTGCCAATTATGTAAAGAATATCCCCTACGTCTGAATAAAAATATAACGCACTTTGCACGATCTCAGGCACCTGTTTTTGAACAATTTATGCTCTCTGTGACAGGCGTCACAGCCGCATGAGCTAAATCCTTGCATGATGTTTGTGTGGACGGGCTCATGTCGAGCCTTTCCCTTCCCTCAAGAGCACAAACTTGAGCCGGCTGCCATTGCAGCCGGCTTTTTTTGTAGCGCGACAAAAGTTACAAAGACATGACATCGGCCGATTGCGCCTCAAATTGTCAGATGCCCCGCACAGATGGCCTGTAAATTTATGCTGGACCATTTTGGTCGGGGCGAATCACAAAAAAACAAAACGTGATCTTGGTAAAATCTCAACAGGTTAAATAGTAACAGAGCAAGACTATCTATTTGTTTGAATAGATAAAATAAGCCGGGGCGCATTTTTGCATTCCGTTCAGGTTACGCGCCATCCATCGCCTCCTTGGCGTTTGCTTTGCAGACCATACAAAAAATGTATCGTAATTTTTCGATCAATCATTACATGGTTTAAGCATCGCAATCTGTGTTGGTAAGCGTGCAATTTTCAGCAATCACACGTTCGTTTCGACAAACATCTCATCAGAAGTAGCGATTATCTTGACATGACAGTTACACTTAACGATCTGTTGGATAATGTTCACATCCTCACATGCTCCACCCGCTCGATCCCCAATATCGCGCAGGAAATGGGCGCGGATGAGGGCGCGATCATCAATGCGATAATGTGTACGGTTGGCGGAAAACCGGCCATGGTCCTGATGGCGGGCGACAAGGCTTGCGATGCCGGACAGATCGGTCGTGTGTTGAATGCGCAGGGCGCCGTGGAGATGATGGCGGAAGACGAAATCGCCAAACTGATTGGGGCCGGGATCGATGGCTTGTTTCCGGTGGAACTGGCCGAACGTATCCCAACCGTTCTCGACGCCAGTCTGAAACGGTTCGATGTTTTATATTCTCGCGCAGGAAGCAGCCGTTGCTTGATCGCCACATCGTTTGGTGAGCTGCGTCACCTCACCGACGGCATTATCTCTTACGCCGTTGCGTCGCCGACCTGGCACCCGCGGATGACCGCGGTCCAACAAACCGCCAAGCGCGTCAACGCTTAAGACCAACCGTTCCCAACATAAGCAACATATGCTTTGAACTGCCTCGTGCATCTTCCCATATGCCAAGGGTTCGTTCTATGGGATGTCGCCGTATATGTGAGGGTGAAATGCAGATCATGAAGCAAACGCGAGAGCCGCTATCCCCAGGTCTGCCCCCTCCTGGGTGCAAAAAACGCATTTTTGTCATCGACAATTTACCGATCAGGGTCGCCAAGACCCGCGCGGCTTTAGGCGGGTTGTATGAACTGAGCATTTTTTCCGACGGCCAATCCGCTCTCAACGCCATGCGCCATTCCCCGCCTAACGCCGTCGTTATAGATGAGCGCACCTTGAGTCTGCAAGGGGCTGGCATCCACCGCACAAAATGCAACGATGATAGCCTGAAACACATTTCTTTCATCATCATGTCCGACGGGCATGAAGGGCCGTTCATTGCCGGCGATGGTAGCGGTGCGCCGGATCATTTCCTGAGGCGCCCGATACGCATCAACCTGCTGTTGGAGCGCCTCGCCGCCCTGGTGAGTTTTCAAGTGGAAAAGTCCTGGGAAAAACTGCCGCAAAAAGCCGGGCATGCGCTGCGCAGCTCTGCGGACGGGTTCATGGATATCGCCAAGGCCATTGCCAACAATACCCCATTGGATCGCAACGCCGTCAACGCCAGTTGCAATCCACTGGTTGAATGCGTGCGCAACAATCAGCACAAGCATATCTTGCTCGGCCTGCGCAACCACAACAATTACACCTATACGCATTCGATGCGGGTTGCGGTGTTCATGTCTGTATTCGCTCAGGCTTATAACGTCAGCAAAAGCGAGATGACCCTTCTGTCCACCGGTGGCTTCCTGCACGATGTGGGTAAGATGGTCATGCCCCAAACCTTGCTCAACAAGTCTGGGACTTTAAGCGAGCAAGACTGGGAAACCATGCGCGATCACGCCAGCCAATCCAAGAAGATTGTCGAGTCTATCGAAGGAGTCCACGAATCGATCTGCAATGTTGCCGCCCAGCATCACGAGCGTCTGGACGGCACGGGCTACCCCCATGGTTTGGCGGGTTTACAGATCAACGAATTGGGGCGTATGGCCGCGATTGCCGATATTTACGCGGGCTTGACCGATGAGCGCCCGTACAGACGCGCTTTCGCCCCCGATAGCGCCTTTAGCGCCATGGAACAAATGGGCCCGGCCTTGGATCAGCATCTGTTGCGTCTGTTTCGCGAAGCCCTCCAAGATTGAGAGAGCCGAGGATGCACGGTCGAGCACAGCGCCCGGCTGCAACTGTCGTCACAACAAAACCCACACCGCAGCTGTTGCAGCCCTAACGGAAAGCCTTGTGGGTGGGTTTTCATATCAAATCAATCATCACGCCCAGCCTTACGCGTTTGTAAGGTTGGGGCCAGCTTTGCGTAAGCGAGGTTCGCATATGATCTGCGCAAATAAATTGTGCGCGTGCTGTTGGGCCGTGCGCGGCGTAGCACAACGATAACCGATGTCCTATTTTCAGCGATGTTCGTTTGTTGCCTCTCTTGCCAGCAGTCACTCAAGGGGCATTTTAGTGATGATCTCAATCGATAAACTCAGCAAAGCTTATGGTGCTCACGTTGCACTGCACAAACTGACGCTTGAAATCGAGGCCGGTGAAATTTTTGGATTTCTTGGTCATAACGGTGCCGGTAAGACGACGGCCATTCATATGCTGACGACCTTGATGAAGCCCAGTTCAGGGACCGCGCGCATCGCCGGACACGATATTCGCGCCGACCCAATTTCCGTCCGCCGGGCGATCGGTTATGTGCCTGAGAACGTCCGTCTGTACGACACGATGACGGCGCGTGAAAACCTGACTTTTTTCGCTCGATTGTCAGGTGTTGGTGAGGTGCAAGAATGCATTGAGGAAACGCTTGAGCTGCTCAAGTGCCCAGAGCTGACCGACCGCCTGGTCGGCAGCTTTTCCAAGGGGCAGCGCCAGCGCATCGGTTTGGCGCAAGCGATTTTGCACCGCCCGGACATATTGTTCCTTGACGAGCCGAGTTCCGGTCTCGACCCGCTGGGGATGAAAACCCTTCGCGAGCTCATTGTTCAGCTCAATGAAGAGCTGGGCATGACGATTTTCATGAACACGCATCTCATCGGCGAAGTCGTCAAGGTGGCGACCAGCATCGGCATCCTCAGCCAGGGGCAACTGGTGTTTCACGATACAATCGATGCGGTGAGGCACAATTACGGGAGCGACGCCAATCTGGAAGACCTGTATCTGTCCGTCACACCCGTCTCTCAGGCCGTGAGGGTCGCGTAATGTTCAGATCCACAGGTTTGATTGCCCGCCATTCCATGGCTCTGGTGTTTCGTGAGCGCACGGTCTCTTTCCTCACCGTGTTGTTCATGGCGCTGGTGTTGGTGTCCGCCTATTTGGGCTGGTCCGCGACCACGACGGTCAATGCAATTTATCAAAGCGCGGCCGCGTTTCTCACGTCCACCCATCAGCCGATACCGCCCAATCCGGTGCTCAACACGTCGCCTCTGTCGCTGTTGAGGAATATGTCCACGTATGTGTCCCTGATCGGTTCTTTGGCCTCTATCGTGATCGGTTTCCAACTTGTCGCCATGGATCGCAAGGGCGGCGTGGTCCCACTGATCGGTGTCCGGCCCATGGCTGGAAATGCGTATGCGCTGGGTAAAGTGTTTGCGCTTGTGGCGCTTGTTCTGGGGCTGGTGGGCGCGGCGGCATGCGTAAGCGTTATGACGTTCCAGATATTGCCAGAATTTCGATTGGATGGGACGGGGTGGCGGCACCTTACCTTGTTTTTTGGCACCTCCGCGCTTTACATGGGTTTGTTCGGCCTCATGGGACTGGCATCCGGAGCCTATGCGAAGTCGGAAACGGTGAGCCTTCTCATTCCGGTCACCCTATGGCTGACCGTCACGTTTATTTTTCCCCAATTGACGTCGAACATTCACCCGACCGCCGCTCTCAATCCGGTGAAAGCGCTCGTTGATCCGCCGCATTCAAGCTTCTTCACGTATGCGGAGCTTGTGTTGGGGCCGGTGTCGCTGGCTGATGCTTATAAGGTTCTCTCGGCTCGGCTTCTGGAATTCTTGCCACCAGGCCACGTGATCCGGTCCGTCGTGAGCCCCGCGACGACGCTTGTCATGGCGACGGTCTTCTCGATCGGCTTGGCGATTGTGAGCCTACGCAAGATGGATATGACCAAAGGGGACTACGATGCTTAAGCGTTCAAGCCCAATCTGGATCATCGCCACCAAGGATGTAGCGGATGCGATGCAAGATCGTTTCATCATTGTCGTGACGGCATTCTTGGTCGCGGCCGCGCTGACGGCGCTTGTGACGGGCGCGGTCGCTCTGGCCACGGATGTGATGACCTACAACGACGCCAGGACGACGCTCTTGGCCCTTGGCAAAAGCGCTGACGCCATTGCCGCGCCGGAGTTCTATCCCCTGAGGTTGCTGCGCGGCGCTGTCGAACAGACTGAAATCATCGGCGCGGTGATCGCCATTCTTGTCGGCTACCGCGCCGCGGCAAGCGAACGCGGACGCAAAACGCTGGCTCTCATCATGACGCGTCCGATCCAAAACCGCCAATTCATGGTGGGCAAGGCCCTGGGGGGATTGATGTTGCTTGCAGGCGGATTGGCGATTGTCTTCGTCCTCACCGCTATAACGCTCCAGGTCGTCAGCGGCGTCGGGTTGACGCTCACCGACCTTGGACGGATCGCGATCATTTGGGCATCATCGGTCGTGTATGCATATAGCTTTTTTCTCTTGAGCTTCATGTTGGCGTTTTGGCTCAAAAAACTGCCCACTGCGTTGTTGCTGTCCTTTTCCATTTGGTTGCTGGTGGTGTTGGTTGCGCCGCAGATCGGCGACACTCTCGATCCCGACAATCAAGTGGCGGGGGGCGTTTTCAAACAGCTGCATATCCTCAAGACCGACCAGATACGGATTATGCGTGGCTATGCGTCTTTCGAAACTATCCGTGAGGGGATCGAAGCGGCATCTCTGACCAAACGTTTCGAGCGTCTGAGCTTCGCCGTTCTGGGGATTAAGGACACCTACGTGGGCAAGCCGTTAGCGTCCGTTTTGAAAGAAAAACAAGGCGACGCCCTCTGGCTCGTTTTGGTGGTTTTTGTCCTTCAGGCCCTTCTCTTCTCGCGTCCCATCGATCTCAATCGCCTTACCCAGGAGTAACGTACATGACACCGAAAACACCCAAATTGACCGTCGGCGCTCTGACACTTGTCACTTTAATGTCCGTATCGTCTGGCGCACACGCCGCCAGCGTGGATACGGATGGAGACGGCGTCCCCGATATATCGGAGCGGCTGTTGGGCACGGACCCCCTGAACCCGGACACGGACGGCGATGGGCTGGGCGATCTAAAGGATGACGCCCCGCATTTTTTGAAAAATCCAATCAAGGCAGAGGGAAAGGCGGCACCCTTCGTCATTAAAAAGGCACAAGTCGAAGATAACTACGATTACGCAAATCGTCGGGATGCGACGGATCACCTTGAATTGAAAATCAACAACACGTCGGACACGGCTGTGACGGGGTTTTCACTTTATTACACCATTGAGGATTTGGAGAACGGTAAAATCGAGTCCTACTTCCTCCCCCTATCCGGTTTCGTCGCCGCCCCAAAATCCGTGGCGGTCATCCATGTCGACGATAGCGGTTTGGGGGGACATTTTCGCGCCAACCCGAACAGCCGCTACATAACAAGTCAAGCGGCGAAAACATTTACGGTGATGGTGAAAGCCGATGGCTTCCAACCGATCAGTACAGAAATTCACAAAGATGCAGGCGGCTCTGAAGTCGCAGATTGAGGGTAACGTCTATGTTCGATGCAAATGCCGGAAATTTTTTTAAGCAATGGATGCGCAACCCAATAGAAGCAGGGGCGCTTTCACCCAGCAGTCACTCTTTGGCTCACGCGATGGCGAGATTGGTGGACGATGACGCATACGCAAGCGTTTTGGAACTTGGTGGCGGCACCGGCGCGATCACACACGCCTTGCTGCAAAATGGCGTTTCGGCACAACGGCTGGTCGTTATGGAAAAGAACCCGTCCATGGCCGATGCGCTCAACCAGCGCTTTTCGGATGTTCGCATTCTTCAACAAGATGCCGCGCGGCTTTGGAGATTGGGCAGTTATAAAGAGGACGCCAATTTCACAACCGTCATATCGGGACTACCGATGCTGCTGTTCGGCAAACGTAAGCAATATGCAATACTGAAACAGGCCTTCGGTCTTTTGGGCACCGACGGGGCGTTCCTGCAATTCACCTACGGTCTGTCCGCACCGATTTCCCGCCGGGTGCTGAAACGTCTTGGTGTTCAGGCTACAAGAGAAGCTTTCATATGGCGCAACGCGCCCCCGGCAAGCGTGTGGCGGCTGTGTTTGATCGACCAAGGGGGGGCGCAAACGGATTATGCGGCGCAGCGCCTAAGCACCGTGGGTTTCACTTCTCAACAACAGATGTAAGAGACAGTTCCATGATGTGGATCAAACTTCACAAATACACACTCGTAACCGCTGCGTTGAGCGCTTTTGCCGTTTTGGTGGCGCGTCAGTGGGACTATGATCTGTGGGAGGCCGTTGGCGGAGCCCTGACCAATTTCGATTTACTCAGGGGCCATGAGATCATCTTTTTCGGTTTTTTCGTGGTTGTCGGATATGTCATGGATGTCCACCACAGGCGAAAGCGCCACCGTCTTTTGAGGACGCTGTCCGAAGAGCGCCTTCAGGCGATGAAATCAACAATGACGACGGTCCACGACATCGTCAACAATGCCCTCAACACCTTACAAATTTTCCGCTTGGAGGCGCAACAAAGCGCGGCTTTGTCGCCAGACTCCATTCGTCAATTCGATAGTGTTATTTTCGATACGGCGGAGCGCTTGAAAGACATTCAGGACTCGGATGTTTTTGTGCTCAATAAGATTTCCGAGGGACTGGTCGGGCTCAGGGAATGCAGGCGCGCCTAAACACGTTTTCCATCACTGAGAACAACCCAACGATTGCTCCCAAGGGAAAGAGCCATGAAAATACTCATCATCGAAGACGACCTGGAAACGGCGTCGTACGTCGACAAAGGTCTGCGCGAACGTGGTGAGGTCGTCGATCACGCCTCGAACGGGCGAGATGGACTTCTACAGGCGGCCGGTGGGGCTTATGATGTATTGATCGTAGACCGCATGCTACCGGGGCTTGATGGGATTGGCATTGTCAAAACGCTCCGTGGCGCAGGCGTGCAGACGCCGGTGTTGTTTCTGACGGCGCTGGGTGAAATAGACGACCGATTGGCCGGGTTTGAATCGGGCGGGGACGATTATCTTGTCAAACCGTTCGCGCTTGAAGAACTTCACGCACGCCTGAAAGCATTGGCGAAGAGATCGAAAACGCCCCTAGCCGAAACGACCTTACAGGTTGGCGGCCTTCAATTGGACCTTCTGAAGAGGCAAGTGATCCGTGCAGGGCGGGTGATCGATTTACAACCTCAAGAACTGAAACTACTCGAATATCTTATGCGCCATGTCGGCGAAGTGGTGACGCGTTCCATGCTGTTGGAAAAAGTCTGGGGTTTTCACTTCGACCCGCAAACCACGGTGGTGGAAACCCACATCAGTCGCTTGCGCGGCAAAATCGACCGTGAATTCGACAGCGCGCTCATCCACACCGTTCGCGGTTCAGGGTATAGCCTTCATGAAGCCCTTTAGATTTTTACGCACATCCAGCTTCAAGTTTACCGCTCTGTACGCCGTCCTCTTCGGAACATCATCCTTGATCGTGTTCGGCATTTTGTATTGGGTCGTGTCCGGGGCCTTGCGCCAGCAGATCGAGGCATCCGTCGTATCGGAACTTTCGGCTTTGGAAAAGGTCTACCGCACAGAGTCCGTGGAGGCCCTTCACAAAACCATATCTGACCGGGCTCTGTCGGGGAAATATCCAGACTTCTATTATTTGCTGCAAAACAAGGATGGGCAAAAAATGGCCGGTGCGATTCCATCCTTGAAGCCGTTCCAAGGGGTACGGGATGTTTTTGTTCCTTACCAAGACATGAGCGATGGGTCGGACATGCCGGACAATCTCGCCGATCATGCGGCGCTCGCCATGGGTCGGGTTTTACCGGGTGATTATTTTCTCGTTGTCGGCTACAGCACGTATCGGATCGATCAGCCTCTCGAGATCGTTCGCGAGCTTTTTTTCTGGGTCATGGCGATCGTCTTTCTTTTGGCGATCGGTGGCGGCGCTCTTCTCAGCGTTGGATTTCTGCGGCGGGTCGACAATATCAACCATGCGGTCGACGCCATTGTCGAAGGATCATTGTCTGAGCGGATCCCAACCTCCGGAACGGAAGATGAGCTCGACCGATTGGCCGCCAGGCTCAACCACATGCTTGATCGCATTCAAGCTCTGATGGTCAGTGTCCAGCAAGTTTCCAACAATATCGCCCACGATTTGCGCACCCCGCTGGGAAAAATGAGGCAAAGGTTGGAGGTCGCCCGCAAAGACTCGAAGACCATTTCAACGTATGAAGAAACAGTCACTTTAGCGATTCAAGACATCGATTCCATTCTCTCTACATTCGGCTCTTTACTGCGCATCGCCAATATCGAAGCGAAATCGCGTAGTGCGTCGTTTTCCACCGTCGATTTAAGCGAACTTTTTCAAAATATCGCCGAAACCTACCACCCCGTCGCGGAGGACATGAATAAAAGCATTGAGATGGACATCGCCCCCGGCATATCCATTCAAGGGGACCGGGACATGTTGGTTCAAATGCTGGCCAATCTGGTGGAAAACGCCATCAAGCATACCCCGCCGGGAACGCGGGTCAGGCTTCAACTTCATCAGACGGATCGTGGCCCGGTTGGCGTGCTAAATGATGACGGGCATGGCGTGCCGAGGCATGAGCGTGAAAAAATATTCGAGCGATTTTACCGTCTGGACAGCGACAGGGGCACGCCTGGAAACGGCCTTGGCTTGGCGCTCGTCAAAGCCGTCACCGACCTGCACGGGGCGTCGATCCGACTTGCCGACGGCCATCCAGGGGCTCAATTCACCATTCAGTTCAGGCCCCTTCAAACATGATGTCTCACTTTATCAGCGCCTTTATGGCATTTGTTTCCGCACATCCGCATTGGGTGGGGTTTGCGGTGTTCGCCGCCACCGCGATGGAATCCATGGCGATCGTCGGTTCCCTTTTTCCCGGCATGACGATGGTCATCGCCATCTCCGGACTCGCCGCGTCTCTGGGCGCGAGCATCGGGCTTTTGGTGCTGTGGTGCACCCTGGGCGCGGTGTTGGGTGATGGCGTCTCTTTTTGGATCGGTCATCGCTATGGGGACCACCTGAAATCCATGTGGCCCTTTCGCACTCGTCCCGAACTTTTGGGAAGCGGTGTTGCCTTTTTCGAAAAGAATGGCGGAAAAAGCATCGTCATCGGCCGTTTTTTGCCGTTTACACGCGCCGTGGTTCCCGTTGCCGCAGGGATGTTGGGGATGAACCCGGTGCGCTTTTATGTCGCCAATATTCTGTCCGCTATCGGTTGGGCAGTGGTCAACGTCTTGCCCGCGGCGGGTATCGGATTGAGTTTTGCGCTGATCAACGAATCAAGCAGCCGTGTCGCGCTGATGCTGGGACTGTTCGTTGTGTTGTATGGTGTGTCTTATGTGATTGTCCATCTGTTGGCGCACCGGTTATTGCCTGCACTGGGGTCTTTGTATGCGTTCGTGCGCAGTGCCGACGACAAACGCCTGAGCATGATCAGCACGGCTGGGGTTCTGCTCTCTCTCGTCTTGGTTTTGGCCTTCACAGCTGTACTCGAGGATGTCGCCAGCGGCGATCCTTTGGTGCGCGCGGACCTTGCCATAAGCAATCTTCTACAGGGCTTTCGCACGCCTCTCGGCGACCATATCATGGTCAGTATCACGGCATTGGGCGATACGACGGTGGTGTTGTGGACATGCGTTATTTTGCTCGGTAGCTTACTTGCACGGCAAGCGTGGCGGACATTTTCTCTGGCTTTGCTTGCGTTGGTCGGAACGTCTATTTTTGTGCCGCTGTTGAAGTGGATTTTGCACAAACCTCGCCCCATCGATCTCTATTCCGGTGCCGAGGCGTTTTCCTTTCCCAGCGGACATTCGGCTTATGCCGCCGTCATATTGGGCCTCATCGCCGTCTTAGGCGCGCGAGGTCGATCGCGTCATGTGCAGACGACGGTATGGACCACCGCGATTTTCATAACGACCTTGGTCGGGGTGTCGCGCATCTATCTGTCGGCGCATTGGCCATCGGATGTGATGGGTGGGTTACTGTTCGGCTGGCTTATGGCTGCCATGTTCGGGGTGTTCGAAGCCAAACGCGAAGATCATTCCCCCCACTCCATATTGTTGTTTGTGGCTGTTGTGATAGGGATGTTTACGGGCTGGGGCGCCCATGCCGCGATATCCATTGAGACAAATTTAGCGCTTTATGCGCCTCGCGTGCAGGTTCTCAACCAGTCTTTGGACAACTGGCTCGGGGGCGGCTGGCAAGACCTATCAGCGGCGCGGATCGATCTGAAGGGTGAATACGAAGAACCTCTGATTATGCAAGCCGCAGCTTTGCCAAGTACGCTGGAAAGCGCCTTAAGCACGGCCGGGTGGACGCAAACGCGGCTCATGGACTGGCGCGATGCAACGCAATTTATCGGTGGTGCAAAAGAGCTTTCACAACTGTCGCCCTTGCCATTGCTGCACAACGGGCGATCCGCATCGTTGACCATGATTGGACCGAAGGCTTCTCGCGACACACGCACCGTCGTTCGGTTCTGGCGAACCGGAAGGAGCGTGGAGGTCAACGGAGAACGCCGTGAAATCCTTGCCGGTTCAATTGTAAAAGAGCGTCTCACTTATCCATTCTACGGGCTCAATGCGTTGCGCGACGGCCCAACGTCGCCGCAAAATACCGAACGCGTGATCTCAGCACTTCGCAAATCACCATCTTTACGTCTGCTCGACGTTCCGCCATCCAAAACGCGTCAAGCGCCTCTGTGGCTGCTCGCCCCTCAAGGACTTCAATCATGGAAATGACGTTTCCGGGGAACGTTTCGCTGTTCCACCTCATCAACGCCTCCGCCGAACCGAGTGCGGCACTCGTTCTGATCGCCACAGTGCTGGCTCAATATGCACCCTGGGCAGCGATTGCGGTGCTGGTTGTGCGTTGGTTTCGCGGACCGTGCGAGACGCGCCGCGCGCTGATGGTCGCGGGCGTTGCTCTCGCACTCGGGCTCGCCGTCAACTTCGCAATTGCTTTCGCCACATATACGCCGCGTCCGTTTGAGCTTGGCATCGGGCATACGTACCTTTCCCATGGCCAGGAAACATCGTTTCCCAGCGACCACGCTACTTTTTTGTGGTCGTTGGGATTTGGGCTCCTCCTGGGCCGCACTCTGCTTTGGCTGGGGGGTGGGATTTTCATCCTGGGACTGGCGACGGCCTGGGCGCGGGTGTATTTGGGCGTGCACTTTCCACTCGATATGGCGGCTTCGTTCGGGGTATCTCTCCTTGCTGCGGGGATTGCCGTGGCCGCATCTGGAAAAATGGACAGGATTTTGTTTCAGCCGGTCGAACGTCTCAACGCTGTTTTGTTGAGGCCGTTCGTTCGTTAAAGGGTCGGGCCATTAAGCGAAAAAAAATCGGCATATCGGCGTCTTCTCATTTGCCTCGCACCATCGTTATGCTTGGCGTTCTAAAAAAGGGGGCTAGCGGAAAACCGCTAGCCCCCTTTTTTTGGTCGGAGCGATAGGATTCGAACCTACGACCCCTACACCCCCAGTGTAGTGCGCTACCAGACTGCGCCACGCTCCGACAATGAGTTGTGATCCCAAGCCCTTGTGAGGATGGGAAGCGGCGCGAATATACGCGCTGGTTCCGCCCGTTGCAACGGCTCAAGCATTAGGAAACGGATTTTTTCAAGTGATCGTGAATTTGTTCCAATTCACGCACCAAAACCGCCAATCCGGCGACATCGACCCCCAGGTCCGCCCCCAGGTCCGCCCCCAGGTCCGCCCCGGTCATTTCGACCGCCGTCGCGGTTTTTTCGCCCACGGCTTCTGTTTCTGATTGCAAGGTGAGAGAATCGTCGCCATCGGGTGCGGCTTTGGTGGATGGTAGATTTTTCACACCACCGTTGCTGAGCAATTTCTGCACGCCCTTGATGGTGTAGCCATCAAAATGCAACAGAGATTTGATGCCGCGTAACAGTTCGACGTCTTCGGGACGATAGTAGCGTCGCCCGCCGCCGCGCTTCATCGGCGATATTTGGTGAAATTTGGTTTCCCAGAACCGCAGCACATGTTGCGGCAGGTCGAGTTCACGCGCCACCTCGCTGATGGTGCGGAACGCTTGGTCGGATTTTTGAGCGCTACGAGACTTCGCGTCGGCCCCGTTTTGCGTCACGGTCGTTTCAGACATATCCAGCTCAAGACGCGTCGGGCGAGCGCTTGGCGTTGATGCGGGCCTTCATGACTTGCGAGGGCCTGAACACCAACACCTTGCGCGGAAGAATGGGCACTTCCTCGCCGGTTTTGGGGTTGCGGCCGATGCGCTGGCCTTTCTGGCGAACGGAAAAGCTTCCGAAAGAGGAAATTTTCACGGTTTCGCCGGAAGACAGAGCATCCGACATCATCGATAGAACGGATTCCAGCAGGTCCGCGGACTCGTTGCGGGACAGGCCGACTTCCTGATAAACGGCTTCGCTCAGCTGCGCGCGGGTAATGGTACGGTTGGACATCCACCCACCCCTTTCAAAGGTTGATCCCCAGAGCCTATCGCGACGAACAAAAGCCGTCAATATCAAAGGGATGGAACGGAGAAATGAATCTGCAAATCAGGCCCGCCATGGTGCAGTGCAAACACAACGTGTTTGAGACTGGATGGCGCGGAAAAACCTACCAGCGCACCAGTGCCGCGCCCCAAGTCAAGCCGCCGCCCATGGCTTCCATCAGCACCAATTGGCCCGGCTGAATGCGCCCGTCGCGCACCGCTTCGTCCAAGGCCAGCGGGACCGACGCAGCGGAAGTGTTGGCGTGGCGGTCGACGGTAACGACCACTTGGTCTTCGCTGAGGCCCAATTTGCGCGCAGTGCCGTCGAGAATGCGTTTGTTGGCTTGATGGGGCACCAACCAGTCGATGTCGTCTTGCGTGAGGCCGTTGGCCTCCATCGCCTCACCCACGACGGCGGCGAGATTTGTGACCGCGTGGCGGAACACTTCGCGCCCCAGCATGCGCAGATGGCCGACGTTTCCACTGGTGCCGGGGCCGCCGTCCACATACAGCAAATCGCGCAGTTTACCGTCCGAATGCAGGTGGGTGGATAAGATGCCGAGTTGCTCGCCCTCTTCAATTTCTTGCGCCTGGAGCACCACCGCGCCCGCGCCATCGCCGAACAGCACGCAGGTGGCGCGATCGGACCAATCGAGAATGCGGGTCATAACCTCGGCGCCGATCACCAGAACGGTCTTGGCTTGTCCCGCGCGGATGAAGTTGTCGGCCACGGAGAGAGCGTAAATGAATCCCGAACACACGGCCTGAACATCGAACGCCGCGCCGCCGTCCATGCCGAGCATGGCTTGAACCTTCGTCGCGGTGGACGGAAAGGTATTGTCAGGCGTGGTGGTGGCGACGATCACCAGATCGACGTCCTGCGCGGTCAAGTCGGTGGCTTCAAGGGCGTTTTCAGCGGCTTGGAAGGCCAAGGCCGAGGTGCTTTCGCCTTCGCGCGCGATACGGCGTTCGCGAATTCCAGTGCGTTCGACGATCCACTCATCGGTGGTGTCGAGCGTTTCGACCAATTGAGCATTGGTCATGATTTGGTCCGGCAAATGCGAGCCGGTGCCGATGATACGGGAACAATAGGCCATCAATCTTCCGCAGCGATGAGGGGAATGGAGTGGTGTTCGGAACTGAACCGAGCATAGTCCTCTTTGATGCCCTCATTCAACTGATCCGTGACCAGTTCGTGCGCAACCTTAATGGCATAGCAGAAACCAAGGGCGTCCGCGCCGCCGTGGCTCTTGACGCAAATGCCGCCAAGGCCGAGAAACATGGCGCCATTGTAACGTCGTGGGTCGAATCGATTGCGAAAAGAATCGATTGCCGGCTTGGCGACCAGCGCACCGATTTTGCCGGGAAGCGACTTCATCAATTCTTGCTTCAATGCGCCGGCGAACAGTTTGGCCGTGCCCTCGACGGTCTTGAGCGCCACATTGCCGGTGAAACCGTCCGTGACGACCACATCGACGGTGCCCTTGCCGATGTCGTCGCCTTCGACGAAACCGTAAAAATCGATGGGCAGTTTGGTCTCGCTGAGGATCGCCGCCGCCTGCTTGACCGAATCGTTGCCCTTAAGCACTTCGGTCCCGACATTGAGAATACCGATGGACGGCTTTTCAATGTGCAGGACGTTGCGCGCGAACACCTCGCCCATCACGGCGAACTGCACCAGGTTTTCGGCATCGCACTGGATGTTCGCGCCAAGGTCGAGCATCACGATTTCGCCGCGCATGGTCGGCAACAAAGATGCGATGGCCGGACGATCTATGCCGGGCAGCGTTTTCAACACGAATTTGGCCATGGCCATCAGCGCGCCGGTGTTGCCCGCGGAAACCACGCCGTCGGCTTCGTGCTGACCGACCGCATCGATGGCTTTGCGCATGGACGATTTACGCCCGGATCGCAAAGCGACGCCGGGCTTTTCATCATTACTGACGGTGTCGTCGCTGTGGCGCAGATCGACGCAAGCGGACAGCTTTGGAAACTTTTCCAGCAACGGGACCAGTTGTTCCGAACGGCCATAGACAATAAACTTCGTGCCGGGCAGGTCCCGAAGGGCCATGTCCATGCCCTCGACAACCATGCTGGGCGCGTTGTCGCCGCCCATGGCGTCTATGGAGATGGTAATGTGTTGCGACACGATGCGCTAGGTCCTCGAAGCCGGTGGCGGAACGCCTGAAAAAAAATCAGGCGGCGTCTTCGGCCGAGACGACTTCGCGGTTGTTGTATTGGCCACAAGCCTCGCACACGTGGTGCGGACGCTTCAACTCACCGCACGATGGGCATTCTTCGTAGGTGTTGCCCTTCAGCGCGTCGTGCGCACGGCGCATGTTGCGCTTGGAGGTCGTGACTTTATGCTTGGGAACAGCCATCTTACATTCCTTAAAATTACAAACACCCCAGCAGGGCGAACCCCCAACACGGTGTTAAGGGGGCTTACTTAACCAAAAAAAGACACCGGGGCAAGCGTTTCGCCCCCCTTATTCAGAGGTTTCCGGTGTGACCTTGAGTTTCGAGAGAACCGCAAAAGGATTCTTCTTCTCGGGAACCGGCTCATTATCAGCTTTGCCCCCTGTCGAATACTGATCGAACTTAGCGCCTTTTACGCGGGGAAAGGGGTCAATTTCAAGAGCCAATTGTTCCGCAACCGCCTCGCCAATGTCGATTTTTCCGTCCTCGATCGCCTCGGGCAACTCAATATCATCATCCAAATCCGCGAACTCTTCCTCGTCATGGCCCCCTTCGCTCTCTGGGCCTTCAGTGTATGTCATTGTAAATTCTGATGATATTTCACTTACAACCGGATCGAGCGTGATCACGCAGGTCTGCGTGACGCGGGCCTGAAAACGTGCGGACATGAGCACATCGCCACTGGTCAGCAATTGCAAGGAAACTTGGGCCGTGAGTGCATCCAAGCTTTCGATCTTAAACCGTTCGCCAAGCGCCTTGCGTTCGCCTTCGTTGGCTTGGATGTCTTGGGTGTATTTTTGCAGCCCCAGTTTTTCGACGCGCACACTGCGCGACATTTCCGGTCTCATCGTCATTGGGACGCGCCCTGATCGGCAAAGGCGAACCGTGCGTTGAGAATGTCGTCATCGCTGGCGCGATCCAACTCCACCGATAGCGCGATCATGCGCGTCGCCAATTTCTCGGCGCCTGAAGTGTCTTCGACCGCGCGGTAGATGTTGCGCACCACCACGTCGGTGAACTGTGCCAGACGCTCAACCTCGTCCGTTGTGGTGAGCGCATCGGTGTACGCCTTGACCCGTCCCAGGTGGGCGCTGGCCATGGGTTTGATGCGGTGCTTCATGCCTTCATCGGAAACGCCCAATTCGCGCAGGTTGACGTCCATGTCTGCGAACATGACGTCGAACAGTTCCTGGGCCAGTTCCTGGATTCGGATTGAATGCCTAGGGTCCACCAGACCGATGCGCCGATTGACCAGAGCGGCGATCAGCGAAATCATGTCGAAACGGCCATCTACGGTATCGGGGACACCCCAGTCGGTAAAATACTCGACCTGCCGTGCGGCTTTGACGGTGGCGGTGTACCACGCCACCGCCACGGGGTCTGGTCGTGTGAACCCTAATTTTTTCAGCAAGGCCTTCATTGCATGTTCGACTTTTCTCGGTTGATTGTGATTTCGCGATATACTCGGGGTATACTGTCGTCTCAAATGCATCGCCCCGCATTGACTCGCGCCGCGACAGGTGCGATTTTCGGGGCTCTTTTCAATCGAAATCCGTGTTCTGTTGAACCGGGGTTCTTATAAGACTGGGCAGAATGTAGGGCAATGAACACAATTAAAAAAGCCCCCGATGACAAACTACCATGCAAAAGCGCCCCGCGGCGCGCCCTCTTGGTGGCGTCTCTGATCGTTCTGGGCGCGGCGACGGCCTGTGCGCCGCGCGTCGATACACGCGGAAACGCCGTCCATATTGAAGACGTCGCAGCAATTGAGCCGGGCGTGTTCACTCGGGAGCTGGTTCTGAATAAGTTGGGCTCGCCCTCAAGCAGCGCCAATTTTGGGAACGATGTTTGGTATTACATATCGGAACGTACTGAAACAACTGCGTTTTTTGAACCTGAAGTCGTCCAACGTCAAGTCGTTGCAATTAAATTCAACGAGCACGGCGTGGTTAAGACGGTTGACGTTTTGGATGAAAAGAATGCGGAAAAGGTGGAGCCGGTGGACCGTGTCACCCCGACGGCGGGCAACTCCGTGGGAATGCTCGATCAGTTGCTCAGCAATCTTGGGCGTTTCAACCGCAAATAAACCCCTTCTCAAATATTAAGAAAAACCCCGAAGGCCAAGCCCTCGGGGTTTTTCATTGTCAGCTGTGTTTAACGTTTATCCGGCCAAAACCGCCAGCAACAAGATCGCCACGATGTTGATGATCTTGATCATCGGGTTGATGGCGGGACCCGCGGTGTCCTTATAAGGATCGCCTACGGTGTCGCCCGTCACGGCGGCATGGTGGGCGTCGGAGCCCTTACCGCCATGATTGCCGTCCTCAATGTACTTCTTGGCGTTGTCCCAAGCACCGCCGCCTGACGTCATCGAAATGGCGACGAAGATGCCGGTGACGATGGTGCCCATCAACATGGCGCCCAACGCCGAGAACGCCGCCGCTTGGTCCGCGATGCCGAGGATGATGAAATACATCACGATCGGGGCCAAAACCGGCAGCAATGACGGCACGACCATTTCTTTGATCGCGGTTTTGGTCAGCATGTCCACGCAGCGGGCATAGTCGGGCTTTTGCGTGCCTTCCATGATGCCCGGCATTTCCTTGAACTGGCGGCGCACTTCAACCACCACCTGACCGCCTGCGCGGCCCACGGCCATCATGCCCATGGACCCGAACAGGAACGGCAGCAAGCCGCCGACAAACAGGCCGATTACCACAAACGGGTTTTGCAGACTGAAGTTGACCTGCTCGAAAGTGGTCGGGAAATAATGGACCAGATCCTCCGTATAGGCCGCAAACAACACCAACGCTGCCAAACCGGCGGAACCAATGGCATAGCCCTTGGTCACGGCCTTGGTGGTGTTGCCCACCGCGTCCAGCGTGTCGGTGGTCTTGCGCACGTCTTCCGGCAAATCCGCCATTTCGGCAATCCCGCCGGCGTTGTCGGTGACGGGACCGAACGCGTCGAGCGCCACCACGATGCCGGCCAGCGCCAACATGGTGGTTGCCGCAATCGCCAGGCCGAATAGGCCCGCGGCCGTGTAGCTGACGATGATACCGCCGCAAATGACCAGAACCGGCATCGCGGTCGATTCCATCGACACCGCCAAGCCTTGGATCACGTTGGTGCCGTGACCGGTGGTCGAGGCTTGCGCCACCGATTTCACCGGACGATGTTCGGTGCCGGTGTAATATTCGGTGATCCACACAATCAGCCCGGTGACGACCAAGCCGGTCAATGAGGCGATATACAGGTGCCCCACCGAGACGACCTTGGCGTCGTTCATCGAAAACAGGTTGTCGAAACCGCCCAGCATGACGTGCATCAACACCGCGATCAGGCCCGCCGAGATAACGGCGGAGGCGATAAAGCCCTTATACAAGGCCCCCATCACCGATTGGCTTTCACCCAACTTGACGAAGAACGTCGCGATGACGGATGCAATGATGCATGCGCCGCCAACGGCCAGCGGGAACAGCATCATCAGTTCTTTATCCGCACCGGTAAAGAACATCGCAGCCAACAACATCGTCGCCACAACCGTCACAGCGTAGGTTTCAAACAAATCCGCAGCCATGCCCGCGCAGTCGCCGACGTTGTCGCCGACGTTATCGGCGATCACGCCGGGGTTGCGGGGATCGTCTTCGGGAATGCCTGCTTCGATTTTACCGACCAGATCCGCGCCGACGTCGGCGCCTTTGGTGAAGATGCCGCCGCCAAGACGTGCGAAAATGGAGATCAGCGAGGCGCCGAAGCCCAAGGCCACCAAGGCCTCGAGAATGCTGCGCATGCCTTCCGTAGTGCCGGGGTCGAACATGGTGCGCAAAACGATGTAATAGCCCGCAACGCCCAATAGCGCCAAGCCAACCACCAACATGCCGGTCACAGCCCCGGACGTGAACGCGATGTGCAGACCGCCAGCCAGTCCTTCGGACCGCGCCGCTTCAGCCGTGCGTACATTGGCGCGCACAGAAACGTTCATGCCAATGTAACCAGCTAAGCCGGACAAGATCGCACCGAGGAAATATCCCACGGCCACGGACATGCCCAGACGCAAGCCCAGCAGGACGCCAATCACGACGCCGACGATGGCGACGGTCGTGTATTGCCGATTCAAATAAGCCGCCGCGCCCTCTTGGATCGCTGCGGCAATTTCTTGCATTTTTTCATTACCGGCCGGCTTGGCCAGGACCGAACGAATTGCGTAAGCGCCGTACAAAACGGCAAGCAGGCCACAGGCCAGCACCAGATAATAGATAATCGACATGAATAGCTTCTCCCCACTGGGTTACCCAGAATATTCCCTGTCATCAGGGGCAAGGAAGACGATTAAGAACACCTATCCCAACCCTAGGCGGAAGGTTGCCAGATCAAACGGTTATTGGCAACCAGCGGGCGTATATTATTCTTTTCTTATGTATGAATTGGTTCGTGTGTACCCCGGAACGGTTCCAGGTTTCATCGACGATTTAATCACGAAAAGAGAGGGTTATTTATCGTTCGTGCTGGTCATGGCTTGGATCAAGGCATCGTTAACCACGTCTTTACCGAGTATTTTGTTCGCCGTCATCATGATGCGGTACTTGATCAAAGAGACATCGAGAGTTTTATTGTTGCGCAACGTGCGGGGTATGTAGAACGAAAAATCCTTGATCAAGGCATCGCTCAGGCGGCGCTTGGATTTTGCGACGGTGCGCTCATTATCGACGTTTAGAACTTCCAATTTGTAGTTGATCATGATGGTTGCCGCGACGTCATTGTCCTGAAACACAGGAACCTGTATTGGGTCCATTTCGATGTAGCGCGGTCGCGACTCGAACAAGGTTTTGGTTTTTTCCTTCTTGGCGTTATCGGCTTGCTGTGCCGCCAATTCTTCCGGTGTGACTTCAAACGGCCCAATGGACAAGTACTTCAACAGGCTGACGGTGCCCCCCGCGAGCATGATCAAAACAGCGAATGCGATAACCAGTTTTTTCATGTGTAAAAATCTCTCGTCGAAGCAAAATGATCGTCTGGGCTTGAGCAGTTTATAGCCATGTGTCGCCGCGTGAAAAGGTCCTGACCTAGAGGTGGCGATATCCCCCAGGACCCAACGATATCGGATGACCGTTCGTATCCAGGACCTCAACAAAGCCGTCGCTTTGCGTATCAAGAGCCTCAATACGCCCAATGGCGCTGAGCGGCAACGACAGCATTTCGCTCAGTTCTTCCAGATCGGACAAAGCGGTCTCAGGCGCCGTGAAGACCAGTTCGTAGTCGTCACCGCCGGTGAAAACGTCTTTTATACGCTCTGGAGATCCCTCAAGCACGGCTTGCGCGGCCCCGGAGAGCAAAACCTGTTCGGTTTCGATGGTGGCCGTTACGCCGGAGGCCTTGCAGATGTGGCCCAAGTCGGCGACCAAACCGTCCGACACGTCCACCGCCGCGCTCGCCAGCCCACGCTTGCTGAGCTCCATGGCGAAATCCCATCGCGGCTGCGGCCGCGCATAACGCCGCGCAAGGTGGTTGCGATGCTCTTGGCTCAAATCCTGAATTTGACCGAGCAGCAACGCAAGTCCCAACGCCCCATCGCCGATGGTTCCGGTGGCGAACACCAAATCCCCTTGCCGCGCACCCGAACGCATCAGCGCCTGTCCTGTGCGCACATGGCCCAACGCGGTGACGGTGAAGGCCATCGGACCGGGGGTGGAGACCGTGTCGCCGCCCAACAGTTTCGCTCCCGAGGGCTCCAGCGCGGACTTCAGCCCACCCGCGAAAGCGGCGATCCAATCTTCCGACAAGTCGGGCGAAAACTGGGCGGCGAGAAACACCGCGTGCGGCGCGGCCCCCATGGCCGCCAAGTCGGAAAAGTTCACCCCAACGGCTTTATACGCCACGTCCTCAGGGCTGAGGCTTTCCAGAAAATGCACCCCCGCGACAACGGCGTCCGTGGTGACGACCAACTGATAGCCGTCGGGCACGCTCAACAAGGCGGCGTCGTCCGCCAGCCCCAAGGCTTCGTCCGCGCCTTCGCTTAAAGGTTTGAAGTATTTGGAAATAATATCGAATTCACTGCCAGAGTTGTGATCTGCCACGGTGCCGCCTGCCTCTTGGAAATTGACGGTTCAGTTCATTGCGCCTTCACGCAGCACGTGCGCCAGTTTGTCCAAGACCCCATTGACCATCTTGGGCTCACCCTCGGCAAAGAACGCGTTGGCGACGTCCATGTATTCGTTGATGATCACCTTGGCCGGAATGTCGGCGCGGGCCAAAAGTTCATAGACGCCGACACGCAAGATGGCGCGCAACAGCACTTCGAGACGCTCCACCGTCCATTTATCGCCAAGCGTCCCGTTCAATATCTCGTCGATTTCGCTTTGGCGGTCAGTGACGCCGCGCACAAGTTCGATGAGAAATGTTTTATCGGGATCGAGAAATTCGGCCTCACCCACTTCATCGCCGTCTTCGTCCTCGATGGGGACGGTCCAGCGCTTTTCAATGAACGTACGCAACACCGGATCGGCGTCGCCTTCGACCATATCGAGTTCGTACAAAGACTGCACCGCCGCCATGCGTGCGGCGCTGCGGCCCTTTACGTCAAACTTAGGGGCTTCACCGTCGCTCATCAGGTTTTTCCATGCATCAAGCTGGAACGCACTTCGATCATGCGCAGACACGCTTCGGCGGCGTCGCCGCCTTTGTTCTTTTGATCCACACCGGCGCGCACAAGGGCTTGAGCTTCGTTTTCAACCGTCAAGATGCCGTTGCCGACGGCCACGCCCTCAAGCGACAAATCCATCAAGGCGCGGCAGCTTTCGCCCGCGACGTAATCGTAGTGACTGGTTTCGCCGCGAATGACGCAGCCCAGCGCGATATAGCCCTCATAGTGGCGCGCCGCGACCGGATGCGCTTCGTGAGCCAACTCGGCACACGTGATGACACCCGGAATTTCGAACGCACCCGGCACCGTGATGCGATCATAACCGACACCGGCTTCGTCCAGATAGGCGACAGCGCCTGCGACCAATTGGTCGGTGATGTGCTGATAAAACGGGGCTTCGATGATGAGAACCTTGGAGGCCATCTTATTTTCCTTAATTCGGGCCCTAAGCAGGGATCGGTTTTTGACCGGCGACCGTCAGGCCGTAGCCTTCAAGGCCAATGATTGTACGCGGCGTGTTGGACAGCAAGGTCATTTCCTTGATGCCGAGGTCCAGCAAAATCTGCGCGCCGACACCGTAGTTGCGCAATTGCGCGCTGACGCCGCCGGCATCGCCGGGCTCGGCCTCGACGGGGACCGCCTTGCGCGCCGAAAGCGCATTCAGACGCGGGTTGCGGATCACCACCACAGCGCCGCGGCCCTCGGCGGCAATGGCCTTGAGAGAGCGCTGCAAGATGTCCGCTTTGCCCGATGCGTTATCTCCCAATGCGTCTGTGAGGATGTCCGTGGCGTGCATACGCACCAGCGCGGGGCCGCCCGTGGTCACATCGCCACACGTTAACGCCGCGTGTTCGGTACCGTCCAGTTCACTGCGGTAAATGGTTATGGTGAACGCGCCGCCATAGATCGAGTCGAACGGTTCGCTGAGAACCTTTTCAACCACATGGTCGTTTTTTAAGCGATACGCGATCAGATCGGCGATGGTGGCAATTTTCAGATTGTGCTTCTCGGCGTAAGGGATCAGATCGCCAAGACGCGCCATGGTGCCGTCTTCGTTCATGATTTCGCAGATCACGCCCGACGGGTTAAGGCCTGCAAGCCGCGAGATATCGACGGCGGCCTCCGTATGACCCGCACGCACCAAGACACCTCCGTCGCGCGCTTCCAAGGGGAAAATGTGTCCCGGCGTGGTGATGTCGTCCTTGCCCCGGTTGCCGCCGATGGCAACGGCCACGGTGGTTGCCCGGTCGGATGCTGAAATCCCCGTGGTGACACCTTCGCGCGCTTCGATCGAAACGGTGAAAGCCGTGGAATGGCGCGACACATTGGACTGCGCCATGTGCGGAATAGCCAGATGTTCGACGCGTTCGCGGGTCAGCGTCAGGCAAATCAAGCCGCGACCGTACGTGGCCATGAAGTTGATCGCTTCCGGCGTCGCCATTTGCGCCGGGATCACCAAGTCGCCTTCGTTTTCACGGTCTTCATCGTCCACCAAGATGAACATGCGCCCATTGCGCGCGTCTTCGATGATGTCCTCGATGGGAGAAAGTTTGTCTTTGAACGGCACGTGTCTAATCCTACCCGCGTGTGGAGTTATTCTTTTCCAAGAAGTCGCGCAACATACCGCGCCAGCATATCGATTTCCAGGTTCACCTTGTCGCCCACCTCCAATGCGCCGATGGTGGTGGCCGTTTGCGTGTGGGCGATGATGTTGACACCGAACCGTGCACCTTCGACCTCGTTCACGGTCAGCGACACGCCGTCGATGGTGATGGAGCCCTTGGGGGCTAAATATTTTGCCAAATCATCGGGGGCGCGAAACGTAAAGCGGACGCTGTCGCCCTCGGTTTCACGGCCCGTCACCTCGCCCACGCCGTCGACATGACCGGACACCATGTGCCCGCCCAACTCATCGCCCAGGCGCATGGCGCGCTCCAAATTCACAGCCGTGCCCACGTCCCACGAACCGAGCGTGGTTTTGGAGAGGCTTTCGCCGGAAACCTCGATGGCGTACCACTGATCGCCCTTCTCCACCACCGTCATGCACGCACCCGCGTGCGCAATGGACGCGCCCATGTCGATGTCATTTACATCAAAAGAGGTTTCGACTTCAAAGCGACGGCCTTCGCCCTTGCCCTCTCCGGTTTTCGTAACGGCGCGGACGCGGCCAATGTCGGTAACGATACCCGTGAACACGGATCAGTCCCCCAATACATAAATTTCCAACTGGTCAGGCCCTGCCTGTAGCACGGCTTGCGGTGCCAAGGCCAGTTTTTCCAGATCGAAACCGTGAAATGCGGGCACACCTTGCGCGCCCAGCAACCTCGCGGCGCGAAACCAGTCAATTTCATCCACCAGACCGGCCTGCAAAAACGACGATACGACCGTGGGGCCGGCCTCAATCAAAACCCGGTTGAAACCGCGACGCGCCAGTTCCTCGGCGACCCAAATGGGATTTGGGCGCGCATCGGGGGCCTGAATGATGGTGACGCCCTGTGTTTCGAGCATTTGGAGACGTGCTGGATCGACATATTCGCCTGTGACAATCCACAACGGCGCGTCGTTCAGGCTGCGCAACAATTTACAGTCGTCGGACAGCGTCAGTTTGCTGTCCAAAAGCACCCGGACCGGGCTTTGCTCTTCAAGCCCCTTGAGACGGCATGTGTAAGTCGGGTCATCGTCCAGCACCGTACCGATGCCGAACAGCACCGCGTCGTGCTGAGCGCGCAGCAGGTGCCCGCGATTGCGCGCCTCGGGCGAGGTGATCCATTTGTCTTCGCCCACCGCACCACGGGGTGGGATACGGCCATCTTTGCTGGTGGCGAGCTTGAGGGTGAAGGCCGGGCGGTGTTCCATGATGCGTTTGAAAAAGCCCAAGTTGGCACGCCACGCTTCATCGCGCAGCACGTTCTCAACCACCTCAATGTCTGCATCTTTGAGGATTTGCAGGCCTTTTCCGCCGACCCGCTCGTCAGGATCGGTGATGGCGATCACCACCCGCGCCACCCCGGCATCAACCAATGCACTGGCGCACGGTGGGGTTTGTCCGTGATGGGCGCAGGGCTCTAACGTGACATAGGCGGTTGCGCCGCGTGCGGCGTCGCCCGCTTGAGAAAGCGCCACGGCCTCGCCATGCGGACGTCCACCCGGCTGGGTCCAGCCGCGCCCGACAACGATGCCGTCTTTAACGAGAATGCAGCCGACCGCAGGGTTCGGCGCGGTGCTACCAAGACCGCGCCGCGCCAAATGAAGCGCGGCGCGTATAAAGTCTTGGTCGCGTGACTTAATCTTGTTCCCGGTCACCTAGATTCCCAATAAAGTCATCAAAGTCTTTGATTTCATGAAAATCTTTGTAAACGGATGCAAAACGAACGTAGGCCACTTTATCGACTTCCATGAGCCGCTCCATGATCAATTCACCGATGGCTTTGGATGGAATTTCCGTCTCTCCGGAAGTCTCCAAGCGGCGCTGGATGCCGTTGACGATGCGTTCGATCTGGTCGTCGGTCGCGGGGCGTTTGCGCAGCGCGATTTCCATCGACCGCTTCACCTTTTCGCGGTCGAACGGCACCTTTTCACCATCGCTCTTGATCACCGTCAGCTCACGCAGGTGCACCCTCTCGAAGGTGGTGAAGCGCGATCCGCACGACGGGCAATAGCGCCGCCTACGAATGGTGGCGTTGTCCTCGCTGGGACGCGAATCTTTAACCTGAGTGTCGTTGTTGCCGCAAAACGGACAGCGCATGAGATCCCTCTCCCTTAGACTTCGCGATTAACCGTAGATCGGGAAGCGCGCGCACAACGCTTCGACCTTGGTGCGTACGGACGCTTCAACCGCGCCGTTGCCCTCTTCGCCGTTGGCGGCCAAACCGTCGAGCACCTCACAAGCCATCAAGCCAATTTGCTTGAATTCTTCGGTGTCAAAGCCGCGCGTGGTGCCCGCCGGGGTGCCGAAACGCACGCCGGACGTGATCATGGGTTTTTCGGTATCGAACGGAATGCCGTTTTTGTTGCACGTGATTCCGGCCCGGTCCAGAGCATGCTCCGCCGCGTTGCCTTTGAGACCCTTGGGACGCAGATCGACCAGCATCAAATGGGTGTCGGTGCCGCCGGTCGAGATGGCGTAGCCGCCGTCCACCATGGTCTGGGCCAGGGCCTGGGCGTTATCCACCACGCGCTGGGCGTAGGCTTTGAAGCTCGGCTGCAGCGCTTCGCCGAAAGCCACGGCCTTGGCGGCGATGACGTGCATCAACGGCCCGCCTTGCAAACCGGGGAATATGGCCGAGTTGATTTTTTTGGAAATCGCTTCGTCGTTGGTCAGGATCATGCCGCCACGGGGACCGCGCAGGGTCTTGTGGGTGGTGGTGGTGGTGACGTCGGCGATGCCCACCGGGCTGGGATGTACGCCTGCGGCGACCAAACCGGCGAAATGCGCCATGTCGACCATCAAATAAGCGCCCACCTCGTCGGCAATGGCGCGGAAGCGTGCAAAGTCGATGTGACGCGGATAAGCCGAGCCGCCCGCGATGATCAGCTTGGGCTTGTGCTCACGCGCCAAGGACTCGAGCTCACCGAAATTGATCAGCAAATCCGATTCGTTCACCCCGTACTGCACCGCGTTGAACCACTTGCCCGACTGAGCCGGCGGCGCGCCGTGGGTCAAGTGACCGCCTGCGGCCAAGCTCATCCCTAAGATGGTGTCGCCGGGTTGCAACAGCGCCATAAAGACGCCGCCATTGGCCTGTGCGCCGGAATGGGGCTGTACGTTGACGTATTCGCAGCCGAACATCTCCTTAGCGCGGTCCTGGGCCAGCTTTTCGGACACGTCCACATATTCGCAGCCGCCATAATACCGCCGTCCCGGATAGCCCTCTGCATACTTGTTGGTGAGCACGCTGCCTTGCGCTTCCAGCACCGCCTTGGAGACGATGTTTTCCGAAGCGATCAATTCGACCTGGTTTTGCTGGCGACCCAATTCATCGTCGATGGAGGCTTTGAGCGCCGGATCGGTTTCAGACAAAGTCTTGGAAAAGAACTGGGCGAGGTCGTCGTTGGGATAGCTGGTCATGGGTTCGGCGCTTTGTCCTATGGGGGTCCTGTAGGGAGTAAGGTTCGTTAGCTCGGGTTGGACAGCTTATCGACGCGGCGCTGGTGGCGTCCGCCTTCGAAGTCGGTCTCTAAAAAGGTGTTCACGCATTCTTCGGCCAAATCGGAGCCGATCATGCGCCCACCAAAGCAGATCACGTTGGCGTCGTTGTGTTCGCGGCACAAGCGAGCGCCGGTCACGTCGTGAACCAGCGCGGCGCGAATTTCGGGAAAACGGTTGGCGGCGATGGAAATGCCGATGCCGCTGCCGCACAGCAAAATGCCGCGCGACGCCTTGGCGTCTTTGATGGCGTGGGCCATGGCGTAACCATAATCGGGGTAGTCCACGGATTCGGTGTCTTTGACGCCGAGATCGAGAACCGTCAGGCCCTTGGCTTCAAGGAAATCCACAAGGTGCTGCTTGAGAGCGAACGCGCCGTGGTCGCAAGCGATGGCGATGGTATCATTCGACATATGAATCTCGTCCATTTCCAGATTGAAAGCAAAACCGTGGGGAAGGTCCGGTAAGTGTTCTTTGGCGTGCGTTTAGTTACCATATATCGTCCCCCCCTGCCAAGCGGGCACAAGCGCTCGTGTCCTATATTCTTAGCTCAATAACAGAGCGTCGTCGTCGATCTCTTCGCCGCGGACCTTTTCGAACATGTGCAGAAGGTCCTCGACTTTGAGGCCCTCACGCTCTTGATCGCGCACGTCGAGCACCACCCGGCCTTCGTGCAGCATCACCGTGCGGTTGCCGATGTCCAGCGCTTGGCGCATGGAATGGGTGACCATCAAGGTGGTGAGGTTGCGCTCCGCGACGATCTCGCGGGTCAGTTCCAGCACGAACGCCGCCGTTTTGGGGTCCAGCGCGGCGGTGTGCTCGTCGAGCAGCAAGATCTTCATCGGCTGCATCGCCGCCATCAGCAAGCTGACCGCTTGGCGCTGTCCGCCCGAAAGCAATTCCATACGGTCGCCGAGACGGTTTTCAAGGCCGAGGTTCAGACGCACGATCTGAGAGCGGAAGTCTTCACGCAAGTTCGTGCCGACCGACGCGCCGAAGCCGCGCCGTTTACCGCGTGCATTGGCCAAGGCAAGGTTTTCTTCGATGGTTAAGTTGGCGCAACTGCCGCCTAAGGGGTCTTGGAACACCCGTGCCACCAGCCCCGCGCGCTTGGCGGTCGGCCACGCGGTGACGTCTTGATCGCCGATCAGAATTTTGCCGCTGTCGGGACGCAGTTCCCCGGCCAAGGCGTTGAGAAAGGTGCTCTTGCCTGCCCCGTTCGATCCGATCACGGTGACGAAGTCGCCTTCGGGAATGGTCAGGTCGATGCCCCGCATGGCAGGGGTTTCCATCGGTGTTCCGGCGTTGAAGGTGACGGCGAGCTGGCGCGCTTCGATCATGATGTCTGCCCTCCCCTACGTTTGGCGCGAAATGGCATGCGCACGCCGGGCAAAACCATCGCCAGCGTCACCAAAACGGCGGTGATTAAGTTGAGGTCTTGCGCCTTCAACCCCAACATATCGGCGTTGAGCGCGCCTGCGACGGCCAAGCGATACAGGATCGATCCGATGATGCACGCCAACGTGGCGCGAAACACCGTGGCGGTGCTCATGACGGCTTCGCCACCGATCACGGCGGCGAGGCCCACCACGATGACGCCGACGCCAAGGGTCACGTCCGCCGCCCCTTGGCTTTGGGCGAACAACGCCCCCGCCAGGGCCACCAGCGCGTTGCTCAACGCCATGCCGCCGAGAATGTAGCGATTGGTGTGGATGCCCTGGGCGCGCGCCATGCGGGGATTGACCCCGGTGGCGCGCATCGCCAGTCCAACTTCTGAATTTAAAAACCAGTCCAGCGCCAGCTTCACGAGCACCACCAACACGAACAAAGCGATGGGCAGCGCGATGAAGGTCGGCGTGTCCAAATTCTCAAGCGGCGAAAATACGGTGGTTTCACCCAAAAGCGCGATGTTGGGGCGGCCCATGATGCGCAGATTGATGGAATAGAGCGCGATCATGGTGAGGATTGAGGCCAACAGATGCAGGATTTTCAGCCGCACGTTGAGCCACGCCGTGACCATGCCCGCAACGCCCCCCGCCAGCGCGGCGGCCAGACTGGCAAAATAAGGGTCGTACCCAGCCACGATCAGGCTGGCGCACACGGCGGCACCCAAGGGGAAGCTGCCGTCCACGGTCAAATCGGGGAACTGCAACACACGAAAAGAAAGGAAAACACCAAGCGCGACCAAGGCGAACAGCAGTCCGACCTCGATCGCGCCGAGAAAGGCTATTTGGCTCATACTTTAGTCCAAGCTTAGCGGATGACTTCTTTGGCTTCACCGATGAGCGCATCGGACAGCGTCACGCCTTGGGCTTTGGCCGATTTCATGTTGAGGTAAAGATCCGTCTTGGCGTTGCCTTCGACGGCCATGTCGCCGGGATTTGCGCCTTTTAAAATTTTCACAACCATCTGGCCGGTTTGACGACCGATGTCGTAATAATTAAAGCCCTCTGCCGCGACTGCGCCGCGTTTGACCGAATCGGTGTCGCCCGCCAGCACCGGAATGCCTGCTTCGTTGCCAACCTTGACCACCGCTTCAAACGCCGAAATGACGGTGTTGTCGGTGGGAATGTAGATGGCATCGACCTTACCCACCAGCGAGCGCGCTGCGGCAAGCACTTCGCCCGATTTGGTGGCGGCGGCGAGAACCACACTCATCCCCGCTTTGGGGGCCTCAGACTCGATCAAGGTGACCAAAGACACCGAATTAGCCTCACCAGGGTTGGAAATGACGCCCAGGCGCTTGGCAGTCGGCACAACGCGTTTGACCAGCGCCATGTGCGCCGCGATTGGGCTCAAGTCGGTGAAACCGGTGACGTTTTTTCCAGGGTGAGCCATGTTGCCAACCAATTTGGCACCGATGGGGTCGGTGATGGCGCTGAACACCACGGGGATGGTTTTGGTGCTGGCAACCACGGTTTGCGCCGATGGGGTGGCGATGGCGACGATCACGTCGGGCGCGTCGCCAACGAATTTCTTGGCGATTTGGGCCGCCGTGGCGGTATTGCCCTGGGCGCTTTCATAAGACCATTTGAGGCCCTTGCCTTCGACGTAACCCGCCTCGGCCAACACGTCCTTGACGCCGTTGCGCACCGCGTCCAGCGCCGGATGCTCAACGATTTGCGTGATCGCGACGTGTTTGTCCGCCGCGAAAGCCATCGTCGACATACCGAGTGAAACCGCTGTCGCCAGTGCGACAAGCCCCCCACGCTTTGCAATTCCCGTGCGCTTTGCAGTCATCGTACTTTACCCCTTGAATGAATTCGAAATTTTTGGCGTCAATTCGCATTAAACCCTCTGGGCGGCGATGGTAGCCAATTCGCGAGAGCATGCAAACCGAAACCTACATAAGCGTTTTAGTCTCATGATTAAGCACGCGACGGCCTCATCGCGGCACGTCCTTGGCTTGCTTTTTTGCCATGACATACGCCAATTTGCGCGCGGCCAGACGCTGGATCACCGCTTTGCTTTGGCGCGGGTCGGCGATCATGATGACCTCCGTGCCCGACTTCGGATCAATGGCGGTCACGCGCAAAATATTGCCGTGGCGTTGAAATTCAAACAACACCTCGCCCAACATCGGCTGCCTGCCGCCACCTGCGCGCTTCATGGTCATGGTTCTTAAATAGCGCTTCTCATGCGCCGAGAAAAGATTTCTGTTGGCTTCTGCAAAGCTGGCGATATCCTACATGCATGATCTTTGGAACTTTCCGTAAAGCTTGGACCGCGCATTGTGTCACTGAAACGTCCATTGTCCGTTTTGATCCTTTTGTTCGCCACGTTGTCCGTGGCGGGATGCACTTGGGACGATGCCGTACGCGGCGTTCTTGAAGGCCAAAAGCATGCATGCCGTTATCGAAGCGACTGCACGGTGCACGAATAGGGCTTTTCATCTCGCAATATAAGGTTTTGTCATTTGAGTACTTCGTCTTCCGGCCTGGGCGCGTTTCCCAATGTTCGCATGCGTCGCAACCGGGCGCAAAGCTGGTCCCGGCGCATGGTGCGTGAAAAGGCTTTGAGTCCCGACGACCTGATCTGGCCGCTGTTTATCATCGACGGCGAGGGACAGCGCGAAGCCGTCGCGTCCATGCCCGGTGTCGAGCGGTTGTCCATCGATCTGATCGTCCAGGCGGCGGGCGACGCGAAAGCGCTCGGCATTCCCGCCATCGCCGTGTTTCCCTACACCGACCCGGCGGACAAAACACCCGACGCGAAAGAGGCGCTGAACGCCGACAATTTGGTGTGCCGCGCGGTGCGCGCCATCAAGGAAGTCCACGGCGACGACATCGGTGTGATCTGCGATGTGGCGCTTGATCCCTACAATTCAGACGGTCACGATGGACTGGTGCGTGACGGGCGCATTCTCAATGATGAAACGGTCGATGTGCTATGCGGACAAGCCGTCGTCCAGGCGCGCGCGGGTTGCGACATCGTCGCGCCGTCCGACATGATGGATGGGCGCATTAAAAATATCCGCGAAGCCCTTGATGCGGAAGGGTTTCAACGCGTCCAAATATTATCCTACGCGGCCAAATACGCATCCGCTTTTTACGGCCCGTTCCGCGATGCGGTCGGATCGGGCGGCGCGCTCAGCGGCGACAAAAAAACCTATCAGATGGACCCGGCCAACACTGACGAGGCGCTACGCGAAGTCGCTTTGGACATCGCCGAGGGCGCGGACATGCTCATCGTCAAGCCGGGTCTGCCGTATCTCGACATCGTTCGGCGCATTAAGGATGCCTTCGCCATGCCGACTTACGCTTATCAGGTGAGCGGCGAATACGCCATGATCGAAGCCGCCGCGCACAACGGTTGGCTAGACGGCGAAGCGGCAATGCTGGAAAGCCTGATGGCGTTCAAGCGCGCGGGCGCGGATGGGATTTTGACATACTATGCTCCACGCGCGGCGCGCATGATGAATGAACGCTGAACGCATGGTTGAGCAAACAAAAAAAGCGGCGCATCCGTGGGATGCGCCGCTTTTGCGTTGCGAGACGGTTTTTAACGTTTGGCCTTGAAATCCAACAGGCGCTCAACATCCAAAACCACCATCAACTGGCTGTCGAGGCGGTACACGCCGCTGGCGAATTCGCGCCATACCGGGTCCAACGTACTGGGGTTGCCTTCATAGCCGTTCTTGCTGAGGCTGATGACGTCACCGACACTGTCCACCAACAAGGTGTAAAGCTCATTTTGCTGTTCCACGGTCACGCCCATCATGTGCTGGCGCTTTTTGCGCTTAACGCTTTCGACGGCATCGTGGGCTCGCGCCGCCTCATCGGCTTGCTCATCCGGCCCGTCGCCAGGCACGTTTCGTTCCGCATCGCCCCCTTCGATCAATTCCAGAGCGGGCGCTTCTTCTTCGACCAAGACCTCTTCCGAGTGAATTTCACGGCGTTCCAAGCCTAAGCGCACGCGCACATCCACCACGGTGACGATGCGTCCGCGCAAGTTGATGGAACCGCGCACTTCTGGCGGGGCCAAAGGAATAGAAGCGATATTTTCGGGAACCAAGATATCTTGAACGATCAAGACCGGAATGCCGAACAACTGGCCCGCGATGTTGAACGTGACGAATTCTTCTAGATTTTCCCCGCCAATCACATCGACATCGGTGGGACCGGATGTCACAAGTGCCTGCCCTGCCATGGAACCACAACTCCCTCTTAATATGCCCGCTCACGATTTACGGTTTTCTAAATTCGATCTATTTGATATGGGGGGTTCTGGCCCCCATGCGCAACTGAAAAAATACAAAAGCAACATCTCGGCTCAGTGTAATCGATTGACTCACAAGCGGCAATCACGGTTGCTGAGTTCTTTTCGCGGCGTCGTTTACTACACTTTATGGCGGTTGTTTGGCTGTGCGGGTGCTGTAAACTCAGCCACCGCACAGCGGGTCATACAGCGGGCCATCACCAGCGAAAGCCAATATAAAATGAACGTCACATTTGAAGATATCCAGGCCGCAGCCGGACTGATCAAGGATCGCGTCTTGCGCACGCCGTGCTTTCCGGCGGCGCGACTGTCGGAATTGACCGGTGCGAATGTGGTGTTGAAGCTGGAAAACCTGCAACACACGGGCGCTTTCAAAGTACGCGGCGCGCTGGTGAAGCTGTTGTCACTCACTCAGGACGAGCGCAAAGCGGGCGTGATCGCCGCGTCGGCGGGCAACCATGCCCAGGGGGTGGGCTATTTCGCGCGCCAGCTTGGCATTCCCGCCACCATCGTCATGCCCAAGAACACCCCGTTCACCAAAATTGCCCGAACCGAGGCGTTGGACGCCCAAGTCGTTCTGCATGGCGAAGGTTTCATCCAAGCGCGCGACCATGCCTTTTTCTTGGCCGAACAAGAAGGCTACAATTTCGTTCACCCTTATGACGACGAAAAGGTCATCGCCGGACAAGGCACCATCGGCTTGGAAATGGTCGAAGACCAGCCGCAACTCGATTCCATCATCGCCTCGATCGGCGGTGGCGGCCTGATTTCCGGCGTGGCCATCGCGGCCAAGCATCTCAACCCCGATATCGAAATTTACGGTGTGCAGGCGGAAACCTTTCCATCCATGTACGACGCCTACCACAAGTGCACCACGGACGCGCTTTACGGTCAAACCATCGCCGACGGCATCGCGGTCAAGACCCCCTCGCCCAATACCCAAGCGATCATCGAAAGCATGATCGAGGATATTTTCCTGGTCAGCGAGATCGAAATCGAAAAATCGCTTCAGGCCTATTTGGAACTCAAGCGCATCGTGGTCGAAGGCGCAGGCGCGGCTCCGCTGGCGGCCTTGCTGCGCAATAAGGAGCATTTCAAGGGCCGCTCGGTCGGTTTGGTGGTGTCCGGTGGAAACATTGATCCGCGCATGCTTTCGACCATCTTGATGCGCGGTCTTGCGCGCGAAGGCCGTCTGGTCAGCTTGCGTATCAAGATCATGGACATGCCCGGCGTGCTCTCCAAGGTGTCGCAGATCATCGGCGATACCGGCGCGAACATCATCGAGGTGCATCACCAACGCTTGTTCTCCGACGTGCCTTTAAAGCAAACGGAAATGGACGTGGCGGTGGAAACGCTCGACCAAAAGCACGTTCAAAATCTGGTAAGTGTATTGTGCAAAGCCGGGTTCGAGACCCGCGTGCTCAGCGGCACGTCGGAATGAGGCGAATCCCCCCTCATCAGCCGCCCTTATGGCCGCCTGATGAACCGCTGGTGGACCCGTTGTCCGGCCGGTGAAATTTACTTTGTGAGCGCTGCTCGTAGAGCGCTTTTCGCCGCTCCGCCATGGACAAAGGCTCCATTTTCGATGCTCTGGAGGATTTCGCCGTGCGCGACGAGCCTAGATGTTGCTCCGCCCTGCGTTGCAAGTGGTCCATGCCTTTGGTGTGGCTGCCCCATACTTTCATTTGATCAAACACCTCACTGTGCGAACACCTAAACACCTTATCGGTATTTAGGCAGCCGTGCTTCACTTGTTAAGGTCTAGCCGCTTAAAAAAGATCATAGCCAAGACCACTCATGATTGTAAATACGCATCTATGAGTTGTTTTTTAAGTTTTCTGCGCCACTCATCTCACTGAGGCAAGGCGAACCGTTGAGGTCATCGCGCACGCCCATAGAGCGGGCGTCGGACATAATCGTTTTGTGACCTATTTTGCGGCCTTGCGAAGCGGAACCCGGAGAATTGTGCACACGGCCCTTTTCAATGTGAAATTCCGCACGGCGTCGCAGATGATCCATTTCTTGTTGGTGTTTCCAAAGCGTCATATCGCGAATCCTTGAGTTGGGAGGCTTCATGGAGACAACGTTTGTGGCGGGGTTTTCATGCACACCATGCAAAATATCGATCAAATTTTTTCTATTCTTTTATAAAATAAGCATGTTTTTCGCCCATCGTTGAGTTCCACCTCACCGTCATAGGGCTGATCCGGTGCCCAAAATGAGTTGCTGATCAACACGGCGCCGGGCTTCATGTCGCTCAGGGCGCGCTTGATCAACCGCGGCATCGGTGCTGGCGACAGAAATGCGTAGACCACGTCGAAGTCCGCGAGATCGACATCCCAAAGATTTTTGAACTCAACCCGCGCATTCGTCCGCCCCAAGAGCCGCAGACGACTGAACAGATAAGGTCCCGGAGCATTTTCAACGCCGACGAATACCCAGTTTGGGTGTGCGGTGGACAAAAAGGCGATGGTGCCGCCTAGACCGCAGCCCAAATCGACAAAGCAAGGCGGTTTTCCCGTCGTTTCATCGACTTTTTCGGCGGCGATCATTTCCGACAAGGCCGCCCAGGTGGTGCGGTTGCTCAGGTACAAAGGGACCCGTTCCGTGGAGGTGTTGCTGTAAATTAGCGCCAAAACCAGGAAAACCGCGAGATACGCCCAGGCTGGAATCGGAGAGCTGAGGAACGCCCACGCCAGCACGGGAAGTGCGCATTGGCCGCCAAGCCACCATCCCCGCAACCCGAACGCGTGGCTGACGGCCGCGGCGCAGAGCCCCTGTGCGATGACCGCGGACCAAATCGGCACCCTCAAACCGAAGAGCGCAAATCCTCCCCACCCCAATAAGAGAATGAGGCCAAAAGCAAAAACTTGCGCCGCCAACACGCGCGGCATGAAATTGGGCAACTTGCGGGGCGGCGGCACCTTTGGCCCCTCTTGCATTCAGCCCTCGCCATCCAATTTTTTGTAGCTGCCATTGAAATAAATCAAAGGGGTGGCGCTGAGGTCGGTGACGATGTGCGTTACCCGTCCGACCAAGATCACATGGTCGCCCCCCGGATACTGGGCGTGGACATCGCATTCAATCACGGCACCCGAACTCGGCACGTAAGGACTTGCGTTGAGGCCGGTCACAACCATGCCGTCGGCGGCCAAGCCTTGTCCGGGTTGGGCGAAGTGATCAGAGATATCTTGCTGATCTGCGGTCAAGATCGAAATGTTGAATTTACCGGCATTGATAATGGCTTGAGAGCGCGGCGATTCCTTGCCCAAACACACCAGCACCAATGGCGGGGTCAAGGACACGGACGAAAACGAATTGGCGGTCATGCCGATGGCTTCGCCGTAAGCATTGTTGGCGTTCACGACACACACACCCGTGGGAAATCGGCCCATGGCGTCGCGAAAATCGCGATCTGAAAAAGACTTAAGGGGTATTTCTGGTGAAGTCACTTGGGCTTCGTCTCCAAGGTGAAGGGGATTGAACGGCGGCTTTTGTGCGTCGTCCATTGAGCTTTATGTGGGAAATGTATCGTAATCCGCAAAAAGCTAAATAACATTTCAATTGCCAGCCTATATCACGACCATGCGCGCTACATTGTGATTATTTTAAGATATACGCCTACATGCTCTCTATATGTACCCATATGGTATGAAAAATCATATCATTATCAGGAATTCACTTGATCAACTCATCACCCAGAAGATACCCTGCGCTTGGCGCTCAGACTAATAATCGGATCATTTGAGGCACATTTCTGAATGAAATTTATAATTGGTTTTGTGGTGGTTGTCGGCACTGTTATCGGTGGCTATGTGCTCGCCGACGGACATCTGGAAGTTCTGTGGCAACCGCTTGAATTTTTGATTATTTTCGGCGGAGGCATCGGTGCGTTCATCATTGCGAACCCCGGCACCGTTCTCAAAGGGGTTCTGGGCACCCTAAGTAAGCTGATCAAGGGCGCTAAATACAATCCGGACAGTTATCTTGAGCTTTTGAGTGTCCAATACGCCATTTTCAAGCTCGCCAAAAGCAAAGGCGATCTGGCGCTGGAAGGGCATATTGAAAACCCCCATGAAAGCAGCCTGTTCAACCAATATCCGGGGTTTTCGGCCGACCATCATGCGCTTGAATTCATGTGCGATTATCTACGCATGTTGACACTTGGCACGTCGAATCCGCATGAAGTCGAAAACATCATGGATATCGAGCTGGAAGGCCATCACGAGGCCGACCACGCCATCCATAGCGCCATGAACACGCTGGCCGACGGCCTACCCGCTTTGGGTATTGTGGCCGCCGTGTTGGGTATCATTCACACCATGGGCTCGATCACCGAACCGCCTGAAATTCTCGGTCATTTGATCGGTGCGGCGCTGGTTGGAACGTTTAGCGGCATCTTGTTTTCGTACGGATTCGTTGGGCCCATGGCTGCGTCCATGGGCGCGGCAATGGATGAGGAAGCCAATTATTTCACCTGCATCAAGGCCGGTATCATCGCCCACATGCAGGGCTATGCGCCTCAGGTTTCCGTGGAATTTTCACGCAAGACGATTCCTATCCACCTTAGGCCGACGTTCAAGGATCTCGAAGACGCCTTGCAGGATGTCGGCAAAGTCGAATAACGCCATCTCAGCCCCACTGACGGAGACGCCTGATGGCTATGGATCAGCAACCGATCATCATCAAAAAGATCAAAAAAGGCGGCGGCGGCCATCATGGCGGCGCGTGGAAGATCGCTTATGCCGATTTCGTCACCGCGATGATGGCGTTCTTCTTGCTGTTGTGGCTGCTCAACGCGGTGTCTCAAGAACAGCTTGAAGGTATCGCGGATTATTTCGCGCCGACGGTCACGTCGACGTCGCAAAGCGGATCGGGCCAAATTCTCGGCGGCACGACCGTCGCCGTCGATGGCGCCTTGGAAGATACCGTCAGTCGCCCCACCGTGACGATGGACCTCCCGCCGCCGTCCGCAGGGTCAGGCGGCGAAGCCATGCAGGACGCCCCGGTTCAATCCGAAGTCGATGCCGAAAAAGCCATGCAAAAGGCGGAACAAGCGCAGTTCGACAAAGCCGAACAAAAATTGAAGGATGCGTTGGAAACGCTGCCTGAATTTCAGCAAATGGCGAAGAGCCTGATGGTCGACGACACCCCCGAAGGCATGCGCATCCAAATTGTCGATCAAGAAGGTCTGTCCATGTTTCCATCAGGCAGCGCAACCATGTACGACCATACCGAACGGGTGGTTAAGCTGGTTTCTGAAATCATCAAAAAAATGCCCCAAGACATCGCCATCAGCGGTCACACCGACGCCGTGCCCATGGGCGGAGACGCGACCTACACCAACTGGGAGTTGTCTTCCGATCGGGCGAATTCGGCGCGGCGACACCTCTTGTCCTATGGCGTTCCCGAAGCGCGTATCGCGCGCGTGGTGGGCAAGGCCGCGACGGAACCGCTTTTGGCGGACGACCCGACCAACGCCAAGAACCGCCGTCTATCCATCGTGCTGCTGCGCGGTACCGGTGAACAACCCGCACCGGCGGCCCCGGTAGCCAATGAACCGCCCCCCAGCATCATTCGCGGCCCCGATGGTTGATGGGCGTCATGCTACGGAAAGATTGCCCTATGATGCCGCGTCTGTTTTCATGGTGTGAGCGAATTACGGATTAAGATGTATGCGACACAGCCCGGCATCCAACGCGCACTTCTTTTTTACCACCACGCCCCTGCCGTGCCCCTACCTCGCGGATAGGGTTGAGCGGCGCATGGTGACGGAATTGATGGGGTCCGATGCGACGGCCCTCAATGACAAGCTATCCTTGGCGGGGTTTCGCCGCAGCCACACGATCGCCTACGCCCCTGTTTGCGATGGATGCTCCGCGTGCGTTTCCGTCCGGGTTCCAGTAGGAGAATTCCGGCTTAGCCGCACACAACGCCGCATTCGTACGCGCAATGAGGATTTGATTGTCGGCGAGCGCGCCGCCATCGCCACGCGTGAGCAATTCGATCTCTTCAAGCGCTATATCAACGTCCGCCACGGTGATGGCGACATGGCCTTGATGGGCCACACCGATTACCGCGCCTTGGTCGAAGAAACGCCGGTGCGCTCCAATTTGGTTGAGTTTCGCGATTGTGACGGACGTTTGGTTGCGGGATGCTTGACCGATCGGTTGAATGACGGCCTAAGCGCCGTTTACAGCTTTTTCGATACCGAGGACGCGCGTCGCAGTCTGGGAACCTATGTCGTGCTGTGGCTCATTGAACGGGCGCGCGAACTGGGCCTCGATTATGTCTATCTCGGCTATTGGGTCCAAGGCAGTTCGAAAATGGATTACAAACGTAATTTCCGGCCCTTGGAAGCCTACACGCCGAACGGCTGGAAGCGCCTTCCTGCACCGCAAAATCGCAAAACCACTTAGCGTATAATACAATTGGACGCAGACGCCGCTCTTTTGACACATCTGTTCAATAATCCATTGCGAAACTGTTACATTCCACGATAGTCTGCGCAATCCATCAAGCCAGTCCTGGGGGACGGGCACTCAAAGAACAGCGCTCAATGAAAAGCGTTGTGGGCACAATACGGGAGGATCATTCCAACATGAAACGTCGTGATTTTGTTAAAGGCGCGGCCCTGGCCGCCGGTGCGGTCGCCCTGACCGCATGTGGCAAAAAAGAAGAAGAAGCCGCCGCTCCCGCCGCCCCTGCTGTTTCAAAGCAGATGCGTGAACTGAAAATGGTCACAACCTGGCCTAAGGGCTTCCCCGGCCTGGGCACCGGCGCTCAGCGTTTGGCCGATTCCATCACCGCCATGACCGACGGCCGCTTGACCGTGAAGCTGTACGGTGGCGGCGAGCTGGTTCCGCCGCTCGAATCGTTCGATGCCGTGTCCAGCGGCACCGCCGACATGTACCACGGCGCGGAATACTACTGGCAGGGCAAGTCGAAGGCCTTCAACTTCTTCACCGCCGTTCCGTTCGGTCTCACGGCCAACGAAATGGATGCGTGGCTGTATTACGGCGGTGGTCAAGAACTCTGGGATGAGTTGACCGCGGGCTTTAACGTCAAATCATTTGCAGCAGGCAACACCGGCGTGCAGATGGGCGGCTGGTTCAACAAGGAACTCAACGGCGTCGAGGACTACAAAGGGCTGAAAATGCGCATGCCGGGGCTGGGCGGCGAAGTGCTGCGCCAGATCGGCGGGCAATCCGTCACCCTGCCGGGCGGCGAAATCTTCCCATCGCTGCAATCAGGCGCCATCGACGCGACCGAGTGGGTCGGACCTTGGAACGATCTTGCCATGGGCTTTTATAAGGTCACCAAGTACTACTACTATCCGGGTTTTCACGAGCCCGGCTCGACGCTCAGCTGCGGTGTGAACTCCGGTGTATGGAACAGCCTCAGCACAGAGGATAAGGCCGTGGTGCAGTTTGCTTGCGCCGCCGAAAACAATCGCATGTTCGCCGAGTTCAACGCCAAGAACGGCGATTCGCTCGACACCTTGATCAATGAGCACGGCGTGCAGTTGCGCCGCCAGTCGGACGACATCCTCAAAGCCATCGGCGACGCGTCGGGCGATGTGATGTCGACGATTGCGGCTTCCGATCCGATGACGAAAAAGGTCTACGAGAACTTCCTGTCGTTCCGCAAAAAGGCCATGGGCTGGACATCCTTGTCCGAAACCGCCTACACCGCGGCGCGGGCCCTCGACTACAAATACGGCGGCTAATCGAAGTCGCTCATCAACACCGGGGCGGTGGACATGTTCCACCGTCCCGTTTTCGTTTGAGCCTCCGCACAAGGGTGCTCATGGCTTTTTCAATTCCAGATCTCATCAAAAGTAGGCGGGCATGGCGTTTCTTGAGAAGCTATATGTGGGTATAGACACCTTCAACAATCGCATTGGACGCATCATCTCGTGGACCGCGATCATAATGGTTTTGGTCCAGTTTTTGATCGTGGTGATGCGCTATATCTTCAGTCTGGGCTTTATCTGGATGCAGGAATCGGTCCTGTATCTGCATTCCATCCTGTTTATGTTGGGCGCGGGCTACACGTTGCTGCACGAAGGCCATGTGCGCGTCGATATTTTCTATCGAGAGCATGGCGAACGCGGCAAAGCGGTGGTCGACTTCATCGGTTCCATCGTTTTTTTGCTGCCGGTCTGCGTATTGCTGTGGTGGTGGTCGTGGCCGTATGTGGCCCAGTCGTGGTCAATCCTCGAAGGATCGCGTGAGACCAGCGGAATCCAAGCCGTTTATTTGCTGAAAACCTTGATTTTAATGTTTGCGGCGCTGATCGCGCTGCAAGGCGTTTCCATGATGCTGCGATCGTTACTGACACTGACCGGCCATCACACAAAACACGCTCGTGAAGATGGAGCCCGCGTCTAATGCCCATGTTGCCTCTCAATGAAATCCTCGCCATCGTTATGTTCGTCAGCGTCTGCGTGCTGCTGCTGGGCGGTTTTCCGGTGGCCTTTTCCCTGGCCGGAACGGGCCTGCTGTTTGCGATCATCGGCTGGTCGTTCGACGTCTTCAATTTCTCCCTGTTCGGCGCGATGCCGTCGCGCATTTTCGGCACCGCCATGACCAACGATGTCTTGGTCGCGGTGCCCTTGTTTGTTTTTATGGGCGTGATGCTTGAACGTTCCAAGGTGGCGGAAGAGCTGCTCGACGCCATGGGGATGCTGTTCGGCTCTTTACGCGGCGGTCTGGGCATCTCGGTCGCCGTGGTGGGTGCGCTGCTTGCCGCCAGCACCGGCATCGTCGGCGCGACCGTGGTCACCATGGGGCTTTTGAGCCTGCCCACCATGCTTAAGCGCGGCTACTCACCATCGCTGTCGTGTGGAAGCATCTGCGCGGCGGGCACGCTCGGCCAGATCATCCCGCCGAGCATCGTTTTGGTGCTGCTGGGTGATCAGATCTCGAACGCCTACATCGACGCGCAACGCGCCATCGGCAACTGGTCGCCGGAACCGATATCCGTGGGCGACTTGTTCGCGGGCGCCTTGATACCGGGCATGATGCTGGTGGGCATGTACATCGGCTATCAAATCCTCATGGCTTATTTGAAGCCGGAAAGCTCCCCCGCCATCCCTGCGGAAGAATTGCAGGCCGATGGGCTGATATGGCGCATCCTGCACGCCTTGGTGCCGCCGATCGTGCTGATCGTATCGGTGTTGGGCTCGATTTTAGCGGGCGTGGCGACGCCGACCGAAGCCGCAGGCGTTGGCGCCGTGGGCTCTTTGATGTTGGCGGGCCTGCGCTTTAACGAAGGTCGCGGGCAAGCCATCATCGTTGGCGGCGTCGGCTTGGTGATGATGCTGGTGCTCTCCAACGTTTTCGATCTTCGCATAAGCCGCAATGAAATCCCGCCCACAGACATGGCGGCGATCATCGCCGCATTCGTCTGTGTCGGTTTGCTGCTGTGGGGGCTGGGCACCAGTCTCAAGCGGGTTCTGGAAACGACCATGGAAGGCAGCCGCGATCCTATTCTTTATGAGGTCGTGCGCACGACCATGGAAATCAGCGCCATGGTGTTCGTCATCTTGATCGGCGCGGGCGTGTTTTCGCTGGTGTTTCGCGGTCTCGGCGGCGACGACTTGGTGCATGAAATCCTCGCCAATCTACCCGGTGGTAAGTGGGGCGCGATTTTGGTGGTGATGGTGGTGATGTTCTTTTTGGGCTTCATCCTCGACTTTATCGAGATCACCTTCGTGGTGGTGCCGATCGTTGCGCCCGTATTGCTGCGCATGGACATCGATCCGGTGTGGCTCGGCATTATGATGGCGATGAACTTACAGACATCGTTCCTCACCCCGCCGTTCGGCTTCGCGCTGTTTTACCTGCGCGGCGTCGCCCCTCCTTCGGTCACCACCGGCGACATTTATCGCGGTGTGATGCCGTTCGTCGCCATCCAGCTCGTCGGTCTGGTGCTGTTAGCCGTATTCCCGGCGTTGGCGACATGGCTGCCCGGAGTGGTTTTCGACTAGGGTGGTTTTTGATTGAAACGCCTTAAAAACAGAGGCCTCAGGTCGGCGTCACGCGAATATAGCGCGTGGTGATGACCTGGGACTTTCGTGGCCCCATGACGCGCCACACCGCCAGCCATCCTTGCGGGCCAAGCACGCGGTACAGACCGTGGTAAATATCGTCGCCGCACTGGTGTTCGACGCGCACGATACCCTTGGTGAGGTCGAGCAGATGGAAAAAGCGGCCGTCGGTAAAGCGCACCTCGGCCATCGAAGGGGCTGGAAAGGTATAGAGGTAACCGCGCTCGGTGGAGGTTTGGATGTCGCCCATCGTAAGCTCACCCTCTTCGCGGTAATCGAGGTTTTCACCGTTGGCGTAAAACTGGGCGACGCCGATACAATCGCCTTCCTGGTCCAGCAAGCCGTCATGAACCTTGCGTTCGAACTGCCACGTGCCTTCCAGATAAGCGAACAGGTCTTCGACGTGAAACGGGGCGGTCGCCGACGACCGCCCCGAATGAATGCCGCGATCTTCAGGACCGCTCATGTATTTGCATCCTCATTATGGCTGCGTTTTCCCAAAAAACGCCACGCCAGCGGCATCAAAAACATAGCCAGCGCCAATTTGATGACATCGCCGAGAATAAACGGCGTAAAGCCCCAAGTGAAAATCGGTTTGTCCCAGCCGTACAAACTGCCCAGCCACAACAAGCCCGGCACATAGATGATGGCATTGCCGACCAGCATCGCCAAGGCGGTGCCCAGCATGGTGCGGTCCCAGCCCTTTTCGGCCAGCCAGCCGACGGAGGCGGCGGCCAACACATAACCGATCAGATAGCCGCCGGTTCCGCCCATCATGTAGGCGAGACCGATGCCCTTTTCCGGGGTGCCAGCGAACACCGGCAAGCCCAAAGCGCCTTCGGCCATATAAAGCAACAACGTCGCCCCCGCCAAGCGCCAGCCGTAAGCCATGCCCAGCCCCAGTACGGCCAGCGTGCCGAAGGTCATGGGCACGGGCCACAACGGCACTTGGATTTTTGCGGCAACGGTGAGCAGCAGCGTGCCGATGATGGCCAGAACGGTGCCGCGCAACAGCGCCGTGGAGCGGCTTGAGGAAGGCCACAGCGTGCCCATCAGCGTGTTGTGAACCTGCGATGCGTGCATCATTCGTGAAATACTCCTCTAGAGCCCCAATTTTTTTCGATTATGGATGAATAGCGCTTCCCGTCAAGCAAGGCAAACCTCATGAGAATTTGTTTGAGGTTGGAAAACCGCGCGGCGCAAGCGCCCCTGCTCCCGCCCGTTTTCCTTGCCAGCGCAAGAGATCATTTTCGGTCCGCCAACCGCTGCCAAACGGGAACGACAGTCCCTCTTCCAGCTTGAAAGCCTTGACGTCACGCAGCACCCCGCCGCCGCCTTTTTTGTAACGTTGCAAGATCACCCCTTTGCCGCGGGTCATTTCCGGCATTTCGTCGATGGGAAAGATGACGATTTTGCGGTTCGATCCGATAGCTGCGATGGCGTCTGCTCCTTCGGGCACGATGTTGCACGCCGTGGCCTCTGCACCCGCGCCGACATTGAGCACCACCTTGCCGTTTTTGGTTTGCGCCAAAACGTCGTCTTCGGGAACGATGAATCCGTGCCCCGAATCGGACGCCACGATCAGCTTGCGCCCCGGCACATGGACCAGCATGCGCGTGACATCGGCGTCGTTGGGTAGATCGACCATCAGGCGCAACGGCTCGCCATGGCCGCGCCCGCCGGGCAGTTTATCGCAGCCGAGTGTGTAAAAACGCCCGTTGGTGGCGAACACCAACAGCTTATCGGTGGTTTGCGCAGGTATGGCGAAACGGCCCTTGTCGCCTTCTTTGAATTTCAGGTCCTTGATTTGCTCGTCGGTCAGGTGACCTTTGATGGCCCTGATCCAGCCTTTTTCGGAACTCACCACGGTGATCGGTTCGCGCTCGATCATCGCTTCCAACGGAACCACCACGGCGCTCGGCGCGTCGCCGATCACCGTGCGGCGCTTGCCCAGTTTGGTTTTAGGGCCAAAATTTTCCTTGATGGTGTTGATTTCCGCCGTGATCGTCGCCCAGCGCAGGCTTTCGTCTGCCAACAGGGCGTTGAGTTCGGCCTGCTCACTCGCCAAGGCGTCGTTTTCGGTGCGGATTTCCATTTCTTCGAGCTTGCGCAATTGACGCAAGCGCATGTTCAAAATGGCTTCGACCTGCACGTCGGTGAGCTTGAAGGCTTCGATCAGCGCGGCCTTGGCGTTGTCTTCCTCGCGGATGATGCGGATCACCTCATCCAGATTGAGATACGCCACCAACATGCCGCCCAAAACTTCCAGGCGGTGCGCGATTTGGCCCAAACGATGGTTGGAGCGGCGTTCCAGAACCACCATGCGGTGATCCAGGTAGGCGCGCAGCACCTCGCGCAGGTTCATCACCCGCGGCGTGTTGTCGGCATCGAGCACGTTCATGTTGAGCGAAAAGCGGCTTTCCAGATCGGTCAGGCGGTAGAGCTGCTCCATCAGCATCTCCGCCTCGACCTTGCCGGTGCGCGGTTCCAGCACCACGCGGATGTCTTCGGCGCTTTCGTCGCGGATATCGGTGAGAATCGGCAGCTTTTTGTTGGTGATCAGTTCGGCGATTTTTTCGATCAGCTTGGATTTTTGGACCTGGTAGGGAATTTCGGTGACCACGATCTGATAGGTGCCGCGCCCTAGGTCTTCTTTTTCCCACTTGGCGCGCATGCGAAAGCCGCCGCGCCCGGTTTTGTAGGCTTGCACGATGGTGTCGCGGTTTTCCGCCAATGAACCGCCGGTGGGGAGATCTGGCCCTTGGATGAATTCCACCAGCTTATCGATGGTGGCGTTTGGATATTTGATCAGGTGCTTGAACGCGTCGCACAGCTCACCGACGTTGTGCGGTGGGATCGACGTCGCCATGCCCACCGCGATGCCTGCTGCGCCATTGGCCAGCAGATTGGGAAAGTTCGACGGCATCACCGTCGGTTCGTCTTCTTCACCGTCGTAGGTGGGGCGAAAATCGACCGTGTCTTGATCGATGCCGTCCAAGATCGCCATCGCCACCGGGGTCATGCGGGCTTCGGTATAGCGCATGGCGGCGGCGTTATCGCCGTCGATGTTGCCGAAGTTGCCTTGACCGTCGATCAGCGGATAACGCACCGCAAAATCTTGCGACAATCGCACCATGGCGTCGTAAATCGACATGTCGCCGTGCGGGTGATACTTACCCATCACATCACCGACCACGCGCGCGCACTTTTTGAAGCCGGACTTGGGGTCAAGTTTCAATTGCTGCATGGCGTACAGCAAGCGCCGATGCACCGGCTTCAAGCCGTCGCGCACGTCGGGTAAGGACCGCGACATGATGGTGGACATGGCGTAAGAGAGATATCGCTCGGAAAGCGCATCGGCGAGGCGCGTATCGCGGATTTCGCCGACGGGTGCAGGCTTGGGTTTGGACATGGATAACGGCTCGTTTGTTTAGAATCGGATCACGGTCGAGATTATACCCGAATTTAGCTTAAGTTTGAGCGCCTAACCGTTCCACCAAACGCGCCCGGGCCTGGGGCATTTGCTTTTGATGCGGGGCGAAGATATGGCGCTCAAGGAAGTGGCCGGTGAGCTTCAGCCCTTGCAACACCTCACCGACCGTGTCGGCGGTTCGGGCGTCTTGGCGCAGAAAATTTGGCAACGCCAGCAATTGTGTTTTGTAGGGCTCCCCGGCTTCACGCGACACCGCGCGCGCGGATTTGGGCGACACCCAGACGAGGTCTTCGGCGACCCCAGTGGCGGCGCAGTGGTCCAAATCGAGCCGGAACCCAAGCTCCTGCAGCAATCCCATTTCCCACTTCACATAAAGACTGCCCCAGCCTTCGACGTGCTCGCGGATATCGCCGTGTTCCAAGGCGTCGAGAAACGCGCCGAGGACTTCATAGAGCGCGGGGTGAGACTCTCGTTCGGGCAGCGCGGCGGAGCTGACCGCCAACGCCGCCGCCATGCCCGCCAGCCGGTCGGGGCTGTCGAGCAACCCGGCGGCGTAGCTGTGGGTGGATTCGAGCCGATAATTGCCGAGATGTTCGGACAAGCGCGCCCGCCACGTGGCGCGGACCCGGTTGCCGGGCTCAATACTGGCGCGGGTGCGTTTGGAAAAACCGCCCTTGACCAGACCGGCATGCGCGCCGCGCTCACGCGTTAAAAGGGTCACAATGGCCGACGCTTCGCCGTGCCTGCGCGCCGAAAGTACGATGCCGTCGTCTTGCCAGTCCATGGTGCCATTGTACCCTTAGCCGCGCCGCCGGGAAGCTCGGATGTTGAAAAAATGTTCCGAGTGGCTTACCTATCTGGCGGCCTCCCCGCCAACTCCTGACCGGGAACTCATTACCGTTATGACCGTTTCATCATTCCACCCGCCCCGCCGCATGCTCATGGGACCGGGACCTTCCGATATCGACTCACGGGTATTGCAGGCGCTGGGGCGACCCGTCATCGGCCACTTGGACCCCGAATTCATTTTGATGATGGATGAGATCAAAGGCCTTTTGCATTACGCCTTTCAGACCACCAACCAAATGACCCTGCCCATCAGCGCGCCGGGATCGGCGGGTATGGAAAGCTGCTTCGTCAACCTGGTTGAGCCGGGCGACAGCGTGGTGGTGTGCGTCAACGGCGTGTTCGGCGGACGTATGGTGGAAAACGTCGAGCGCTGTGGCGCCACGGCCATCAAAGTCGAAGACGATTGGGGCAAGCCGGTCGATCTGAACAAACTGGAAGACGCCCTTAAAGCCAACCCCGGCGTAAAAGCCGTTGCGTTTGTCCATGCCGAAACCTCGACCGGCGTGCAATCGGACGCCGCCGCCATATCCGTCCTGGCGCACGAACACGGCGCATTGGTGATCATGGACGCGGTGACGTCGTTGGGCGGCACACCGGTTCTGGTCGATGAGTGGAAAATCGACGCGTGTTATTCGGGCACGCAAAAGTGCTTGAGCTGCGTGCCTGGCATTTCCCCGGTGACCTTCTCCGACCGCGCTTTGGAAGCCATTCGCGGACGTAACCATAAGGTCCAAAGCTGGTTTTTGGACATGAACCTGATCATGGGTTATTGGAGCAGCGAAGGCGCGACCCGTTCCTACCATCACACCGCGCCGGTCAACACGCTCTACGCGCTCCACGAAAGTCTGGTGATGCTCAAGGAAGAAGGCATTGAAAACGCCTGGAAGCGCCATCGCCGCAACCATTTGGCCCTCAAAGCGGGCTTGGATGCCTTGGGGCTGAAGATGATCGTCGATGAGGCCCATCGCTTGCCGCAGCTCAACGCCGTTGAAATTCCCGAAGGCGTGGATGAGGCGCTGGTGCGCCGCCGTTTGCTGGCCGATTACGGTATCGAAATCGGCGCCGGGCTCGGTGCGCTGGCGGGCAAGGTTTGGCGCGTCGGCCTGATGGGCCAAAGCTCCAGCCCGCGCCACGTCACGTTGGCGCTTTCGGCGCTGGAAAGCGTGCTCGACGACATGGGCGTCTCAACGGGACAAGGCGGTGCGGCCAAGGCGGCACAGAAGGTTCTGCTCGGCTAATCTCCCCCTGCAATCGTGAAATCCCCCCCGGTAACCTGTTAGGGTTGCCGGGGTTTTCATATTGTTCGTTGCAATTATACGGAGCGTTTTGCAAACGGCATCGGACGGCAGGCTCGGCCCACCAGCGCCCTGTTTGACAAGCCGATTTATCCATATGGATTACGACTAAATATTTCCCTTGAGATGCCTCTCACCGATCACAATCTATCAGGGCAACATACAATGATAGGACCGGGCACATCTCATGTTTCAATTCCGTATCGCAATTGTTCTCGCGGTGGCATTGACCTTAAGCGTTGCATTTCCCCCATATTTTGCGCATGCAGGGGGCCTGATTGAAATTTCCGGGCGCACGGAACTGACAAGCGGCGGTCCGGTTTCGCTCACCATTGATGAATTCGAGGCGCTTGCCCCCCCAACAATCATCAAGACGTCCACGCCCTGGCACGCCGTTACCACATTTTCAGGTGTATCCGGAGTTGATTTCATCCGCGTGACCGGAGCGACAGGTCAGACAATCGTCGCGCGGGCCGCAAACGAATATCAAACGAGAATTCCGCTCAGCGACCTCACGGATCTTGGTGTCTTGTTTGTGACGCGCATGAACGGCAAAAGGATCAGCCTGCGTGAAAAAGGCCCTGTTTTCATCATTTACCCTTTTGATCAAAACCCCGAAGTAAAATCCGAAATCTACTACGGACGTTCAATTTGGCAGCTGGTCGAAATGCGTATCGAGTAGCTCCATCAATAAGGCAAATAGCAGAGGTGGAACCCCTGCGAGGAGGACGGATGTTATCGTATACTCGGATGCGCTCGGCTCTCGTCGTCACGCTGGTGATCTGTTTAGGGGCCATCTCACCCTTTTATCTTTTGGAAAAAGAAGCACAACTCAGCGCCTCTGTCGAGCATGTGATGTCGACGCCTGTCAACAATTTTGTGTGGGGTGCAGAGCAGTTCCGCATCGACTTGGCGCGTGTGCGCAAAGAGTTCAGTAAATATGGTGATCGATACATTGCATTTGAACCTGTGGCGGCACGGGCGGCTTCGGATATTCTCTACAGTCGCTACGAGACGTTGGCGTTCACCATAAACAAACCCAATCATCTGTTGATTAACGATTTGATGACATCCGTGAGCTTTCGCAATCTGCGCAGCTCCTATCTCAAACTCGATCCACTTCTTGCCCAATTTCTCTCCCATCCCTCGCCAGAGGGATATCGCACCACGCGCGACATGTTGGACGTCACGTCCAAAAGGGCCGCGGAGTTTGCCACGGAGACCTTGCACGCGACACAAAATCATACCGCAGAAGCTCGCTCCCTCATGCTGGCGCGCGCTCAGGATTATAAGGTCAGCCTCGCCCTAATGATGGTCGGAATCATACTGCTCGTTGCCTTGATTTGGTTCGTGAATTGGAAGATAAACATTTCCAACAAAAGATTGCAGAAAGCCGTTCTAAATGCTGAAGAAGCCGCTCAAGCCAAGGCGCAATTTCTCTCTTCCATGTCACACGAATTCCGCACGCCTCTAAACGCCATCAGCGGTTATGTGCAATTGATCCTCATGAAATTTTCGCCCCAAGAACGCGCTGACATTGCAAGCTATGAAAATGCCGTCGAAGAGAGCATTTTAAACATGGTTGAGCTCGTCGATCAGGTGCTGGAACTCGACAGCTCTCTGCACAGAAATGAGAGTGTCATCGTTGATCATATGGACGCAAAAATATTGGTGAAAAATGCCATAAAACTCACGGCGCGCCATACCATATCGAAACGCGTCACGATCCATCAAAGCTTTAGCGCAATGTCATGTGATTTTGAAACGGACAGCGGTCTATTCACGCAAATCATGACCAGCCTCATTTCCAATGCGGTCAAGTACAATCATGATGAAGGCGATGTGTGGATCAGTTGTGAGCATGGAGAAAAACGCATCCGTATAACCATAGAAGACAATGGCGTTGGCATTCCAAGGGATAAAGAGGACCTTTTGTTTCGCCCGTTTGAACGATTGGGTCGCGAGGCCGGTGCCATCGGTGGAAGCGGTACGGGCTTAAGCCTCAGCAAACAAATTTGTGATCGGTTGGGGATTCAATTGGGTTATATGCGCAGCAAAACGGGGGGCTCCGTGTTCACGCTCGACATTCCCCGCCGCTACATTCCCCAGCATCTGCGGATGTGTCCTCAACCGGCAACGCGATCAAAGCCGACACGTGTGTCGGTCAGAGATGTTCAAACGGCCTGACGGCCTCACGGGGCAAACGGCCTGACGGCCTCACGGGGCAAACGGCATAACCGGGAAGCTTCAAGCGTCGAAGTCTAGACCCCAATCGCGGTAGCGGTCGGGATCGTCGCCCCATTTTTCGCGCACCTTGACGAACAAAAACAGGTGCACGCGGCGGTCCAGAATGTCTTCGAGTTCCTTGCGCGCATCTGCGCCGATGGTTTTGATCTGCTGACCGCCCTTGCCCAAAATAATAGATTTCTGGCTGTCGCGCTCGACGAAGATCACCTGTTCGATTTTGACCGAACCGTTGTCCCATTCTTCCCAGGTTTCCGTTTCCACGGTGGTGGCGTACGGCAATTCCTGGCGCAGTTGCAGGTAGAGCTTTTCGCGGGTGATTTCCGCCGCCAACAAGCGTTCCGTCATGTCGGAGACTTGATCTTCAGGAAAATGCCACGGCCCTTCGGGCATGCGTTCGGCCAAGAACGCCACCAAATCATCGACCCCATCACCGTTCAAGGCCGACACCATGAAAATTTCGTCGAAGATGCCTTCGTCGTGGAGCTTGGTGGTCAGCGCCAAAAGCTCAGGCTTTTTGACCTTGTCGACCTTGTTGAGCACCAAATGGGTGCGCTTGTTTTCCGTTTTCATACGCTTGATGATGGCGCGGGTGTCGCGGTCTATGCCGCGCTCGGCATCCATCAACAAAAGCGTGACATCGGCGTCCCCCGCCCCGCCCCATGCGGCGGCGACCATGGCGCGGTCCAAACGTCGACGCGGCTCGAAAATGCCCGGTGTGTCGATGAACACCAGTTGGGTGCGGTCTTGAACGGCGATGCCCATGACGCGCGCGCGAGTGGTCTGAACCTTGGGTGAAACGATCGAGACCTTGACGCCGACAACGCGGTTCACCAGGGTCGACTTGCCGGCATTGGGCGCGCCCAACACGGCGATAAAGCCGCAACGTTCGGGACCGGAAGCGATTTCGGATGTCATTTCGCACTCTCCAATTGAGCCAGCAACGCGGTGGCGGCTTCTTGTTCCGCACTGCGCCGCGAAGCACCGCGCCCGTTTTCGGCGCCACGCCCCTTGACGGCGACGCGAATGGTGAACGTGGGCGCGTGGTCCGGACCTTCCCGGGACAAAATTTCGTATTTGGGCAGCCCCAAGGCGCGCGCTTGCGCCCATTCCTGGAGCGCCGTCTTGGCGTCCTTGGGCGGGGTCAGGTCCTCATTGATGAGAGCGTCCCAATGGCTTTGAACGAACGCGGCCGAGATATCGAACCCGCCATCCAGGTACAAGGCCCCCAACACGGCTTCCAGCGTATCGGACGCCACCGACGCGTGGCCGCGCGCCAGGGTTTCGGCGTCGACGGGTTGCGTTCGCGCGAAGTCGACGAGATCGATTGTATCGGCGACCCTGGCCAGCGCATCGCGTGACGTCAACCCTGCGAAGCGGCGCGCCAATTCGCCTTCTTCCTCACCTGGAAACTGTGCATAGAGCGTTTCCGCGATGACCAGACCGAGCACGCGGTCGCCTAAAAATTCGAGCCGTTCGTTGGATTTGGTGCGTTGCTCCGTTGTCGAGGCATGACGCAACGCCTGCTCCAGCAGGGCTTCATCGGTAAAGGTATGGCCGAGAATATCTTGTAGCTTTTCCAGCACGTGCTCAGCCCAATTTGTCGAAGAAGCGCTCGAACCGCAAAGTCCACGGCCAGGTCCAAACTTGCCAGAACGAACCGTCGTTGGAGAAGAACAACACCTCCGCCCGTCCGACGAGGTTTTCCTTGGGGATGTAACCGACGTGCATCAAAAAACGCGAGTCCTGGGAATTGTCGCGGTTGTCGCCCATGCCGAAGAAATGCCCCTCCGGCACGCGATAGATCGGTGTGTTGTCGGCGGGGTAGTTGTCCGATTCCTCAAGAATTTCGTGGCTCACCCCATTGGGCAGGGTTTCTTTGTAGCGCACCGTGTTGTGAAAAATACCGCGTGTGTCTTTGTAAACGTATTCACCCAGACGCTCGCGTTTCACTGGCTTGCCGTTAATGTGCAAGATGCCGCCGCGCACTTGAATTTTGTCACCAGGCAGCCCGACGATGCGCTTGATGTAATCGGTTTTGTTGTCGGTGGGCAGTTTGAACACCGCCACGTCGCCGCGTTTGGGGCTTTCGTACATCACCCGGCCGGGGATCAGCGGCAAGCCGAACGGCAATGAATAGCGGGAATAGCCGTAAGACGACTTGGAGACGAACAGGTAATCCCCCACCAGCAAGGTCGGAATCATGGACCCCGACGGAATGGAAAACGGCTCGTACGCGAACGTGCGCACCAAAACCGCGATCAAGACCGCATACACGATCGTTTTGACCGTGTCCCACAGGCTTTCCCCGCTTTGGCCGGAGGCAGCGTCCAGCAGGTCTTCAACATCGAGAGGATTGTCGTTCATGCGATATCCGTTATCTTGTGTCCGCGCGTGAGCGTCAGCGCTTCGGGGTGGCGGAAAGGATCACCATGGCGTGCGCCATGGGATACTCGTCCGTGAGGGAGAGGTCGATGTGCGCCTCGAAACCATCGGGTGTCAGGCTTTGTAGCCTTTTCAAGGCCCCGTTGGAAAGGCTCATGATGGGCTGGCCGCTGGGAAGGTTGTCGACTTTAAGGTCGCGCCAGAACACGCCGTCGCGAAATCCGGTGCCCAGCGCTTTGGCGCAGGCCTCTTTAGCGGCGTAAAACATGGCGTAGCGATTGGCCCGAGCAGGGCCGCGTTTTTCGGCTTTTTGCCGTTCCAGGTCGGTATAAATCCGCTCACAAAAGCGCGCATCGAAACGCGTCAGGGTCTTTTCGATACGGCGAATGTCGCAAAGATCGGTGCCGACGCCCAAAATCATTGCGCGCCCACCTCATCACGGGCTTCATCCATCAAGCGGCGCATTTCGCGGATCGTGGCCTCGAACCCGACGAAGATCGCCTCACCGACCAGGAAATGGCCGATGTTGAGCTCTTTGATGGTCGCAATCGCGGCGATCGGCTTGACGGTATCGTAAGTCAGGCCGTGTCCGGCGTGACATTCCAAGCCAAGCGAAGCTGCGTGCGTGGCGGCGGCGATGATGCGCTGGAATTCGGCGTCTCGTTGCTGAGCGTCCTTGAGATCGCAATAGGCACCGGTGTGCAGCTCCACCACCGGCGCGCCGAGCGCCTTGGCGGCGTCCAGGGCGGCCGTATCGGGCTCGATGAACAGCGACACCCGCATGCCCGCGTCGCTCAGCCGCGCCACATAGGGTCTCAGCTTTTCAAAGCCGCCAACCACGTCTAGGCCGCCTTCGGTGGTGCGCTCTTCGCGCTTTTCCGGCACCAGGCACGCCGCACGGGGCTTATGGCGCAAGGCGATGGCCAGCATTTCGTCGGTCGCCGCCATTTCCAAATTCAACGGCAAGTCGATTTCATCGCACAGACGCAAGATATCGGTGTCGGTGATGTGGCGGCGATCTTCGCGCAGGTGCGCCGTGATGCCGTCCGCGCCTGCGGCGGCGGCCATCTTGGCGGCGCGCAAAGGGTCGGGATAATTCCCGCCGCGCGCATTGCGAATGGTCGCGACGTGATCGATGTTCACGCCCAGCCTGAGGTCGGAAGAGCCGATATCCGGGGAGGTCATATTAAGAGGTCTCTTGATTGTCGCGCAGTTTACGGGTGCGCCGATGGTGGCGCGCGGCTTGGTATTTCGAAATCATCGGCAAAAGCGGGAAGTAGAACAACATCCACACCAAGAGCGCCACCGGGACACACCCCACCAACATCGGCCACAGCACCGGACCGGAGGTTTGCATCAGGAATTCGAAATCCAGGCGGTGCATCGCTTTCATGCTTTCGGTCAGCACGCCTAGAAAATCCACGTGCTGGGCATCAACGCCGTCGGCGCGCAAGATCCAGCTGCCGACGTTGAAAACGCCAATCCAGATGAACGGGAACGTCCACGGGTTGCCCACCACCGTACCGATGGCGCTGGCCAAAATATTGGCGCGGATCACGTACGCCAAGGCCATCGACAGCACGAAGTGCAGACCGATGAACGGTGTGAACGAAATCGCCGCGCCGCACGCGAACCCCGCCGCCAGCGAATAGGCGGAACCGGGGATGCGCGCGACCCGGTGAAACACATATCGAGTCGAACGGTGCCAGCCGGAACTGGGCCAGAAAAACTGCCGCACACGCCCAAAGATCGATGTTTTTTCGCGTCGTTGAAACATGAGCGCACTATAGGTCAAAGCGGTTGACGGTTTGTAGTCAAAACATTTGAAATCTAGAGAAAATTTCCCAATCGGACCAACACGCATACGCGAATCGCAAGCACTAACCGCGGGCCCGCTCGATTGAATTGATTTCCGGTGTGGCGCGCAAGGCGGCGATGATTTCCGAGAGATGCTTGACGTCGCGCACCTCGACATCGACCAGCATATCGTAAAAATCAATAGACCTTGAGATGATCTTGAGATTGGAGATATTGCCCTCGCCGCGTGCGACGACATTGGACAGCGCGCCCAAGGCGCCGGGCACGTTCAACAATGTCAGATGAATGCGGCTAACGTGGCTGTCGGTTTGCGTCTCGCTTTGCTCCCACGACACATCGATCCAACGCTCGGTCTGGTCTTCGTACTGGTGCAAGCCGTCGCAATCGATGGTGTGGATGGTCACGCCTTTACCGGTGGTGATGATGCCGACGATGCGGTCTCCCGGCAGTGGATGACAGCAGCCCGCATAATGCACCGCCATGCCGGGGATCAGGCCGCGGATGGGGATGCCCGCCCGCGCCCCCTTCTGCTTGGCTTTTTTCGCCCGCGCCCTGGTGATGGGCACGATTTTACCCAGCTTGTGCGCCATGCTTTCTTTTTTAGTGCCGGGGTAGACGGCTTCCAGGACGTCGCGCGCCGGGGTGTGGCCCATGCCGATCTCGGCGATCAAATCGTCCACGGTGTCTTTCTGGAAGATTTTCAAAACGCCCTTGAGGCCCTTTTCCGTGAGCGGATAGTCCTCTTCGACGAACGCGCGTTCCAGCATCGCGTTGCCGAGTGCGATGTATTGGTCGCGTTCCTTGAGACGCACATAGCGACGGATGCGCGCCCGCGCCTTGCCGGTGACGACGAAATTCTCCCACGTCGGCGACGGTGTGTGGGACTTGGATGTGACGATGTCGACCTGATCGCCGTTTTTCAGCCGCGTGCGCAACGGCATCATGCGCCCATTGATTTTCGAACCGACGCAGCGATCACCCACTTCGGTGTGCACCGCGTAAGCGAAATCGACCGGAGTGGCGTCTTGCGGCAGGTTGATCAAGTCACCCTTGGGCGTAAAGCAGAACACTTGGTCGGAGAACATCTCCAACTTGGTGTGTTCGAGAAATTCTTCCGGTTCCGCCGCGGTTTCGAGAATTTCCAGCAACTCGCGCAGCCAACGGTACTGTTTGCCGTCGGTCGGCTTGCCGCTGACGCCGTCTTCGGACTTATAGCGCCAATGCGCCGCAACGCCGTTTTCCGCCACTTCATGCATGGGGCGGGTGCGGATTTGAATTTCGATGCGGTGCCTTTGCGGGCCGATGATGCCGGTGTGCAATGACTGATAACCGTTGGGCTTGGGTACCGAGATGTAATCCTTGAAGCGCCCCGGCACCACTCGGTAGGCGTTGTGGATCACGCCCAACGCCTTATAGCAGTCATCCGCCGTATCCACGGCGATGCGAAACGCCATGATGTCGGACATGGCTTCGAACGGTACATCTTTTTTCTGCATTTTGCGCCAAATCGAGTATGGCGTCTTCTCCCGCCCCGTGACATCGGCGTCCAGATCGTATTGCTTCAAGGTATCGGACAATTCTGCGATGATGCTGGGCACCAGGGTTTTACCCTCGTCGCGCAAATAATCGAGACGCTTGAGCACACTGTCGCGGGCTTCTGCGTTGATTTCGGCGAACGACAGATCATCGAGTTCGTTCTTCATCTCCTGCATGCCGATGCGTTCGGCCAGGGGCGAGAAGATTTCCATGGTTTCGGTCGCAATGCGCTTGCGTTTTTCGGGCTTTTTGATGTGGTGCAGCGTGCGCATGTTGTGCAGGCGGTCCGCTAGTTTGACCAACAGGACGCGGATGTCCTCGGACATGGCGAGCAGCAGTTTGCGGAAGTTTTCGGCCTGCTTGGAATGATCTGATTGCAGTTCGATCAGGGTCAGCTTGGTGACACCATCGACCAGTTTGGCGACTTCGGGGCCGAACACCCTTTCCAGCTCTTCGATGGTCGCGACGGTGTCTTCGACCACGTCGTGCAACAGTGCGGTGGCGATGGTCGCCGCGTCCAAGCGGTAGCCGGTCAAAATACCGGCCACTTCCAAAGGGTGCGAAAAATACGGATCGCCCGAGGCGCGCATCTGCGAGCCGTGCGCTTTCATGGCAAAAACGTAAGCACGGTTGATCAGGTCTTCGTCGGCGGATGGATCGTAGGATTTGACGGTTTCGACAAGTTCGAACTGGCGGATCATGCAAAAGCCCTCCGCACGGCCAAGGTCAATAACCTTAGGGGAAGAGGCTTTTTAGATAAGCTTTTGGGGGCCGCGCCCCCGCAAGAGAAGGCCCGGCACGCCTGAAAGGAAAGCTCTGCGCGCCGGATCATGCTCAATACCCCTTGGGTTCGGCCCCTTCCATCATGGCTTCGGCTTCGGCCATGGCGTCGGCGACATCTTCGGCGGCCACGTCGTGGACGGTCAATTCGTCCTCGGTCACCTCTTCGGCTTCATTGGGCTCACCGGCTTCGCCGGATACGTCCTGCTGAAGGGCGCGCACGTCCATCTCTTCTTCGATGGGCTCGTCGCTTTCGACGTAGCGCTGCAAGCTTTTCACCAAGGTTTCTTGCAAGGTGTCGTAATCGACGGTTTCGTCGGCGATTTCACGAAGCGCGACGACGGGGTTTTTGTCGTTGTCGCGCTCCATGGTCAGATCCGCACCTGCGGAAATGTCGCGCGCACGCTGCGCGGCGGTCATCACCAGCTCAAAGCGGTTGGGGATTTTGGTAACGCAATCTTCGACCGTAACGCGGGCCATGGTGCAGCTTCTCCAATACCAGGGTGTGAATCAGCCGATTATATATTGTGTTGGCCCGCATATGGCAACATTTAACGAAACAAAATGACCCAAGCCTCCAAGATTTATCAGTCTTCGTTTTTCACTCTTCGCCCCGTTCGTCGTCATAGTCATCACCTTGAACGCCGGGCAAAGGCTCCATCGGGCGGATGGTTTGATCGTCGGAAAGCGCCGCGATGAGGTCCTGCAAGGAAGCGCCTGATCGAGGATGCACCCACCCCGGAACCAAATCTCTCAACGGCAACAGTACAAAAGCGCGTTCGTGCAGGCGCGGATGCGGCACGTTGAAACCTTGCGCTTCAGTGGTGACCAGATGTCCATAGGCCAAGAGATCCAAATCCAGCACCCTCGCCGCATTTTTTTCAGACCGCACACGCCCGAAACGCATTTCTATGCCATGGAGAACGTCCAAAAGTGCGCGCGCACTCAGTTCGGTGCTCACGCTACACGCACCGTTGACATACCAAGGCTGATCGCTGAGCGGAACAGGCGCGCTTTCAAACCACCGAGATCGGCGCATGACGCAAATATCTGGATGGGCGTCAAGGGCCGCCAAAGCGGCTTCAACGGTCCGAATCGGCGATCCGTAGCGTTGCGACGGCAAGTTGGCGCCAATGCCGATCAAAATCGTTGTCGCGTTCATAAGGACCGCCAGATAGTTATTGCCAGATAGTTATTGTTTGAAGCGTTCAAAAGACCTTGCACGCGCAATAGACTGAGCCTACCTATAAGCCATCCACCATATTACGGATATATTTCGTTATCATTTTTTTATAAGGGTTTGAATATTATGATTTTTTATCCTCAAGAACGCATCGGTCTGTTCATTGACGGCTCCAATCTCTACGCTGCGGCGCGCGCCCTCGATTTCGACATCGACTACAAACGCCTTTTGGAACATTTTGCCGCCAAGGGTCATCTGGTGCGCGCGCTTTATTATACGGCCCTGATGGACGATGCCGAATATTCACCGCTGCGCCCGTTGGTCGACTGGCTGGATTACAACGGTTACACCATGGTCACCAAACCGACCAAGGAATTCACCGACAGCGCGGGACGGCGCAAAATCAAAGGCAACATGGACATCGAATTGGCGATCGACGTCATGGAAATGGCCGAAAACCTCGATCACGTGGTGTTGTTTTCCGGTGACGGCGACTTCCGCCGTCTGATTGAGGCCATCCAACGCAAGGGTTTGCGCTGTTCCGTCGTCAGCACCGTCAAGTCGTCGCCCCCCATGGTGGCCGACGAGTTGCGCCGCCAAGCCGACCATTTTATTGAACTGGTAGAATTGCAAAAAAGCATCGGACGCGGCGGTGATCGCCCCGCCCGCCCGCCGCGCGACAACACCCCAAGCAATGCTCCAACTCAGCGCGACGATCAACCCAGTACGCATGACGATGAACTGGACACTCCCAAAACCCCCGGCGATTTCGCCGAACTGATTTAAGTGTGGCGATCTAAAAATTGAACAGCCAATGCTTAACCTGGACGAATATGTTTTTGTTATGAATGCCATGGTATGTTGACTTTTTGCGTCACTTTCATTACATTTTTAAGATAGTTTTTGCACTGCCTGAATGCTACTTTATCGATACACAACCATTACAATCACTTCTTATTGTTGCGCTGGCCCCCCTTCCCATTGCTGAACAGATACAACAAAACCAGCCTCGGCTTTACGCTCATCATCGTGTTGGTGATGGTGATCGGCGTCTTTTCCATATACACGGTCAGATCGATCGCCGCGCAAACAGAGCGCCTCTACAACCACCCCTTCACGGTCAGTAATGCGGCGCGTGAGATCAAAATCAACATGATCTCCATGCACCGCGACATGAAAGATGTGGCGCTTGCGCAAAACAAGGCGCAGTTGGACAAAGCCAGTGCCCAGGTCGAAGCCCATGAAAAAGAAGCTCTCGACAGCTTTGAGATAATTTTCGAACGTTTTCTTGGCGATAAAGCCAAAATTTACACCGTCTATCAAAGTTTTATTGCCTGGCGTGAAATCCGCAACGAGGTCATCGCTCTCAAACGCGGAGGAAAGCCCGAGGCCGCCGCGAACATCACCAAGGGCAAGGGCGCGGCTCATGTGCAGCGGCTAACGGAAGAAATCCAAGAATTGGTGGATTTTGCCGTCTCCAAGGCCACGGAGTTTCGCAACAGTTCACAAGAAAACGCGTGGCGTTCCGTCGTGGTGATGAGCATATTGGCCACGCTGGCCACGGTCCTGTCGCTCTTGATTGCCGTCATTATCGTACGAAGCCTGCGCAATTCGGATGAAGAAATCAAAAAACGCGCGCATTTGATCGACCAGAACATCATGATCGCCCAACTCGACCGGGAGGGTCTGATCATCGAGGTCAGCAACGCGCTGTGCCGTTACCTGGGATTGCTCCGTCACGACATCGTCAACACCCCAAGTCATTTCTTCACCACCGGGGACAACGCCGACGACCTTCAAGATGCAATCTGGCGCTTTCTCAAAACAGGCACCCGGTGGAGCGGTGAAATCAAGCGTGTGACGGGCGATGGTGCCGCCAAGTGGGCCAAGATGACCATCCTTCCGACGCTCGACGGCGAGTATGACATCAATGGATACACCTGCATTCTTCAAGACATGACCAGCAAGAAACTGTCGCTGACCGACAACTTGACCACCCTTGGCAACCGTCGCCAATACGAAGAAACGATCGAGCGTGAAATCAATCTCGCCAAACGCAACGATACTTATCTGACCCTTGCCATCATCGACATCGATTTTTTCAAAAATTACAATGATCGCTATGGCCACCCCGAAGGCGATACCGCCCTCTCCAGGGTCGGCAAGGCGATCATATCGTGCATGCGCAGACCGAACGATTACACCTTCCGCATTGGCGGTGAAGAATTCGCGGTGCTGTTTTCGTCCATGGATCGTGACGGTTCCCGGCGTTTTTTGGAATCAATCCGCCAAAGCGTCGAAGACCTGAATATCCCTCATGCCGCCAGTTCGGTGTGCGAGCACCTGACGATTTCCATCGGTGGAGCGTCCATGAGCGGCGCGACGTTATCCGATGCCGAACACCTCTATATCGACGCCGACAAGGCGCTTTACATGGCCAAGGAAGGCCGCAATCAGACGATTATGGCCTGAGCGTGAGCGCAATAAGGTGCCGTGAGCGATCAATTCGCCAATTATAAAGGCGTAGGCACAACGGCCATCTTCCCATATACCGAGGGCCTTAAATGTAAAACGGGTTAAGCCACCCCTGTGTATCCCCACCGTGGGGCATAAGAACGAGCCACAGAAACTCAACATGGATATTGAACCTCCCCCTCAGTGCACTCAATGCGCCCGACTGGTGGACTACCGCAGGGGCAACCAAACCGCCTTTGAAGACTTTCACAATGCCCCCGTCCCCAGTTTCGGCCCGCTTACGGCGGAACTGCTCATCGTCGGCTTGGCGCCGGGGCTTAAGGGCGCCAACCGCACCGGACGTCCGTTCACGGGCGATTACGCCGGCGATCTCTTGTATCCCACGTTGCTCAAATTCGGTCTTGGCGTCGGAACGTACGGCGCAGACGCCGGTGACGGGCTTGAATTGACCGGTTGCCGGATCACCAATGCCGTGCGCTGTGCGCCGCCGGAAAACAAAGTCAACGGGGCCGAAATCAAGACCTGTAATCCGTATTTAAGCGCTGAAATCGAGGCGATGGCGAATGTGAAGGCGTTGATCGCGCTCGGCACCGTGGCGCACAATGCCGTTTTAAAAGCACTCGGTCGCAAGCAATCGGCTTTTAAATTCGGCCATTGCGCCCGGCACGACCTGGGGGATGGGTTGATCGTGACGGACAGCTATCATTGCTCGCGTTACAACACCAACACCGGCCGCCTCACCGAAGAGATGTTTCACGATGTTTTCCGCGCCGTTCTAAAATGATACTGTTTTCCGAGCACCAAGGAAGGAGGCTTCAGATGACCGTATCCAAGATGATTGCAGCTGTGAGTTTCGCCGTCTTTGTCATGGGGCTGAGCGCAACGCCGCTCACCTATGACCCGTTCGGCGAGGGATTGACCGTCAAGGACGCCTGGGCCAAGGAAAAGAAAGAAAAAAAGGAAAAGCGCGAGAAAAAAGAAAAAAAAGAGAAACGGGAAAAGCGGGAAAAAGACTGCACCCGCGCCCAGCCTTGCAATGACAACAACAGCAACCGCAATCGCGGCGATGATGAAAACGAAAATGAAAATGAAACCGAAGACGAAGGCCAGGACGATTAAATCTCGCTCATCGTTTCGTCGGCATGCCGCAAACGGATAATCACCTAATATTTATATGAATTGAGGATTTCATGCGCGTAATCTGCCTGGATATGGAAGGCGTTCTGGTGCCCGAAATTTGGCTCGGCGTCGCCGACGAAACCGGAATTGAGGACTTGCGCCTCACCACCCGCGACATTCGCGATTATGACGAGTTGATGCGCCACCGCCTTAAGGTTTTGGACGCGCACAACATCAAGATCGACTTGATCCAAGACGTGATCGCTTCCATGGGTCCGATGGACGGGGCGAAAGACTTCCTCGACGAACTGCGCGGCCAAGCTCAGGTGATCATCCTGTCGGACACGTTTTACGACTTCGCCAAGCCGTTGATGGAACAACTCGATTGGCCGACCCTGTTTTGTCATTACCTCGATGTGGCCGAAGACGGGCACGTTTCGGGCTATCGCCTGCGCACGACCGATCACAAAACAAAATCCGTCAAGGCTTTGAAAGAGCTTAATTTTGTGACCGCGGCCATGGGCGACAGTTACAACGATACAGGCATGATCCAAGCCGCCCACGTCAGCGCGTTTTTCCGCAGTCCGCAAAACGTTCTCGACGATTTTCCAGATTACCCACACTTTACCGATTACGCAGAAGCCGCGCGCTTCCTGCTCGACACCGCACCGAACAGGGCGTAACCGCGCCATGGCCGAGGTCGTCAATCTCAACAAGGCCCGCAAGGCCAAGGCGCGCGCCGAAAAAGAACGGCGCGCGCACGACAACCGCATCCAGTACGGCACGCCGGGGGCGCTCAAAAATCTTGGCGCATCGAACAAGGCGTTGCAGGACAAAAAGCTCACCGCAAAGAAGTTAAGCGATGAGGTTGAGGGAGAGGACTGAAGCTTAAGCCTAAGCCTCAGTCTTTTTCGTGTTCGGGGTCATCCAACAAGCGATGCAAATGCACCAGCACGTACTTCACGTTGGCGTCGTCGACGTTGGCGTGGGACTTGGCGCGCCATGCGTCCAGCGCCTCGGCGTTGTTGGGATAGATGCCGACAATGTCCAACTTCGACGGATCGTCGAATTCCACCCCTTGCGGATCTTTGACATGTCCGCCGAAAACCAGATGTAACATTTGCTTGTCCGGGGTGCTCATGATGTGAATATGGTCCTTGCAAGAGTGAACATGTGAAGCGGTACGCACGTCGCGCCACGGCGTGCCCGGCATTGGGCGATTGTGCAGCGCAGCATTTTACGGCCCAAAGTGAATTCCAGCAAGGAAAACTCACTCACCTGATTGGGCCGAGCAGGCGTGAAGGGCCGTCAAGCGCCGAGAACTTGGTCGATCAACGCTCTCAACTCATCCACGCCAAAAGGCTTGCGCAGTTGCGCCCGCGCGCCGTACGCCTCAGCCGCTTTGAGATAATCGGTATGGCCTTTGCCATGATAACTCGTCATCGCGATGACTTTGATGTTCGGATAGCGCTTGATGGCTTCACGCGTGATGTCCAGTCCATCCCTGAAGGGCATGAAGATATCGGTCAAAATGATGTCGAATTCCGTGTGATCGCATGCATAAAGACCGCGTTCGCCGTCCGTTGCGGTTGTGACCTCATGGCTATCGGACAAGCACGCGCTCACGAAGTCCAAGATATCTTGGTCATCGTCCACAACCAGAATTTTGACCATCGTTTTCTCCCCCCTCACGCGACCAAAATCAGATATATGTATTCGTCTATTGATTAGCACGGCTTATTTGCATCTGGCTATGTGACGGTGCGGTGCAAATCATACCGCAAATCGTGCCGTGAACTTGACCGCGCGCAAGGCGGTGCCTCGCACCTCGGGTCAGCATGAAGAAGTTCGCAGTCCTCACTCAACGGGAATCGATTATGAAAAAACATATCCTCGGCACCGTTTTCATTTTTGGCGCGGCTTGGCTTGTTGTGAGCCTGATCCCCCTGCCCGCCGCGGCACAATCCGCGAATGTGGTCTTGAGCTGCCCGGATTTGTCCCAAGCCGAACAGTTGGGCGCGTGCCCGTCGGACAAAGAACTGCGCGCCAACTACCGCAAAACGTGCCCGCCGTTCATGGAAAAGCGCGGCGAATGCAAGCCGTTCGAAGCCTTTGCACGGAACAAGAACAAGGCCTTATGGGCGGCAATGAGCGGGCCGGAAGAATTTCTCTCTTACATCTCCTGCGCTCAACCGAAAAAGACTGTAAAGGCCGCGAAGCCCATCAGCGTCGATGCCAAATGCGATTTACAGTCAGGGCGCTGCCAAGCGCGTTGCGGCTACGACAATTCCGTCACCTTCAACCTGCGCGTCAAAGGGATATGCAAAACCGCGACCGGCGGGAAAATCGACTGCAAAAGCGATCCCAAAGCCTGCAAGGTCACGTGCGAGCTGTTTGAGTAGAAGAGCAATTGGCGGTTGCGCCATTTCCCCACACGACGATAATCGAGAAATTGTGGGGAAGGATTCTGCGTGACACCCGAAGATTTCAAAGACATCTGGCGTTACAACACGCGCACGGAAATAGCCGCTGCGAAGGAGCATTTCCTCAATCTCTGCGAGGTCCTGGGCATCGACGGCCCAGCCAAGGTCGACCCCAACGGCGACTGGTTCACCTTTGAGCGTCATGTCACCAAGGACGACGGCAAAGCCGGTTATGTTGATGTGTGGCGCAAAGACTGCTTTGCGTGGGAATACAAGCGCTCCCTCAAAAGCGGAGAGATGAACCACAAAAACCTGGTCAAGGCCCACGCCCAGGTGAAATCCTACGCCGGTGCGCTGGGCAATCCGCCGCTGTTGATCGTGTCGGACATGAAGGAAATTCGCATCACGACGAATTTCACCAATTCCATCGTCGAAACTCATGTCATCCAACTGGCCGAGATCACCGATCCGAAAAAACGTCAGGTGCTGACGTGGTGCTTTAAAGACCCCGAACGCCTGCGCCCGGAAATCACTCGCGAAGCCGTGACCACCAAAGCGGCGGTGGCGCTTGGTCTTATCGCCAACCGGCTGCGCAATTCAAAGCACAAGTACGACCCCCAGCGCGTCGCGCATTTTCTCAATAAAATCGTCTTTTGCCTGTTTGCCGAAGACATCGACCTGCTGCCCAACGAAGTGTTCGCCGACATCTTGGAAGAATGCAAACGCGACGCCGATGAATTCCCCATCATGCTAGGCAACCTGTTTCGCGCCATGAAAGACAAAAACGGTCGTTTTGGGATGCTCAAAATTCCGTGGTTCAATGGCGGTCTGTTCGATGACGACGATGTTCTGCCGCTCGGATACCTGGAAATCAGCGACCTCGCCCAAATTTCCTTGTTGGATTGGAGCGCCATCGAACCGGCCATTTTCGGCACCTTGTTCGAAAGTGGCCTCAACCCTGATAAGCGCAAGCAGATGGCGGGCCTGTTCGACGCTTACGGAGTGGAACAGGATAACAACACCGCCCTGCCCGGCATTCTCTCCAATCCCATGGCCGACAAGGGCGTGGGCATCCATTACACCGATCCCGACACGATCATGAAGATCATCGACCCGGTGGTGCTGGAACCGCTCAAGCGCGAATGGACCGACGTTAAAGACGCCATCGTCGCCGCGCGGACCAAAAAGACCAAGGCCAAATCGGACGCGGCCCGCACCAAGGCGGAAAATGCGGTGCGCAAGCTCTATACCGATTTCCGCGCCCACTTGGCCGCGTACCGGGTTTTGGACCCGGCGTGCGGCGGCGGCAATTTTTTGTATCTGACGCTGCAAAAGCTCAAGGATTTCGATCTTCAGGTGCTGCGTGAGGCCGAAGAATTGGAGCTGCCGCGCGAACAGCAATGCGTCGGCCCCGAATCGGTCTTGGGCATCGAGATTAACCCCTACGCGGCGGAACTGGCGCGCGTCACCATCTGGATCGGCGAATTGCAGTGGCAGATGAACAACAACTTCGCCATCACCCGCATGCCGATTTTGGGCAGCCTGAACGGCATCCAAAACCGCGACGCCCTGATCAACCCCGACGGCACCGAAGCCAAATGGCCCAACGCCACCGCCGTGGTCGGCAACCCGCCGTTTGTTGGTGATCGTAAAATGAAGCGCGTCCTTGGTGAGGAGTACACCAATAAACTTAGAGATTTGTTCGAAAATCGCGTCACTAAGGGCAGTGATTTGGTGACCTATTGGTTCGAAAAAGCCCGCGCGCAGATCGAAAACGAAAATCTCTCCCGCGCTGGTTTGGTCACGACCAACTCGATCCGCGGCGGTGCCAACCGCAAGGTGCTACAACGCATTCTCAACAGCGGCACGATTTTTAACGCTTGGGCGGATGAGCCGTGGGTTTTGGACGGTGCGGCGGTGCGGGTGTCCCTAATATGCTTTAGTGACAAAACGAAAATTGAAATACACGGGTTCAATCTAAACGGCTCACAAAGCGGCGAAATTTTTTCAGACCTTACCTCAGCTCAACTTGTTGGTGGCGGACCTGACTTAACCAAAGCCAATGCACTTGATATAAATACTTTAATCTCATTTATTGGATCGCAAAAAAGTGGGCCTTTCGACATCCAAGGGGATATAGCCCGCGAATGGTTGAGTTTACCCCAAAATCCGAATGGCAGATCTAATGCTGATGTGTTGCGCCCATGGTCTAACGGCAGTGACATTGTGCGAAACCCGTCTGGAAAGTGGATTATTGATTTCGGCTCTGACATGAATGAGGAAAATGCAGCCCGTTATGAAACGCCATTTCAACATGTTGTAACGCAAATCAAACCAAAACGTGAAAAAGACCAAGACAATTGGTGGATTCATTGGCGTTCTCGCCCAGAAATGCGTAAAGCGCTCAAAGGCATGGATCGCTTTATCTGTACGCCGCGAGTTTCAAAGCATCGCGTATTTGTGTGGTTCGACAAAACGGTATTACCCGACAGCGCAACCGTTGCCATCGCCCGCGACGATGACACCACCTTCGGGATTTTGCATTCGCGCTTTCATGAGTTGTGGTCGTTGCGCATGGGCACCAGTTTGGAAGACCGCCCCCGCTACACCCCGTCGACCACCTTTGAGACCTTCCCGTTTCCCGCTGGTCTGACGCCGGACATCGCCGCCGCCGACTATGCCGACGATCCCCGCGCCCAGGCGATTGCCGTGGCGGCGGCGGAGCTGAATCAACTGCGCGAAAATTGGCTCAACCCGCCCGATTTGATCAAGCGCGAGCCGGAAGTGGTCGAAGGCTATCCCGAGCGTATTTTGCCGATCAACGCCAAGGCCGCCAAAGAGCTGAAAAAGCGCACGCTGACCAACCTCTACAACGCCCGCCCGGCGTGGTTGGATCATGCCCACAAAAAGCTCGACGCCGCCGTGGCCGCCGCCTACGGCTGGCCTGCGGATTTAAGCGACGACGACGTTCTGGAACGCCTGTTCGCCCTCAACCAGGAGCGGGCTCAAAAACAGGATAAAGAACAAGCCAAGGCTAAGGCCGCTCAACCGTAGCGCTCTTCCTTCCATGGGTCGGCGTCGTTGTGGTAGCCGCGCACTTCCCAGAAACCGGGGGCGTCTTTGTCCAAAAAGGTGATGTGCTTGATCCACTTGGCGCTTTTCCACAGATAGAGCTTGGGGATGATGGGGCGGATTGGGCCGCCGTGTTCGCGGCTGATGGGCTGGCCGTTCCAGGTGTGGGCGAGGATTACCTCGTCATCCATGAACGCCTTCACGGGCACGTTGGTGGTGTAGCCGTCGTGGCTGTGAAAGACCATGAATTGGGCCTCAAGTTTCGGCTGCACGACGCTCAGGAAATGTCGGCCGGAAATGCCTTGCCACCTGTTGTCGTAGCGCGACCAGGTGGTGACGCAATGGATGTCGGTGACCAGATCGACGTGCGGCTGGCCGTGAAAATCCTGCCAGCCCCAATCGATGGGATTGTCCACCAGACCTGATACCGTAAGCCGCCAATCTTCCGGCGCAATCGGCGGCCGTTCGCCGAGATCGAGGACTGGAAAATCCTGGGTCAGGCGTTGACCGGGCGGCAGGCGCGGCTTGTCCGGTTTGGGCTTGGCCCCCTCACCCGTCAGCCCGCGCCCTTCGCGCGCCCATTGTTCCTTCGTATCGACCAGTTTTTGCTTGATGGACCCAAGGACGGTTCCTTGTGCATCGCCGGTCAGTCCGGGACGTTTGTCGTCGTGATCGCTCATCTGTGCCTCCCCTCCGCTAAAGCGTTCGTTGCGCCTGAGGCGAAGGTTACTGGTTGCGGTGGCTCATCATGCGGGCCTTGTCGCGCTTCCAATCCCGATCCTTCGTCGCTTGGCGCTTGTCCGCCTTGTGCTTGCCCTTGCCCAGGCCCAGTTCGACCTTGGCCATGCCGCGTGGGTTGAAATAGATGCTCAGCGGCACGACGGTGTAGCCTTCGCGCTGAATGTTGCCCATCAACCGATCGATTTCACGGCGATGCATCAGCAATTTGCGCTCGCGTTTGGGCTCATGCCCGTTGTGCCGCGCCGCCGGTGCGTATTCCGGGATATAGGCATTGACGAGGTAAAGCTCACCATTTTTTTCAACGGCGTAGGCGTCGCCAATGGTGGCGGAACCGCGCCGCAGCGACTTCACCTCAGAGCCCATGAGCATGATGCCGGCCTCGAAGGTGTCCTCGATGAAGTAATCGTGACGCGCCTTACGGTTTTGCGCGACGATGTCGCCGTCGGGGCCGCCCTTCTTTTTCTTTTTCGCCATGACGCCCCGCTTTCGCCGCTTTCTGCACTCAGTCGATCAGGCCGAGGCCGCGGATGGCGCTTTCCACCGCGATCTTGGAACTGTCGGCGATTTCGACCATCGGCAAGCGCATCTCGGCACCGCTCTGCCCTATCAATTGGGCCGCGTACTTGGCGGGGCCGGGGCTGCTCTCAACGAACATCGCTTGATGCACCGGGATCAGCATCTGCTGAATCTCCAGGGCGCGCGTCACGTCGCCCGCGTTCCACGCCGCGTGCTGCTCGGCGCACAACGCCGGGGCGACGTTGGCGGTAACGGAAATGCAGCCGTGTCCGCCTGCTGCCAAGTACGGAATGGCCGTGGCGTCTTCGCCCGACATTTGGCAGAAGTCCGGTCCCAGAGCTTTCGTGTAGGCAATAGGCCGCGTCAGGTCCGCGCTGGCGTCCTTGACCCCGGCGATGTTGGGCAGTTCCGCCAAACGCTGCAAGGTGTCGAGCGACATGTCCACCACGGAGCGGCCGGGAATGTTGTAGATGAAGATGGGAATGCCCACCGCGTCGTTGACCGCCTTAAAGTGCGCATAAAGGCCCGCCTGGGTCGGCTTGTTGTAGTACGGCGTTACCACCAAGACGGAATCCGCGCCTGCATGCTCGGCGTGCTTGGCCAACTCCACAGCTTCTGCGGTCGAATTTGAGCCCGCGCCCGCCATCACCGGCACGCGGCCTGCAACCGCTTCGATGCACAATTCGGTCACGCGCATATGTTCGCCGTGCGACAGCGTCGGCGATTCGCCCGTGGTTCCGCACGGAACCAGACCGTCGGTGCCCTGTTTCACCTGCCAGTCGACAAACGACTGGAAGGTTTTTTCATCCACCGCGCCATCGTTGAAGGGCGTGATGAGGGCAACGAAAGATCCCTGGTACATCTGAGGTCTCCTGGGTGAGGTCATGTTATAAGGCGGCGAACTTAGCGCCTCTCACCGATGCGGGCAAGCGCCACTTGCGCATGGTGGAAACGCCGCAATGCACGCGCCTGCTTGAGCGCGAAGGATATTGCGCGTACCATTTTCCAATCAACGCCGTTTCCCTTCAAGGGCGGATCGGATGTGCGTGTTCGCAGTCAACCGAAGAGGTTCCCCATCCCACGCTTCAAACCCGCCCTTTTGCTTGTCGTTGCGCTGAGCTGTTTGATATTTGCAGCCACAGTGCGACCCGCGCTCGCAAAACAGGTGTCGAACGCCGACGCCAAAGCCGTCAAGGCGGTGTTCAAGGCCATTGATCGCAATCGCTTCAAGGATGCGCTGAGGCTGACACGCCGGGTGAGGAACCCCGATTTGGTGAGGGTCTTGGTGTGGAGCTACCTGACCGCCGCCAACACGCCCGCAAAGTTCGTCGATATCAAAGCTTTTTTGGACAAGTACCAGGACTGGCCCAAGCGGGGGGCGATGCTCAAACGCGCCGAGGAAACCATGTCATCCAAGATGACCGCGGCCGAGGTCATGGCGTGGTTTGATCGCATGGGCGGCCCTGTATCCACCTCAGGCCAAGTGCGCAAGGCCGAGGCGCAGCTTAAGCTAGGTCTCAAGACTGTCGCACTCAAGGCAATCCGCGACATTTGGGTCACCGGCAATTTTACAAAATCTCAGGAAAAACGCTTTTTTCGCAAGTACCGCAAAACGATCACGGCCGAGGACCACAAAGCCCGTTTGGAGCGCCTGATTTGGCAGGAACGCTACTGGCCCGCGCGTCGCCAGATATGGAAAGTGGATCCGAAAATCCGCAAATTGGCGGTGGCCCGCCTGTGGCTGATGAAGCGCGAAGGCAACGTCGACAAGGCCATTGCCGACCTGGGCAAGATCGCCCCGGAACTGA